>Ga0207650_10000115_pt1 | contig 105044 bp, 92 predicted proteins | sample KBSS63metaG_FD_184325 | JGI IMG/M metagenome (GOLD analysis project Ga0207650, IMG submission 184325) | Switchgrass rhizosphere microbial communities from Kellogg Biological Station, Michigan, USA - KBS S6-3 metaG (SPAdes) (version 2) | ecosystem: Host-associated > Plants > Roots > Rhizosphere...
GGCAAGCCGGGATACGTGGAGAAGGATCGATTCGCTATCGACGAAGCGGTGAAGCTGATGCGCGCAACAGGTGGCGTTACGTCGATCGCGCATCCGACGCTTTATCCCGATCACGAGCGGATCGTTCCGCAACTGCTCGACGCCGGCATCGACGGAATCGAAGTGCTGCATCCGGACGTGAATCCGGAATGGCGCGAGGTCTACAGCAACATGACCCGCTTCCGCGGCAAGATGCTCACCGGCGGCTCGGACGATCACGGCAGCGTGAAGAAAACCGAGACGCTCGGAACGATCAAGGTGCCGGAGGAGTGGATCGGCGCGATTCTGGAACGGCTGTAGTCCGTGCTCCGCCTCCTCTTCTTCGCTTTCATCCTTCTCGCCCTCCTCGGCGACGCGCGCATCTTTCTGTTTGTCATGAATCGTTTCGTCTTCGGCGACCATCGCGAAGAACGCAGCGAATGGACGTGGCTGATGTTTGTGACGCCTCCCGTTTTGATCGTTTTGACGGCGCTGCTTTGGCCGCTCAACCAGTGGCTCGATCGGCTGCTCTCGACACGCATCGTCGAGCGAATCACGCCGGAACGCATCGAGGAGATCGCGTGGTCGCTGGCACTGGCTAAAATCGGCGCGGTCTGGCTGATCATCGCCGCCGCGGTTGGCAGTTACTGGATCCTCGATCGCCTTCGCGTCAACTACCTCCCGCCCGCTCCGCTGGTCGGCATCCGCGAGCAGGCGTCCGAGGTGATCGCGCTGCGGAAAGCGCACGTCCCGTTCCCGTGGCTGCGCCGCCTCGGCGCGCACAACGACGTCTATGACATCGAAGTCACGCGCCACGAAATCGTCATCGATGACCTCCCGCCAGAGTTCGACGGCTATCGCATCGCCTTCCTCACCGACACGCATGTCGCGTCGTTCATGCGGCGCGGCTTTTACCGTGAGGTCGTCAAGCAGGTGCAGCGATTCGCGCCCGATGTGATCCTCTTCGGCGGCGATTTCGTGTCATTCACGCGGCACATCAAGCTTCTGCCGGAGATCCTTCTCGACGGCCTCTCCGCCCGCGACGGTCTCTTCGCCATCCTCGGTAATCACGACTACTGGGCCGGCGCCGAAGCGATCATCGGCATCCTGCGCGCGCATGGCGTGCGCTTCGTCAATAACGACGCGGTGATGCTCGCACGCGGATCGGCGCGGCTGCCGCTTGCGGGCATCGACGAGATTTATCGCGGCACGCCGGACGTCGCGCGCGCGTTTGCGGGACTCGATCCTGCCAAACCGTGCATCGCCATCAGCCACCATCCCGACATCGTCGACATCATCCGCGGGCAGCGCATCGACCTGCTGCTGTGCGGACACACGCACGGAGGCCAGATCCGCTTCCCGTTCTTCGGTCCGGTGGTCGTTCCGTCGCGGCACGAAGGCGAATACGCGGCCGGATTTCACCGCATCGGGGCGGTGTTGCTCTACGTCAGCCGTGGCATCGGCGCGATTCCGCCGTTGCGCATCCTCTGCCGTCCCGAGGTCGCAACGTTCGTGCTGAAGCGCGGCAGCCGAAGCGAATGATCACGAGATTGTCCGAGGTCTGGCAGGATGTAGAGCGCATCGCGCGCGCCGAGGGAGTGGTGCGCCTCGGCGCGAGCGATCTCGATGATGATCACCATGCGCTCTTCGACGAATGGCTCGATCGTGGTCATCACGCCACGATGCATTACCTGGCAAAGACGGCGGCAGTGCGACGCAATCCGTCCGCGCGATTTCCGTGGGCGAAATCCGTCATCGTGATCCTCGTTCCGTACGCCTCGGCGCGGCCCGACGCTCCCGCCGGCTCGCTGTCGCATCACATCGCCCGCTACGCCCTCGGCGACGACTATCACGACGTCCTCGATCGCATCCTGCGGAAAATCGAAGCCGAGGTCGCGCCGCATGGAAAGACATGGCGCTATGTCGATACCGGACCGCTTTCCGACCGCGCGCTGGCGACGCACGCGGGACTCGGCTGGATCGCGAAAAACGCGATGCTGATCAACGAGCAGATCGGCTCGTACACGTTCATCGGCACGCTTCTGACGTCGCTCGAAAACGACATCGCGCCGGACGCGGTGGCCGATCGCTGCGGCACCTGCACACGATGCCTCGATGCGTGTCCGACAAACGCGATCCTCCCCAATCGCACCGTCGCATCCGAACACTGCATCAGCTATGCGACGATCGAACATCGCGGCGAGCTGCCCGACCTCCCACTGGCATCGAACGCCTTCGGCTGCGACATCTGCCAGGAAGTCTGTCCCTGGAACGGAGAGCCGGCCGCGACTCACCCCGCCTTCGCGCCGCGCGATGAGTACCGCGCCACGCCGATCACGGATCTCCTTCGCTATGAGCAAGCGGATTTCTCCACGCTCTTTCGCAAATCCGCGGTCAAGCGAGCCAAACTCGCCGGCATGCAACGAAACGTGGCATCTGTGACATCTGCGTCATCTGCGGATAAAGGGTCTATCCGCAGATGACGCAGATTGAACGCAGATAAGGGCGCCTAAGGCAGTTCGAACGTCCGGCCGATGATCGACGGGTCGATCGAGCGATCCAAGTACTCCCAAACTGCCAGTGCGTCGGGATGGTCGGCGATGGCGGGGGCGGCGGCGCGGGTGGCGGGGTCGGCGATCGTCAGGCGCGCGCGGCGGTACCAGTGCATCGCCTCATCGGGATTGAGACGCAGTTCCTCGCGGACGCATTGGATCAGCAGATACTGCTCGGTCGGGACGCCGGACGTTTCGTTCGCAAGCGTCGCCAGTTGACGTGCGCGGGCGCGAATGATTTTCAGCTTCAGCGCGAGTGAATGCGTATCGAGCGACGCTACGCCGCGTTCGCTGAGGTGGCCGATGACGAGGCGAAGGTGCTCCGGCTTTCCGTCGATGATCAGACCATTGCGGTACATCGACGGACCAACCGACTTCATCGACGACCAGGCCACCGTCGCATTGACAGAGACGTTCAACTCCACGCGCGGAACCGCGAACGTCAGCAGGCCGTTGGACGAAGGCGCGAGCGGCCGTGTCGTCTCGATGCGCGCGCCGCGTGCGGAGAGATTCTCGACGCGTACTTCCGCTCCGTTCCATTCGCCGGGCAGTGCGGGCGACAGATCGAAACGGTCGGTCGACCGCAGCTCTTCGATGCGCGTCGTCCGATTCGTCTTCTGCAGATGCATGAGGACGCCGTCGATCACCGCCGGTTCGACGTACGTGCGCACGCCGGACATGAAGCGCCCTGCTGCGAGCGGATCGGGCTTCGTCCAGACCACCACTGCTTCGAAGTTCGTCGGCGGAAGACCTTCGATCGCGATCTGCAGCAGCGACTTCTGCCCCATCTCCACCGGCCTCGCGTGCCGGAACCGCGCGCCTTTCACGGAGATGTCGGAGACCAGCACGGGCGAAGCCGCGAAGAGACCGTTCAGCGGCGGCGCGATGAGGAAACGCTCAGCGGTGCGCAGACTTCTGGCGGCGGCTTCGTACATAGCGGGATGAGCGCGAAAGGTATAGCACGGCCACGGCCTGCCTTGTGAGCCCGATCACTCATAATGCGCGGCCATGCCTCGCTACGACATCATCACGTTCGACTGTTACGGGACGCTCATCGATTGGGAATCGGGCATCGCCGACGCCTTTCTCACCACCGCGGCGTCGGACGGGGTGACGCTCACGCGTGAGGACGTCCTGCGCGCGTATGCAGACAACGAACATCGCGTGCAAGCCGCGAGCTACCGTCCCTATCGCGAGATCCTGCGCGATACGGCCGTGCGCGTTGCGCGCATCGTCGGCTGGCCGCTGATGGCGGAACGCGCCGGCTTCCTGGCCGACAGCCTTCCCTCGTGGCAACCATTCCCCGACACGAACGCCGCGCTGGAGCGGCTGGCCGCGGTCAGCCGGCTCGGCATCCTGTCGAACATCGACGACGATCTTCTCGCCGCCACGCGCGAGCACTTCACCGTCCAGTTCGACGTCGTCGTCACGGCGCAGCAGGTGCGGTCGTACAAGCCGGGACATGCGCATTTTCAGACGGCGCGCGACCTGATCGGGAGAGCTTCGTGGCTGCATGCGGCAGAGAGTAATTTTCACGACATCGTCCCGACGAACACGCTCGGCATCGACAACGCCTGGATCAATCGGCAGCGTCAGAATCCACTCCCCGGCGGTACGCCGAAGTACAAATTCGACGACCTGGCCGGCCTCGCCGAAGCGATGGCGTAACGAACGCTTCCTCTTTCGCCGATGGCGTAGGAGAATTCGCGCGTCCGTTCCATCCCCTTCAGAAAAGAGGCAAGTAAATGCGTGCTCGAATCGTCACACTGACTGTGATTCTGTTCCTGGCCTGCGCGGCCCTCTTCGGCCAGACGCCAGCTCCCGCTCCCGTGCCGCAGCCAACGACGCAAACGACGTCGGCTGACGTCGCGCCCGACTGCTCGCAGCCGGGAACGAATCCGGCCTGCGGCGATCAGCGCAACCCATTCATGGCGCTGGCGTACATCGGCGAGGCCGTCGACAACTTCGCCGGCGACACGACACTGCAATATCTCAACCCCGACGATGCGAACAGCAATCTGTTGCGATCGATCGCCGGCATCAACTTTCAGTACCGGCTGATGGGCGACAGGATCTCGAAGAAACAACTCTGGATCTACGGCGAGACCGATTACGGCGTACGCAGCGCCGACGTCGACTGCAAGAACCCGAACACCGTGCAGCTCTCCGTCTGTTCAAACAACCTCGGCTCAACCTCCACCGCCACGGTTCTGCAGGGCGCGCCGAATCAGTTCATCGCCATCCTGCGCGGAGCCAGCAGCCTCGAGGCCTTCTTCGGGCTGCGCTACGAAACCGCGCTGCTCCAGGCTTCAAGCGACAGCCCGGCCCGCGTCTACGCCAACCTGGAGCTCGGCTTTCTGGCCGTGTCCGGCAGCGGCGCCGACGCCGTCAATCTGCACCACTTCGGCGTCGGCGCCATGGCGGTGAACGGGATCTTCGAGCAGAGTTTCCTCGAGGTCGGCGTCGGCAAGGACGACCTCTTTCAGCAGAACCGCAATCACCGCCTGATGGTCAACGGCTACCTCACCGCCGATCCGTATTACATCCCGGGCTTCAGGAACCTCGTCGGACCGGGAGGGCGCATCCGGCCGTTCATCCAACTGACCGGCAGCTTCGACGGCGGCAAAGGCTCCGACAGCGTGCAGACGTACTTCGGCCTGAACTTCAACATCGACTACTGGCGCGGAAGCGGACGGTAATCAGAAGCGGAAACTCAATCCGGCCGACGCCTTCAGCTCCGGATCGGCGACGTCCGAACGATGGCTGCCGAGAACCTGCTTCGCATCGAGACGAAGTCCGAGCACGCGATTGAACTGCAACGTGATGCCGCCGGAGATCTCCGGATCGATCGTTTGGACCGCGGGGCGATAGAACGCCGTCCGTCCGCCTCCCTGGTACCCGTGAAACGTGTCGTTCACGTAGCGAAGGCCCGCGCCGAGGTATGGCCTCCAGCGGCTGCCGTTCAGGAAGCGGTAGGAGACGTTCGCGTCGATCGGATAGATGCGATCGGTGACCAGCACGCTCGTCGGCTCCGACGAGCCGGTGAACGTCCGCATACGCCGGCGGAAGCGCTGACTGGACACGGACAACTCGGCTGAGAATCGCTCGGTGAACATGCGATCGAACGATGCGCCGTACGCCGCGTCGATATGCGCTCCGCCGATGTCCGAGTTCGAGATTGCCAGGTCGGTGACGAAGACGGAAACGGTATTTGACTGCTGAGGGAAGGCCGAGACTGCGAAGAACAACAGAAACGCTGCCACGGCGAAGGATTTGTACATGAGGTCTCCCGGGATGTGTGCGGTCACACATCCGGGAGTACGAGACGGGAACTCCGAGCGTCTACGGAATCAGAAGCGGAAGCTCAATCCCACCGAGCCGGTGAAGGACGGATCGCCGGTGACAGTGCCGCTTCTGCCGATGACCTGCTTCGCGTCAAAGCGCAAGCCGAGGGCTGGACGAAACTGAAACACCACGCCGCCGGAGACCTCGGGATCGATTGAATGCGTCGACACGCGATAGCTGTTCAACTGGCTCGTGTTTCGGAAAGTGCCACTCACGTACCTCACTCCGCCGCCGAGATACGGCTTCCAGCGGCTGTCGGTGAAGAAATGGTAGGAAACGGTTGCGTCGACCGGATAGAGCGTATTCGTGAACGAGGCGTAGACCGGCTGCCCGGCCGGGCCAAACGTCGAGACGCTTTCCTTGACGCGTTGGCTCATCACGGACAATTCCGCGGAAACGCGATTCGTGAACATGTGCGCAAACGCCGCTCCGTACGTGGCATCGACGTTCGTTCCGCTCGAAGACGAATAAATCACCGACACGTCGGAGACGAAGACGGAGACGGTATTCGCCGGGGTGGCGTGCTGTTGTGCAAAGGCCGAGGCGACGACGAACAGCAGCGAGACCGCAATGACGATCGATTTGTGCATGATTTCCTCCAGCCGCAACGTTCTATACACCCTTCGACGGAAGAGAGAGCGGCACGTTACCGATTGTCACAATGGTCATTGACGGGCGTCACACCCGCTCGATGATCATCGCTGCCGCCTCGCCGCCGCCGATGCAGATCGCGGCCATGCCGCGCTTCTTGTTCTGCGTTTCGAGGGCATGCATAAGCGTGACCAGGATGCGCGCGCCGCTGGCGCCGATCGGATGTCCCAACGCCACCGCGCCGCCGTAGACGTTCATCTTCTCGTGCGGAATGTTCGCGTCCTTCATCGCCGCCATGGCCACGACCGCGAAGGCCTCGTTGATCTCGAACAGATCGATGTCGTCCACGGTCATCCCGGCGCGTTTCAGGGCGATGGCGATCGCCTTCGCCGGCGCCGTCGTGAACCACTCCGGCTCCTGCGCCGACGTGGCCTGAGCGATGATGCGAGCCAGCGGCTTGCGGCCATTCTTTTCGGCCCAGTCGGCCGAGGCGACCACCAACGCCGCGGCGCCATCATTGATCTTGGACGCATTCGCGGCCGTCACCGTGCCGCCCTCTTTCTGGAAGGCCGGCTTCAGCGATCCCATCTTGTCGAGTGGCGCCGCGAACGGTTCCTCATCGTCGACGATCGAGGTCGATCCCTTCTTGCCCGGCACCTCGACGACGGCGATCTCTTTCTTGAACTTGCCGGTGCGCACGGCGTCCTGCGCGCGGCGATACGACTCGCGCGTGAAGTCGTCCTGCGCCTCGCGCGTGAACGTGTACTTCGCGGCGCAGAGTTCGGCGCAGTTGCCCATATGCTTGTCGCCGTACGGATCCCACAAACCGTCGTGGATCATGATGTCGATCATCTTGCCGTTGCCCATGCGGTAGCCGCTGCGGGCTTGTGGCAACGCGTATGGCGCGTTCGACATCGACTCCATGCCGCCGGCGACGGCGACGTCGTATTCATCGCAACGGATGTCGTTCGCCGCGTACATCACCGCCTTCAGTCCCGAGCCGCAGACCTTGTTGATGGTCACCGCGCCCGCGCCGACCGGGATGCCTGCTCCGATTCCAGCCTGCCGCGCCGGCGCCTGTCCGACGCCTGCCTGCAGCACGTTGCCCATGATCACCTGCTCGATCTGGTCAGCCGATACGCCCGAGTTTTCCAGCGCGCAGCGGATGGCGATCGACCCCAGCTTCGGCGCCGCCATCGACGACAGTGTTCCCTGAAACGATCCGATCGGCGTGCGTGCGCCGCCGAGAATGACGATGTCTTTCATTGAGACTCCTTGTTCGTTGCCGCGGTCGGAAGCGGCGACGACATACTACAGTCGGGCGCCTCGTTTAATGCCCTGCGCGCACCGCCGCGGCCATGATTCGGATCTCCTCGGCGACGATCGCAGGCGCACCGAGAAAAATGATTCGGTGTCCTTCTAATGTAGAAATGATTACGGATGAGTACGGTGTGCAAATAAGACATGTAGGGCAATTGCACATCGCCATCATTCCGGTTACACTCGCTCTGGTCGTCCAACCAACTCAAATTTAGGAATCTGCCTTCTTCGGCGCCACGCTTTTCGTACACGTGTGCGGAGCGGTAATGGAGTCGGCGTCCCTGGAAAGAAACTGATCGTGGGTCGTATGTCCGAAATCTCCATCGTCGTTCCTTCTTCAACCGGCAACAGTCATCGGCAGAGCGGTCGAGCTAACTGCGCCCGAGGATGCTCATGAATCGTTCTGCGTTTCTCCGTCAACTGTCGTCCCTGCTGCTCATTGCTCTTCTTTCCGTCGACGTCGTAGGACTGCAGGCCCAACTGGCTCCGCGCCGCATCACGCCGGAAACGAATCACATCGGAACGGTGATCGTCGAGCTCATGGCCGGTTCGAACGGCGACTCCAGCATTCAGTTCATCGAGATGGAGTTTGGCGGCTGCGGACAGAATGCCTGGGGACCTTCCTTCGGCGGTTCCGCGGCCATGCTGGTCTTCTTCGACGCGCAGGGCAATGAGACCTACCGTTACAAGTTCCCGAACGATCCGCCGTGCGGCAACAATGACGTCCTGATCGCAACGCAGAACTTTGCGAACCTTCCCGGAGCTCCGACGCCGGAGTTCATCATCCCGCCGGTGATCTCGCCCGTTTCGGGAAAAGTGTGCTTCAAGGGAAATTCGCCCGAGTCGGCGACGGCGTTCGGCAGAAACTTCTGCGTCTCCTATGGAAGCTTCACCGGAAACACCGAAACCAACTCGTCAGACGGCGGACCGAGCCAGGCCGCGGGAAGTCCCGCAGCCGCCCTTCCGATCACCGGCACCACCAGTCTCAATTTCCCCGGTGGCGTCGAGACGAACGCGAACTTCTCGCTCGGGACAGCCACGCCTGAGAATCACCTCGGCGCCACGTTCACCATGCCGACGGCCACACAAGCCGTGATCGGTGGAAACCTCTTCAACAAAGAGACGTTCGGCGGAAACGGCCGCACCTGCGCCTCCTGCCATGTCTCCACGCTCAACCTCGGTCTGACGCCGGCGAACATTCAGAGCCGCTTCGCCACTCTCGCCACGACCTTCGATCCGCTGTTTCTTGGCGAGACCAGCATGAACCTCAACACCCTGGTGGTGACGAACCCGGTCTCGACGGGGAATCGCGGCAAACGCGACTTCGAAGGCATCATCACCGGCTCGGGCGGCGGTACCGCCAAAGTCATCAGCAAGTTCATCGCGCAGGGGAGCGCCACGATCCGCTACCTGGTTTACGGCGGACTTTCCCCGCAGCTCGCCGGAACGATCAGCGATACCAACGGCAACTCGGCCACGTTCAGCAGCATCACCGCCGGAAGCCTGGCCTGTTCCGCGGCTGGAAGCGCCACGGCCACCTGCACGAACCAGCTCGAGAGTCCGCTGCGTATGCGGACGAGCAATGATTTGACGAATTTCCCTCAGGGACGCAGCCTGATCCTCGAGAACATCGACGGCTTCACCGTTCCCCACAGCAGCAATCACGTCTTCCGCAAATCGCCGAACCTCGACAATGCCAAGCTCACCAGTCCGTTCGGATTGTCGGGATTGGTCGGCGGCGCGGCCACGCTCGGCGACTTCGCTACCGGCGCGGTCAAACAGCACTTCCCGCGCACGATCGATCGCGTCAGCGGCGTCGACTTCCGCCTTCCGACGGCCGCCGAAACGGCGGCTCTGGATGCCTTCCAGCAGACCAGGAACGTCCCGGCGAATGAGAATTTCGATCTCAACCTCTTCGCCACGACGACGGCGCAGATCGCGGGACGTGCGTCCTTCTTCGGCGGCAGTGCGAAGTGTTCGAAGTGCCACTCCGGAACCGTCCTGGCCACCACCGATGGATCGATTGCCGGCAAAACCGGCAACGCCAACTTCAACACCGGCGTCGATAACGCGCCGATCAACGTGGCCATCGATCTTCTGCCGAGTGAAGCGTCGGGCACTCGCGAGTTCAACACGCCCGCGCTCTTCAATGTGAGGAATCACTCACCGTTCTTCCATAACGGAGCGGTGGCCACCGTGCATCAGGCGGTCGAGTTCTACTCCAGCTCCGCGTTCATCAATTCTCCGGCCGCCGCGCAGATCGGCGGTCTGACGTTCGCCAACGGCACCGAGATCGACAACATCGCTGCCTTTCTCGAAGGACTGGCCGTACGGCCGTATACGTTCACGGCCGGACCTCTAAACTTCGGGTCGCAGGGCCTCAGCGCGGGAGCAACGGCGAACCAAACTGTGACGATCACCAATACCTCGGGATCGCCCATCACATTGACCAGTCCCTTCGTGCGCCTTACCGGCACCGACACCACGCAATTCATTATCGGAACCTCCACTGTTTCCGGAACCCTCGCCGCCGGAGCCTCGGCCACGGTAAACGTCGCCTTCGATCCTTCGACGATCGGCGCGAAAACGGCCGTTCTCGAGCTCCTGGCCGATATCCCTTCGGGCGTGCCTCTGACGGGGACGGGTGTCGCGGGCTCGGCGCCGACGATCAGCAGCGTGATCCCGAATAGCGGAACGACGGGTGGCGGACGCTCGGTGACGATCACGGGAACGAATCTGCAGGGAGCGACCGTGACGTTCGGCGGATCCAGCGCCAGCGTTGTCTCCACCAGCGGAACGACCGCCGCCGTCTTGACGCCGGCGCATGCCGCGGGAGTGGTGGACGTCGCCGCCACGACGGGCGCCGGAACGGGCACGGCGACGAATGCGTACACTTTTGTGGTGTGCGCGGGACCGACGATCAACGCCCAGCCGCCGTCCGGCTCCATCCGGGTCGGCAACACCGTGAACCTCACTGTCGCGGCGTCCGGCACACCGACGTTCCAGTGGTTCACCGGCGCGTCCGGCAACACGTCCAGTCCGATCCCCGGCGCGACGTCGTCGTCCGTGACCGTTCAACCGGGAGTGACGACGTCGTACTGGGTGCGGGTCAGCAACTCGTGCACCGACGTCGACAGCACGACCGCGACCGTCACCGTCGTCGCCGCGGCGCCGGCAGCATCCCTGTTTCTGGTCACGCCCTGCCGCGTTCTCGACACGAGGGGCGGAGGCGCGATCCCGGCGAACTCAACCCGCAACATCGTCGTCGCCGGGGTCTGCGGGATACCGTCCAGCGCAACGGCGCTGGTGGCCAACGTCGCGGTCGTGAACCCGCCAGACACCGCCTTCGCCACGTTCTATCCCGGGCCGGCCTTTGTGGCCATCCCGACCGTAAGCACGATCAACTTCACCCCCGGCCGGACGCTGGCGAACAACGCCCGCATCGTGGTTGGAGTAGACGGCTCGATCAACGTTTTTAATGAGGCCGCCGGGCCGCTCGATTTGGTAATTGATATTTCGGGGTACTTCCAATGACAGGAAAACTGATGATCTCTGTGAAACTGCACCTTCCGGTACTTTTCGTCATCCTCGCCACGCTTCTTTTCGGTGCCGCGACCGCTTCGGCGCAAAGCGGGCCCTTTTCGTTCTTCGCGGTAACTCCGTGCCGCGTGGTCGACACACGCGGTTTTGTTGCCACCAACGGCGGACCGCTGCTGGGACCGGGCGGGCAACGCACCTTTGCCATTCGCAACAACTGCGGAGTGCCGGCAGACGCGGCCGCGGTGTCGATGAACGTTACGGCGGTGGCCGCTACCACCACCTCGTTCCTGACGATCTGGCCGGCCGGCACGACGAAGCCCGTTGTTTCCACGATCAATTTCACGCAGAACGATCCTTCGATCGGTAACGGCGCCATCGTCGGGCTCGGCCCCGCCGGATCGCCGGACCTGTCCGTCTTCAATTGCTGCGGCTCGGTTCACGTGATCATCGACATCACCGGCTACTTCAAGTAGTCGACGGCATACCTTTCTCTCCGGAATCGCGCGCGGTTCCGGAGAGAGTCTCTGCACGACTTACCGGCTGACGTGGTTGTCTGCTTCGCAGCGCGGCGATAGAATCCGCGCTCTGACCACGAGCTGCGGCCTCGCGTTGAGCGCCCCGCGCCGCGACCGCACCAACCAGCACAGGAGTCTTCATGTCCGTCACCTCGATCACCGACCGCCGAATCCTCGTCCAGCCCGCCGACGTTCACAACGTGCTTTCCCGGCACATGCTGGCCGATGGTTACGAAGTGGTCATGGACCTGGCCAGGTCGAAAGGCTCCTGGCTTTTCGATGCCCGCCGCGGCCGCGCCGTCCTCGATTTCTTCACGAACTTCGCCTCATGTCCCATCGGCTACAACCATCCGCGGCTCGACAATCCTGAGTTTCGCGACCGCATCGCCACCGCCGCCATCAACAAGCCGGCGAACTCCGACATCTACACGACCTTCATGGCGGAGTTCGTCGAGACGTTCGCCCGCCTTGCCGTTCCTCCATTCCTCAACAAGCACATGTTTTTCATCGAAGGCGGCGCCCTCGGCATCGAGAACGCGGTCAAGACGGCCATCGACTGGAAGATCCGCAAGAACCTGCGCAAGGGACTCGGCGAGCGCGGCACGCAGATCATGCATCTGCGCGAGGCCTTTCACGGCCGCACCGGCTACACGCTGTCGCTGACCAATACCGATCCGAAGAAGACGCAGTACTTCCCGAAATTCGACTGGCCGCGCATCGACAATCCGAAGCTGAAGTTCCCGATCGACGTCGACGTCGAGCAGCGCGAGCAGGCTTCGATCGCGCAAGCCAAACAATTCCTCGCCGAGCGCAAGGACGACATCGCCGCCTTCATCATGGAGCCGATTCAGGGCGAAGGAGGCGACAACCATTTTCGTCCCGAGTACTTCCGCGCCATGCGCCAACTCTGCGACGAAAACGACATGCTGCTGATCTTCGACGAAGTCCAGTCGGGCGTCGGCCTGACGGGCAAGATGTGGGCGTTCCAGCATTTCGACGTCCAGCCCGACATGATCTGCTTCGGCAAGAAGACGCAGGTCTGCGGCTTCGCGGCCGGCGAGCGCATCTTCGACATCGACGACAACGTCTTCGCCGTCAGCTCGCGCATCAACTCCACCTGGGGCGGCAATCTGACCGACATGGTCCGCTCGCAGCGCTACTTCGAAGTGATCGATGAAGAAGAGCTGGTCGACAACGCCGCGAACGTCGGCGCGTACTTTATCGGCGAGCTGCAGCGATTCAGCGATGAGTTCCCCAACCTCGTCTCGAACGTCCGCGGACGCGGCCTCATGGCCGCCTTCGATCTTCCCAGCGGCGAAATCCGCGACACCGCGTTGAAAGCATTCATGGCCAACGACGTCATGGCCCTCTCCTCCGGCGCCCGCTCCGCCCGTTTCCGTCCGCCCCTGAATCTCTCGATGGACGAAGCGGCGGAAGGGATCAAGCGGATGGAGAAGGCGCTGCAGGAGCTGGCGTAGCGAAATGTGGCCTGTGTGGCACAGACACTCCTGTCTGTGCTTGGGAGGCTTGCGCTAACTTCGCAACTCGCGCGACTTCAAAAGCACAGACAGGAGTGTCTGTGCCACACTCAACCACCAAATGAACCGCGAACAACTCACGCGCGCCGACTGGCTCCTCATCGCCGCGTGCGTCGCGGTCGCCGCGATCTCCATCTTCGTCGTCGTCAACTGGTTCGGCGCCGCGTTCCCTGAGGCCTCGATCGAATTCCGTTACGACCGCGGATCGTCGGAGAAGCTTGCCGACGGCGTCCTCGCGGAACAGCTCATCGACGCGCGCGGCATGAAGCACAGCGCCACCTTCGACTCCGACGACGAAGCGCGCATCTTCCTCGAGCGCACCCTCGGCCTGAAGAAAACGAACGACATCCTGAAGCGCGACGTGCGGCTCTGGTCGTGGTCGCACCGCTGGTTCAAGCCGCTGCAGGAGGAAGAATTCCGCGTCGACATCGCGCCGACCGGTGAAGTGATCGGCTTCAGCGATCACATCCCCGAGGATCGCGCCATCAACTCGCCGGACGTGAATGCCGCGCGTTCGATCGCCGAGCGATTCCTCGGCACAATCAACGCCTTCAACGATCTGAAACTCGTCGCGCAAAGCGAGCGTCGATTACCGAACCGGATGCAGCGCATCTTCACGTACGACTCGCAGTCGATTCATCCGGCCGGTGCGCCGTACCGCACCATCGTCACCGTCGACGGCGATCGCGTCAGCAGTTTTTCGCGGCGCATCAAAGTGCCGGAAGATTGGCAGCGTTCGTATCGCGAGCTGCGCTCGAAGAACCTGCTCGCCGGCAACGTCGACATCATCTTTTTCCTCATCACCGGCGTCTGCATCGTTGCGGTTTTCGTCATCCGGCTTCTTCGCGGCGACCTGCAACTCCGCCTTCTGCTCGGCATCGGCATCGCGTCCGTTATCCTCGTCACCGGAAACGCGCTCAACACGTTTCCGAGCGCGTTGGCGAGCTACAACACGACGGATTCGTATCCTGCCTTCCTGGGAAAGTTCGTCTTCTTTTCCATCGTGCTGGCGTCGATCGGGACGGCAATGTTTCTCGCGGTACTTGCCGGCGCGGGCGAAGTTCTCTACCGCGAGCGGTTCCCGAAAAAGCTCTCCGTCGCGCGCATCTGGAATCGCCGCGCGCTGACGTCGAAGCGCGTCTTTCTTGCCTTCATCGTCGGCTACACGCTGGTGGCCTTCTTCCTCGGATACCAGGTCGCGTTCTACCTGATCGCTGACAAATTCGGCGCGTGGGCGCCGGCCGAGCTGCCGTACGACGACATGTTGAATACCGCGTTTCCGTGGATCGCCGTGCTCTTCGCCGGCTTCTTCCCGGCGCTGAGCGAAGAGTTCATGTCGCGCGCGTTCTCCATTCCGTTCTTTGAAAAAGTGCTGCGCTCGCGCGTCGCCGCAATCATCGCCGCAGGATTCATCTGGGGCTTCGGCCACGCAACGTATCCCAACCAGCCCTTCTACATCCGCGGCGTCGAAGTCGGCTGCGCCGGAGTGCTGATCGGATTCCTGATGATGCGCTTCGGCATCCTGCCGCTGCTGATCTGGCACTACACCGTCGACGCGCTCTACACCGCGATGCTGCTGCTGCGGTCGGGCAACAACTACTACATCGTCTCCGGCGGACTGGCCAGTCTCGTCTTCGCCATTCCGATGCTGATTTCGATCGCGCTCTACGTCCGCAACAAGGGCTTCGTGCCGGACGACGATCTCTCGAACGAATCGATCCCGATCAAACCGGTTCCCGAACGCGTCGCCGAACCCGAACGGCCTGCGTTCACGTTTCCGTCAATGCCGGTCACTCGCGTCAAGCTGCTTCTATGCGTCGTCCTCGTTGCACTCGCCGCCGGCGCGATCGCGTGGAATCTGCCATCGATCGACGACGTCGTCGATTACCGCATCACGAAAGAAGAAGCGAAGCGCATCGCCGCCACCGTCGGCCCGCCGCCCACCGCTGCGATGCGTACCATTGCCACGCCCGTCGAAGGCTTCCGCTCCTGGGACCGCGGCTCCGGGCGTGAGGAAGGCGGCGGACCTGGCGACTTCGACAACATCGCCGTCGACTACCTCCTCCGCCACGGCATGTCGATGCCGTCGCTCGTCGGCGTGATGCGCACCAAGATTCCGACCGCGACCTGGATGGTGCGCGACTTCGCGCCGCAGGTGAAGGACGAGTACTTCATCGAAGTCGATCCGCGCGCGTCACGCGTGGCCGGCTATCACAAGTATCAGGATGAGCGCCGTCCCGGGCCGCGACTCGAACAGCCGCAGGCGCTGGCGATTGCGCAGGCCGCGTTCGCGCGTTTCGGCGCGGACGCGCACGCGTTCGATCTCAAAGAAGCGCTCAACTTCCAGCAGCAGAACCGCCGCGACTGGCTCTTCCACTTTCAGGAACGCACGCCGCTCGCCGCCGACGCCTGGCGCCGCATCAGCGTGCGCGTCGCCGGCGCCGAGGTTACGCAGTTCACGACCACCGTCAAAGTTCCTGACAGCGTCTACCGCGAGCCGACCACGCTGCTCAACATCGCCTTCACGCTGCTTCGCCTCCTCGGCGTCCTGGCCATCCTCTCGCTCGTCGTGGCCGGCTTCGTCATCGCCCTGCGCCGCCAGCGCTTCCCGTGGCAGCGCGCGCTGCGCTGGACGCTGGCGCTCGCGATCATCCCGATCTTCTACGAGTTGGCGCGGTGGGAGACGACGCTTTTCAACTACAACACGTCGATCACCTGGCAGACCTTCATCAGCAATCAGACCATCAACATCATCCGCAACGTCGGACTCCACCTCGGCATGATTTTCCTGGCCGTGGCCGGCCTCGCCACCGCCTATCCCGAGGCCTTCCACCTCGCGCGCCGCGATGCGAGAGCCCGCCTCGGACGATCGGCCGCGATCGCCTCGCTGAGCGCGATCAGCATCGCCGTCCTCTTTCGCGTCGCTGCACAAGCGATCGCGCTGCACTTCCCGGCCCTCACCTCGGTGCACGGATTCAACGTCCCCGAGCCCGTGGCCCTGCCGCTGCCGGCCCTTGTCGGGATCTTCTCCGCGACGATGCGCACGCTGACCGTCTGCGCCGTCTTCGGCCTCTTCATGCTGGCCCTGCGCGGATTCAGCGCGCGTCCGTGGCTGCCGGCGACGATCGGCACGGCCGCCACCTTCCTGGCCGCCATCGACGCGAACGCAACTCTGAAGGAAACGCCGCTGATGCTCGCCTCGGCCGCGGTCACCGCCGCCCTAGCCCTCATCATCATCCGCTACGTCCTCGGCGCAAACCTCCTCGCCTATCCGCTCACAATCGCCGTTTTTCTGCTCCTCGCGAATGCAGCGGACTTGGTGCAGAACCATCGCCCCGATCTGACCATCAACGGCATCATCGAGATCGTCGTCGCGATCGCACTGCTGATCTGGGCCGCGATGCCGCGGGAATCCAACGCCGCTGCCGAGGCGTAGAGGAAGCGTGTTCAACGACTACCACTTCGTCACGCACTGGCGTGTCCGTGGGAGGGTGGACGAGATTCTGAACATCCTCGGAGACGCCGAGGACCTCCCGCGCTGGTGGCCATCGGTCTACATCGACGTGAAAAAGCGCGGCGACATCGTCGATCTCTACACAAAAGGATGGCTCCCCTACACGCTGCGCTGGAGCTTCCGCGTGGTCGAGACAAAGCCTGACGGCTTCATCATCGAAGCTTTCGGCGATTTCGTCGGCCGCGGCGAATGGACGCTGACCCAATCCGGCGACGACGTCGACATCACCTACGACTGGCACATCCGCGCCGAAAAACCGCTACTGAAACTCTTCTCCCCGATCCTCAAACCCATCTTCGCCGCCAACCACCGCTGGGCCATGTCCCGCGGCGAAGAAAGCCTGAAGATCGAACTCGCGCGACGCCACGGTGAGCCGCACGGCGAACCGCCGCAGGCGACCGGCTCTCTGTGAATTGGATCAGCAAATGGAAGCTCCCGAAGCTCTTCTGCTGGAGCTGGTCGGGCGAGCCCTCGAAGACCTTGCGTTACGATCAGGTGATGCCAAAATCCCGCGACAGACGCAAATCGATTCGCGAGCGCGAACTGCTGATCGAGGACCAGATCGAAGCAGCGTGGACGCGTCTTCTCGCACGAGAAGGCCTCGATTTCAAGCATCGACCAATCGATTTGATGCGGCCGTCACGCGAGAGAACCGCAGTACAGGCCGCAGAACGTTACCTTCAGCCGTGGCTGAGGCTTTTTCAGGAACAGATCGCGTGGCTGGGGGCTTACAACCTTCTCTGGCGCATGAAGCACGATTCGGACTCTATCAGTCGGGCCGATCGCCTGCCTTTCGAACTCCTTTCGACGGTCGTGAACAACGCCGCAGCCGTACATCGACTGGTCCGGTCCGGCTTTGACTATCAAGCGAAATCGATGCTACGGGTCATGATCGAGAGCGCCTACTTATCCTTGGCGTTGCTCGCCGATCGTAATCTGCGCATCGGGTTCATTGCTGCCGTTGAACCTGAGGACGCGCGCCGGTTTTGGCGGCAGAGGCTCGGAGGGCGACACATTGCGGCGATTCTCGCGCGCGTCGAATCCCAACTCGAGATCGATTTCCATAGCCAGTCGGATTTAGCCGAGTGGCGTCAGGCGACAAGCGAGTGGCTATCGCAGTTTGTTCATCCGAACTATCTGACGGCGGTCATAGGAGGCTATGCCTGGGATCCGCGAAACGACTCGTTAGATCTGCTGCGCCCAAATACATTTGGGCGCTGCTGCGCTGGATCGAGGAGCACCTTAGCGAAAGCGTTCCGGATGCTCTGGTATTTTTGTGCGTTCTTTTATAGCGTCGCGCACACCGGCCTTAATGGGGCACCGCGGTTTTCTCCCGACGCCAAAGACGACGTTGAGTCAGCCATGGTTGTCTTGGGCTACGACATCGTTCTCGCCGCGGGAAACCGCTGGTGGGAAGTTGACGAAGAAGAGGGTTACGAAGAACCACCCGACGACGAATGACCGTGAGATAGCCGCCCAACCCAAAGTGTCGAACTAGTCCGATTCCCGTTTGGTGGCGGCCCCGGCGGGTTCTGGCGCCAAAGGCCGGAAGGACTAGGCAGATAAGGAGGGCGAGGGACTTCACGGCGGTGATAATAACTCTTCACGAGGAAGTTCCGCGGAGACGAGGAGACCGCGGAGAAAGCGCTGGTCTTCGCGTGCTCCGCGTCTCCGCGTGAAACTGCTCGGCGCGACCGCCGTACTTCCTAGTCGCGGTCGTGAAGTGCACGACAAAAGCGAGTTGCACCACACCAAACTACCCCCGCCATGTTGAGTAGAATCATTCTGTGCCGTTGAACCTGCCGCCTGGCTATTCGAGATTCAAGCGCTATGAAGGCGATCCCCTCACGCCCGAAGTAGTCTGGCGCTTTCGGGAGATGATCAATCAAATTGCGGCACAAGCTGCGCCGGGACGGATATACGAGCATTTCAAACGTCACTTCGGCGGGGTGGCGGGTATCGCCTACTTTCCCAGTAGTGATGACGGCTGGGCATCGACCGACCTGTCGAATGACATGGATGCTGCCGCCGCGTCACCTCCACTGTTTCTCTGCGCGCTATGGGAGGGAGTTGAAGCGCTTCAAGAGACAAACAAGTATGACCTGCCAGACGTGAGCGACATCAATGGTGTCTGTAAAGCGTTGGGCGTTCCGTTTCGCATCCAGCCACCCTCGATCATTGCAATTGATTCACGGCAGGCCTTCGACCCTGCTCCAACAGCAGACCTGACACGCTCGGTCACTACGCGGAGAGCGAGTGCAGCCGCTCCCCTCCCTGCGGCGCCACTACCTAAACACTTCGATATCGCGATTACGTACGCGGGAGCGGATCGACCCATAGCGTCTCATCTGGCCGAACTCCTTAAGCGAGAGGGCCTCACCGTGTTTTACGACCGCTTCTACCCGGAACATCTGCTCGGCGCTGACCTCTCGGAGACTTTCGACGACGTATTTCGAAACCGGTCGAGGTTCTGCCTAATGGTCATATCTCGCGCTTATGCAGAGCGGGAATGGACAATTCACGAAAGAAGAAGTGCTGTAGCTCGAGCAGTGCGAGAGAAAGGTAAGGCCTACATTCTACCCATACGCATCGACGACACCGATTTGCCAGGGCTGCCGACAACCTTGGGGTACCTTTCGCTTGCCGATCACGATATTGACGCAATTGGGGACATTGTTGTGCGAAAGATACGTAGCGAAAAGTGATTATGTCTCGGACAGATCGGTCGAGCCGCCGTATCACCGCAAGTGACATGTCTTAGCGCAGCTGCATCATTGATCAGCCGGATGTCAGCGGCCAAATAGCGACGGTGTTAGAAGCTACTAAGCAGGTCCGAAGATCGCACCTTCAGCGCTGAGGCGATCTGGAGAATGATCGTCAGCGTCGGGACATTATCGCCGCGTTCGATAAAGCCGATGTAGGTGGCGCTCACGCCGGCGCGTTCGGCGAGCTGGTCCTGGGTGAGACCTCGCTCCTCGCGTAACGTGCGGACGAGGGCGCCGAACTTTTCTGCTTCCGGGCGGCGATCTTTTCGGTGCGTCACCCTTGCATCTTAACCATGGTGAGCCTACATTGTCGCTTAACCATGGTGAAGCTGACCGAACACGAGGGCAAAGATGGCGAAGACGAAATCGAAAGCGGCAAAGGAACCTTTCGCAATCCCCGAGTATCGCCGTCCGAGCAGGCGGGGCGGCGGGGGCGGGAAGCGGGAGTTGGTCGTCACGGCGATGTATCGCGAGAGCGGCGGGTATCGGCGGCGGCAGACGGTCGTGCCGTTCATTCGCATGTCTGGCGTATGGCTGGAGCAACTCGGGTTCGATCGGGGAGATCGGATCGAGGTCACTGCCGAGCGCGAGCGGCTCGTGCTGACCGTCGTTCGCGACGAGTGAGGCCGGTGCGCTCCGTCACATCGCGTCGTGATCCCCCTCCTGCAAGCGGCGCTCCTCCCGCTGCTACCGTTCTTTTCGTAAGTGGCTGGAGTGTCGAAGGTAGATTTCGAAGCATTCATGCTTCGTTTTGAAGCATGCATGCTTCGTTTTGAACCATTCATGCTTCGTTTCGAACCATTCATGCTTCATTTCGAACCATTCATGCTTCGTTTTGAACCATGCATGCTTCGTTTCGAACCATTCATGCTTCGTTTCGAACCATTCATGCTTCGTTTTGAACCATTCATGCTTCGTTTTGAAGCATGCATGCTTCATTTCGAACCATGCATGCTTCGTTTTGGAGCATGCATGCTTCGTTTTGAAGCATCGATGCTTCGTTTGAACCCGTTCTTCATCTGCGTCCATCTGCGTAATCTGCGGATGAACGTTTATCCGCAGATGGACGCAGATTTACGCAGATCAGGATGACAACGGCAGCGATGCCTGTTGGAGCGAACCGTGAAACTTGGAATTGAAGACTTTGAGTACTCGCAGCTCTACGACAACGCGCGGCTGCAGGAGCTGGCGCTGGCGTTTGACCGGTATCTGTCCGCGAGCGATGCGGCGTTGTTTCAGCGGTTCGAGTCGTATCGGATCGGGATGCAGAGCGGGATCGCGTCCGGCGGGTTGACCAAGCCGGAGGAGTCGGCGCTGCTCATCGCGGCAAGCCGGCCGCTGGGGACATTTCTGGAGCAGTTGTTTCAGACCGACTCCACGCCGATCGCGGCGCGGACGCAGCGGGATGCCGAGGTAGCGCGGTTCAAGAAGGAAGCGGTGGCGAAGCGGGTGGCGAAAGTGGCCAGCGTTCCGGACGGCGATCGGAGCGCGGCGGTCGAGGTTCTGATCCGCGCCATCGCGCCGGCGCAGGAGCGCGATCCGGAGTATGCGATCGCGGTCACGGCGAACCGGCTGCTCGACTTCGAGCGGGAGTATCCGCGCGGCGCGAAGGCGGTGACGCCGTCGGCGCAGACGCGGGCGGCGCTGGCGCAGTTGCGCGACGAATTGCGGGCGTCGGGCGCGTTCGACGACGCCATCGTCAAACGGGAGTACGTCGAGTCGAACGAAGCCATCGCGCGGGAGGCGGCCACGGTTCACGCACTCGGCGACCTGCTCGTCGACTGGCTGGCGGCGCAATGGAAGGCCGGCGCCTTCGACGATTGGACGTCGTTCCGGCTTCCGAAGCCGCTCGTGTTCGATCACCTCGTCGAGACGGAACGCGTCGACGAAAACAGCGTGGTCGGGCCGGAAGACGAATACCGCCGCCGCGACGGATTCAAGCTCACCGATCCGCGCATGACGCCGCGCGAGATCACCGACGAGGCGCACTACTGCATCTATTGCCACGAGCGGAAGAAGGATTCGTGTTCTACGGGATTTGTTGAAAAAGACTCTAAGTACAAGGTCAATCCGCTCGGCGTGCCGCTGACCGGCTGTCCGCTCGATGAGCGCATCGGCGAGATGAACGCGCTGCGCAAAGACGGCGACTCCATCGCCGCGCTGGCCATCGTCATGATCGACAACCCGATGTGCCCGGGCACCGGCCACCGCATCTGCAACGACTGCATGAAGTCGTGCATCTTCCAGAAGCAGGACCCGGTCAACATCCCGCAGATCGAGACCGGCGCGCTGACCGACGTCCTCTGGCTGCCGTGGGGCTTCGAGATCTATTCGCTGCTGACGCGCTGGAATCCGCTGCACGTGCGCCGCCCGATGGCCCTCCCCTACAACGGCAAGAGCGTCCTCGTGGTCGGCCTCGGGCCGGCCGGTTACACGCTCGCGCACTACCTCGCGAATGAAGGCTTCGGCGTCGTGGCCATCGACGCCCTGAAGATCGAACCAATTGACAGCAAATGGCTGCGCGAGCCGATCCGCGATGCGCGAAAAATTCTTTGGGAAGAGTTGGACGAGCGCATCCTGGCCGGCTTCGGCGGAGTCTCGGAGTACGGCATCACCGTGCGCTGGGACAAGAACTTTCTGAAGGTCATCCGCATCGCGCTGGAGCGGAAGAACAACATCCGTGTCTACGGCGGCGTCCGTTTCGGCGGAACGCTGACCATCGAGGACGCTTTCGACACGCTCGGCTTCGATCACATCGCCATCGCCGCCGGCGCCGGCACGCCGACGATCGTGCGGATGAAGAACAACCTCATTCGCGGCATCCGCAAGGCCAGCGATTTCCTGATGGCTCTGCAGTTGACCGGCGCCGGGAAAAAGTCAGCCATGGCCAACCTGCAGGTGCGCCTGCCGGCGGTCGTCATCGGCGGCGGACTGACCGCGATCGACACGGCCACGGAGCTGTTCGCGTATTACCCGTTGCAAGTACAAAAGATCCTCGACCGTTACGAAACGCTCTGCGATGAATTCGGAGAGTCGGTCGTGCGCGGCGGCTACGACGCAGAAGAACAGCTCATCCTCGACGAGTTTCTCGCTCACGGACGCGCGGTGCGCGCCGAGCGGCAGCGCGCGGCCGCCGACGGCGACAAGCCGAACTTCATCCCGCTCGTCCGCGCGTGGGGCGGCGTGACGATCGCCTACCGCAAGTCGATTACCGACGCGCCCGCGTACCGGCTCAATCACGAAGAGGTGATCAAGGCCTTCGAGGAAGGGATCGCGTACGCCGAGAGCCTGTCGCCGATCGAAGCGATGGCCGACGAATTCGGTCACGTGAAGTCGCTCCTCTTCGAAAAGCAGATCGTCGAAGACGGACGCTGGAAGGATTCCGGAACCATCATCGAGCTGCCCGCGCGCAGCGTGACGGTGGCCGCGGGAACGAGCCCGAACGTGATCTACGAGAAGGAGCACCCCGGCACGTTCAAGCTTGACAAGTACGGACAGTTTTTCCAGAGCTTTGCGACCTCCGACAATGAGTTGATCGAAGTCGACGGCAACACAGAGACGGGATTCTTCACCTCCTACCAGCGCGGCACGAAACGGATCACCTTCTACGGTGACAACCATCCGCGTTACGCCGGCAACGTAGTCAAGGCAATGGCCTCAGCGAAGGACGGCTATCCGTTCGTGACGAAACTCTTTGCTACCGAGTTGATGCAGCTCGATCGCTCATCGGAAGCGCAGTCGGTGCGCGAGTCGCAATGGAACGATCTCCTTCACACGCTCGATGACGGACTGCTGCCGGTCGTGCACCAGGTCAATCGCCTCACGCCGACGATCGTCGAAGTTGTCGTCCGCGCGCCGTTCGCGTCGCGTCACTTCGAGCCGGGCCAGTTTTTCCGTCTGCAGAATTTCGAAGCGAATGCGCCGGTGGTCGATGGAACGAGTTTGACCATGGAAGGCATCGCGCTGACCGGCGCGTGGACCGATCCGGAGCGCGGCCTCCTCTCACTCATCGTCCTCGAGCTCGGCGGATCATCGCGACTCTGCGCGCAATTGAAAATCGGCGAGCCGGTCGTGGTCATGGGTCCCACCGGCGCGCCGACCGAAATCCCGCGCAACGAGACCGTTCTCCTCGCCGGCGGCGGCCTCGGCAACGCCGTCCTCTTTTCGATCGCGCGTGCGTTCAAAGAGAACGGCTGCAAGGTCGTCTACTTCGCCGGCTACAAGAAGAAGGACGACGTTTTCAAGCGCGACGAGATCGAGGCCGGTACCGATCAGGTGATCTGGTCGGTCGACGCCGGCGACCCGATCGCGCCGCGCCGCCCGCAGGACCGCGGCTTCACCGGCAACATTGTGCAGTCGATGCTTCACTACGCGCAGAACGCGCCGGAGATCGATCTCACCTCTGTTCAAAGACTCATCGCCATCGGCTCCGACGGCATGATGCGCGCCGTCAAAGACGCGCGGCACGGCGTCCTCGCGCCGTACCTGAACAGCGACCATGTCGGCATCGGCTCGATCAACTCGCCGATGCAATGCATGATGAAACAGGTCTGCGCGCAATGCCTCCAGCGTCACATCGACCCGATCACCGGCAAGGAGACCTTCGTCTTCTCATGCTTCAACCAGGACCAACCCCTCGACAGCGTCGACTTCACCAACCTCCGCGCGCGTCTGCGGCAAAACACGGTCGTCGAGAAGATGACGAACCTGTGGTTAACGCGGCTGCTCGCCAAAGCAAATACGCCGGTGGCCGAGGTACCATTGGGGACGTCATGAAACAGCAGCCGGTGGAATTGACTCACAACGCGAGCCGCATCGAAGACACCTTTGAGCTGTCCGCGGAGGAAGAGGCGGATCTCGAAGTCGCGATCGCCGAAGCTGATGCGGGCTTGTTAGTCCCGTGGGAGGACGTGCTTAGACGCATGCGCGACACGAGTGAAGCGAAGGATTGAACTTACCAAGCTCGCAGAGAGGCAATTATTCGCCGCTCGGGCTTGGTGGCATCGCAATCGCGACAAAGCACCAGGCGCTTTCGATGAAGATATCGAGTCCGCGCTCCTCTACCTGTCGGAGAATTTGAGTAGCAGCGTGCCGTATCGCCTGACACGTCGTTCGGGTGTTCGGCGGTACCTTATTGAGCGCATTCGCTACTACATTTACTTCCGGGTCACGGACGAGAAAATCCAAGTCCTGCGAATTTGGCACGCGTCCCGCCGCCCGCCGCGCGGCTTGTGAGGCAGTCTTCGAGTGTCAACCGACTAGCCCCCTCTTGCCGAACGGCGCCTCGGCACTGCTGGAGCGGCTGGATCAGATGAGCTGTTCGGCGGATTGGTCACGGTGACGTTGACGCTTCCGATCGCGTGATGGCCGCCGTCATCGACGGCATCCACCGTGATCGTGTACACGCGCTGCTGGGTTCCGTCGTTGCGTTCCGCGCGCAGATCGAGAGTCAGGGGGCCTGTGATCACCCAATCGGGCGAGGTGTTTCCGTCGTCCGTCTCGCTCATGAAGACGGAAACGATTTGCGCCGTGACGTTCGCGCCGTTCGCGGCCGTCACGGTGACGACGACCGGAACGAACTTGTGATCGGGCGGCCAGAGTGTATTGGGCGTGGCCGTGACGTTGATGACGAGCGATGAAAACGGCCTGACGGTGACGGTGAATCCGCCGCTCGCCGAATTGCCGTGGCTATCCGTGGCCTGACATTGCACGGGCGTGGTACCGACTGGGAACATCGATCCCGACGTCGGCGCACAAGTCACGCCGACGGCGGCGTCGACGATGTCCTGCGCCGACGCGACCCACGTCACTACCGCGCCAGCCTCGCTCGTCGCATCGGCGGTGATCGAAGCCGGCAACGACAGCGTGGGACGCGTCGTGTCGACCACTGTCACCTTGAAACTGCCAGCCGGTGTGCCGTTCGAGCTGCAGAGCACCGTTGTCGCACCGACGGGAAAGAGCGAGCCCGACGCCGGCGCGCACGCGAGTGCCGAAGCCGGACGGCCGTTGAAATCATCGCCCCCGGTCGATGAAGGGATGGTGTACGTAACGATCGCGCCGGCGGCGCTCGTCGCCTCGGCTGTGACGTCGGCGGGAAGCTGCGGTGGCGGCGGTGGCGGAGGCGGTGAGGACTTCTCGACAGTAACGTCGAAGTGTCCGGTGGCCCGATTCGAATGCGCGTCGGTCGCCGTACACGTCACACTCGTCATCCCGACCGGAAAGAGCGCGCCCGAGGCCGGATTGCACTGCGCGGCCACTGCACCATCGACGAGATCGGTGGCCGAGGCGGAGTAAGTGACAACCATGCCGGCCGGATCGGTGGTCTGCACGGTGAGGGACCGCGGCAACTGCAGCGCCGGCGGCGTGGCGTCGACCACCGTCACCGTGAAGTTGCCCTTCGAGCCGTCGGACGCGCTGCAATTCACAGACGTCGTTCCGAGCGCGAAAATCGATCCCGAGGCGGGCAAACACGTCACGGTGATCGCCGTCAACGGGCGGCCGTTCTCGTCGTCTCCGGAACCGGTCGAAGAAGAGGAGACGGAATACGACACGATCGCTCCGGTGGGGCCGGTCGCCTCCGCAGTGATCGGAACCGGCAATTGAATGCTCGCAAGAGCAGTCCAGGCGTGAACGAGAAAAAGCGCCAGTACTCCAAACCGCACGGCGTTCCGCATGCTCGACCTCCCTCAAATCGAACGGCGAATGTTGCGATTACTTACGTCTTTTCGTGTGCGCGCACTATACGGCACAAACGGCACGTGTGAAACAATCTTCGCCGATGTTCGATCTCCCCGACGACACGTACGAAATCATTCTTCGCCTCCTCGCCGCGGCGGCGATCGGTGGATGTATCGGACTCGATCGCGAAGTGCGGCGGAAGCCGGCGGGGATGCGCACCCATGCGCTGGTGGCGTTGGGGTCGGCGCTGGTGACGCTGGTCGTGGTGCGCTTCGATCCGAAGGGGCCGCACATCGACGCGATCAGCCGCGCCGTTCAGGGCATCATCGCCGGCGTCGGATTCCTTGGCGGCGGCGCGATTCTGAAGGCCGAGCATGAGATGGTCAGCGGACTCACGACGGCCGCATCGATCTGGCTCGTGGCGTCTCTCGGAATCGCATGCGGGGTTGGGCAGTGGGTTGCGGCGCTGATCGCGCTCGCGTTCGCGTTGATCATCCTCATCGTCGGCGGACCGGTCGAAGGATTCGTGCATCGCCTTTCCAGCCGGCGCAAGATGCCGCTCGACGTGGAGAAGACGAGCTAGACGATCTTCTTCGCGCAATCCTCGGGATGCGAGAAGTGACATGCGTGCGCGCCGGGGAGCAGCGTGAGATTTGCGATCGCGTTGCGGTCGACGAGCGGATCGCGTTCGCCGGCGAACATCTCCAGCGATGGCGCGGCGGTGCGGATGTCGGCGGCGTAACGGCGGTAGGTTGCGAACCAGCGTCCCAGGCCGGAACGCCAGTAGGCGCGGACGATGTACGTGTACAACGCGAGCGGCTCGCGGAACGAATCGACGATGAGCGCGTCGAGCAGACGAACGGGATGGCGCGGCGACCAGAGCGGGCCAATGCAGACGGCGCGTTTCACTACGTCGGGACGCAGGCGTGCCAACTGCGCGACGGCGTTGCAGCCGAGGGAGTGGCCGATCCATGTGGCGTCGCGGATCGAGAGCGCGTCCGCCCAATCCGCAAGAATTTTCGCGTGCTCCTCGGCACCGGCGGACGGTCCGTCGATGCTCTCGCCGAAGCCGGGCAGGTCGGGCGCGATCGCGTGTGCGCCGCGCGCATAGAGCGCTCGTGCGAAGCGGCCGAAGTACGCGCTGGACATGCCGAGGCCGTGAATGAGGACGACGTCGCGGCGTCGTCCGGCGGCGCGATGCGCGATGCCATTCGTCCAGCCGGAGAGTCCCCACGAAAATGATGGTTCCGCGGCGCCGTGCACGACGTCGACCTCATCGAGAAACGACAGCAACGCGTCGTTGAACGCGCGCGGGTTTTCCCACATCGGCACGTGGCCGGCGCGCGGAATCGCGCGCAGTTTCGCGCGCGGCATCTCGTCGAGCATCTGCTTCGCATACGTCAGCGGCACGAGCGGATCGTGTTCGCCCCAGATCAACAGGACCGGCATGGCCAGCTTACGAATGAGCGGGCGCGCGTCGTCGCGGAGCAGGCGCGCGAACGCGACCGCGAGCGCGGTCGGACCGGCGCGGAAGAGATCGCGCGCGAGGACGAGCAGAAACGATCGCCAGCCGTGCGGCATGGCGATGTTCTCGATGTGTGCGCCGGGCGCAATCTCGAACGGAATCCCGGTCGAATCGATCAGCACGAGCGAGCGGACAAGATCGGGGCGGCTTGCCGCGAGGTGAATCGCGATCTGTCCGCCGAGGGAGTTGCCGGCAAGGTGGACCGGGCCGTCGAAGGAGGACTCGATCCAACGCGCCAGCAGCGCAGCGATGTCGTCGAACTTCAGCGGCAGCTTGCTGCGGCGAATGAAAAAGCGGTTGCGTCCGAAGCCGACCAGATCGACGGCGGAAACGAGGTAGCGTTCCGCGAGAACGTCAATGTTGTGACGCCACCAATCGGATGAGCCGCCGAGGCCGTGCAGGAGAACCAGCGGCGCGCCGCTGCCCGCGCGCGTTTCCCAGAACGTGAATGGCGGCAGATCGACGCGGCGATGAATCGGCACGGCGTGAGACTACCGCCGCATCCGTCCTTCTTCGACCATGAGACAGCGATCCTGCACCACTTTGATGCCGGCCTCAGCCAGCTTCTGTGCGGCCTCATCGTTGCGGATACCGAGCTGGAACCAGACGCTCTTCGGCTTGGCCGCGAGGATGTCGTCAACATGCGGCGGGATGTCGTTCGGACGCCGGAAGACGTTGACCATGTCGATCGGACGTCCCACGTCCGCGAGTTTGCGGAAGACAGGCTTGCCGAGGATCTGCGTGACCTCGGGGTAGTAAACGGGAACGGGGATGATGTCGTAGCCGGCCTCGGCCATGTGCGCGGGAACGTAGTAGCCGGCCTGATCCGCGTGAGACTCGGGCTTGATGCCGAGCACGGCGATCGTTTTCGTATCGCGAAGGAGCTCCGCGATTCCGGCGGCATCATTAATGAGGTTTGTTTTCCAGTCGGTCATGGCCGGGCAGAGTAGCAAAAAGTAAGCTAGCCGACACGGCCGGCTGCGTCGGTTGCCCAAGGCTTCATCAACAGTGATACAAAGACGTTCTGCCGCGCGGATTCGCACGTTTCGAAAAGGCACGGCCATCGATTCGGTCACTCGGAATAACTAAATTGGCGCGGCGTTGTCCTTCGCGTTCAACGCAAGTTCAAAATCCAGGAAAAAGTGAGGTCTACGACCGGATGAAACGCGCAGCTTTTGCCGCCCTCTTGTTCATCGCCCCGCTCACTGCGTTCGCCGCAGCGCCGACGCAGGCCGTCATCGTGATGACGAAGCCGAGCACCCACTTCGCCGCCAAATCGCTATCGGCGATGTTCGATCCGAACATCAGCGCCGACGAGCGCGACCTCCGCGAACTTCCCGGCATCAACGGCTTCGCGGCCAACCTCACCAATGACGAGATCGCCGCGCTGAAAGCATCGGGCACGACCATCTCGATCGAACCCGACCTGGAGCGCCACGCCTTCGCCGACAGCGTGACGCCTGGCCAGCAGACGACCGCCTACGGCATCAATGCCGTGAACGCTCCCGCGGTCTGGCCGGTCACGCGCGGCAAGTCGCTGGCGAATGGTCCAGCCATTCATGTGGCGATCATCGACACGGGCATCGACTACAACTTCTCGGAGTTGTCGGGCGTGTTCAAGGGCGGCTTCAACTTCGTCGCGCGAACCGGAGATCCGCTCGATGACAACGGCCACGGCACGCATGTGGCCGGCATCATCGCGGCGGCGAACGACGGCGCCGGCGTGGTTGGCGTTGCCTCCGATGTGGACATCTATTCGCTGAAGGTTCTCGACACCTGCGGCAGCGGCAAGACCAGCGACATCATGCAGGCCGTGCAGTGGGTCATCGACAAGAAGAAAGAGATCGGCGGGAACTGGATCATCAACCTATCGCTCGGTGCGCAGGAACGGTCCGACGCGGAAGAGGCGCAGTTCACGAGTGCCGCCAATGCAGGAGTTCTCGTGATCGCAGCGTCGGGCAACGACTACCCCAACTCGACTGGTGTCGCGTATCCCGCCGGCTATTCGACCGTGGTCTCTGTCGGTGCCGTCGACTCGACGAACAAAGTCGCCAGCTTTTCGCAACGTGGTCCGGATCTGAAAGTAGTCGCACCCGGCTCGGCCGTGTTGTCGACGTTCGTGACGCCGCTGGTGTCTACCAATGACGGACGGAAGTTCGCCGCACAGCGCGCCGATTACAAAGACAGCGTTACAAAGAACGACTTGAAATTCGCCGCCTGCCCGCCCGCAACGACTGGCATCAGCAGTACCTTCGTATTCTGCGGTTTCGGCGGAGCAGCGACCGACTTTCCTGCGTCGGTTAAGGGCAAGATCGCTCTCGTCTCGCGTGGCAACGACGTGGCCTTTTTCGACAAGGCGCAAAATGCGTCCAAAGCAGGTGCGATCGGCGTAGTCGTCTTCAATAACGTTCCCGACGATCCTGAGGCTCCGGTTTCTCCCGGATTCTTCACAACGGCCAAGACGGCAGCGGCGATCCCAGGATCGGCGCCATTTCTATTCATCAATCAGGCAGATGGACAGGCACTTCAGGCAACACCCAACGCCACCATCACGATGAGCAACGGTTTCGAACAGTTCGAGCTGCTCGACGGTACGTCGATGGCCTCTCCGCATGCGGTCGGCGCGGCTGCGCTCGTCTGGGCGTCCTCTCCGAACTCCACCGCGACCAATGTCGCCACGGCGCTCGAGCAGACCGCCAAGGACCTCGGCGATCCGGGCACCGACGCGACCTACGGTTTCGGCCTCGTCAACGCCTACGACGCAGCGAAGATGCTCAACCCGGCCGCATTCGGTTCGGGCGTGACGCCGGTGATCGGCCCCGTGCACGGCCGGATGGCCGGACGTCGCGGGCACTGACCTTCGTTTTCGATTTATCCAAGCGGCGCCTGCGGGCGCCGCTTTTTTTATTGGTAGAATCCGCCGTCCACTTCAAGCGAGGACCGCAATCATGAAACGCGCTGCGTTCGCCATGCTTCTTCTGTTCGTTTCATCGGCTGCATTCGCGCAGCAGACGCAGCGCTTCATCGTGGGGATGAAATCCGATGCGGTGCATGCGGCGAAGCGCGCTGCGTTCGCGGACCGCATCACTGAAGACTTTCGTTATCTTGATTCGTTCGTGGCGAATCTGACGGAGGCCGAGGCGCAGACGCTGCGGAGCGATCCCTCGGTGCGGTACGTGGAAAGCGCGGACATCCTGTTTTTCGCGCTGGATGTGCCGGCGGGGGCGAAGCGTGTCCGTCCGATGTCGCATCCCGTCAATGCGCAGGTCACGCCGTACGGCATCACCATGGTTCACGCTCCGAACCTCTGGCCGATTGCGAAGGGCGACGGCATCAACGTGGCCATCGTCGACACGGGAATCGACTACACGCATCCCGAGCTGAAAGATCACTATCAGGGCGGCTTCAACGCCGTGACCGGAACGAATGACCCGAGGGACGATCACGGACATGGAACGCACGTGGCGGGAACGATCGCCGCGGCGGACAACGGCATCGGAGTGGTCGGCGTTGCACCCAACGTGAAGATCTGGTCGGCGAAGGTGCTTCATCCGAGTGCCAGCGGCCAGGCCACCGGCAGTAACGAGCAGATTGCGTCCGGATTGAACTGGGTGCTTTCAAAAAAGAATGCACTCGGCGGAAACTGGATCGTCAATATGTCGCTCGGGCAGTGCACCGACATTTCGGTGAGCGATCAGTGTTCTCTGACGCCCTCATTTGCGATGGAAGACGCTTGTCAGAAACTCGCGGACGCCGGCGTGCTGGTCTTCGCCGCCAGCGGCAACGACTCGACGGACAAACATGTGGCGAGCGTGAGCTTTCCGGCAGCGTTTCCGAGCGTCATCGCCGTCGGCGCGATCGATTCGACGCAGAAGATTGCCAGCTTTTCGAATCAGGGTCCGGAGATCGCCCTCGCGGCTCCGGGCGTGGGCGTGTTCTCGACCTTCATCGTCGGCCAAGGAGTCAACGCCTTCCTGACGACGCAGGATGCGTCATTCGACAATTTCGCGCTGACGGGATCGGGCAAAGGGACGCAGAACGGTCAATATGTTTACTGCGGCCTCGGCGCCACCGCCGCCGACTTTCCGGCCGCGGTCCAGGGGAAAGTCGCGCTGATACAACGCGGAAGCGCGACGTTCAATCTCAAGACGAAGAATGCCGTTGCCGCTGGCGCGAAAGCGGTCGTGATCTACAACTGCTCGATCGCCGCGACGCCATCGACGTGCGGCAGCGATACGTTCGGCGGATGGACGTTGATCGGAAAAGTGAATGCCACCACCGGCCAGAAAGATCCGGCCTGCGACAACGGTACGAGCACCAATTGCAAGGATGATCCGGCCGATCTCGCATTCGCGTGGCCGGTAGACATCGGCATCTCCTATGCGGACGGCGAGTCGCTGCGTACCGCTTCCACCGCATCCGTGCTCACCGCAGCGACTCTCGTCGACGACTACGAAACCGAGAGCGGAACGTCGATGGCCTCTCCGCACGCGGCCGGTGTCGCGGCGCTGGTGTGGAGCGTGGCGCCAACCGCGTCTGCGTCCGCGGTGAAATCGGCGCTCTTCAATTCGACCACCGACCTCGGCACGACGGGCCGCGACAATACGTTCGGCTTTGGACTTCTCGACGCGTATGCTGCGGCGAGATTGCTCAATCCCGCTGCCTTCACGGTTAAAGCGCGCCTGCCGGGACGGCGCGGACACTAAAAACTCATGAAAAAACTGCTGATCCTTTCGCTGCTCCTTACCCCTTCCCTGTTCGCTGCCGGCACGCATCGCTACATCGTCGCCACGACGAGTGCGCCGCGGCTCATGAAGCAGATCCACGTTCTGAGCACACCGGCCGAGGCGACCGCGCGCAATGTGCGGACGTTCGACGCCATTGACGGATTCGCCGTCGATCTCACCGATGCCGAGGCGGAGGAGATGCGCAAGTCGGCGGGCGTTCACTACGTCAGCCGTACGATTGAGATTCACGCGGCGGACAGCATCGCGTCACCGCGTCTCGCGCCGCACGTCGAAGCGTCGCCGCTCGCGGCGAAGCAGACCATCCCGCCGAATGTCGACCTTCTCCACGCGCGCGACCTCTGGCCGCTCACGCGCGGCGGCAACGTCAACATCGCCATCTTCGATACCGGCGTCGACTTCCTCCATGCCGATCTCGCCGCGAACATCGCCGGCGGCTACAACACCTTTACGAAGCAGAACGACTATAACGACGACAACCTGCACGGCACGCACGTGGCTGGGATCATCGGCGCGCTCGACAACAACCTCGGCATCGTCGGCGTCGCGCCCGCTGCGCATATGTATGCGGTGAAAGTGCTCGATGAGACCGGCAGTGGCTCCGACGAAAACATCGTCGCCGCGGCCGGCTGGGTGCTGGCTGCGAAGCACGCGAAAGGCGGCAACTGGATCGTCAGCATGTCGCTCGGATCGCACGAATCGACGCCCGCCGAGGAAGAGGCGTTTCGGCAACTGAATGCCGAGGGAGTGCTCTGCATCGCCGCGTCCGGAAACGACGGCGGGTTCTACGACATGCTGTATCCGGCCGCGCTGCCGGACGTCGTTTCCGTCGGCGCCATCGACAACAACAAGGTGAGGGCCGACTTCTCCAACGTCGGACCGACGCTCAATGTCGTCGCGCCCGGCGTTTCGATTCTCTCCACGCTACCGACGGGATCTGTTCGCCGCGCTTCTGCGAATCTCACAGATGGAACCGTTGTGCCGGCGGCGGTGATTACGGGTACCGCGTTTGGCGACGTCACCGGCGACTGGGTCTATTGCGCGTACGGCGCCATCGGCGACTTTCCGCCCGAGACGAACGGCCGCATCGCCGTGATCTCGCGCGGCATGCAGATTACGTTTTCGGAAAAAGTGCGCAACGCGCGCGCAGCCGGAGCGATCGGCGCGGTGATCATCAACAACACTCTCTCCAGCGTCACGACGTGGACGCTGATCACGTCAATCTGCGAAGGTCTGCAGTGCCACGACAATCCCGCCGACCTCGCCTATGGCTGGCCGGTCGTCGTGACGATGTCGAACGCGGACGGCACGCGGCTGATGGAAAGCGCGAAGGGAAAGCCGATCACCATTTCGGCGTACCTCGACGACTACGGAAGCCTCAGCGGAACGTCGATGGCTACTCCCCACGTGACGGGCGTGGCCGCGCTGGCGTGGTCGCTGGCTCCGGCCGCCACCGCCAAACAGGTCGCCGCGGCGCTTCGCGGTTCGGCCGTCGACCTTGGCACACCCGGCGTCGACACGTTGTACGGTTTTGGCATGGTCGACGCCGTGGCCGCCGCGCACTGGCTGGCGCCGGCGACATTCGGACTTCCGCCGCGGCCCGACCTCCGCACGCACGCCGCGCATTGACCTGGGAGCGCGGGCATCTTGCCCGCCGTACTTGGCAAAATCCTGCTCGACAGCGGGCGAGACGTCCGCGTTCCCAGGGTGCATATACTCGGTGTGCGTGCCTGACCCTCGCTCGACCTATGACCATCGTCTGACGAATCGCCGCGCCGAGGCCGCGGCGTTGCGCGCGAACGAGCGCGTCGTCTCCATCGCGCGCATCGTCTGCTTCCTCGCCATCATCGCCATCGCGGTGTTGCACTTCAGCGCGTGGATCGTCATCCCGATCGTTGCCTTCGTCGTGCTGGTCGTCGCGCACGACCGACTGATACGACGCCGGCGCCGCGCCGAGGCCGCGGCGCGCTTCTGCGAGCGCGGCATCGAGCGCGTGAGCGGGACATGGCAAGGCAAAGGATTCGACGGCAGCAAATTCGCGGAGGAACATCATCCATTCGCGAGCGACCTCGACGTCTTTGGCAAAGGTTCGTTGTACGAACTGCTCTGCATCGCGACCACTGCCGCGGGCCGAGCGATGCTTGCGCGCTGGCTGCTGAATCCCGGCGACGTGAACGCGGGCGAGGTTCGCGAACGGCAGTCCGCGGTCGCCGAGTTGCGCGATCGCATCGACCTGCGCGAGGAGATGTTCATCACAACGTCCGAGGTCGCGAGCGAAGTCGACGAAGCGCGGCTCGATGAATGGTCCCGCGAACCGGCGCTCCTCGGACGCGGCGAACGAATCGCCTCGATCGTCATCACCTTGCTGGCCGTCATCGCGTTCGCGATCGGAATCCCGTCGCTGATCTCGCGCCTCGTCAATGCCACGAATCCCGGCGCGATGCCGGTCTACTCGCCGTTTGCGTCGCTTCCACTGATCGTGATGATCATCATCGTCGGCGTCTTCGCGCGCAGCATGGCCGAGCGCGTGGCGAAGGTCGTCAGCGCCGTCGAACGCCGCGAACCGGCGCTGGCGTTGCTGGCGGGACTGCTGCGCGTGATGGAACGGCAGTCGTTCAACGCTCCGCGTTTGATTGCCCTTCGATCGGCGCTGGAGCGAAATGGCGTCCCGGCATCGCGTCAGATCGAACGCTTGCGAAAACTCGTGGCGCTCCTCGATGCGCGCCGCAATCAGTTCTTCGCGCCGCTCGCGCTGCTCTTTCTCTGGACCACGAATATCGCCTTCGCCATCGAACGTTGGCGCCTGCAATCTGGCGCGGAGATCGTGCGATGGATCGACGCGATTGCCGAGCTCGAGGCGCTCTTATCGCTCAGTTCATTCGCCTTCGAACATCCAACGTTCACGATGCCCGACGTCCTCAACGGCGACGCAACTTTCGACGGCGATGCGGTCGGTCATCCGCTGATCCCCGGCGACCGCCGCGTCGCGAACGACGTCCGCATCGGCGACGAGCTGCGGCTGCTCATCGTCAGCGGCTCGAACATGTCCGGCAAGAGCACGCTGCTGCGCGCCATCGGCGTCAACACGATCCTGGCGCTGGCCGGCGCGCCGGTTTGCGCCACGCGACTGCGCGTGACGCCGATGTCCGTCGGCGCATCGATCAGCCTCAACGACTCGCTGTCGGAAGGCGCCTCCCGCTTCTACGCCGAAATCCTCCGCATCCGCAACATCCTGCGCATGCCGCCGCCGCTCCTCTTCCTCCTCGACGAAGTCCTCGGCGGCACCAACTCCCACGATCGCCGCATCGGCGCCGCCGCCATCATCTGCGGCCTGGTCACCCGCGGCGCCATCGGCCTGGCCACAACGCACGATCTCGCCCTCGCGCAAATCGCCGACGACATGACTCCTCGCGCCGCCAACGTCCACTTCGAAGACCACCTCGAAAACGGCGCCGTGATGTTCGACTACCGCATGCGCCCCGGCGTCGTCACAAAAAGCAACGCGCTGGAGCTCATGCGCGCGGTGGGGATCGAGGTGTGAGGTATGAAACACTCACAGCTGTCATGCGAACGACGATTGATCTCGATGCGAAGCTCCTCAACACGGCGATGAAGCTGACCGGCGCACGAACGAAGAGCGAAGTTGTGCGCATTGCGCTGCAGGAGCTCATAAGAGGGCGAAGGAAGAAGAACCTCCTCGATCTCGCCGGAAAGATTCAATTCACGAGCGGCTTCGATCACAAGGCGATGAGGAAGCTGCGCGAGTAGCGTGGCCCGGGCGTGCTACGATTTTGGACATGGCAAACACCACTCGCGACCTGCTCGAACAAGCCTTGGAATTGCCGCTCGATGAGCGCGCCAGGATGGCGGCGGAGCTCCTGGAAAGTCTGAGCGAAGCCGAGGAAGGCGTGGAGGAAGCGTGGGGCAACGAGATCCGCAGCAGGGTCGCGGCCGCGCGCGCAGGAGAGATCGAGAGCACCGATTGGCGCGTCGTTCTTGACCGCGTCGAGAAAGACGTACTCGGTCGTTGAAGCCGCTGAAGATCATCGTTCCGGCAGAGATCGAGTTCCGCGAAGTGACGAGTTGGTACAGAGACCGCGATCCGCGAGTCGCCGACCGATTTGCAGCAGAGGCCCGGAAGACTCTTCAGCTCATCGAACAGTTTCCTCAGATCGGCGGACTCGTGTTCGGAATCGACGATCGCCACGTTCGACGCATGCCGATCCACGCATTCCCTTACAACATTGTGTTTGTCGATCTTGGCGACAGCATCGAAGTCGTGGCATTCGCGCACCATCGTCGCAGACCCGCGTATTTCATGGCGCGTCTTCGCAGGTTCTAGCTACTCACCCATTCACCGCCGCCATACTCGGATAGCGATCGCCTGATGCCACGCCTTTCGGCGCGACTTCGTCGATCTGCGCGAGATCAGCAGCGGTCAGTTCGATGTCGGTCGCGGCGATGTTCTCCTCCAGATGGCCGATGCTCTTGCTGCCGGGGATGGGGACGATGTCGTCGCCTTGGAACAACACCCACGCGATCGCCAGTTGCGCGGGGGTCACGCCTTTGGATCGCGCGATCTCTTCGATGCGGCGGACCAGGTCGAGATTGCGTTCGAAGTTTTCGCCCTGGAAGCGCGGCGATTGGCGGCGGTAATCGGTTGGCTCGAGGTCGTCGATCGTTTTGAATCTGCCGGAGAGGAAGCCGCGGCCGATCGGCGAGTAGGCGACGAATCCGATGCCCAGCTCGCGCACGGTCGGCAGAATCTCATCCTCGGGATCGCGGCTCCAGAGCGAGTACTCGGTCTGCAGCGCCGTAATCGGATGCACCGCATGGGCGCGCCGGATCGTCTGCGGCGCCGCTTCGGACATGCCGAGGTGGCGAACCTTGCCGGCGCGGACGAGATCGGCCATCGCGCCGATCGTCTCCTCGATCGGCGTCTGCCGGTCGACGCGATGTTTGATAGTAGAGATCGATGTGATCGACGCCGAGGCGTTGCAGCGACGCGTCGCAGGCTTTGCGGACGTAGTCGGCCTTGCCGCTGATGCCGAGGAACGCGCCGTCTTCGCCGCGCATGTTGCCGAACTTCGTGGCCAGCACGACCTCGTCGCGCCGGTCGCGGATGGCGCGACCGACCAGCTTCTCGTTCGTGAACGGGCCGTACATATCCGCCGTGTCGAGAAAGTTGCAGCCGAGGTCGAGGGCGCGATGAATCGTAGCGATCGACTGCGCGTCATCGTGCGAGCCGTAGAACTCCGACATCCCCATGCAGCCGAGGCCGATGGCGGAAACAGAAAGCGAGTTGCCGAGAGTTCGTTTCTTCAACCGCGCCGATCCTGATTCCGCAACGCCTCGTTCACTTCGCGCTCGTCGCCCTCGGCCTGGCTCGGCTTGCGATCGGTGCGCTCACCGGACTGCCGGCGGCCTTCCTGCGCTTCGCGCTTGGCGGGACGTTCCTTCGGTTCCACTCGGGACATGACGGCCTCCTGCCGCGGGTGCAGCAAACCGAGTGCCGTCATTGGAACTCGATCCAGTCGCTCATCCCCACGACGCGGCTCGACATCTCGGTCTTCTGCTCATGCACATAGACGCGCATGCGGATGGGGCGCTTGATCTCGGGATGCGACAGGACGCGCGTCAGATCCTGCGTCAGCGTGATGGTGCCGGATGCGCTTTGCACATAGTTCGGACGCGGAGGTGAGGAGGAAGAGCCACCCGGCCCCATGCCGATCGTCTTGTTCGGCGTGGTCGTCTCGAAGACGAAGTCGAGCCAGTAAGTCGACGGCTGGAACCCGCGGATGTCGTAATCGACGACCGCGTTGATCGTCGTCGACGGCATCAGCTTGCTCCCTGGCTGCGGCGTGATGCTCTTGACCGTCGCAGTCGCCGTCGGAACTTGCGCAGGCGCGCTGATGTCCGTCGTCTGCAGTTCCCACGGTCCGACCCCGGTCATCTGCATCTCCGTTGCCTCGGGGAAGAAGAGGAAATGCATGACGCGCGGCGGATTCACGTAGAAACTGCCCGCAGCGTAACGCTTCGTGTTCGCGGCATTGGCGACAGAACCGAAGCCGAGGTTGACGGCGCCGGAGAGGATGGTCACGCGCTCCTGGCGTGGATGCCAATGCGGCGGGATGGCCGATCCGGCCGGGATGCGCACGCGCATGGTGAACACGCCCTCAGCTTTCGGATTCCCTTCGAGGATGGCCATCTTCGATCCCGGCGGCAGCGTCGGTGGACCGTCGGTCCACACCATCGCGTCGGGCGTCAGTCCGATGGGCGGGTCGGGCGTGGGAGGCGTCTGGGCGTTGAGTATCGAGGTGGCCAGGAGAGCGGCGAGGATCGCAATGCGCATCGCGAAATCATAGTTGCTCTGAGATCGATCTCGCGTTCAACGCTCGAGCCCGCTACCCGTACCACTCACATGAAGATCTCAAGAACCTTCCTGCCCGCCCTCATCAGCCTGTCGTTGGCCGGTTGCCTGTCGATGAACTACTACGATGGGCCGAAGCGAAGCGACTCGGAAGTCGCCGAGGTCTACCTTCATGGCACTGGCGGCTGGCCGCTGGTGATGTACAAAATCAATGGAGAGGAGCACCCCTTTCGATTCCTGAAGGAGGTTGCTTACCTGCTGCCTGGAAAATATGCCTTCCGGTATCACTCCGAAGAGTTGGGCTGCGACAACGTGACCGGCTTTGTCACACTCAACGCGGACCTCAAGCCGGGATACTCGTACTTCGTTACCGCCAACGTCACGGACGCCGATACCGATATGGCGTGCATCTTTGAAGAGCTGCGAAATGATCCCGCGGCGCAAAAGCACGGACTCGCACCAAGAAAGCCACAAGACAAGACGAAGCCATTGCAGTGCGGCACTCTCGATTGGAAGGAATGGAAGTGAAATCGAGATCCTGAACGCCGGCTAGCGCCAGTTGTCCTGGGCGATCTTCCACACCCCCTGCTCCTTGACCAGCTTCGCGACACCAAAGGAGTTCGTTCCTCCGCCGGTCGGCGTTTTGCGGAGCTCGAGCGTGGTGCGATCGGCATCGCGGACGCCTCCCACAACTTCGACCTTGCCCGGAGGTATGGATTGCATGAACGCCCACGATCCCAACGCCGACTCGGTGAGCGGATTCGAGCTCATTTCCTTGGCGACGGCGCTCTTCATCGACGCTGTCATCGCATTCAGGAGCGCCTTCCCGTCTCGCGCATCGAGACTGCGCCGGTACGCGAGATACGCCGCCCCCTCCTCGCCGCCGCCGGCCGGCAGCATGCGTGTCGCTTCGAGCGCGTCGTTCGTCTTGCGCGCGGCAGCGAGCGCCGGCGCCGCCGGAATCTCGAATCCGTTCTGACCAACCGTGGTCAGGAAGCTGACGTCGTACTGCCAGGTCAGCTTGAAGAACGAGTCGGCTTCTTTGGTCCGCGAGTGCCCACCGACCCATCCCGCGCTCAGCCGCGACGGTTCGTACCAGAACTTCCGCGCCGTGATCGGCGTCGGCATGCCGAACGCCTTGCTGAACACCTCGACCGTCTCGACCTCGTTGTCACCGTTGATGAACAGCTCGATCCCGGTAGCGTCGCCGCTCTTCGACAACTGCCGAAACGACGGCTTCTCCCCCGAGAACTCCCCGCTGCTTTCCTCGGCCAGCATGGTCGCATCGAGCGCGCGATCAGTAATCAGCACCCGCGTCTGTTTGTCATGAGCGTCGTAACGCGCATACGCATGATGCAGCGCCGTCGCCTGCCCGTTGACCGTAAGGGATCCGGACGCGTTGTTCGGCTGCTCGGCCAGCGCGTGCACGGCCAGGAGAACGGTTGCGACGACGAACGCGGCCCGGCAAGTCCTCAGGAAGACCATGGTCACTCCTTCCGATGAATCGAGGCGCTGATGATAGCGGAATGAGAGCGGACACGACCCTGTTGACATCCGGCGAGGAATGCATAAAAATTCACGACGATGAATATTCATGCGCATGGAGACGGGCTTCGCAGACGCGACGAGATTCTTCGCATCGTCGGCGATCAGTCCGTTCATTCGCAGGATGAATTGCTGGCGCTTTTGAAGAAGCGCGGCTTCAAGGTCACCCAGCCGACGCTCTCGCGCGACTTGCGCGAGCTCGGGGTGGCCAAGTCGCCGAATGGGTATGTCACACGCGACGCCTTTGCCGGCGGTGCGGTCGTGGCCTTCGCGCCGCGCGACGTGGTGGAGACGCGGCTGGAGCAGGCGGTCGATGAGTTCGTCACCGGCGTCGACACCGGCGGCAACCTGGTTGTCATCCGCACCACCATCGCCAGCGCGCAGCCGGTGGCCAGCGCCATCGACGCCGCCTCCATCGACGGCGTTCTCGGCACCATCGGAGGCGACGACACCATCTTCGTAGCCTTCCGCACCCCGTCCGCGGCCTCGGCGTTTGCCGAGCGCGTTCGACGAACCATCGGCGTCCGCAAACGCAACGCCCGCTGAGTTTTTTTGGAATCCCGACCATGACTGAAACGAACATCAATGCAAGGAAGCGTGTTGCTATCGTCGGCGCCACCGGTTACTCCGGCGCCGAGCTGACGGCTATCCTTGCGCGCCATCGCGACGTCGAGCTCGTCGCCCTCTTCTCGTCGAGCAGCACGGCGCGCGGACCGGTCACGCCCACGCTGCCGCAGCTCATCGCCGAGCCATTCACGATGGAGGCGCTCGTCGCCGCGCAGCCGGAGATCGTCTTCCTCTGCACGCCGAACGAGGTCTCCGCCAATCTCGCGCCGCAGCTTCTCGACCAAGGCATTAGGGTCATCGACCTCTCCGGCGCGTTCCGCCTCGAAGAGCCGTCGATGTATCCGACCTGGTACGGCTTCGATCACGAGCGCCCGAACCTGCTCGGCGAGGCCGTCTACGGGCTGACCGAGTATTGCAACGGCGAGTTGAAGAAAGCGCGGCTGGTCGCCAATCCCGGCTGCTATCCGACGTCGATCCTGCTCGCGCTGCGGCCGCTGACGTTCGCCATCGATCGCGAGCAGCCGGTGATCTGCGACTCGAAGAGCGGCGTCTCCGGCGCCGGCAAGAAGGCCGACCTCAATTTCTCATTCGCCGAGCTGTTCGGCAACTTCAAGGCGTACGGCGTCGGCCAGCATCGCCACGAGCCGGAGATCCGCCAGCAGCTTCACCTCGGCGACCGCGCGCCGGTCGTCTTCGTCGCGCATTTGCTGCCCGTCCATCGCGGAATTCTTTCGACGATGCACGTCGGCTTCACGCATGCGATGACCGAGGCGCAGATTTCCGAGGCGTATGCGCGGACCTACGCGAACGCGCCGTTCGTGCGCGTGCTGCCGGCCGGACAACTGCCGGAACTGAAGAACGTCGTCAACACACCGCGCGCGGAGATCGGCTTCCAACTGCTGCAGGGCGGCCGCCGCGCGGTCATCGTCTCGGTCATCGACAACCTGCTCAAAGGCGCCGCATCGCAGGCGGTGCAGAACTTCAACCGCATGTGCGGCTTCGCGGAGACGGAGGCGCTGGTCTGATGAACGTCATCAAATTGGGCGGAAGCCTTCTCGACGATCCGGTGCGGCGCGCCGAAGCGCTGAGCGCGATCGCTGCTCAATGGAAGCAGGGCGATGAGATCGTCCTCGTGCACGGCGGCGGCAAGCACGTCGATGCGAACCTGAAGCGGGCCGGCATTCCGAAGCGGACGTACGCCGGACTGCGCGTCACCGACGACGCCACGCTCGACGTGGTCGTGGCCACGCTGGCCGGCTCCGTCAACAAGATGCTCGTGGCCGAGCTTGCGGCCATCGGCGTGCGCTGCGCCGGCGTGAGCGGTTGCGACGCGTCGACGCTCACGGCCGAACTGCACCCGCCGATCGACGGCGTCGATCTCGGCCATGTCGGCAGCGTCATCGGCGGCGATCCGACGCTCCTTCGCGCCATCGTCAGCTACGGAATCCTGCCGGTCGTTTCCTCCGTCGCCGAAGGGCCGAACGGAACGCTATTGAACGTGAATGCCGATTCCGCCGCCGCCGCGATCGCCGTCTCGCTCGGCGCCGAAGAGTTGATTTTCATTACCGACGTCGCGGGCCTGCTCGATGCAGGCGGCAACGTCGTAGCCGAACTGCACGCCGACGAAGCGGAAGCGCTTCTCGGAACGGAAGTCGTCACCGGCGGCATGCGGCCCAAGCTGCAGGCCGCGCTGCACGCGCTCGGATCGGGCGTGCGGCGCATCACCATTGGAGAAGAGGGAGGTACGAACCTTGTTGCTGCATGACGAATCCCCCGCCGCCGTCGAAGAGCGCGAGAAGGCCTTCCTCCTCGGCACGTACGCGCGCACGCCATTCCATCCGCGCAGCGGAAAAGGCGCGCGCATCACCGACGCCGATGGCCGCGAATACTGGGACCTGCTCGGCGGCATCGCCGTCAACGCCCTCGGCCATCGCCATCCGCGCCTGATCAAAGCGCTTCGCGACGAATCCAACGCGCTGCTGCACCTCTCCAACCTCTACTACCACCCGGCGCAGGGGCTGCTGGCGGAGCGCCTCGTGCGCGCGTCGGGACTCTGCCGCGCGTTTTTCTGCAACAGCGGCACGGAGGCGAACGAGGCGGCGCTGAAGTTCGCGCGCCTCGCCAATCCCGGCCGCGCCGGCATCGTGGCGCTCAACGAAAGCTTCCACGGACGAACGATGGGATCGCTGGCCATGACCGGCCACGAGGCGTATCGCGCACCGTTCGAGCCGCTCGTTCCCGGCGTGACGTTCGTCGAGCCGAATGACGTCGCCGCGCTCGAAGCCGCCGTCACCGAATCGACGTGCGCGATTTTCCTGGAGCCGATCATGGGCGAAGGCGGCATCATCCCGCTCTCGCACGAGTTCCTCGCCGCCGCGCGCCGCGTGGCCGACCGCACCGGCGCGATCCTGATCTTCGACGAGATCCAATGCGGCCTCGGGCGCACCGGAACACTCTTCGCCTTCCAGCAGAGCGGCATCGTTCCGGACATGGTCACGCTGGCCAAGCCGCTCGGCGGCGGCCTCCCACTCGGCGCCGTCCTCACCGGTGCGGCCATCGAAGGCCTGGTCAAACCCGGACATCACGGCACCACCTTCGGCGGAAATCCCGTGGCCTGCCGCCTCGGGCTGGCCGTTCTCGACGAGATCGAAGAGTCGAACCTGCTCGATCGCGTCTCGACGATCGGCGACTGGTTCCACGCGCAGTTGCTCGCGCTCCAGTCGCGCAATCCTTCGATCGTCGAGATTCGCGGCAAAGGATTCATGTGGGGCATCGAGCTCGATGGCCCCGCCAAGCCGGTCGTCGCCGAACTTCTCGCCAAAGGATTCGTCTGCGGCACCGCCCGCGACAACGTCATCCGCCTTCTGCCGCCGTACATCACGCCGAAGAAGGCATTCGCCGAATTCATCGATGCGCTGGAGAAGGCCGTCGGCTCTCGGCCCTCGGCCGTCGGGGCGCAAACGACAGAACCAGCGAAGCAACGCACAGCAGCCTAAGAACCCGACACCCGACACCCGACAGCCGACAGCCAATTCAATAAGGAATCGCCAATGAAAAACACGTACAAGAAAGTCGCACTGGCCTACTCAGGCGGTCTCGATACCTCGATCATCATTCCCTGGCTCAAGGAAAACTACGGCTGCGAAGTCGTCGCCGTTGCCGTCGACGTCGGGCAGGCCGAGGAGACCTCGGGGCTGGCGGAAAAGGCGTATAGGACTGGTGCGTGCGACTTCCATCTCATCGATGCGAAGGAAGAGTTCGCGCGCGAATTTCTCTTTCCCGTCCTCAAGGCCGGCGCGATTTACGAGAAGGACTACCTCCTCGGCACGTCCACCGCGCGGCCGCTGATCGCGCGGAAACAGGTCGAGATCGCGCTGGCCACCGGATGCGACGCGCTCGCGCACGGCTGCACCGGCAAGGGCAACGACCAGGTCCGCTTTGAGCTCGCCTACCAAGCGCTCGCGCCGGAGCTGGACGTCATCGCGCCGTGGCGCGAGTGGGACATCGTCTCGCGCGAAGACGCCATCGACTACGCCTCCTCGCGCGGCATCCCGGTGCCGGTGACGAAGAAGGATCCGTATTCGCGCGACCGCAACCTCTGGCATCTCTCGCACGAAGGCGGCCCGCTCGAGAATCCGTCGTTCGAGCCGGAAGCGTCGATGTTCAAGCTCACCGTCGATCCGATGGCCGCGCCCGACGCGCCGGAGAAAGTCTCCATCACATTTGAAGCGGGCGTTCCCGTCGCCGTCAACGGCGCGGTGATGTCGCCGGCGGCGATCGTGATCGCTCTGAACGAAATCGGCGGACGCAACGGCGTCGGCCGCGTCGACCTCGTCGAGAACCGGCTGGTCGGCATCAAGTCGCGCGGCGTATACGAAACGCCGGGCGGCACGCTGCTCGTGACCGCGCTGAAAGCGCTCGAATCGATCACGCTCGACCGCGACAGCTCGCACGAAAAAGAGCGCATCGCCACGCGCTACGCGGAGCTCGTCTACTTCGGCCAGTGGTTCTCGCCGCTCAAGGAAGCGTTCGACGCGTTTGTCGATTCGATCACCGCGAAAGTCAGCGGCACCGTGACGCTCAAGCTGTACAAAGGAAATGCGACCATCGTCGGCCGCACCTCGCCGAACTCGCTGTACAACGAGGAGCTGGCCAGCTTCAACATGACCGGCTACGACGCGCGCGACGCGGCAGGATTCATCCGCGTCTTCGGCCTGCCGACGCGCGGCCGCAATCGCATTTCCGCCGACAAAAATGACGACACGCTGCCCGCCGACGAAGTGACGGCCGCGCGGCTGCGGAAGGCGGCGGGTTGACGCAGAAGTTGTGGGGCGGGCGCTTCGAGGGCGAGCCGTCGCCGTTACTGCGGCGGCTCAACGACTCGTTCGCGTTCGACCGCGAGCTGTTCGACGACGACGTGGAAGGCTCGATCGCCTGGGCGCGCGCGCTGGCCGGTGCCGGCGTGCTGTCCGACGACGAGCTCGACGCGATCCTCGGCGCGCTGGTGCGCATCGAACCGCCTACGAGCGGCGATTACGAAGACGTCCATTCCTACGTCGAAGCGAAGCTTTACGAACTGATCGGCGCCGGCGCGGGCAAGTTGCACACCGGCCGCTCGCGCAACGACCAGGTCGCGACCGATCTCAAACTGTGGCTGAAGCGCGCCTGCAACGAAGCGCTCGAAATCGTCACGACGCTCATCGCCACGCTGGCGAATCGCGCGTCCGAAGAAGCAGCGACTCCGATGCCCGGCTACACGCATTCCAAACAAGCCGAGCCGATCACGTTTGGGCACTGGTGTCTCGCCTACGTCGAAATGCTGCGCCGCGATCGCGCGCGGTTCACCAGCGCCATCGAACGCGGCGATGAATGTCCGCTCGGCTGCGGCGCGCTGGCCGGCACGCCGCTCTCCATCGATCGCGACGAGCTGGCGCGCTCCCTCGGCTTCGCGCGCGCAACCGCGAACTCGATCGATGCCGTCTCCGATCGCGACTTCGCCGCCGAGTATCTGTTCTCCTCGGCAATGTTGCTCACGCACCTCTCGCGACTCGCCGAGGATTTGATTTTCTTCACTTCGGATGAAGCGGCGTATGCCGAGCTGCCGGATGCGATGGCCACCGGCTCGTCTCGCATGCCGCAAAAGAAAAATCCGGACGTCCTCGAATTGGCCCGCGGCTACGCGGCGCGTTCCATCGGCGAGCTGACCGGCTTCATCGCCCTGCTCAAAGGACTTCCGCTCGCGTACGACAAAGACCTGCAGCTCGACAAAGAGCCGCTCTTTCGCACGCGCGCCGTCATCGCTTCGCTCCTTCCCGCGCTCAACGAATTGATCGCCGGACTGTCGCTCGACCGCGACCGCATGCGCGCCGCCGCCGGCGGCGATGCCCTGATCGCCACCGCCGTGGCCGATGCACTCGCCGCGACCGGAATGCCATTCCGCGAAGCGCACGATCAGGTGAGCCGCAATCTCGCCGATCTGTCATCACTAGCAAAGCAGCACGGCGTGACGTTGGACGGCATGCTCGCAAAGAAAAACTCCTACGGCGGCACGGCGCCCGATCGCGTTCGCGCCGCGGCGTTTTCTGCACAGGAGAGTGCGACGTGATTACGGCGAACCGTCAGCTCGGCGCGGCACAGACAAGAGTGTCTGTGCCACACAATCTGCTAGTTCTTGCACTACAGCGAATTCTTTGCGAGCCGCGTGTGGCACAGACACTCTTGTCTGTGCGCAGCGGCTCAGCCGCGCGAATCGCCAACCAGCCATGAGACTTCCAAAAGGTTTCCTCGCCTCCGGCGTCCGTGCCGGCATCCGCAAGAAGCGGCCGGACCTCGGGCTCATCGTCGCGCCCGACGGCGCGAACGCCGCCGCTGTCTTCACGAAGAATCGTTTCCAGGCCGCGCCGGTCACGCTGTCGAAATCGGCGCTGAAAAACAGCGGCGGCAAATTGAAAGCGGTCGTCGTCAACGCAGGCTGCGCGAATGCCGTCACCGGCAAGGCTGGTCACGATGCCGCGAAACGCGTCCGCTCGCGCGCCGCCGAACTTCTGGCCTGCAGCGACGATGAAATCTTCATCGCCTCCACCGGCGTCATCGGCGTCGTCCTTCCCGACAAGAAAGTCCGCGACACGCTGCCGGATGCCATCACGCGGCTTTCGTCCGGCGGCATCGACGCGCTCTCGCACGCCATCCTCACCACCGACGTCGGCCCTAAGGTCACGCAGGCAACCTTCACCCTCGGCGGTAAGCGCGGACGCATCGTCGGCGTCGCCAAGGGCGCGGGCATGATCCATCCGAACATGGCCACCATGCTCGGCTTCGTCATGACCGACGCCGCGCTCGATCCGGCCACGCTCAAGCGCGCGCTAACCGCCGCCGTCGATCAGAGTTTCAACGCCATTTCCGTCGACGGCGATACGTCGACCAACGACACCGTGCTGCTGATGGCCTCCGGAAAACTCGGCAATGCGTCGCGCTCCGACATCGCCGACTTTCAGCGTGCGCTCAACGCCGTCTGCCGCGATCTCGCCTGGATGATCGTCCGTGACGGCGAAGGCGCCACGCGCGTGATGGAGCTGACCGTCCGCGGCGCGAAAACCGACCGTGACGCGAAGTTAGCAGCTCATGCCGTCGCGACGTCACCGCTCGTGAAGACCGCGCTGCACGGAGGCGATCCGAACTGGGGCCGCATCCTAGCCGCCCTCGGCCGCAGCGGCGCGCGCTTCAACGTCAAACGCGTTTCGCTATCCGCCGCGAACGTGCAACTCGTCGCCAACGGCGAGCCCGCGCTTTACAAAGAAAAGGATGCCGCGAAAGTCTTCACTCGTGAACGCGTCCCGATCCTCCTCGACCTCGGCGGCGGCACCGCGAGCACGGTCGTCCTCGCCTCCGACCTCGGCCACGACTACATCTCCATCAACGCCGACTACCGCTCGTAAGCTGGGAACGCGGGCGTCTCGCCCGCAGTCAAAGATCGCGCAGGACTCGAAAGCGGGCGAGACGCCCGCGCTCCCAGGGGTAAACTTCGACGCTCATGCGCAAGTTCGTCGTCGTCCTTCTCCTTTTCTCCGCCACCGCCGCGTACTCTGCGATGCACGACCCCGTCGCCGCGCGGCATGGCATGGTGGCGTCGACGAGCGGGATCGCGTCGCAGGTTGGAGTCGACGTCATGAAAAAGGGCGGCAACGCCGTCGATGCCGCGGTGGCCACCGCGCTGGCGATGGCTGTCACCTGGCCAGCCGCCGGCAACCTCGGCGGCGGCGGATTCATGCTCATTCGCATGGCCGATGGGACGAGCGAAGCCATCGACTATCGCGAACGCGCGCCCTTGGCGGCCTCGCGCGACATGTATCTCGACGCGAATGGCAAAGTCATCAAAGGCGCATCGACGGACGGCTACAAAGCGATCGGCGTTCCGGGCACCGTGGCCGGATTGATGCTCGTCCACAAGCGTCACGGCAAATTGAAATGGAGTGAGCTCGTCGAGCCGGCGCGGAAACTTGCGGCCGAGGGATTTGTCGTGAGCCCGTTTCTCGACGAAGTCTTTCGCGACAAAGAGACGCTGAAGAAACTCGAGCCGTGGGCAGAGAGCCGGCGCATTTTTCTGCGCGACGGACATTTCTACGCCATGGGCGAGCGCTTCAAACAGCCGGAGCTCGCCGCGACGCTGGCGCGCCTCCAGACCAATCCGCGCGATTTCTACGAAGGCGTGACCGCCAAGCGGATCGTGGCCGACATGAAAGCGCACGGCGGTCTGATCACGATGCAGGATCTACGCGAATACAAGCCGGTGATCCGCACGCCGTTGCGCGGCAGTTATCGCGGACACGACTTCATCGTCATGCCGCCGCCGTCGTCGGGCGGGATCGCCATCATCGAGATGCTGCACATGCTGGAGAAGTACGACGTCAGCGCGACCGGCTGGCAATCGGCGCGCTATCTCCATCTCATTACCGAGGTAATGCGAAGGGCGTTCGCGGACCGGGCGGAGTTTCTGGGCGATCCCGATTTCGTCAAGCTGCCGGTATCGGCGCTGACTTCGAATGCATTCGCCGAGGAGCGGCGGAAGACGATCGACGTCGCGCATGCATCGAAGTCGAGTGAGATTCGCGCGGGCGATCCGGCGCCGTTCGAGCGGACCGACACCACGCACTTTTCCGTCGTCGACGGCGACGGCAACATGGTCAGCAACACCTACACGCTGAACGACTGGTTCGGCGCCGGCGTCACAGCCAAGGGCACCGGCATCCTGCTCAACGACGAGATGGACGATTTCACGTCGCAACCGGGCGTGCCGAACGTCTATCAGCTCATTCAAAGCGAAAAGAATGCGATCGCGCCGAAGAAGCGTCCGCTGTCGTCGATGGTGCCGCTGATCATGCTGCAGGACGGCAAGCCGTGGCTGGCGGTCGGCGCCGCGGGCGGTCCGCGCATCATCAGCACCGTGCTGGAGATCGTCTTGGCCGAGGTCGATTTTCATGTGTCGATTCAGGAGGCGGTCGATGCCGGGCGCATTCATCATCAATGGATGCCCGACACGATTTTCTGGGAGCCGAACGGAATCAATCCCGACTCACGCGCCGCGCTCGAAGCGATGGGCCATACGTTCGCGGAGAAGCCGTTCGACCACATCTCCGATGCGAACGCGGTGATGATCGATCCGAAGAGCGGACTGCGATATGGCGGCGCCGATCCGCGGCGGTCGGGCGTCGCGATCGGATGGTGACAATGCGCCGCGTCTGGTTGATCGGCGCGATCGTCGTTCTCTGCGGGCCGCTCGTCACGTGGAGCAGTTTCCTTCGCACACATCGCATCGAAGTTCCCGCGTCGCCGACGGAAAACGATCAGCCGCAGCTCGCCGCGTACTGGCGATTCCTGGCCGCCGCGCGGCCGCTCGTTCCGGCGGGATCGTCGTACACGATCAAAGCGCCAACGCCTGATGACGAGACGCAGCTCTTCATGCTCTCCGCCGGCTTGTACGCCGACGTGACGCCGTATCCGGCCACGTACGTCTGGCAGCCGCAGCCCGGCGGCGGCAGCGAGGCGAAGTACGTCCTCGTCTACGGTGCGCCGGAGTGTCCGGCCGATGCGCCGTCGATGCACATCGTCGCTGGCGGCGCGGTCTGCATCCGCGACAAGCCATGACTGTGTTCGCGTACATCGCCGCCTACGCGCTGATCCCGCTGTTCGGGCTTTCGCTGACGTCCTCGATCGACTCGCGCAGCGCGCGCATCGGCTTCGCGTTTCTGGCCGGCGCGCTGCTGCTGACGGTCGAGGCGACGCTATTCACGATGGTGGGGGTTCGTTGGAGCATCGTCGGATTGTCGTTGCCGCTGCTGATCGCGAGCGGAATCGTTGTCTGGCGTCAGCGCCCGGCCACCCGCACAGACAGGAGTGTCTGTGCCACATTGATTATCGCGATCGCGTGCCTCCACTTTCTCTTTTCCATCATCACTACGCAATCGATCAATCCCGACTACGTCCTTTTCTGGGGGACGAAGTCGGTGCACTTTGCGTTGTCGCGATCGCTCGACGCCGGCTACCTCATGTCGCGCTTCGCGCCGCCGCGCATCGACTACCCGCCGCTGCTGCCGATCTTCCAGGCGTGGGGGATTCTTTTCTCGCATCAGATGCCGTGGATCACCGCCGCGGCGATGTCCGCCGTGTGGCTAGCGGCGGCAGTGCCGGTGATCAACTGGCTGACCGGATCGATTCACGCCACCGCGTTCTGGACCGCAGCCATGGCCGCATCGCTGGCGTTCTGCGGCAGCGGCGGAAATGCCGAGGCCATGCTGGTGGTATACATCTCGGTCGGGGCTGCGGCGATCGTGGCGCGGCGCACGTCGATCGCCGCGATCGCATTCGCCGGCGCCATGCTGACGAAGGAGGAAGCGCTGGTGACCATCGGCGCCATCCTCATCGGCGTCGTGATTTACGACCGCGGGATTCGGCGCGCGGCAATCCTGGCCGCATCGTCGGCTGCCGGCGCGTCGCTCTGGTTCGCGTTTCAGAAACGATTCGGCATGCACGTCGGCTACGACCGCGTCACGCTCACGCACACGTTTCACTGGGGCAACCTGCCGACGATCTTCCGCGAAATGCCGAAAAGCCTGGCCGCGGGATGCTGGGGATTGTCGTGGCTGATCGCGGTGGCGATCATCATTTACGTCGCGGTGAAAACGCCCGCGCGGCTGAAAGTCGCCATCCCGCTGCTCGTCCCGATCCCGCTGCTCTTCGCGTTTTTCGTCTACCTCTACCTGCAATACGAAAGCTCGCTGGCGATGAAGATGTGGTGGGTGCTGCCTCGGCTATCGATGCCGACGCTGTCGCTGCTCATCCTGGCGGCGGCGTTTGCCGCTGACGATAGAATGCGCGCCCATGATTGAAAAGAAGCCGCTGGTCGCGTTCGCGAACAAAGAACGCGATCGTTTCGAAACCGCTCTCCGCCAGTTCGTCGACATCCCCACCGTCTCCGCCGACGCCGACCGGCTGCCCGACATCCGCCGCTGCGCCGAGCTGGCGGCGTCGACGATCCGCGACTTCGGCGGCGAGGCGGACATCCTCGAAACGGACGGCAATCCGATCATCCACGGCCGTTTCAACAACGGCGGCAATCTTCCGACCGTCACCGTCTACAACCACCTCGACGTCCAGCCGGCGTCGCGCGAAACCGAGCCGTGGACTTCCGACCCCTTCGTCTTCACCAAAGACGGCGACCGCTACCTCGGGCGCGGCACGACGGACGATAAAGGTCCCGCGCTGACCGCGCTCTTCGGCATCCGTGCCGCGCGCGAGGCCGGCGTAAAAGCGAACATGCACCTGCTCTGGGAGCTGGAGGAGGAGATCGGTTCTCCCAGCTTCGAGAGCGCGATGAAAAAATACGGCAAGCAACTGGCGACGGATTCCGTGCTCGTCTCCGACACGATCTGGGTCTCGCGCCAACGCCCTGCCTGTCCCGCCGGTCTGCGCGGCCTGCAGGGATTCGAGCTCATTCTCGAAACCGCAGCTACCGATCAGCACTCGGGCGTCACCGGCGGCGGAGCGCGCAATCCGATCGGCGAGTTGATGAAGCTGGTCTCCGAGATGTACGACGCCACCACCGGCAAAGTGAAGATCAAAGGCTTCTACGATGACGTCGAGCCGCCGTCGAAGAAGGAGCTGGCGGATTTCCGGGCGTCCGGTTTCACCGTGAAGAACTTCAAGAAAGATCACGGCTTCAAATCGGTCCGCACCGAAGACGCCGACGACATGATGAAGCGCATCTGGGCCATGCCGACGTTCGAAGTACACGGCTTGGTCGGCGGCTACACCGGTCCGGGCATCAAGACCATCATCCCGCCGCGAGCCGCGGCGAAGATCTCCTGCCGCCTGGTGCCGAATCAGGACCCGAAAAAAATCCTGAAGCTCGTGCGCGAGTTCGTGAAGCAGCGCAATCCGGACGTGAAGGTCGTCGCCGAGTCGTCGATGCTGCCGTACAAAGCGCCGACGACCGGAGTGCTGGCCGACGCCGTGCGCAGCTCGATGAAATTCGCGTTCGGACGCGAGCCGGTCTTCGTCCGCGAAGGCGGCTCCATCGGCGCGATCGTGTCGATGGAAAAGATTCTCAAAGTCCCCGTGCTCTTCCTCGGCCTCTCACTCCCCGAGCACGGCTACCACGCCCCGAACGAGAACTACGACTGGCAGCAAGCCAGCGGCGGCATGGTGGCCTTCGCGAAGTACTTCGACGAGATCGCGAATTTGTAGCGCAGATTCCTACACCGGCGGCTTCGCGGGTTGCGGCGCCGGCTGAACGGGCGTTCCCGGCGTTGGCGGCGGCGCCTGCATCGAGGGATCCGTGACCGGCCGTGCCGGAGTCACGATGTCCTTCGCGGCGGGCTGCGTCGAGGGCGCTTCGAGGCCTTGCTGCACGTAGCCGGGCGGCGTGGCCTGGAAGGACATGCTCGCGCGCGCGTGCTCTTTCGGATACGCCTTCAGCAGCGCCAGATCGATCAGTTTGCTGTCGAGGATGCGGGGATTCACGCGCACGTCGAGGAGCGAGTGATTGATCAGGAACGCTTTCGCGTAGTAGTCGATGGCCGCTTGCTGATGATCGCGTTTCTCTTCCATCAGACCGAGCTGGAAGAGCGCCGCCGAATGGCCCGGCTTGTAGTGCACGGTGCGGGCGAAGGCGAAGTGCGATCCGCTCCAGTCGCCGCGCGCCATCCGAACCAGGCCGAGGTTGTACCAGGCCGGGTAGAAGTGGGCGTCGGCGTTCACGGCGCGCTCGAACTCCACTTCGGCGTCCTTCGGAAAACCCTTCTGCAGCAGCATCTGGCCGAGCTGATTGTGCAGACTGGCCGAGCGCGGATTGGCCTGCAGCGCGTTGACCGTCGCGGTGATCTGCGCGTCGAGCGGCGAGCCGGTGTTCAGGTAGCGCCCGTAGAACGGATTCGCGTACGGATTCTGATCGTGGTGGTGGTTCAGGGCGGCGCAAGATGCCAGCGCCACGGTTGCCGCAATGAGTAGGAGACGTTTCATCATCATTCCTGGATCGGTTTCGCTTTCAACTTTACTTTGCCGTCGACGACGTCCACACGGAAGGCGACGACGTCCACATGATATTTCTCGCGCACGAGATCGCTCTGCTTCTGGATCATTGATTTGAGTTGCTCGATGGTGATGTTCGGCAGCTTGCCGAGTTTCAGGTGTTCCTTTTCGATGTCGCCGAACAGCCGCTGAATTTCTTCACCGTTCGTGCCCGGCGCCACCTTTACATACGGATCGAGCTTCGGCGACGTTACGCGAGCCGCGGACGGCGGCGGCGCGATCGGTTCCATCGGAGCGTTTAAAGCCGCCGACCGGCGCCGGAAATCGAGAGGCCCTTCCTCCCGCTCGCGCATCTTCCGTCCCCACAGCTCGCGAAGCTGGTTGTAGCGCGTGAGGAGCTGCGAGTAGCGGAAGCGGCGCGCATTGTCGCGCATCTTCTGCTTGCCGAGCTCGTAGATGTAGACCTCGACCAGACGCCGTTCGTGCATCGGCGGAAACTTCTGGATACCCGAGAAGAACTGGTCGTACTTGTTCTTCAGCTTGCGGATGTCCTCTTCGAGCTTGTCGAGCTCGTCGTCCTGTTTGATCACGTTCTGGCCGATACAATACGCGCCCATGCCTAAATCGAGGCCATCCTCGGGAGATTCCGCGCTCCGGAGCATCCCATCCGTGGAGCGGATCCTGTCGAGCGAGGCATTCGCGGGCGTGGTTCGCGACTTCGGACGCGACGCCGCGAAGGATGCCGTCGTCGCGCATCTGGAAACCGTACGCATCGAACGGAGACGATTCGACGAAAACGCCGCGGCCGACGACGTTCTTCAAACACTCACGGTCGCGACAACATCGACGCTGCGCCGCGTCATCAACGGCACCGGCATCATCATCCACACGAACCTCGGCCGCTCGCCGATCGATGCCGAGGTGTGGTCGCGCGCCGCGGCGATCACGACCGGCTACTCGAATCTCGAATACGACCTCGAGGACGGTGGCCGAGGACGGCGCGACGAGCATCTGACGGCGATTTGCCGGACGCTGTTTGGCTGCGAAGCGGCGATTCTGACCAACAACAACGCTGCGGGAACGTTGTTGCTCCTGGCAGCCGTCGCCGGAGGCCGCGAAGTCATCGTCTCGCGCGGCGAGCTGGTCGAGATCGGCGGATCGTTCCGCGTTCCCGACGTCATCCAGCAAGGCGGCGCGCGGCTTCGCGAAGTCGGAACGACGAACCGCACGCGCGCCGGCGATTACGAGGTCGCCATAACGGAAGCCACCGCCGCGATGCTGCGCGTGCATCGCTCCAACTTCGAGATCGTCGGCTTCACCGAGTCGCCGTCGATCGAGGAGTTGATCGCGATCAGTAAAAAGCGCGGAATCCCGCTGCTTTACGACGAAGGAAGCGGACGCGTCGTCGATCTCGCGCCGTACGGTTTCACTTCCGCCCCGACCATCCGCGAGCTGATCGCGCTCGGCGTCGATGCTGTGACCTGCTCGACCGACAAACTGATCGGCGCCACGCAAGGCGGCCTCATTCTCGGCAGCGAGGAGATCATCAGCCGCTGCCGCAAGCATCCGCTCATGCGCGCGCTGCGGGCCGGCAAGGAGTCGTACGCGATTATCGCCGAGACCTTGCGCGCCTTCGCCACTGGCCGGCACGAGGCCGAAATCCCGATCTACCGCATGCTGTCCACGCCGATCGCCGAGATGCGAACGCGCGCCTCGGAAATCATTGCCGGAACCTCCTGCCGCATCATCGAAAGCGCCTGCGCCCTCGGCGGCGGCACAACGCCAACGGAGACGATCCCATCGATCGCCATCGAAGTGGCGGGAAACGCAAGCCAGCTAGCGACGCGTTTTCTCCAAAACGATCCGCCGATTGCAGGACGCATCATCGACGACCGCTTCACGATCGAAGTGCGAACGCTTGATGACGGCGACCGAGCGGTCGTCGCCGCCGCGCTACGCGTCGCCACGAGTTGAGGCCAGCATCCCTTCAATCTGCCCCCGCGATTGCTCGAGCAGCGTGTCCTTCGCGCGCACGCTCACGCCGACGGTTTCGATGACCGTTCCCACGCGGATCGTGACCACGCCGGGCGTAATGCGTTTCGCGCCGACGCGGAAGACTTCGTACGTTCCGTCGATGGCCAGGGGCAGGATGGGCAGCTCCGAGCGAATCGCGAGGAGAAACGCGCCGCGCTGAAAGGGACGCATGGCCACCTCGCGCGAGCGTCCTTCCTCGGGGAAGATCACGATCGTGTTGCCTTTGCGGATGCGTTCCACCGCCAGATCGAACGACTTTACCGCCGTCCGCCGGTTCTTGCGGTCGATGGGGATGAAGCCGGCGCGGCCGATGGCCCAGCCGAAGATCGGGATGCTGAACAGGCTCTTCTTGGCCATGAAGCGGATCGGCTGCGGGATCGCCGCGAAGATGCAGGGGATGTCGAAATACGAGTGGTGATTCGCGATCAGGATGTAGCGCTTTGCGCGATCGATGGTCTCCGTCCCCTCGGTGCGAATCTCGATGCCCGCGCCCCACAACACCAGCCGCGCCCAAAGCCGGATGACCGGATCGATCAAAGGCGACGCCGACGACAGCATGGCGATGACCAGCACTGTCGTCGCCAGCGGAATCGTCACGACGATGGCCACGAGCGCGGCCCAGATGGTTCGGAGCATGAGCGCGGCATCTTACGACGGCTGTCGACAGCAGGTGTACAATCCGCCTCCTCCAAAATGATCCCCGCCCAAGTCTTTCAACCACATCCATCCAAAGGAGAAAGACGTGTCCGATAGCATGACCGCGACGGCGGTTCTCGATGAGCCTGTGAGCCGCGCCGCAACGACCGTCAACGACTGCACGATCCACGTGGCCACCGTCAACGGCTCCGGCTCCCAGTCCTCGAACACCGTCCTGATGCGCTCGATTTTTCAGATGGGCGTGCCGGTCAGCGGCAAGAACATGTTCCCTTCGAACATCGCCGGGCTGCCGACCTGGTTCACCATACGCGCGAACAAAGACGGTTGGATCGCCCGCAAAAAAGAAGTCGACATCATGATCTGCATGAATGCGGCGACGGCGCGCGAAGACGTCATGGCCCTGCAGCCCGGCGCCGTCTGCATCTACGACGCGCCGCTCAACTGCAAAGGGATGCGCAGCGACGTCACCTTCTTCGAAGTCCCGTTCGCGAAACTGGCCGGCGAGTTGTCGCAGGACTCGCGGCTCCGCAAGCTGCTCACGAACATGATCTACGTCGGCATTGTGGCCGAGCGCCTCGGCATCGAGCGCGACGAGATCGTCACCGCCATCACCAAACAGTTCAAAGGCAAACAGAAAGCGATCGATCCCAACGTCGCCGCCATCGACAAAGGGATGGCCTACGCGCTCGAAAATCTGCCGGCGCAGCATCGCTGGCGCATCGAGCGGATGAACGCCACCGCCGGCAAGATCATCATCGACGGCAATGCCGCCGCGGCCATCGGCGCCATGTTCGGCGGCGTCACCGTCGTCACCTGGTATCCGATCACGCCGTCGTCATCGCTCTGCGAGTCGCTGATCGACTACATGAAAGAGCACCGCATCGGCCCCGACGGAAAAGCCACGTTTGCGATCGTGCAGGCCGAGGATGAGCTGGCGGCGATGGGAATGGTGTTGGGTGCGGGATGGGCGGGCGCTCGCTCGCTCACATCCACCTCGGGACCAGGCATCTCATTGATGGCCGAATTCGCGGGACTCGGATACTTCGCCGAATTGCCGGGCGTGATCTGGGACATCCAGCGCGTCGGTCCCTCCACCGGTCTGCCCACGCGCACGGCGCAGGGCGACATCCTCGAAGTGCACTATCTTTCCCACGGTGACACGCAACATATTGCACTCATCCCATGCTCCGTCGCCGAGTGCTTCGACTTCGCCGGTGAGGCGCTCGATCTCGCGGAGATGTTTCAGACGCCGATCTTCGTCCTATCCGATCTCGACCTCGGCATGAACAACCACATGTCCGATCCGTTCACCTATCCGACCAAGCCGTACCGCCGCGGCAAAGTGCTCAGCGCCGCGCAGCTCGAAGAGCTCGGAGGGAAGTGGGGACGCTATCTCGACGTCGACGGCGACGGCATCCCCTACCGCACGCTGCCCGGCACCGATCACCTGATGGCGTCGTACTTCACGCGCGGCTCCGGCCACGACACGCACGCCCGCTACTCCGAGAAGCCGGCCGATTACAAAGCGACCGTCGACCGCCTGGCGAAGAAGTTCCAGACCGCGAAACAGTTCGTGCCGCAGCCGGTCATCGATCGCCGTCCGGACGCGAAGGTCGGCTTCATCGCGTATGGAACCACCGACATCGCGCTCGAGGAGTCGCGCTACCAGCTCCGCAACGAGCATGGAGTCGAGACCAGCTACCTCCGGCTGCGAGCCCTTCCCTTCACCGATGACGTGAAGGCGTTCGTCGAAGACCACGATCGCGTCTACGTCGTCGAGCAGAATCGCGACGGGCAGATGGGCGACCTGCTCCGCCTGGAAGTGGGCGATATCCAGCACAAACTGCGCAAAATACTGCACTACACCGGACTCCCCTGCGACGCGCGATCGATCACCGACTCGCTGCTGCAGATGGAGCAGGACGGCACGCGCGTCATCAAAATCGGCCTCGGATCCGAGGCCGTGACGCAGACGATCGGAGAGGACTAAGCCATGGCTGAAAGCGTTCTCAAACTCCCCAACGAAGCCGCCGCGCCGAAGGAAAACCGCCTCGGCCTCAAAGCGCTCGACTACCAGGGCGGCAAATCGACGCTCTGCGCCGGCTGCGGCCACGACGCCGTCAGCAACCAGATCGTCCGCGCTTTCTACGAGATGAACGTGAAGCCGGAGAAGGTGGCCAAGTTTTCCGGCATCGGCTGTTCGTCGAAAACGCCCGCCTACTTCCTCGGCCGCGCGCACGGATTCAACAGCGTTCACGGACGCATGCCAGCAGTGGCCACAGGCGCGATGCTCGCCAATCAGCACCTGGTCAGCATCGGCGTCTCCGGCGACGGCGACACCGCCTCGATCGGCCTCGGGCAGTTCATGCACCTCGTTCGCCGCAACATCCCGATGATCTACATCATCGAAAACAACGGCGTGTACGGCCTGACCAAAGGGCAGTTTTCCGCCACCGCCGACGAAGGCTCGAAGCTGAAGACCGGCGTGATCAATGACCTTCCGCCGATGGATCTCTGCGCGCTGGCCGTGGAGCTCGGATGCGGCTTCGTCGCCCGCGGCTACGCCGGCGATCCGAAGCAGATGGTGAACATCCTCAAAGCCGCCATCGCCCACGACGGCCTCGCCGTCATCGACGTCATCTCTCCCTGCGTCACTTTTAACAATCACGACGGCTCGACGAAGGGCTACGCGTATTCGAAGGAGCACGACGAGTTGCTGCACCAGATCGGTTTCGTACAGTCGTACGAACAGATCGAGATCGACTACGAGCCGGGCACGGTGCGCGAAGTGACGCTGCACGACGGCTCGCGCCTGCTCCTGAAAAAACTGGAAGAGGACTACGACCCGTCGAACGCCGTGCAGGCCCTGCAGCGCTCGCACAAAGCGATCGAAGACGGCGCCATGCTCACGGGGCTGATCTACCTGCGTCCGGAGAAGAAGAGTTTCCTGACATTGCTCAACATGACCGACAAGCCTCTCTGGTCGATGACCGAAGCGGAAACCCGTCCGCCCAAAGAAGCCCTCGACCAGATCATGCGCGAACTGATGTAAGTCTCGTAGCGCCAGCGGCCCGCTGGCTGTACCGCCGCCGGCTCGGCGGCAAGTTGCGCACCGCGCCAGCGATCCGCTGGCGGTCCACCGTCGAGCCGACGGCGCTACTGCCGTTTTACGGCGCCAATCTTGCTCAGCAATACCGCATGAGCGAAGACGAAAAAGGCGCTACCGAAGAAGACAATCAGAAGATCGAAGTGATCCGCGGCGCGGAAGTCCTCGGCTACGAGGGCGCCGGACGCGAAGAGCACAGCGGCGAGAATTCGCCGACGCGCGCCAACGATCCCCGCGACGAACTGGCGGACAACAAGCCGGAAGACATGCGGTAGCGATGTTCGTCAGTGGATGGCGATCGTCATGTTGAACGGCGTAGCGATAGCTTTGCCGTTCTTTCTGGCGGGACGAAACCGCCACTGCTTGACCGCTTCGAGCGCCGCATAGGAAACCGCCGGTACCTGTGAGTTGACGATGCCCGGCTGGCGCACCACGCCGTCGACATCGATGACGACTCTGACGATCGCAACTGCGGCACCATTTACGCTGCCCGGCCGTTCCGGCTCCCGTTTGTGCGTGACCTGCGGCTTCTCCGCGACCTCGTCGATGAACAACACAACCGCGATCGGTTCCGGGACCGGCGTCGTCATCGCAGGCAGCGCGACCTGAGGATCGAGCGCCTTCGCCACCTGGCGGTACCAGTTCGTATCGTCGACATTCCCCAGCCCATCTTCCGCTGCGGCGCGCAGCGCGATCGTTCGCGCGAACAGCTTGCCGGAATCGTCGTCCGCGGCCATGCGATCGAGCATGTGATTCGTCAACTTGATCGAAGCCTTGCGAGCCTCGGCGTAGCGCCTCTGCTGCAGCAGCGCCTCGATCGCAGTCTGATCGCGACGCCAGTCGTCCATGCGATCCGCGAACGCACCGACGGCACAGAGCAGCAGCACGATGCATGTGAGAGCTCGTCTCATTTTTTTCGAATCGCCGCCAAGCGGCTTTTCGCCTCGGGATGGTCCGTGTCGATCTTCAGCACGTCCTCGTAGCAACTTTGCGCGCGGGAGACCAGACCCTCGGTGCGATAGAGATCGCCGAGGGAGATGAGGACCTCGACGGAATTCGGATCGAGCGACAGCGCGCGCTGGAAACTTTCCGCGGCATCGCGGCGCCATTTCGGATTGCGCTCCTGACAGGCTCCGAGGAGGTGCCAGGCCTCGGCGTGATCGGGCGCGAAATTGACGGTCTGTTTCAGCAGCACGATCGCGCCGTAGTAATCGCCGGTCGCGCTCAGTTCGCGCGCGCGCTGAAAATTCTGATTGGCGATCGAGCGCTGCGTCGCGCGCCGCTGCAACTCGTCGCTGCCGCCGCGTCCCGTGCGCTGATCGAGCAACTTGTCGTACGCCGCACGCCGCACCGGATTTTCCAGGACTGCCACGGCCTCGGCGATCCGCTTGTTGATCGCCGCCAGCGCATCGCTGACGACCGGCGGATACGTGGCCGGATTGTATTGATGCTTTTTCTGCTCGGCCGCGCTCAGAACCGTGCCTCGCACCGCGGCGCGCGGAATCTCGAGAACCTGGTAATGATCCATCGACGGCAGTTGCCGCGACAGCGCCACCGCGCGCAACGAGCGCTGATCGTTCGAACCAATGGCCGCGAGCAGCTCCAGATCGCGATGCATGTCGCTATCGTCGATGGCCGCCACCTCGCGGGTGTGCGTGACGATCGAAAACAACCCGAGCGTCATCATGGCGATGACCACGCGGGCCGCGGTGACCGAGTCACTGGTGAACTGTTTCAGAAACGTCTCGATCGTCTGCGGCTCGTGCAACGCCTCCGCGATCTTCCGTTCCGCATCCGTCAGTGGGACTGCGTCGAGCGAAATGCCACTATCGTCCGGCTCGATCGTCCGCTTCAGATCGCCGAGGGAGCGGCGGAGAACGAGACCGTTGGTGATGCCGCGGATGCCGTCGAGCACAACCGCGGGCATCGACTGCAGGAACACTCGTTTTTCCGGCTCGATGGCCTCGGCGTCGGTAAATGCAGCCGTCCCTTCGTCGAGCGAAAAGAGCGGAGTGAAGAGCGACGTCATCCACTCGCGGAGCAGCGTCTGGCGCGAGGACATATCGAGAAGACCGGACTCGTGAAACTTCGCGGCGGCCTCGAGAGGATCTGCAGCACCGAGCGGTAGCGCGCGGTCCGCCGGCATCGCGCCACGGCGCACCAGAAAATCCGCAAGCGAATCCTCGGGCGACGTCGAGGTGATCAGCGCCAGCTCGCCCTGCGCCCAATAAAGCGTGCGGCGCAACGGCGCATGGACGATCGTCAGCGACCCGGTTCTTCGCTGTTGCAGGATTTCCCCTGCGATCACCGCGAACGGTGTGATCTCGATCCGCTCCAGACTCACGCCCGATTCCCTTATGTCCTTTGCGTCGCTTTTAGCACAATGTGGCATGAAACGGGCTGCAACAGAAGCCGTCTAACTGTGCGTGCGGCACCTTGAAAAGACTCAGAATGCAGCGTCCGCCAACGCTGTTCCGTTCTGCCGAGTGATGACCATGAGACTGATGACGAAGTTCGCATTTCCGTTGCTGGCGCTGCTCGCGTTCAGCGTTTCCGCCGGAGCGCAACAGACTTCCGACGATCCTTACGAATTCATCCTTGCCAAGCTGGCCGCCGATGACGGCCGCTTCGACGAGGCTCTTTCGCGCATCGACAAGATCGTCGAGAAGAATCCGCAGAACGCGGTCGTGCTCTACGAGCGCGCGCTGATTCTGATCGACGCATCGAAAGTCGACGCCGCCGAAGCCGAGTTGCGCAAGGTCGTCGCGCTGCAGCCGAACTTCTACGACGCCGAGCGGGTTCTCGGCCGCGTCCTGCTCGACCGCGCCAGCAACGACAAGACCAAGGTCGACGAAGCGCTCGTCCATCTGCAGAACGCGTTCAAGATTTATCCCGACGACCTCGCCACCGGCATGGCCATCTCGCAGATCTACACCGCCAGCGGCCGTCCCGCCGAGGCGGAGAAGATCATCGCCTCGATGCTCGAGCGCGCGCCCGACCAGCGCGGCCTCAACTACGCGTATGCGCAGGTGCTCACGAAACTCGGCCGCGGCGCGGAAGCCGTCAAGTATCTCGAACGCGCCGTCGAAGTCGATCCGACTTTCGGCCTCGCCATCCAGCAACTCGTCGACACGTATCAGAGCAGCGGCGAGTGGCAGAAAGCGGCCGATGTTCTTCAGCCGCTCATCAACGAAGAGCCGACCAATCTCGATTTTCAGCGGCAGCAGGCCTACTTCTACCTGCGCGCCGGCATGTCCGAGAAAGCGCGCGCCGGTTTTGCGGCGCTCCTGCAAGCCGATCCGAAAGACACGCGCGCGCAGTACTACCTCGCCGAGTCGCTCAGCGATCTGGAGCGCTTCGACGAGGCCGACAAAATCTACCGCCAGCTCCTCGAAAAAACACCTGACGATCCCGACGTCCTGGCGGGCTTCGGCCTGTCGCAGGTCGGCCGCAAAAAGTACGACGACGCCGCGAAGACCTTCCGCACGCTGCTCGCCGTCGCCGACGCACCCGAGGGTGTGAAGACGCTGGCCAAAACGCAGCTTGCGTTGATCGATCTGCAGAAGGGCAACCTGCAGCAGGCCATCGACGCCGCCAAGCCGCTTTTCATTTTTCACGACAAGCCGAATGTGCAGCCGATCAACATCGCCCTCGACGCGCTGCGCAAGCAGAAGCGCTACGCCGAGGCGGTGACGCTGCTGCAGCCGCTGGTCGACAAATACGCCTCCGATCCGTTCGTCAACGCGCGCTACATCGAGATGCTGGCGCGCGCTGGCGACAAAGATCGCGCCCGCGTTGCGGCCTCGACGCAGATGAAGTTCGGCGTCCGCAATACGATCTCGGCTGCCGAGGCGTACGTGCAGGCCGATCAGTACGATCAGGCTATCGCCGTCGTCCGCGACGCGCTGCGCACCAAGCCCGACGATGCCGAGCTGCAGTTCGAGCTCGGCGCGGCGCTGGAGCGTTCGGGCAACAAGGCGGACGCCGAGAAGACGTTCCTCGACCTCCTCGCCAAACATCCCGATAACGCGGGCACGATGAATTACCTCGGCTACATGTGGGCCGAGCAGGGCGTCAATCTCGACCGCGCCGTGGCCATGCTGACGAAAGCCGTGACGCAGGAGCCAGGCAGCGGCGCCTACCTCGATTCGCTCGGCTGGGCGTATTTCCGCCAAGGCAAGCTGGAACTGGCTGAGAAGTATCTGAACGATGCTGCCCGCATCCTCCCGCGCGACGCCACCGTCCACGAGCACCTCGGCGACGTCCTCGCGAAACGCGGCGATACGACTCGCGCGCTCTCGCTCTACCGCGTGGCGCTGACGCTCGATCCCGAATCGAAGGACGAAGCGAAGTTGCGCTCGAAGATCGCCGAGCTCGAAAAACAGCAGCAGGCGCAGCCCACCCCGCGCTGATGCGGCGCGCTCTCGTTCTTCTTCTCGCACTTCTCGCCGCCTGCCGGACGTCGCGTCCGGCCGGCGAGGAAACTCCAATCGCGCCGCTGACGTCGACTTCGCCCGCCGCCGCGGCGCGTCAACTGACCGCGCGCCGCACGCAACTTACCGGCGAACGAAGCCTGCTCCGCATCCGCGCCACCAACGGCGATCGATCGCAATCCTTCCGCGCGCAACTGCAGATCGACAACAGCAATCGCATGCTTCTCACCGCCTACACGCCCCTCGGCACGACCGCCATCCGCCTCTACGCCGATGCGTCCGAGGTGACCTTCATCAACGACCTCGAAGGAACGTGGTGGCACGGCACCGCCGCCGATTTCGCCAACAGTTTCGGTTTCTTCGGGACGACGTCGCCGTACGCGATGGCGCTCCTGATCGCCGGCCTTCCGGCGGACGCGACTTTCACCTACGACTACGACGTCGCCGGCCTCGCCCGCGCCCGCGCCGGCGAAGTTGCGATCACATACGACCCACCGTCCTATCCGCCAACGCACGTCACGATCGCGCGCGGCGCACAAAAGCTCGAAATCGAAACGCTCGAATCGGCGATGACGACGGCGAGCGTAGCGAAGCCGGAACCGCCGAGCGGTTATCGCTGCTGCGTCGCGCCCCGGTTGTAAGCACCTATTTCGTGCGAAGCACTTTGGAGTGCGGTGGCAAAGCCACCGCTTTGGGAGGGCGGTGGACGTGTGACAACCCGCAGCGCGTGATGCTTGCATCGTCGTCGCGAGCATTGACATCCCCCTCCCTCCCAAAGCGGTGGCTCGGTCGCCACCGCACTCCAAAGCTTCGCGAAATGTGCCGCGACTCGCGCGAGCATCAAGCACGGTCGCTATGTCATCCTTCGCGCGAATGCGCGTCAACGCTTACGCAAAGATCAACTGGTCGCTTCGCATCACCGGCAAACGCGCGGACGGCTTTCACGACTTGGAGACGCTCTTTCAGACCATCTCTCTCCACGACACACTTACGTTCGAAGATTCGGATCACTTGAAGCTGACCTGCGACGATCCGACGATCCCTGTCGATGAGAGGAACCTCGTAGTCCGCGCCGCCGGCAATGCGAAGGTCGCGATCACGTTGCACAAAGAAATCCCCGCCGGCGGCGGGTTGGGCGGCGGGTCATCGGATGCGGCGGCGACGCTCATCGCACTGGGACGTCCATCGTCCGAAATCGCCTTGTCCCTCGGCTCCGACGTTCCGTTCTTCCTCACCGGCGGAACCGCATACGCGACCGGCCGCGGCGAGATCCTCACGCCGCTGCCGCGCGTCTCGGGCATTCCGTTGCTTCTGCTGATCCCCGAGGAGCGCGTCAGCACCGCGCGCGCATTCGGAATGCTGCGCACGTTCTCGCCGCCCCTCGGCATCAACCGCTACCGCGCCATGATCGATGACGATTTGCTCTCGCACGCCACGGAGCTCACCAACGATTTCGAAGAGCCGATCTTCGCCACGCTGCCGTCGTTACGAACGCTGAAAACGAAACTCTACGAAGCCGGAGCAGCGTGGGCGGCAATGTCCGGATCGGGTTCCACGATCGTCGGCGCATTTCGAAACGCCGCGGATCGCGACGCCGCGCGCGAACGATTCAACAACGTTCGCGCAGTAGCAGCAGAGACGCGATAGTCATCTGCGTCCCCATCTGCGTAAATCTGCGGATCACCAAAGAGGCTTCTTCGGCGGCGGATCGAAATCGAACGATCCGAGCAACAGCCAGCGGCGCGCTTCCGCTTCGCGGCCGGGGCGGCCGAGGAGCGGCGTCGTGTAGTGCCAGAACGGGAGGCGGTAGACGGCGATGCCGCTGTGGCCGCTCACCTCGTGGCTGGCGGAGAGAAAGCCGTGATCTTCGTACACGAGCTGCTGTGAACGCACCGCGTCGTTCGAAAACATGATGTGCAAATCGACAAAGCCGTTGCGCGCGGCGGCGCTCTCGGGATGGTGATCGTTGTGCGGTCCGCTGTAGTCGCCCTGCTCGTAGCAGATCACCTGGCGGCCCCAATTCCCGCGTTCCACCGGCATCCCGACGATCGACTCCGCGAAGACGCGGAACGACTCCGAGCGCATCATCTGCGCGAGGCCGATGGCGCGCGCCGCATCGAGCGCGTTCGACTTGCGCGAATTCAGCGTGACCGTCTTCACGCGCACCGTCTTCTCCAGCCGGTCCGTGTAGTTTTTCTTCATCGACGAAATCCATTCGCGCGGGATCGGCGTCTCCATGCGCCGGACGACCGGATACATGGCCCGATCGAGCAGCGCGATGCACGATTTGGCCACGCGCGCATCGATTACGTCGTCGAACACCACGATCGGCGTAGCGCGTTTCTTTCGAAAGACGTCGAGGTTCGGCTGATTGGCAAGCAGCCGCTGTCCGCGCTTGTTCAACAGGTCGGCGAATTCAGACGGAAAGGCATCCATGTGTGAAATTGTCGCAGAACGAGAAAATAGTTGACTAGTCAACGATTGACGAGTAACGTACCCACCGTGTCACCAACCATCACCCGCGAACTGAAGCAGAAAAAGCCCTTTCCGTCGAAAGCGGAGGAAGCGGCTGTGACGCTGCTTCGCACCGCCGAGGTCCTCCGCCGCTTCATCGGCACCGTCATCGAGCCGCATGGGATTACCAGCCAGCAGTACAACGTGCTGCGCATCCTCCGCGGCGCCGGCGAGCGTGGGCTGCCGACACTGGAGATTGCCGAGCGGATGATCGAATCGACGCCCGGCATCACGCGCCTCATCGACCGTCTGGAGACGAAGAAGCTCGTGTCGCGCGAACGCTGCCTCACCGATCGCCGCCAGGTCTTCTGCCGCATCACCGCATCCGGGCTCTCCCTGCTTTCCGCCCTCGACGCTCCCGTGATCGAAGCCGCCGACAACGCCCTCGGCGTTCTGAAAAAAACCGAGCTCGCGAGCCTCATCGACCTACTCGACAGGACCCGCGCGCACAGCAACCAGCAGTTCATCGAAAGGAGAAGTTCCCAATGAAGTTCCGCGCCCTCGCAGCCGCAGCATTCCTCCTCGCCACCTCTTCGCTCTTCGCCGAGACGTTCGTCGTCGACAAAGCGCATTCCGAGGCCACGTTCCAGGTCCGCCACATGATGAGCAAAGTGAGCGGCAAGTTCGACGACTTCAGCGGCAAGATCAACATCGATCGCGCCAAGCCGTCGGCGTCGTCGGTCGAGTTCAACATCAAGGCGGCATCGGTCAACACCGGCGTTTCCGATCGCGACAATCATCTCCGCACCGCCGAGTTCTTCGACGCCGCGCGTTGCCCCGAGCTGACGTTCAAGAGCACCAGCATCGTGGCGACGAAGAAGAAGGACGTGTACGACGTCACCGGCGATCTGACGATGCGCTGCGTGACCAAGCACATCACCATCCCGGTCGAGTTCAACGGCTTCGGCAAGGACCCGTGGGGCAACGAGCGCGCCGGCTTTTCGCTGACGACGACCGTGAACCGCAAGGACTACGGCATCAACTGGAACAAAGCCCTCGACAACGGCGGCTTCCTCCTCAGCGACGACGTCACGATCAACGTGAACCTCGAAGCGCAGAAGGCGAAGTAAGTTTTTTCGTTCGCAGTCCTCTCAACCGCCGGCGACTCGCCGGCGGTTTTTTGTTTCAGCCATTTCGTGGCATCGCGAGGAAACCATTTTCACGCGGAGACGCGGAGATCGCGGAGACTCTTCTCCGCGTCCTCCGCGCCTCCGCGTGGCCGAGGTTCTCTTGGAATCGAATCCTGTTTGGCAAGTATTTACTTGCTAAACAGTCTTTGTCATGACATTCTCCGGATGCCATTGATTACAGGAGGTTTCCACGATGCATCAGCAGTCCAATTCTCATGAAGTTCTTCCCTTTCCCGCCGAACATGCGGCATCCGAAGCAGTCACCACTATCCTCAGATTTATCGGCGAAGACCCGTCGCGTGACGGGCTTCTCGATACGCCTGCGCGCGTTCTCAAGGCCTGGCGCGAGATGACGTCCGGCTACGCCGACGATCCCGCGGAGATCCTCGCCCGTACCTTCGAAGAGAGCAGCGACGAGATGGTCGTCCTGCGCGGCATCAGTTTTCACTCCACCTGCGAGCACCACATGCTGCCGTTCTACGGCGAGGCCAGCGTCGGCTATCTGCCCGGCAAAGTCGTCGGCATCAGCAAGCTGGCCCGGCTCGTCGACTGTTTCGCGCGCCGGCTGCAGATTCAGGAGCGTTTGACGCGGCAGATTGCCGACGCGGTCGAAGAACATCTCGAAGCGCGCGGCGTCGGCGTCATCATTCGGGCGCATCATCTCTGCATGGGTTGCCGCGGCGTGCGGCAGCAGACCACGGAGATGGTGACCTCGGCGATGCTCGGGACGCTGCGCAATGACGCCATGGCCCGCGCCGAGTTCCTGCGGCTTGTGGAGTGACGATGGATTTCAAATCAGGAGTTGCGATCGATGAAATCGCCGATGGTGGCATGCTGGCCGGCGAGATCGACGGCGAGAATTGTGTCCTCGTTCGCCGCGGCGGAGAGTTCTTCGCCGTCGGCGGCGAATGTACGCACTACCACGCACCGCTCGCCGACGGCATCGTCGCCGGCGACACGATCCGCTGTCCGTGGCATCACGCCTGTTTCGATCTGCGCACGGGTGCCGCGATGGCGCCGGCGCTGAATCCGATTCCGGTCTGGAATGTCGAGCAGCGCGACGGCCGCGTGTTCGTGACGACGAAGCGCGAGATTCCTCCCGCCGCGCCGATGAAGACGAACGTGACCTCGGTCGGCATCGTCGGCGGCGGCGTCGCCGGCACCACGGCCGCCGAGACTCTGCGCCGCGAAGGATTCAGCGGGACGATCACGATCATCGGCGCGGAAGAAACCATGCCGATCGACCGGCCGAACCTTTCAAAGGACTATCTCGCCGGCAGCGCCCCCGAGGAGTGGATGCCGCTGCGCGACGCGGACGCGTATCGCACGCAGAACATCGAATTTCTGACCGGGCGCCGGGTCATGCTGCTCGATGCGAAGACGAAAACGCTCACGCTCGACGATCGCTCCACGCGCACCTTCGACGCCATTCTCCTCGCCACCGGCTCCGAGCCGGTGCGCCTCTCGCCTCCCGGCGCGACGCGCGTGCACGTGCTGCGCACGCTGCGCGACAGCCGCGCCATCATCGCCGAGGCAGCGAAGGGGAAACGCGCGGTCGTCCTCGGCGCGAGTTTCATCGGCCTCGAGGTTGCTGCGTCGCTACGTGCGCGCGAGGTCGAGGTGACCATCGTCGCGCCGGACGCGATCCCGCTGGCGAAGACGATGGGTGTCGAGATCGGCGCGTTCATCCGCCGCCTCCACGAGGAGCACGGCGTCCGCTTCCGCCTCGGCACGACCGTCGCTACGTTCGAAGGCGATCGCGTCATTCTCGCCACGGGCGAGCCGCTGTTAGCCGACTTCATCGTCGCCGGCGTCGGAGTTCGTCCCAACACGCAGCTCGCGCAGATCGGCGGCCTCGCGGTCGATCACGGCATCATCGTCGACGAGTTTCTCCGCACCAGCGAGCCGGGGATTTACGCCGCCGGCGACGTCGCGAATTATCCCGATCGCTTCAGCGGCAAGAACGTCCGCGTCGAACATTGGGTCGCCGCGGGACGCCAGGGCCAAACCGCCGCGCTCAACATCCTCGGGCGTCCGACTCCGCACACCGCCCCGCCGTTTTTCTGGAGCGCGCACTACGACGTGACCATCAACTACGTCGGCAACGCCGCCGGCTACGACCGCGCCGATGTCCACGGTTCCTTCGACGATCGCCGCGCGCTGGTCGCCTACCGCGTCGGCGATCGCATCGCCGCGGTCGCGACGATCGGACTCGATCGTGAATCGCTGCTGATCGAGAAGGCGATGGAGAATGGGGATCAGGCCGAGGTGGAGCGCATCGTGGCGAGCATCTGAACTTCCGCGTTCGCGCGCGCTTTGCGGACGGAGCGCTGGCGTCTCGCCGGCTGGCCCGGCTGCGTCCTCGCTGCCGAATGGGAGGCTTGCGAGGGCGGTTTGTTACCAGCGAAATTTGAGGGTTTGGCGGTTCGGCGGCGAGACGCCACCGGGCCAGCCGGCGAGGACGCCAGCGTTCCGTCCGCGAGCACCACTCGAGCCCAGTGGTACCATCTCGCCGTTGCCTAGGGGTGGCCGTCGAACGGCCTGAGATCACACCCTCGAACCTGACCCGGTTAAGACCGGCGTAGGAAAAGGCAGAAGGGTTTCCATGAAGGTTCTCCTCGCGTTTCTTCTCGTTTTTCCTGTGGTCGTTTCCGCTGCGACGTTGCGTGGAGTCGTGCGCGGCGTCGATGGCCATCCGGTCGCGAATGCCAATGTCGAAGTGAACGGCACCCATGCGACTACCGATGCCGACGGGCGGTTTTTGATCGACATTGCAACCGGCACGTACACTGTCGTCGTCACGCGAAGCGGATTTCAGCCGGTAGCGATGAACGCTGCGACGGACACCGACGTCGTCATCACCTTGCGGCCCGGGCTGGCGGAGAGCATCGTCGTCAGCGGCATTCGCGCCGAGGCGAAGACGCCGGTGACGAAGAGCGACGTCGACCGCGCCACCATCGAGCGCGATTACTACGGGCAGGACATCCCGCTGCTGCTGCGCGATACGCCGTCGATCGATACGTATGCCGAGGCAGGCGTGGGCGGGTCGGGGTACTCGTACATCACGTTGCGCGGGATCAGCCCGACGCGGATCAACTTCACGCTCGACGGCGTGCCATTGGCCGATTCCGAGGACATGACCACGTACTTTGCGGACTTTCCTGATCTCGCGAAGTCGCTGCAATCGATTCAGGTGCAGCGAGGCGTCGGAACGTCGACCGTCGGATCGCCATCGTTCGGCGGATCGGTGAATCTCGAGTCGCTTGCGCCGTCGTCGGATTCGTCAACAAACGCTGAGATCGGAATCGGATCGTTCGGAACCAAAACAGCTACCGTCGGATATCAGTCAGGTTCATTGCCGGGCGGCTATGCGTTCTACACGCGGCTCTCCGCCGATCAGTCGAACGGATTCCGCGAATCGTCCGGCTATCGCGCGCGCAACCTGTTCGTCAGCGCGTCGAAGCAGAACGAAGACTCGCAGTTGCGGCTGACCGGGTTCACCGCGCACGAGTGGACGCAGCAATCGTTTCTGGCCGTCGACTCCGACACGCTGAAGCAGAACCTGCGCGCGAATCCGTTCGGACCGAATGACCGCGACAGCTTCGGCTACGACCTCGCGCAGTTGCAGTACCTGCGGGCGATTTCGCAATCGACGAACATGACCGCATCGGCCTACTACCAGCGCGGCTACGGCTGGTATCGCCTCGGCGACTCCCGCTACGGCCTCGACGGCCTTCTCCTCGGCAGCCTGGTCACGCTGAGCACGACGCACGGCCCGTGGACGGCGAACTACGGCCTGCACGTGAACAACTTCCGCCGCGAGCACACGCTCGACGAAGAAGCCAGCGGCGACCGCGCGTACTTCAACTACGGCACGAAGAACGAGGCCAACGCCTTCGCGAAATTCAGCTACGACGCCGCGCGCTGGCACCTCTACTCCGACACGCAACTTCGCACCTCCGATTTTCACTATCACGGCGACGTGGTGATTGATCCGATCCGCTGGACGTTCTTCAATCCGAAGATTGGCGCACGCTATGACCTGACACCGTCGTCCGGCGTCTACGCCTCGGCCGGCTTGTCTCGGCGCGAGCCGGCGCGCAGCGATCTTTTCGGCGGTGAAGACAACGCCTCGGTCAGCTACGACCTCCACGCCGTCCGCCCCGAGCGGCTTCTCGATTTCGAAGGCGGCTGGGATTATCGCGGCGCGTCGGCCACCGTACACGCAAACGTGTACGCCATGGAGTTCCGCAACGAGATCGCCTCGACCGGCGAGTTGAGCGAGATCGGCGCGCTGCTTCGGCGCAACGTCGATCGCAGCTACCGTCGCGGGATCGAAGTCGAATACACGTGGCAGGCCGCGGCGCGCGTGCGGCTGCGCGGCAACGCAAACCTGAGCCACAACCGCATCCATACCTGGTCGCAGTTTTACGACGTCTACGATGAGGCGGGAAACATCACCGGCAGCGAGCCGATCACGTTTCACGACGTGAATCCGGTGCTGACGCCGTCGCTGATCGTGAACCAGACGATCGAATTCGCACCGACGTCGAAAACGACCTTCGGCCTCACCGCGCGCCACGTCGGACGCTCGTTTCTCGACAATACGAACAACGGCTCGTTCACCGCGCCGGCCTTTACGACGTTCGAGGCCAATGCCGGAATCGCGCTCGCGCACAACATGAACATCCGCGTCCAGGTCAACAACCTGCTGAACAACAAACGCGTCTTCCCGAGCGGATACAGCTACCTCTTTCTCACGCCGCAGCGGACCATCGAAGGCATCTCGTATTACTACCCGCAGGCCACGCGCAACGCCACGGTGATGGTAGATTTCCGGCGTTGACCTGGTTCTGGACCACGCTAGAAGTCGCCGCAGTGCTGTTCACGCTGGTGAACGTCTGGCTGGCGGTGAAGGAGAACATGTGGACGTGGCCCACCGGCATCGTGGCCGTCCTCCTCACCTTCGTTCTCTACTGGCACAAGCTGATCTTTCTCAACGCATGGCTGCAGATCGTTTACTTTCTGCTCTCGATTCACGGCTGGTATGAGTGGCTTCACGGCGGCGTGAACAAGAGCGAGCGCCGCACGTCGTTCGCGTCGGGCCGGACGTGGGCGGTCACGATGCCCGTCGGCGTTGCGCTGACGCTGCTGCTCTACTACGTGGAGCGCCGTTTCGCACCCGCCGGATCGCTGCCGGCCTGGGACGCGTTCACCACTGCCTTCAGCATCGTCGGGCAGTACATGCTGAACATGAAGTTCGTCGAGAACTGGATCATCTGGATCGTCGTCGACGTCATCTACGTCTTCATGCTCATCGATCAGCACCTCTACTACCTCGCGGCATTGAACGCCTTCTTCGTCATTCTCTGCATCAAAGGATTCGTCGATTGGCGCCGCTCCGCCTACGCGTCTGTCTGATCGGTCCGGAGTGCACCGGCAAGACGACGCTGGCCGAGGAGTTGTCGCGTCATTTCAACGCGCCGTGGGTGCCGGAGTTCGCGCGCGAATACGCGGAGCGCGTGGGACGGCTGTTGACTTACGACGACGTAGAGCCGATCGCTCGTGGAGAGATGGCGCTGATCGACGCCGCGCCGAACGAAGGTCTCGTCATCCTGGACACGGACTTGATCAGCACCGTTGTCTACAGCCGGCACTATTACGGCCTCTGTCCGGAGTGGATTGAATCCGAGGCGCGAAAGCGCAAGGCCAATCTCTATCTTCTGACGGACATCGATGTTCCATGGACTGCCGATGGCGTGCGCGACACGGTCGGGGCGCGTGCGGCATTGCACGGTCAGTTCGCGAATGCGCTGGCGAACTTCGGCGCGAATTTCGTGACCGTCGGCGGCGATTGGGAACAGCGCTGGAAGACTGCTGTTACGCAGCTAGATAGTCTTCGCGATCGACTACCAGCAGCAGCACGCAACCCTCATCGCTGACGATCTCGCCGTGGCTCGATCCCGCGTCCGCGTGGTGGAAGTCGCCCTTGAGCAGATAGCGCTCGCCGAGGCGGCAGCTCCCGCTGATCACGAACGTATCCTCGGCGCCCGCATGGTCGTGCGCCGGCACGCGCGAGCCCGGCTCGAACATCATCAGGATCGTGGCAGTATCGCGCTTGACGTCGATCGAAAGCGGCTTCACCGTCACGCCCGGAACGAAATCGAACCAGCGCCCTTCATTCGAACGGACCGTGCGCGTGTTCTGTGGCGTGTCCGCAGCGGCGCCGAGGATGCGCGCGCGCAGCCACGCCGGCGGCTCGACCGGTTCGATCCCCTCGGCCACAATTGCGTCGAGGAAGCTCAGATCTTCGCGTGTCAGGGTGTCGGTCATTTCGTTCCTGCCGAAAACTTTACACGAAGCTCAGCCATTCCATCACAAAGCATCTCGCGGGCTTTTGCCTCGCTGATGCCGTACCGCGTTGCAAGATCGTTGACAGTCATACCCTTGTACCAGGCGTCCTCGACCATGCTTCTGGCCGAAGGCGCTGAAACTACTACGGGCGCCGAGGCCGGTCGGGTTTGTCGGGCCAGCGCATCGTCGCGGACGGCGTGGACGAGGTAGGCGACGGGATCGCCGACGTCATCCTTTCGCGACAGCGCCACGAAGGCCGATTCGAGCGCATCCGCGGCCGCATCGCGGTCGTCGGTGATCCGCAAAGCGATCGCGTACAGACGCGGCGCGTGACTGTCGTACAGATCGGCAAGTGAACGCATGGATTACGAGAGTTTAGCTGATGGCCGTGCGGTCGGCACGCCGTCCATGCTCGAGCGACTCCAGGCACATTTCGCGAAGCTTTGGAGTGCGGTGGCGATCGAGCCACCGCTTTGGGAGGGAGGGGGACGGCCTTCTCGCACTGTCTTCGCAAGCATCACGCGCTGCGCGACTTCACGCTTCCACCACCCTCCCAAAGCGGTGGCTTTGCCACCGCACTCCAAAGTGCTTCGCACGAAACTGGCGCCGCAACACGCGGTAAACTCCCCGCACAGACTTTTTCAGGGGAGCGTCCAATGCGTACCGTCCGTATCGCTTTTGCCGCGTTCAGCCTCTGCTCCGCGCTTGCCGCGGTGGCGCAGGTTCCGACCATCATCAAAGAGATCGACCAGCTCGAATCGCAGCGCGATCCGAAGTGCTACGCCACCGCCAACCGGCTGGAGGATTTCATCTACGGCACGTCGCTCGACTTCGACGCGCGCGCCGAGAAGATCGCCCTGCAGAAACGGCTGATTCGCGATGCCTGGGTGAAAGCGACAGCCGCCGCAAAAGGCAAGGAGCAGATCGGCGTCGACGAGCTCCGTCCCGTTCTGCAGGCCGCCGTTCCGTACGTGAGCACGCCGGCCGGCGACTGGATCGTCCTTCCCGATGATCCGCGCCGCACCGACATCACAGCGCGCGACAAACGGCAGTACGGCGCGGTCGCCTACGCGCTGCGCGCCATTCTCTCCGTCCAGCAGGATGCCTTCGTCGACGGCACAAAGCTTCTTCCGCTCGACGAAAAGGCAGTGGAGCTGTTCAAGGAATCGGTCGATCTCATCACCCTAGCCGCGCTGCAACGCGCCGACAAGGCCACGCGCACGAAGAACGAACATCAGATCAACGGCGCGGAGATGAAGGCCGCATGGGCGGGCATCGTCGGATCGAGCAAGCCCGCCGTCGAACCGCACGCGGCGCCGGTCAAGTCCGCGGAAAAGTTCGGAACCATCAAATCAATTGTTGCCGAGAAACTGGCTGCCTTCGAAAAGTACAACAACCTCTCCAACGCCGTTTTCTCGCGCAACGTGCAGGTCTACATGGCCCGGCACATGTGGCCGAGCGATGCCGAGGATGGGATTGCGTTCAAGAAGCAATTCACGGAGACGATGGTGGCGTGGACCGGCGACGTCATGCTGGAAGCGGAGAAACGCGCGAAGAAGCGCGGCCATCCGCTCATCCGCATCGACGACGTTCACGATGCCGTGCAGATGTACGAGCCGCACGTCCTCAACGAATACGAGGATTGCATTTACTTTCCTCGGCTTCCGAAGTCCGACCAGATCGTGATCGAGGCGTATGACCTGGACGCCTTCCGCGATCCCGGCCTGCACTGGATGTATCTGAACGAAGTCCTCAACGATCCGAAATACAAAGGGACGATGGAGCCCGATCCGTTCGCCGCCGAGCTGTTGACCGAGGGCGGCGCGCAGATGGGAACGTTGATCTTGCGGGTGGCGGGAAAGATCGCCACGGCCGAAAATCGCGACCGTCTCGATCGTACGGATCTCAGCAGGTCGGTCAAGCAAATCCAGACGCTGCTCGACAAGAACGCCGCGCTGCCGCCTGCGAAGAAAGTGACGACCACCATCGCCTCGGCGCCGTCGAAGCCGGCGAAATCGGGCGGCAAATTCTTCACCGACGTGACCGCGAACAGCGGCATCAAATTCGAGCACCGCATGTCCGACTGGCTGGCCCGTCTCATCCGCAGCTACTCGATCAAGGAGACGGAGACCGTGCTGGCAGTTCCGCCCGCATTCGGCGGGTCGGGAATCGCCGCCGAGGATGTGAATGGCGATGGAAACATCGACGTCCTCGTCCTCAGCGGCTCCGGCAACGCCCTCTACCTCGGCGACGGCAAAGGCCACTTCAGCGACGTCACGGAGTCAGCAGGTCTGGCCTGGAAACGTGCCGATGGTCGTCCCGGCGAGCCGCGCCAGCCGATCATCGCTGACTTCGACAACGACGGCCTCCCCGACATCCTCATCACCTACGCCGACGACGATCACCGGCTTTATCGCAACCTCGGTAACGCCAAATTCGAGGACGTCACCGCCCACACGAACCTCGGCGGCAAGGAACTGGTCGGCGGTCCCGCCACCGCGCTCGACTTCGACAAAGACGGCCTGCTCGACCTCTACATCGGCTACTTCGGCGACTACGTCCACGGCGTCCTGCCGACGTTCGCCCGCCGCAACACGAACGGCCTCCCCAACAAGCTCTTTCGCAACAAAGGCAACTTCGTCTTCGAGGACGTCACCGTCGGCAGCGGCGTCGACAACACCGGCTGGGCCCAGGCCATCAATCACGTCGATTTCGACGGCGACGGCTGGGAGGACCTGATCTGCGGCAACGACTTCGGCGCGAACGCCTGGTACCGCAACCTCGGCAACGGCAAGTTCGAGGAGGTGTCATCAAAACTCGGCACCGACAAGCCGAGCTACACGATGAACATCGGCATCACCGATCTCAATCGCGACGGCTTCCCCGACGTCTACATCTCCAACATCGTCACGATGAACAAGGACGAAAAGTACGTCCTCCCCGACGCCAAGACGCGCCTCAAATTCAATCCGCAGAAGATGGCCAACATGCGCGTGGTCGAGGCGAACGATCTCTGGACGTCGACCGCCAGGGACGGGAAGTTGGTCTCCTACACACAGTCCGATGCCGTCGGCCGCGGCTACCGCTCAACCGGCTGGTCGTGGGGCGCGAACTTTTTCGACTTCGATAACGACGGCGACGACGATCTCTATCTCGTCAACGGCATGAACGAGTACGCGGTCTACTCGAGCGTCAACCCCTACTTCACGAACTCCTCGGGGCAACAACAGCAGACCGTCATCCCGGTCGCGGAAAAAGAAGCGCCGGTCTTTTTCGTGAACCGCGCCGGCAAGCTCGAAGAGCAGTCGACGCAAAGCGGCGCCGATCCCGCCGGCAACGCCAGAGCCGTCGTCCAGTTCGACATGGACGGCGACGGCGCGCTGGACATGATGGTCAACAATTTCAACGCCCCGGCGATGCTGTACCGCAACAACGGCGCGAGCGGAAATCACTGGATCAAAATCCACCTGACCGGCGATCCCTCCAAAGGCGTAACCCGCGACGCGATCGGCGCAAAGATCCTCGTCGACACCCCGCACCTGAAAAACCTCTGGCGCGAAGTCTTCAGCACGATCGGCTACCTCACCTCTCCCCCCAAAGAACAACACCTCGGCCTCGGCACCGACACAAAAGCCGACGTAACGGTGATCTGGCCAAACGGCGACAAACAAACGTTCAAGGGATTAGCCGCCGACCGCACATACCGAATCTCGCAGACCACCGGCCTCCAAAAGTGATCCTGGGAATCCTCCTGATGGCGGCCGCGCAAGTCGCGCCGCCGCCTCGCCCTATTGGCGGCGAAGCCGCCATAAGAACCGTAGCCCCCGGCTTCAGCCGGGGGTCAACCGGCCGGGTCGCAGTAAGAGCCCGCTTAAGCGGGCGAAAGAACGGGCGCTCGGCAGACGCTTTCTATCGCCCGTTAAAACGGGCTCACAAGAATCCGCCATTCGCCCACCCCCGACTAAAGCCGGGGGCTACGGTTCTTACGCAGGCTACGCCAGCGAAGCCCGCGACTCTCTCCGCGTCCCCCGCGTCTCCGCGTGAAACAGGTCCCCCTGTAAATCACCTCACAAAGCAAACTTCGCCATACCTGAAACAACACGCCAAAAACCCCATTAACTGGTATCCATGGGGCGAAGAAGCATTAAACGAAGCGAAAAAACAAAACAAACCGATCTTCATCTCCATCGGCTACTCCACCTGCCATTGGTGCCACGTCCTGAACGCCGAATCGTTCTCCGACAACGAAATCGGCGCGCTGATGAACGCCAACTTCATCCCCATCCTCGTCGATCGCGAAGAACGTCCCGACGTCGACAGCACTTACATGGCCGTCGCCCGGAAATTGATGTCGGACCCGGGCTGGCCGCTGAACCTAATCCTCACCCCCGACGGCAAGCCGTTCTTCGCCGCCGCGTACATTCCTAAAGATCGCCTGAGCGCGTTACTCACGAACCTCGGCAAGACCTGGAAGGAACACCCCGAGCAGATCGCATCGACTGCATCAATGGTCATGCAGTCGCTCGCGCCGGAAAACTCATCCGCCGATATGCCCGGCGTCGAATTGCTGACGAAGACATATCAACAATTCGCCGATCGGTTCGACGCCGTCAACGGCGGATTCAATCCCCCGCCGAAACTCCCCGCCGCGCACCAGCTCATGTTTCTCCTCCGCTACTGGCGCCGCACCGGCGAGCCGCACGCGCTGGCGATGGTGGAGACGACGCTCCAAAAAATGCGCGCCGGCCCGATCTGGGATGCCAAACGCGGCGGCTTCCACCGCTACGCCGTCGACGCGGAATGGAAGCAACCGCACTACGAAAAGATGCTCTGCGATCAGGCGATGATCGCGATGGCGTACCTCGAAGCGTTCCAGGCCACGCACAAACCCGAATACGCCGCCACCGCGAGAGCGATCTTCACGTACGTCCTCCGCGACCTGCGCGCCCCGAACGGAACCTTCTACGCCGCCAACGACTCCGACAACCGCACCGCCCGCGACGAAAAGATCCTCACCGACTGGAACGGCCTGATGATCGCCGCCCTCGGGCAAGGCGCCGCCGTCCTCGACGACGCGTCGTACGCGCTCGCCGCCCGCCGCACTGCGAACGTCCTCCTCGCGAAAGCAAAACTCCAACACTCCGACAACCAGCAAGCCGTCTTCCTCGACGACTACACGTTCCTCACCTGGGGCCTGCTCAACCTCTACGAAGCAACCTTCGAAATCCACTACCTCCAGAAAGCCATCGCCCTCGAACGCGAATCGCTAACCCGCTTCCGCGATGCAACCGGCCGCTTCTACCTCACGTCCTCCGACGCTCTCCTGCTCCGTCCTCGCGAAACCGGCGACGGCGCCCTCCCCTCGGGCAACTCCGTCCAACTCACGAACCTCGTCCGCCTCTCACGCATCACCGGCGACCCGCTCTACGAAAAAGCCGCCAACGATCTCCTCCGCACCAGCGCGGATGACGTCACCCTCATCCCCTCCGCCTCCGCTCATCTCATGAGCGGACTCGATTTCATGCTCGGCCCATCATTCGAGATCGTCCTCGCCGGAGCGGACGTGCGTCCGCTTCAGCGGGTGGTGTTCGGGACATTCGTTCCGAACAAGGTCGTGGTGCGTAGCGGCGCCGACATCGCGTCGATCGCACCGTTCACGAAAGCGCAGCGCGCCATTAGAGGCAAGGCGACGGCCTACGTCTGCACGAATCACCTCTGCCGGTTGCCAACCAGCGATCCCGACAAAGTGCGCGAACTGCTCGACGGCGGCACTGAGGAACGTACCGCCGCGAGATGATGTTCGGAGTCGAAACAGGAGAAGCGAAATGACCAGCGTAGAGATCATGCTTCCCGACAGCCTCTTCGCCGCGCTCCGCAAAGCGCCGCACGAAGTACCGGCCGAGATGCGGATCGCCGCGTCGATCCACTGGTACCAGCAGAGCGCCATCTCGATGGAGCGCGCCGCCGAAGTCGCCGGAATGACGCGCCCAGAGTTCCTCGCCGAACTGGCGCGGCGGCGAGTTGACGTATTCGTAGTCGATGAGGAGGACCTCGCGCGGGAACTGCGCAGTGTCTGACACGCTGGTCGTCAACGCCTCACCGCTCATCTTTCTCGGCAATGCCGGTCATCTTGATCTTCTTCGCACCAGTGCTTCCCGTATCGTCGTGCCGAAGGCGGTATTCGATGAGGTGACCGTGACGCGACACAGCGATTCGGCCGTTGCCGCGTTAGTGGAGTCGGATTGGATCGAACATTTCGCGCCCATTGAAGTGCCTGCGAGCATCACGGAATGGGACCTCGGTGCCGGAGAATCAGCCGTCATCGCGGTCGCCCTGAAGATCACAGGGTCACGGCCCGTGATCGATGACCTCGCGGGCAGAAGATGCGCACTCAGCGTCGGACTGAATGTCATGGGAACGCTCGGCGTCGTCATCGCGGCGTATCGACGTGGGGAGATTGAAGACCCTGGGCAAGTACTCCGCGATCTCCGAGCAAGAGGAATGTGGCTGTCCGATGCGGTCATTGAAGGTGCGCTCCGGATGGCGAGTAAAACAAGGAACGATAAGATCGGTGACTAAATGACTACGCGACTGCAACTCGGTCCTGACGCCGTCGCCGAAGTCGAGCAGTTTATCTTCGCTATGGTCAAATGGGGAGAACACGATCACACCGTACCGCGGTCTTGGTCCTTCGAGCAGATGCGGGCGAGCATTCCAGGGTACGTTCAACTCCTAGAAGAAGTCCGGCAAGGCCGCCCGGTCAAACACTTCGAAAATCTGGTCGGTGCCACTTGGCACACTGAGGGTTCGGTTGGAGCCGCCGGTGGTATCAGTGTTCGTAATCCGGTGACACGTGAAGAAAGAACACTCACGGGTGACGGCGTAATCGATTGGTCTAGCTATGTCGCGACCTTCGAGACTGCGGTCGCGGCATGGTATCGATCAATCGAGCGACAATCGCTCGCGGAGTTGCGCAGCGCCTTGAGAGATGGCATCGCGAGCGTAGAAGGTTTCATAAATCAACGCGCCGCTGAATGGTCAACAGCGCATCCAGAAGACGAACTGACAGAGAAGCATAGGTTTGTCCCATTTCGCACCAAACTGGATTCATGGTGTCAGAAAATGACCGGTAATCGAATGGAGCCCGAGAATATGGAGCGGCTTCTTCATATCAAACAACGTCGCGACGCAGCAGTTCATCCTAAACACAGCGTTTCGGCTGTTTCACTTGAGGAACTCGCGGACCTACTGAATGAGTTCACCTTTGCCATCGCGGTGCCGTTTTTCGATCTGCACCGAATGTTCAGCTTTGCAGTCCCTGCGATTATTCTCCGTGCCGCGTACGCGCCTATCGTCAATGTAGAGTAGTAGAAAATTGCTGCGAACTCCAGACAAAGAAACGACTCGCGGAACAATCAAAACATGTCTGACAGAGCACTCGCACGCCTACTGAAGAAACGAATCCGGCGAAGCCGTATCGAAGATTCCGACAAGATCGCGCACGCGGCACTCGAGCGCCGAGGCGAGCCGAAGAATCATCGTCAAAGTTGGGACCTTCAGTCCCCGCTCAAGTTCGCTGATGTAGGGATAGTTCGAGCCGCATCGCTCCGCGACCGCCTGCTGGCTCAGCCCGCGTTTAAGACGCATGGCCTTTAGTTGCTGGCCGAATACCTCGCCTTCCCGACGCGCAGAACTCATTGAGTGACCATTGACAATCTGTCGCGACGAACATACACTATGATGTACATTACATCAGGAGACATCATGGACAAACTCGCCCGCATTTCCATCCGCCGTATCTTTCTCACTCCTCGTCCGAATGTCGCCTACATGACGGCTGCTGATCGGTTGGGAATCTCGTTTCTGGAGTTGAAGGCCGAGATCGCCGAGGGGACGATTGTAGCGGTTTCGACCCGGGTGGGGATGCGGGTGTCGAAGGAAGAGATGATCGCGGCGGCGATGCGGACATGGCCTCAGTCGCTGATCGAGGAGGCCCTCGGCGACGACGCGGCGCGGGTGATGCCCGAGGCCATCCGGCTGGTGGAGCTGCGGACCAGGGTGCCGCGGTATCAGAAAGAGATGCTGCAATGGCTGGCGCGCCGGAACCAGACCTCGGTCGATGACGTGCTGACGCGCGAGCTGGAGGATGTGGCCTGCGCGTATGCCGAGGAGATCGCATCCGACGTGGCGGGATTCGAGATGGCGATGTCGTGGCCGGAGTGTGCGGCGTCGGCGGCGAAGTAGCGCTTGTCCCTTTGGCCTCAGCTCATCGGGCATCTTCAGACGTGCAAAACACGACTGTCAGAAGCGGAACGGCAGATTCATCAGCGCAAACAGCTTCTGCAAATCAGGAAATGACGGATCCACCTGCCAAAGTGTCATCTTTAGATGCTAAAACACCTTATGCAGAAGGTGATTTGTCATCTAAAGATGGCAAAAGACCTTATGCAGAAGGTGATTTGTCATCTTTAGATGGCAAAAGATCATCTTTAGATGAGAAAAGACCTTCTGCAGAAGGTAAAACGTCATCTTTAGATGTCAAAAGACCTTCTGCAAGGTGTGAAGCGGCAGAATTGCAGGTCCAGAGCGCCTTTTCTCAAAGGGTGAAAGCCAGCTGCACAGGCATCCTGAGCTTCACCAGCACAGACAGAAGTGTCTGTGCCACACGCACCCTGCCGTTCCTGGCGGAATGCTGCGATGCGAGAGAGCTGGTGTGGCACAGACACTCCTGTCTGTGCTCTGGCAAGCGGCAGGGTGTGGCCTGAGAACCGAATCGCGGCACATTTCGCGAAGCTTTGGAGTGCGGTGGCGAGCGAGCCACCGCTTTGGGAGGGAGGAGGATGGTGGCTTCGCGCAGACGTAGCAAGCATCACCCCTGCGCAGTGTCACGATTCCACCACCCTCCCAAAGCGGTGGCCTCGCCACCGCACTCCAAAGTGCTTCGCACGAAACGGCGCGATACTCCCTCGTATCCCGCAATTACAATCTCCCCTCATGCGCGCAACCATCGCTATCCTCGTCCTCTCGCTCATCGCCATGTCCACACTCGCCGCACCGCCGATCGATTTCGCCAAACTGACAAAGGGTCAGGACGTGGCGGGATTCCGCGTCGAATCGGTCTATCTGAACGATGCCGACAAGCCGGTCGGGGCGCGGTTCGTTCATCGGCGGAGCGGGTTTACGCTCGATCTGCTGCAGATCGAGTCGGTGCCGCAGGCGCATACGTGGGTGAACTCGTTTCCTGTGTCGGATCAAGGCGAGCCGCATACGCAAGAGCATTTGCTCGTGGGCAAGGGGACGACGGGGCGCGCGTTTGCGGGGCTGGACACGATGTGGCTTTCGCAGTCGAGCGCGTACACGGGACAGTGGCGGACGAACTACGTGTTCAACACGTCGGCGGGTGCGGGCGTGTTTTTCAAGCTGCTCGATGCGCAGCTCAATGCGCTGCTGAATCCGGACTACACGGACGAGGAGATCCGGCGCGAGGTGCGCAACTTCGGCGTTACGGAGAATCCCGATCACTCGCTGCGGCTCGAGGAGAAGGGGTCGGTCTACAACGAGATGACCAGCTCTTCGTCGAGTCCGTTCCGGCAGTTGTTTAGAACGAGTGGCCAGCTCGTTTACGGGAAGGAGCATCCGCTGTCGTACAACGCCGGAGGCGAGCCGTCGGGGATCCGGACGATGAAGCCGGAGGACATCCGCGGCTTTCACGAGAAGCACTACTTCCTGGCGAATATGGGATCGATCGTGGCGCTGCCGCCGGATGTTCCGGTGGCCGACGCGCTCACGCGCATCGACTCCATCCTCGACCGGCTGCAGAAAAGCGGCGCGGTTCGCAAGGGCATGAGCATGGAGGATCAGCCCAAGCCGGCCGCGTCGGCGGCCGGGACGATCGCCTTCACCGAGTATCCGAACCGCAATCCGCAGCAGCCCAGCCCGATCGCGCTGACGTGGCCGGCTACGCGGATGGATCTGAATGCGGACGACGAGTTGCTGCTCAATCTCTTCTTCGACAACATCGCCAGCGACGCCACGTCGAATCTGTACAAGAAGTTCATCGACAGCAAGACGCGCGTGATGGACATCGGCGCGAAGACGGTTGGCAATCGCGTCAGCCCGGAGGAAGGGCATCCGGTCTCGGTCTTCTTCGGCGACGTCGCGGCCACGAACCTCACGCCGGAAAAACTGGCCGAGGTTCGCAAGGTGGTCACGGACGAAATCGCGCGGATCGCGAATCTGGCGGATGGATCGGCGGAGCTCGATGAGTTCAACAAGCGCGTTGCCGGCCGGGTCGTCGAGCAGCATCGCGACCTCTCCAAGTTCGTCAACTCGCCGCCGCTGTTCGGCTTCCGCAACACCGGCTCGGCGTGGATGGATCAACTGCTGGCGCTTGAGAAAACCGGCACCTTCAAAAAGTCGCTGACGCTGAAGCCGCAGCTCGCGCATGTCGATGCGCTCATCGCGTCGAAGAAGAATTTCTGGCGCGACGCGCTGGCGAGATGGTCCATTATCGGCACTGAGCCGTATGCGATCGGGGCGAAGCCCAGCCCGGAGATGATCGCGCGCAACGACTCCGAGCGCGCCGCGCGTGCGAATGCCGAGGCGTTGCGGCTGAGCAATCAATATGGCTTAGCCGATCCGCAGGAGGCCATCAAGCGCTATCGCACCGATTACGACGCCGAGACCGCGCGCATCGACACCGCGGCGAAGGCGGTCAAGGCCGCGAAGTTCATCGACGCGCCGCCGATGACCATCGACGACGGGCTGAAGTTCGCCACCGTCAAGCTCGCGCACGACGTTCCGATGGTCGCGTCGACGTTCGAGAACATGACCAGCGCCACGACCGGCATCGCGCTGCGCCTCGACACGTTGCCGCCGGACGACTATCGCTACCTCGCGCTGCTGCCGAACCTGCTCACGCGCGTCGGCGTGATCGAGAACGGCAAGCCGGTCTCCTTTGACGAAATGACGGAGCGGCTGCGCAACGAAATCCTCTCGCTCAACGCGAACTACAGCACGAACATGCGTACCGGCCGCGCGGAGCTGGTCGTCCGCGGAGCGGGCAACGATCTGGCGGAGTCGAAACGCGCGATCGAATGGATGCGCCTCGTGCTCGAGCATCCCGACTGGCGCGCCGAGAACCTGCCGCGCATCCGCGATGCCGTCGATCAGTCGCTGAGCCAGTTGCGCAACACGATGCAGGGTGCCGAAGAGCAGTGGGTCGGCAATCCGGCGGACTCCTGGCGGCGGCAGGACAGCGCGCTACTCATGGCCACAAACTCGTTTTTGACGCGCTCGCACAATGCGCTACGGCTGCGCTGGATGCTGAAGGAAGCGCCGGCAGGCGATCGCGATGCGATCAACGCGTATCTGACGTCGCTCGCGACCGCACGCGCGTCTCGCGCCGATCTGAAGGCATTCATCGCTGCGGCGACTTCCGGCAAAGGAACAACGCCCGATTCGCTGGCGGCTTTTTCAACTTCCTACGCGTCGCTTTCGCCAGCCGCGAAATCGATCGCATCCGACGCGTTGAAAGATCTCGACCTGACGCTCGTCGAAATCCCGGACGCGAGTCTTGCCGCCGACTGGTCGCAGCTCGTCACCGACATGCGCGACGATCTCGCCACGCCGCCGTCCGAGGCGCTGGCGAAACTCGATGCGGTGCGGAAACACATCCTGCACACGGGCAACGCGCGCATGTTCCAGGCCGCCTCGACATCGACACAGAAATCGCTCGAAGCGCCGATCGCGGGACTGATCAATGCGCTCGATCCTGCGCCGGTGTCGCGCGTGATGATCAAGGGACAGAACATCGTCGAAGCGCGGCTGCGGCAGCGCGGCGCGATCACCGATGCGCCGTCGTTCGTCGGCCTCCTCGCGCCCAACATGAACGGCGGCGTGATCCTCACCTCGGCGCCGGGAACGTCGTACGCGGATTTCGGCGATCGCGAGAAGCAGCTCGACTTCCTCTCCTCGCGCCTCTTCGCCGGCGCCGGCGCGCACGGCATCTTCCTCAAAACGATCGGCGCCGGCCTGGCCTACAGCAACGGCCTGCGCGGTTCCGTCAGCGCCGGCCGCACCGGCTACTACGCGGAGCGGACACCCGAACTGCCGCAGACGGTCCGCTTCGTGATCGGCGAACTGCGCAACGCGCCGCGCGATCCGTCGCTGGCCGACTACACGATCGCGCAGGCCTTCGGCGAGCTGCGCGGCGCGGCGGCGTACGAAACGCGCGCCGAGGCGATGGCAGCGGACCTGGCGGACAGCCAGACGCCGGATCAGGTGCGCAAGTTTCGCCAATCGATCCTCACCCTTCGCGCCGATCCAAAACTCGGCGACAAGCTTTTCGATCGCAAGGATCGCGTCCTCTCCGCGTCGCTCCCCGGTTACGACGGCGCGACGTGGAAGCCGGCCGCGGATGCGTCGTACTTCGTCATCGGACCGGACAAGCAGCTCGACGCGTACGAGCGCTATCTCCAAACGTTCGGAGGAACGTTGGTGCGGTTGTATCCGCGCGATTTCTGGATGTGATGTGGCACAGACACTCTTGTCTGTGCGCTGGGAGGCTCGCACTAAATTCTCAAGTCGCGTGATTTCAAAAGCACAGACAAGAGTGTCTGTGCCACACAGTCCTGCGGTAGGATTCGTCCATGTCCGATCAACGATTCGACATGCTCTCCAGCAGCGAGAGCGGCCTGACTTACGTTCGCGAGAAACGCGGCGGCGTGATGCGCGTGCTGACGGAGAGCGAGCTGGCGGATTTCAATGATCCGCCGCCGTGTCCGCAGTGCGCGGAGCAGTTTGGCTGCGAGCATTTCAATTGCGCGGGCGAGCCGATGTTGAGTGAGGACGAAATCGCATCGGTTGCGCCACCCGAGTGGATCGCGTTCGCCAAAGCGTGCGGCATCAGCCGTGAGGATCTCGATCGTCTGAAGCTGATCGAGGAGCACGAGGGCGAGTATCGCGTCGCGCCCGGCGCGGATATGCGGACGCAGGAGATCGTGCTCCTTCTTAATGAACGGTGAGGCGTCGGCCGCGAACGCGGCCGTGAGAACCGTAGCCCACGCGTTCACGCGTGGGTCAGGCGATCAAATTGGATTTGTGAGCGCGCCTGGGCGCGCGAGAGAATGCCTTCTTTCGCCCGTTAAAACGGGCTCCCGAATCTTTGGCACACTCGAGTTCCCACGGCTGAAAGCCGTGGGCTACGGTTCTTACGCCGGCTTTGCCGACGGGGGGCTTTGATGCATCTCTTCGGTCTTCTGCCGTCCGATCTTGCGTCGCATCTGCGCGCGAATGGTGTTGACGTTCGTGACGCCGAGGCGCGGCGGGTGATCGCGCATGTGATGGCGGGACGCCGCGGGTTTCCGACTTCGCGTCCGGTGCCGCGCAAGGTTGAAGAAGCCATCGAGCGATTGACGACGCGCATTCCGCTCGAAATCGTCGAACGCGCTACCGATCCGAGTGACGGCTTCGTCAAGTATCTCTTTCGACTTCATGACGGCGCGTTGGCTGAGGCGGTGCGGATTCCGTTGGAGAACGGCAAGTTCACGGTGTGCATCTCCAGCCAGGCCGGCTGCGCGATGGGGTGTTCGTTTTGCGCTACCGGGCGGCTTGGGTTGATCCGCAATCTGGAGCCGTGGGAGATCGTGGCGCAGTGGATGACCGTGCGCGATGAAGCGCCCGGCGTCGTCACCGGCGCGCTGTTTCAGGGGCAGGGCGAGCCGCTGCACAACTATGCGGCGGTGATGCAGGCCGCAGCGATCCTCGCGCATCCGTGCGGCGGTCGCATCGCGGCGAAGAACATCACCATCTCGACGGTTGGACTGGTGCCGCAGATCCTCCGCTTCGCGCGCGAACACCAGCCGTATCGCCTGATCGTTTCGCTCACCTCGGCCATCGACGATCGGCGACGCTCGCTGCTGCCATCGGCGTCCGCGTGGCCGGTGCGCGAGCTGGCGGATGCCGTTCGCGTCTATCAGCAATCTGCCGGCGGGCGCGCCACGATCGCCTGGGTTGTCCTTGGCGGCATCAACACGGGCGCCGATGAGGTGTCGGCATTGCGCGCGCTCTTCGACGGCGTGCCGCTGCGACTGAATCTGATCGACGTCAACGACGCGCGTCCGGACGGTTATCGGCGCGCGACGGATGTCGAGCTCGCGTCGTTTCGCGACGAGTTGCGAACCCTCGGCATCCCCATCGTTCGCCGCTACTCCGGCGGCGCGGCGAAGCACGCAGCGTGCGGAATGCTTGCGGCGATGAAGAGCAATGCGGACGTGGCATCGCCGGCGGTGTAACCACAATTTTGTAGTGGCCGCCTCCGCGGCCACGAATACCCCTCGCCACGCCTACCCCCCGGCAGAGCCGGGGGCTGCATTGTTTGGCGCGCCTCCGCGCGCGGACCGCGCGCGAGTCGCTTCGTTTTCTCTCCGCGAATCTCGGCACCTCCGCGAACTCCGCGTGAACCCGTTCTCTTGAGAACAGCCAACCCCTGTTACCATCAATAACCCAATGCGCGTCGACCATGAAAAGAGGGAGATCGTCTGTTCGGTCGGCGATCTCGTTCACGAATCGACGTACCGGCGGATCGGGGTCGAGCGCGGGGATGGGTTTCGGCGGATGTGGATCGGGCAGGACATCCACACCAAGCGCGCCGAGCAGCGGACCGGCGAGGATGCGAATTACCGCGCCGAGGTGCATGTGGTGCACCGGACGCAGGCGGGCGCGTGGACGGTCACCATCACCGGGCGCATCGACGGGCTGTCGGTGGACAAGGCCGCGAAGACCGTCACCATCGAGGAAGTGAAATCGATTCACTTCGATCTCGAGCTGGAAGCGCTCTATCGCTCGGACAAACTGCAGCGGCATCTGCTGCAACTGCTGTTGTATTCGTATTTTTTGTCGAGCCAGCCGGACTTTGAAGGCTTCACGTTCATCCCGCAGCTCGTGCTGATCGATCTGATCTCCGGCGACGCGAAAACGATCGACGCCGAGTTCGATCGAGACAAGATCGTCGAGACGCTCAACGATCGGCTGGAGCGGCTCGTCACCGATCTGGAGACCGCCCTCGCGCTGCGCGTGGCCAAGCGCGCGTTTGCCGACACGCTCACCTTTCCGTTCGCGGAGATGCGCGCCGGGCAGCAGGAGATGGTCTCCGCCGTCGCGCGCACCGTCTATCAGAAGGAAGCGCTGCTCGTCTCCGCGCCGACCGGCATCGGCAAGACCATGGCCGTGCTCTACCCGGCCGTGAAGCAGGCGTTGAAGCTCGGGAAGAAGCTCTTTTTTCTCACTTCGAAAACGATGCAGCAGGATGCGGCCGTCGAGGCGTTGCAGGCGCTCAACGACGGATCATTTCGCGTGCTGCGCATTCGCGCCAAGCAGAAGATGTGCGCGCACACGGAGATCATCTGCCACGAGGATTTCTGTCCGTACGCGGCGCGCTACTCCGACAAGATGCAGCGCACCGATCTGCTCAATCATCTGGTCACGTCGTTCAGTTACTTCGATCCGCAGATCACGTTCGAGATGGCCAAGTCGAACGAGGTCTGCCCGTTCGAAGTGTCGCTGGAGTTGATCGAGCAGGCCGACGTCATCGTCTGCGATTACAACTACATCTTCGATCCGTACGTCGGTCTGAAGGCGTATCAGCAGGAGAGCGACTACGGCGATTGCGTGCTCGTCGTCGACGAGGCGCACAACCTCGTCGACCGCGGCCGCGGCTATTACTCGCCGGAGTTGCATGAGGAGCAGTTCGATCGCATCCGTCAGCATCTGGCCACGCGCAATTGCTGGCTCGAGGGCGCCGAGGAGTTGGTGGAAATGCTGCGCGGGCACTTCCACGAGCTCGCCGAATCGCTTGGCGAAGATCCCGATCTGAAGCAGGCGCTTTGCGAGCCGGACCGCGAGCTGTTCCTCGATCAGCGCACGGAGTGGGAACGGCTGGTGATGCACTACATCGGCTGGAGATCGAGAACCGCATCGTCGAGACCGACGATCCGCTGATCGATTTCTACTTCAAGCTGGTGAAGGTCGCGAACCTGATGACCGAGAAGGGCGACGAGTTCGCGCACCTGATCGAGCGCGGTTCGGAAGGCCTGAAATTCAAAGTCTTCTGCAAAGACCCATCGCGATTTCTCGGGCGCATCTTCGAATCAGCGCATGCCACGATCGCGCTCTCCGCCACGCTCGAGCCGTTCGATTTCTACCGCAAGCTCCTCGGCTTTCCCTCCGACCGCACGACGGAGTTGTCGCTGCCGTCGCCGTTCCCGCGCAGCAACCGCAAAATCGTGGTTATCTCCGAGGTCGATACGTCGTACAAGCGCCGCGTCGATTCGTACGACCGCATCGCCGACAACGTGGCCTCGATCGCCGAGGCAGGCGACGGCAACTTCCTGGCCCTCTTTCCGAGCTATGCGTTTCTGCGCGAGATCGCCGAGCGCATGCCGCCGATCCGCAAGCACGTGATGGTGCAGCGCACGGACATGACCGACTACGAGCGCAACGCGATGCTGGACATCCTGCGTGAACGCTCGCGCAAGGGGAACCTGATCATGGCGGTTTCCGGCGGCATGTACGCCGAGGGGATCGACTATCGTGGCGACATGCTTTCGGGCGTGATGGTGATCGGCCCGGCGCTGCCGCAGGTCAGCTTCGAACAGGAACTGCTGCGCCAGTACTACGACGAGCAGTACGGCTCGGGATTCGAGTTCGCGTACCTGATCCCAGGGATGACGCGCGTGGTGCAATCGGCGGGACGCGTGATCCGCAGCGAGACAGACATCGGCATCATCGCCCTGCTCTGCCGCCGGTTCACGCAGCAGCCATACACGCAGTTTTTTCCAGCGGATTGGTACGAGGAATCGCCGCGCGAATTGATTTCGAAAAAGCCGGCCAGCGAGATCCGCGAGTTTTTCGAAGCGAAGTTGACGCCGCAATTGAGGTTAGTGTGAAAAACGCCGTTGCCATCTTCGTCGCCCTGCTCCTCCTCGGCTGCGCATCATCGTCGGCACCGCCGCCGCCCCGCCTCCCGCAATGGAGCACAATGCCGGCGTCGATCCTCGACTCCTTCTGCTCCAGCCTCCGTGACGAAGGGATCTCCAGCGCGACGACCGTCAACGTCGTGAAGACCGCGCAACCGTCGCTGATCACACCGTTGACGATGCAGGCGTTGTCGGAGTCCTCGTTCTACCACGGCCCTCTCGACTCCTCGCGTGCCGCCGCCACGGCGACGTCGACCGCGGCCGAAATCCCGATCGTGATTCCGACCACCTGCGCCTGGCGCGGCATCGCACCGAACACAGCCACGCGCTACAGCGACACGATGACGCTCGAGCTCTCGCCGCCGATCGTGAATCCATTCGCCCGCAACGCCGCCGGCCTCTTCGCGCGCATCGCGCTGGCGGGCGAGTCGCCGACGTGGTACTGGCTGCCGTTGATCCCGCGCGGCGAGACGTGGACGACGGGAAGGCTGACGTTGTTGCCGTACCGGCAGTGAAGGAGGAACCCATGCAACCAGTCATCGTTCGCGCCGGCGCTTCGCTTCGGAATGACATCGAGGCCGGTCCGCATCGGATGGTCGCCGATGAACCGGTCAGTGCCGGCGGGACGGAGGCGGGGCCGACTCCGTATGATTTTTTGTCGTCGGCGTTGGGGGTCTGTACCTCGATGACGCTGCGCGTCGTGGCGGTGAAAGAGAACATCCCGCTGGAAGGCGTCGAGATCACCGTCTCGAATGACCGGATGTACGCGAAGGACTGCGCCGATTGCCTGACCACGAACGGCTATCTCCATCGCTTCACCGTCGAGATCAAGCTCCTCGGCAACCTGACGCCGGCGCAGCGGGAGCGAATGCTCGCGGTCGCCAAGCGCTGTCCCGTCCACAAGACCTTGACCTCGGAGATCCGGATCGACGAGCGGCTCGTCGATTGAAGCACGGGTGATGGCATATTTTTTTCAAAGTCGGACGGCAAGAAACAAGGTTCATTCGTATGACACAGCAACACGAACAAGAGCAGCGCCGGAGAGTCCTGGTCGCTGATGACGATCAATCGATCCGCCAACTCGTCTCGACCATCGTTCGGCGGGAGAGTTTCACCGTCGATGCGGCCTCCGACGGGCTCGAGGCCATCGAACTTCTGAAGAAACACGAATACGCGGTGGTCCTGCTCGACCTGATGATGCCGCGGCTGGACGGGTTCGGAGTCATTCAATGGTTGAAGCAGAATCCGCCGCTGATCAAGCCGATCGTCATCGTGATCACCGCCTACGCCGATCAGCGTTTCAAGGAAGTCGATTCGGAGCTGGTCTCCGGCGTCCTGCGCAAGCCGTTCGAGGTGGCGGAGTTGGGCGATCTCGTGCGCGCGTGCGTGAACGGGTTCACCGAGGAAGTGACGCAGAAGCTGTTCTTCTCGAAGGACAGGGCGATCCGCGATTTCGTGCGGGGCGGGGACGATCGGGATACGTAAGGCGTTTCAGCGCCGAAGCAGGCCGAAAGACGCCGGATGGCGTCTCGTACGGTAGCCGGTGGTCCGAGCGCCAGCGAGCGACCACCGGTTCACGATGGCGCCCGATTCTCCGACCGCGGCAGCGGTCGCGGAGGGAATCCACGGCGCCTGGTATTTGGTACGCGACCCCTGACCGGGGTCGATGAATACGCACGTCTCTCGACTTTCCGGTGGTCGCTCGCTTCGCTCGGACCACCGGCTACCCTACGAGACGCCATCCGGCGTCGTAACCGCGGCTTCGCCCGCGCTACGCCTTCCCCCAGTTCTCGATCCAGTACTGCAACACGATCAGCGCCCAAAGCGGTTTGGCGTTGTTGGCTCGTCCGCTGCGGTGGGCGGCGAGGAGATCGGCGACGTGTTGTTCGTCGAGAAGGCCTTGCGAACGAAGGCGCGCCGGTGCGAGCAGGCGGTCCACCTCGTGGCGCAATCCGTCGTTGATCCAACTGGCGATGGGGACGCTCAGACCGCGTTTGCGGCGGTAGATCACGTCCTTCGGCAGCCAGCGCTCGGCTGCTTTTTTCAGGACCCATTTCGTTTCGAAGCGGCGGAGGCGCAGGTCGGTCGGGAGTGACAGCGCGAAGCGAGTGACGTCGCGGTCGAGGAAGGGCGCGCGCGCTTCGACTGAGGACAGCATGGTGGCGCGGTCGACTTTCACCAGCAGGTTGTCGCGGAGGTAGCTGCGGTAATCGAGCAGCATCGCGCCGGCGAGCGCGTCGCCGTTCGCGTGCGGCAGGTCGGGCAGCTCCGTTCCGAGTTTGTAGACCGAGGGGGAGAGGCCGGTGCCGAACCAGGCCAGGTGGCGTTCGATCCACGGCTTCTCGGCATCGGAGACGAAGCGCTTGAGGAGGAACTCCAGCGTCACTTTCTTCGTCGATGACGGAACGCGCTGAACGATCCTTCGCAACATGGCTCGACCGACCGACGGAATCGCATCGTAAACCGGCGCGATCTTGTGCCCGAGGTAGGTGGGATAACCGCCGAAAAGCTCGTCGGCGCCTTCGCCGCTGAGAATCACTTTCACCTGCTGGCGCGCGGCGCGCGCGAGGAGGAACGTCGGCAGGATGGCGGGATCGGCGATCGGTTCGGCCACGCCGCCGACCACGGCCCGCAGCGCTTCCATCAGCGTTTCCGCATCCGTCCGCACCGGTACGTAGCGCGTTCGAATCCGTTTCGCCAACTCCTCGGCGACGGGACTCTCGTCGTACGACTGTTCCGCGAACGCGGCCGAATACGTGTGCACGCGATCGACGCCGATGAATTTCGCGGCGAGCGTGGCGAGGATCGAGGAGTCGAGTCCGCCGCTGGTGAAGACGCCGACCGGAACGTCGGACATGACCTGCTTTTCGACCGCGCGCTCGACGAGGCGCTGCGTTTCGTCGATCGCGGCGCGCGCGGAGACTTTTTCGATGCGGAACGATGCGGGATCCCAGTAGCGAACGGTCTCGATCTCGCCGTTATGAAAACGAAGGAACGTCCCCGCCTCGACGCGGCGGACGTCGCGAAACGGCGTGCGCGGCTCGGGCACGTAGCCGAGCCGCAGGTACTCGCCGATGGCGATCGGATCGAGCTCGCGGCTGACGTCGGGATGCCGCAGCAAACATTGCAACTCGGACGCGAAGATCACCTCGGCGCCGGCCCTCGCGTAAAACAGCGGCTTTTCGCCGGCGCGGTCGCGCGCGAGGATCAGCGTCTGCGTCCGCAAATCCCAGATGGCCAGGCCGAACATGCCGTCCAGCTCCGGAATCGCGGCCACGCCACGCTCGAGGTAGAGCGGCAGAATCGTTTCGACGTCGGACTTCGAGCGATAGGGATAGTCGGGATATCGCGCGCGGATTTCGGCAGCGTTGTAGATCTCGCCGTTGCACTCGAGCCAGACCTGCGAGCCAGGCGCGGCGAACGGCTGGTCGGCGCGCTCATGCAGATCGATGATGCGCAGCCGCTCGGTTCCGATGGCAGCCTCGGCGCGCGCAAACTCGGCATGCCCGTCCGGCCCGCGATGCCGCAGAGCCTCGCCCATGAAGCCGAGGACCTCGGGATACCGCAGCGCCGCGCCGCCCGCGACCATTCCGTAGATGCCGCACATTGCGGGCGACTATAACAAGGGCGCGTCGTAGCGCTGGCAAGCGTAGTGCGGGCGTCTCGCCTGCATCCGCCGTGGCGTCTCGCCCGACGGGAGGTCGTGAATCATTGCCACTCCGTCGATTGAATCCCAGAAACCACCGCCGGGCGAGACGCCCGGCGGATGCAGACGAGACGTCTGCACTACGCCCGCGCTACCAGGTCTCGGAGGAGCCTGGCGGTCCTACGTCAGCGCCGACGTTCGCGGAGACGTCGGTCACGCCTTTGACTTTGCGCGCTTTCGCGGCGGCGTCGTGGCCGCCTTCGCCGGTGATCATGTTCAGCTCGTGGAGGACTTCGCCGACCTTGAAGCCGCTCTTTTTCAAATCCTTCGCGACCTCGGCAAGCGGACGGTCGCCGGAGGTTGTCACGACCCAATCCTTTTTCTCGTTCGCCATACGCGTCCTCCGTTCAAAAAATCCATCCTGCGTGAGCGCAGCGATCGTCAGGATCTCGGATGATACGCGCTCAGCCGTGAGCCGAGATCCTGACGTCGCTTGCGCTCCGCAGGATGAACTTCTGTGCAGCAGTTACGGTGCCTGAACGAGGCCGGCGCCGACGCGCGTGGCCGGGAAGTGCAGCTTCTTCGCGGTCTGGATCAGCTTCTGTTTGAGCGCGATGCCGCGCAGGCTCGACGACGTTTCCGCCCACAGCGCCGCGCAGCCAGAGACATGCGGCGTGGCCTGGCTCGTGCCGGTCATGTAACCGTAGCGCGCGGGCCGCGGGAATGACGAATAGATGTTGACGCCCGGTCCGGCGATCTCGATCTTGCCGGATTGCGAGAAGGTTGTGGGCGCCAGACTGGTGTCGACGGCCGCGACAGCCATGATCGTCGGCGAGTTCGCCGGAGCGCCCGTCGCTACAGTGGACCCCGCGTTTCCGGCGGCAGCGATGATAAGCAGCCCTGCGTTGAGCGCCGCCTGACCGGCGGCCGTGTAGTACGGCTGAACGGATGACTGCGATCCGAGCGACATCGAGATCACGTCGCAGCGATTGGCGATGGCCCAATTCATCCCCGCCAGAACGCTTCCGCCGACGCTGCCGCCGCTGTTGCTCAGCACCTTGCCCGCGAAGATCGCCGCGCGGAAGGCGATGCCGTAGCGCGGCGTGCTTCCGGCCGGCGCCTGCGGACCGCACGACGTCCCGATGCAGTGCGTTCCGTGATTGTGAAGGTCCTGCACCGGCTGGCCGACGAACGTGGCGCTGGTGATGCTGCGGCCGGCGAAATCGGGATGGCCGAGGTCCATGCCGGTGTCGAGGACGGCCACCTTGATGCCGGCGCCGCTGCGCGTGCTCGGCGGAACGCGGCAGGCGCTGAGGCCCCAGGTCGCGCCGAGGACGAGAGCCTGTTCCTCGTGCTCGGTAACGACGGGAACGCCCGGCGCGCTGCCGAGGTCTTTGGCAATCGTCTCGGCCGCGCGAAGGAAGCCACGCAGATATTCGCCGGGATTCGACGTGCCCGCATCGGCAGCGAGTGTGCGGAAGAACGCCTCGGTGACGTCGGAGCTGAAGACGAAGTACTCCGGATCGATCGAGGCGATGGCGCTGTCGACCGGAGCAACTTCGGCGGCCATCGCCATCCCGCGCTCGGCGGCGGCCGGACCGCCGATCAGCGCCACGCCGATCTCCGGAAAGACCATCCCATCGGCGTCGGCGACGTTCTCCAGCGAGGCAGCCTGGCTGGTGAAGTCGCGGGCGTCGGCCATGCGCATCCCCTGCGCGGAGAACGACTTCGCGGCAGCGTCGCCCGCGCCTTCCTTGAAGGTGGCCAGGTAGCGGCCGGTCTGCAGGCTATCGTCGCCGCGCGCCAGTGCGGCCAGCAACATCTCATCGACTGATGACGACGTGCGAGTTCCGGCGTCCGGTTCGGCAGCCGTGGTGACGGTTTTCTTTTTCGCAGCCATGTGATGTTCCTCCCTATTTGACGGAGATACGTACGTCCCTGCGGGTTAGTGACGGACGGCGCGAAACTGTTTCATCGCGTCCGCGTTAAACTCTGGCGTCATGTCCGCGATCCTTCCCGCCACCTGCGCCCGCTGCAACGGATCGGGATGGATTCCGCTGGCCGGCGACTCGCTGCGCGTCGAGCCGTGCGGATGTCAGGGCGACCTGCGGCGCCGGCAGCGCATCGCGGCGTCGAACATCCCGCGGCGCTACTACCCGCATTGCACGCTGGAGACGTTCTACGACAAGAACAACGCGGTGCTGAAATCGGCGCGCAACCGCGTGCGCGAATTCGTCGACGCTTGGCCGATGACCATTGACGGACGCGGCCTGCTGCTCATGGGCGGCTGCGGCGCCGGCAAGACCCACCTCGCGGTCGCGGCGCTGGTCGAGATCATCCACAGCGGCAAACCGGGGCGCGTGCTCTTCTCCAATTTCCAGGACCTGATCCAGGAAATTCAGGCCAGCTTCGATCCCGATGCCGCCGTCGGCAAGGCGGAGATCCTCCGTCCTCTGCTCGAAGCCGACCTGCTCGTGCTCGACGAGCTCGGATCGCAAAAGCCGACGCAGTTCGTGCAGGACGTTCTCTACTACGTCATCAACAGCCGCTACAACACGGAGCGCACCACGATTTTCACGACGAACTATTACGACGACGCCAGCGTGGAGGGGCAGCGCCTGCAGGACCGCGTAGGCGACCGGTTGCGCAGCCGACTGCACGAGATGACCGAGCTGATCTCGATCAAGGGCGTCCCCGATCACCGCATCGCCAACAAACAGAGCCGCAACATCCTTTGAAGCGCCCCCTTCCTGACGTTCTCCGCCGCGGGCTCGACTCGACCATCGCCAACTGGCCGGTGATCCTGCTGCGCATCGCCGAAAGCATCCTGCTGATCGGCATCGTGATCGCCTCGATCATCGCGGCGGTCGTTCCGGCGATCGTGGCCGCGGGTTTGTCGAAGGACGAAATCGTCAACTCCAGCAATCCCCCCGAGGCGATCTTCGAATGGATGATCGGCCATCTGATGCTCTTCGTCTGGATGTTCGCGCTGGCCTTCCTCGTCCTCGGCGTGATGCTGGCCATTCACGCATTCTTCGAAGGCGGCACGACGCAGATCTATGTCGACGCCGAACGAAACGCGAAGCGCTTCCCCACTCCGAACCGCGACGCTTTCTCCGCGTTTTCCGTCGATCGCTGGCTGGCCGGCGGCAAGTCGTCATGGTGGCGCGTCTTCTGGCTGTACAACTGGGCCTGGTCGGTCGGGCTGATCTTCGTGCTCGTGCCGCTGATGCTGACCATCGCCGGGCTCGTGCTCATCTCCGACACTGCCGGCCGTGTGGTGGTCGGATGCGTGGGACTGGCGGTGGCGATCTTCATATTCATTCCGATCGCGATCGTCGTGTCGATCTGGTGCGCGAAGGCGATCACCATCTGCGTAGCCCGTTCATTGCCGGCGCGCGAGTCGCTTCGTCTGGCCTGGCGCGCCGTTCGCGACGACGTCGGACGCCACCTCGCCGTGGCCGTGATCGCGTTCGTCGTCTCGATGGCGTTGAATTCGGTCGTGTCGGCCTTCAGCATTCCGATGTCGATCTCGTCGCACCATTTGCCGTCACTGGAGTTGTTCTTCACGCCGGTGCGGCTGGCGTCGAGCGTCGTGCAAAGCATGGTCAGCGCGGCCATCGGCTCGTGGCTGATCGCGTGCTTCGTTTCGATGACCGAGGAAAGGTGATGGAGAAGTTTCTCTCGCGCGATGCGCGGAACTTCCGTCCCTCGGCCATCCGCGCCTTCGCGAAACTGATCAACGATCCGAACGTGATCTCGTTCGCCGGCGGCGTCCCTAGTCCGGAGACCTTTCCCGCGGAACGGTTCGCGGAGATCGCCTCGCGCGTGATCCGCGCGAACCGCGCGGTCGCGCTGCAATATGGCCCGACGCGCGGCCTTCCTCGGCTCTGCGATTTCGTGGCCGGCGTCTGCCGCGCGCGCGGCATCGACTGCAGCGCCGCCGACGTGCTGATGACGACCGGCTCGCAGCAGGCGCTCGACCTCATCGCGCACACGCTGCTCGATCCCGGCGACGTTGTGCTGGTCGAGCTTCCGACCTACATCGGCGGTACGTCGTCCTTCTACGCCCGCAGCGCGGAACTGGCCGGTGTGGCGCAGGACGACGAAGGGATCGTGCCGGAGTCGCTGGCCGAGGTCGCGGCGCGGGTCAAGCCGAAACTGCTGTACACGATCCCGAATTTTCAGAATCCGTCGGGACGGCTGATGACGCAACAGCGGCGCGCCGAGGTGCTGCGCATCGCCGCGGAGCACGATTTCCTGGTCATCGAAGACGATCCGTACGGCGAGCTGGTCTACGTCCGCGAAGCCGACACGCTGGCGATGAAGTCGCGCGACGACGATCATCGCGTGATCTACCTCGGATCGTTCAGCAAAGTCCTCGCGCCCGGCCTTCGCTGCGGCTGGATCGTGGCCGCGCCTGAGCTGCTGTCAAAACTGGAGATCGCAAAACAGGCCGCCGACCTCTGCTCCGGAATGCTCGACCAGTCGATCGTCGACGACTTCACCGCCTCCGGTGAGCTGCCCGCGCAAATCGAGAAGGTGCGCGCGTTCTACCGAGGGAAACGAGCGACGATGCTGCAGTCGCTGGAGGAACATTTCAGCGCCCGCGCGACCTGGACACCCGCCGACGGCGGCCTCTTCACATTCGTAACGCTCAACGACGAAGTCGATACCTCAGCGCTAATCCCCGATGCAGTAGCCGGCGGAGTCGCCTACATCCCCGGCGCCCCCTTCTTCGTCGACGGCAGCGGCCGCAACACGATGCGGCTGACGTTCGCGAAAGAGAACGACGAGCGGATTCGGGAAGGGATCGCGCGGCTTGCTGGGATCACCTTCAACTGAAACTTGCGAAGTCAATGGAAGGTGCGATCGTGCGGCTCGCTTCCACCTTCGTCTTCGGTCGCTGCTCGATGAACGTCATAAAGCTGCTTCGCCAGCAACGCGGCGAGCAATCTTTCCAAGTCCATCAAGTCGCCAGCGTCCGCAGCTTCGAGAGCAGCATAGTAAGGGTCCTTGTCAGCAGCGATGAGCTCCGGGATAGTTGTCGTTCCAGGCAATCGGTAACCGAGACGCACGCACAAAACAAGATACGCCACAGCACGAGCCGTGCGACCGTTACCGTCGGTGAAGGGGTGAATCCAGTTGAGCCGCCAGAGCGCGTATGCAGTGAGGTGAATGGGTGATTTGGACCAGTTCTCCGTGACGTACTCACACATCTCTTCGATGCGAATCGGGACGAGGAACGCGTCGACAGGCTTGTGAGCGCTTCCACCGATGTCTACACCGGCCGGACGAAAGAGGCCGGCATATGCGCTTAGGCCCTTGAGCGCGATTCGGTGGAGTTGGAGGATGGTTGATGACCTGAGCCGGAACGGCGGGTGCTCGGTGGCGGTGAACTGTTCGACGAGCGTGATGACGGCGTCAAACTGCTCCAGTGCGTTTCTGGCTTCTAGTTTCGCGCGTTCGGCAGGATCGACAATGATTTGCGGCTCGTCGGCCTTGCTGTGACGATCGCTCATTAGCTATTCGCTTTAAGTTCCTCGGCCTGCTCATCGACGGTTTCGCGGGTCACGCGCTCGTTTTCGATATTGGCGTTGCCGTACGCGAAGCTGCGGCGCTGTTTTTCCTGCTCTGAGGCGCTGAGTGGGCGGTATCTGGCAGCTTCGAGAAGTTTGTCAAGTTCATCGCTCATCGGTATGTCTCCCACTCAGCGAAGTGTACGCGCGTAGCGTTTAAGCCTACTAACAAATTTGTCAGCCGTGTACGCTCTCCTCACGTTTTGGATACGACAGCTTCCCTAACTCTACGGCCTGCAGATCGCTGGAACTGGAACCGCGAATGTCGCGGTGTGTGACTCAGCTCACAACCGACCGGCCAGTTATCGCACGCGGGCCGATTGCAATAACCGTTTGGTGGCTTCGTGCTGCGGGTTCGTCAGCACCTGACGCGGATCGCCTTCCTCCACCACTTCCCCCTCGGCGAGGATCACGACGCGCGAGGCGAAATCGCGGGCGAAGTCGTCGTCGTGTGTGGTGACGACGAGCGTGCGTCCGGCGCCCGTGAGCTGGACGAGCGTCTCCCCAAGCTCCCCTCGGCGCGCGGGGTCGAGCGACGCGGTCGGCTCGTCCATCAGCAGCAGCGGCGGCTCCATGGCCATGGCGCGGGCGATCGCGACGCGCTGCGCTTCGCCGCCGGAAAGCTCGCGCGGCAGCGCGTGCTTGCGATGCGCGACGCCGAGCGTCTCCAGCAGTTCCAGCGCGCGCCGTTCGGCGTCGTCGCGCGCGACGTGCGCCACCTGCGTGGGCGCGAGCGTGACGTTGTCGAGCACGGAGAGATGTTCGAAAAGGTAGTGGAGCTGGAAGACCATCCCGACGCGCGTCCGCAGCTCGCGGATCGTCGCACGCGGCGGCTGTGGTCCGGGACGAAGCACGACGCCGCCGACGTCGATGACGCCGTCCTCGAAGGTCTCCAGCGCCGCGACACAACGCAGCACCGTGGTCTTGCCGCCGCCGGAAAGTCCCATCAGCGCCACGAGCTCGCCGGCAGCCACGGATGCGTTCACGCCGCGCAGGATCTCGCGGTCGCCGCGGCGAAGGCGCAGGTTCGTGATCGAGAGGATGCTCATTCCGTCGCCGCCCTCCAGCGATCTTCCAAGCGTCCCGCCAAGCGCGAAAGCGGCAGCGACAACACGAGGTAGAGCGCCGCGCAGAGGATCCCGGGGATCACCCAACTGCCGATGTTCGCGGCGAAAATCGAGGTTTGTTTCGTGAGCTCGATCACCGTGATGACCGAAACCAGCGACGAGTCCTTCAGCAACGCCACGAAGTCGTTCGTCATCGGCGCCAGCGCGATGCGGAACGCCTGCGGCCCGCGGACCAGCCGCAGCACCTGCGATTCCGTCAATCCCAACGTGCGCGCTGCTTCGAGCTGTCCGCGCGGAACGGCCTCCAAGGCGCCGCGATAAATCTCGCTTTCGTAGGCCGCGTAGTTCAGCCCGAGGCCGAGGAGCGCGGCGATGAAGGCCGGCAATCGGATGACCGACGAGAGGCCGTAGTAGAGGACGAAAAGTTGCAGCAGCACCGGCGTGCCGCGCACGACTTCGACGTAGGTCGTGAGCAGCGCGCGTACGAGGGGGTTGCCGTAAACGCGGCCGCTGGCGATGAAGACGCCAACGAAAACTGCCAGCGCCATCGCCGCGCACGAAAGAACGATCGTGATCAGCGACGCGCGCAACAGCGCCGGAATGTAGCGAAGAACGATGTCGAACTGCTTCGTCGCGGCGACACTTTCCGCTTCCTTCTTCGGGGCGTTCTCGTTCAGAACGCTCGCGAAAAACGCCGGTTGATACGCGTCCCAGATTCCCCACTTCCGATAAATCCGTTCCAGCGTACCGTCGCGCATGCGCGCGCGAAGGACCTCGTTGATGCGATCGCGCAGCGCGGTGTTGCCCGTGGCGAGGACGCCGATGTAGTGGCCGGTCGCGATCGGCTTCGGCTCGGTCCACAGCCCCGGCACGCGCCGCATCGAACGGACGGCGATGATGTTGTCGAGCAGCACGGCGTCAAGACGTCCGGCGCGGAGATCGGCGTATGGATGGACGTCATCGTCGTACGAGACGCAGATCACCCCGTCGCTCTTCTCCGCGGCTAGCACGCGCTCGTACGCGATCGTCCCGCCGAGCGTGCCGACGCGGCGTCCGCGCAACGCGGCGAAGCTCGAGAACTTGCCGCGATCCTCGGCGCGCATGGTCAGCACTTCATGGAACTCGAAATACGGAATGGTTGCGGCGAGCATGCGCCGCCGCGGCGGCGTGTCTTCGACGCCGCTCATGCCGATCTCGAAGTCGCCGCGCTGCACCGACTGATCGATGTCGCTGAACGAGACCTGCACGAACTCCGGCCGCTTCCCCAGACCCTTCGCGATCTGCTCCGCGACTTCGACGTCGAATCCGCGCAGCTTCGACGGATCGCTCGGATCGGCCTCGACGAACGGCGCCCCTCCCTCGGCATCGCCACCCCAGCGAAAAACCGGCTGCTGCGCGTTGGCCGCCGAGGCGAGGAGAATCGCGAGAAAGACGATGCGCCGCATTGCGCGGCGAATGATAGAGCTAGTTTCCCAAAGGTCTACCTTAAGTATTTCGCGCGTTGCGACGGAACGCTGGCGTCTCGCCGGCTGGCTCGGGCTGCGTCCTCGCTGCCGAATGGGAGGCTCGCGCAGGAGGTGGGTTACAAGCGACATTCAAGGGGTTGCGCGGCCGGCAGCGAGACGCAGCCGGGCCAGCCGGCGAGGACGCCAGCGTTCCGTTGCGCTAAGTTAAGACGCGCCGTTGCGAGCTACTTCTTCGCGATCGTCAGATCTCCTGGACGGGCGCCAGGCACGATCTTCCATCCTTCATTGAGCGTGAGCGTGTAGTCGTCGTGCGCCTCGGCCGGGACAATGATCGACGTCCAATCCGATGAGATCATCGCGCCGCCTTTGTGCACGACGATCGATCCCCAATCATCGCGCGCGGTGAGCGTCGGATAGACGGTGCCGAAGTTCTCGAATGGCTGCGATTTGTTCGGATCGAACTCGAACGACATGTGCTTGAGGGGAAGAGTGAGGTGCGCACCGTCGATGAAGCGCGCGCGAAACTCGCGCAGCATGGCCTGCTTGCGCGCGTCGCGCTCGCGCTCCGCGGCCAGAAGTTGCGCGCCGTCATACAACGCCGCGCGTGCCTCGGCGTCCGAGGCTGCCGCAACGTGCCACGCATTCGCGGCGAGGTTGCCGAGGTCGTCGGAAGCCTTCGCGGCGCGCGTCCAGCGAGGGCGCTTCATCTCGATCAGCGTTCCCCACGCGGGGCCGGAGGCGTACGCGAACGAACGGACGAACGTCGGCGTGGCCTCGGCATCGCGCAGCTTGTCGATCAGATGCGGCGCACGTTTGACGGCATCCGGCTCCGCAAACGCGGCCCCGGTGTACTCGGCCAGGCCTTCGTGCATCTCCAATTGCCGCTCATCGTTCGCAGCCGACGCGAACAACGTCCGCCGCTGCGCGCGGAAGGCCAGCGCATCGCGAACGGCTTGCCGGTCGCCGCGTAGCGCCTTCGCCAGCGCGCGCCATTCGAGCTGCAGCCAGTAGCGTCCGTCGATCGAATCGAGATGCGCGTTCGCAGGTCCGGTGGACGGAAATCCGATCTTCGCCTGCACGCTGTGAAACGACTCGTGCGCGAGGAGCATCTTCCGCGCGAATGCATCCTCGGGCAGCGGTCCGACCACCATCGTCCAGCGTTTGCCTTCGATGTCGACGGCGGTATTGGCGATGCCGATGCCCTTCGGCAATACCGCCGGCCCGTACTGATTCGAAACCACGGCGCGCGTCTGCCGGTCGACGATCATCGTCGGTCCGCAGATGCTGATGCCCCACATGCGGCCGGCGTCGCGCGCGCACATCGCGCGCAGTTCCGTCAGGCCTTGCTGCGGTGCGACGGCGGCGAGGAGGATGAAGGCGAGCGTGTGCATGTGCATTGAGACGTTCGTGACCTCGCGAGGTTTTCGGCTACTCTCGCAACGCATGAACGACGATCTTCGCCTGGCGCTGGCGCTCGCGGATGACGCGGATGCGATCACGATGCGCTACTTTCAAGCGTCCACGCTGGCAGTGCGCACGAAGAGCGATCGGACGCCGGTCTCCGAGGCGGATGAAGCGGTGGAGCGAATGATCCGTGAACGCCTCGAGCGCGAGCGTCCGGACGACGGCATCCTCGGCGAGGAGTTTGGCGCTCGTGGCGAGGCCAGACGGCGATGGATCATCGATCCGATCGATGCCACGAAGAACTACGTGCGCGGCATCCCGGTCTTCGCCACGCTCATCGCGCTCGATGGACTCATCGGCGTCGTCTCCGCTCCAGCGATGCAGCGTCGATGGTGGGCGGCGCGCGGCGAAGGCGCCTTCTGCAACGGGACGGCGATTCACGTTTCGTCCATCGATGACATCAACAAGGCCCAGCTCTGCTACGACGACGTCCCAGGGTTCGAGCACTTCGGAATCGGCCGGCGATTTCTCGATCTCGTCCGCCGCTGCGGACGCACGCGCGGCTTCGGCGACTTCTGGTCGCACATGCTCGTGGCCGAGGGGGCGGCGGAGATCGCGGTCGAGCCGGAGGTCGCGCATTGGGACATGGCCGCCGTGCAGGTCATCGTCGAAGAAGCTGGCGGGCGCTTCACGAACCTCGACGGCGAAGCGCGCGCCGACGGCGGCAGCGGCGTGTCGACGAACGGACTGCTGCACGACGCGGCGTTATCCGCGCTGCGTTTGTCATCCTGAGCCGCCGAAGGCGTTGGAGCGCGAAGCGCGGAACGCCGGAGGACGGTCGAAGGATCTCAAGATGCGCAACTCCTGCTGAAACCAATGGGATTCAACGCAGCTTGGGAAGCTTGAGATCCTTGTATGTTGTGGGACGAAGACGCGGGGAAGCCGAGAGATCCTAGAGCCTTGAGCTCGTGCCGAAGATAGGCTCCCCGCCCTCTTCACCAAGGCCGCAGAGTATCTGAGGCGCGAGA
>Ga0207650_10000120_pt1 | contig 103975 bp, 77 predicted proteins | sample KBSS63metaG_FD_184325 | JGI IMG/M metagenome (GOLD analysis project Ga0207650, IMG submission 184325) | Switchgrass rhizosphere microbial communities from Kellogg Biological Station, Michigan, USA - KBS S6-3 metaG (SPAdes) (version 2) | ecosystem: Host-associated > Plants > Roots > Rhizosphere...
CCCGCGAGATCGAGCACAAAGATCTTGTGTCGCAGTGTGTCACTCACAAAGATCCGTCCTTGCTCGGAATCGACCGCAATTCCTGTCGGACGTTTGTAATATCCCTCCCCACCCTTCAGGCTTCCAATCACTCGACGGAACTTGCCGTTCGCATCGTAAACAAAAATCTTCCCGGCTTCGGAATCCGTGATGTAGATGTTGTCCTGTGCATCCACTGTGACGCATTGGGGCGCCATGAACGCGTCTTTCCCGTCGTAGCGTGAGATGAACTTATATTTCTGGCTGGCAAAGTCAAAGATGTGCACGCCCTTCGCATCCGGATCACTAACAATGATCCGGCCGCGAGAATCGGTTACCACGCTATACGGCCGGACCAGGAAGTGATAGTCAGGGGCTCCGGCGACAAAATCGATGACGCGGGTCCAGAAGCCCTTTTTGAGCTTCACCTCGCGTTCGGACGAGAAACTTCGCTCGTATATCAACGAACGACCACCTGCAAGCTGCAGGGAGGGAACAGTTGATTCAATGGCTGGTTGAGTCTTCGGTTTGTGCGCTGCGCTAAGGCTGACGGCCAGTACCAGGACGATTGTCGTCACACCGCACACCCGCTTTGTCGTGCGCATCACATAACCTGCTAGAAAATGTCGAAGTGCCGCGAAACACCAAAGTAAATTACGTTGATTTTATCGGGATTATTGAACAGCGCACCGATTCCCTGAGAAATGTGCGCGCATCCACCGTTGAACGTCATCTGCCGCCACCGATACTCCGATCGGATCTCAAACCGGTCCGACAAGCTATCGGTGATGGAATCCACATTGTCTGTGTGGTATTGCATATGCGAGTAACTAGCCGTAATTTGTAGCCGCCGTTGTGGGTGAATACCCGCCGCAGCACCCCAAGAGTTTCCGCGATAAACAATTAGGCCCGGAATAACGGGTGGAAGCGATCCCCCGCCGCCGAACGGAAGACTTGTTCCATAATTTTTCGAATAATTGCCGCTGACCGAGAATCGTGGCGAAGAAAGGGTCGCATTGTAGGACTGAAGCATCGATTCTCCCTCGGTCAGTCCATTGATCCTATTCTTCCCGTACGTCGCTCCGATACCCGCGTGCCATCCCCGCCACAACGGATGTGCAATGCTCAGATTCGCGCTGTAACCATCCTGACTGTATCCAACGAGTGCGCTTGCAACATTGTGTGACACCTGCCCGCCAACCCCTGTGTTGAACCCTAGCACCTCTCGCGTGTAACTGGCCGACGCGGAGTGGCCCGTGGAACCACTGTTGCCGGTATTTGTGTCGAACCAGGAGAACCCATAGTGCATGCCAATATTCCCGCCCCAAAGGCCGCGGCCGTAGCTCACGCCAGAGCTGAACACGTCACTCGTGGTCTTGATAGTGCTTTGCGAATATTCTTGCTCTCTGTGGTCCACTCTAGCCGTCAGGGTCAGTTGACGGGTGAACGAATAACCGGCGTTCGCACCGTAATCGAGGTATTTGGATAACAAGTTCTGCGTCACTGGAGCCGCCTGCGCGGCCGTACCATTCGTCTGTGGCCCGCCGATGATGCCGGATATGATCTGAGCGTTCAAGTTGCTCGAATAGTTCGCAAACACGTCCACGTTCAGCTTGGATGTCGGCATCATGCTCAAGTCGGTATTCACTACGCTAAAGGTCGCGTTTGTCGGATTGAGCACGTAGTCGGTGTCGACATGATTCCGCGAATACACTCCTCCCCAGCGCATCCAGTCGAGGACTTTGCGGGTGGCGGAAACAGTCACGCCCTTTTGATAGGAATTCACCTTCTCACCGTGGAACCCTGATACTGCCGGCAAGGTATTCCCGATGCGATTACTAACGAACCGCCCCGAAAGGTCGAAGCCCGCGAGAGTATAAGAGCTTCCCATGGTGAGGAAGCGGGAGTCTCCGCTACCGGTCGTATCTGTACCCAGCACTTCGAAGTCGGATACGGATTTGCCGACGCTGATGTTCAGCGTCGGATAATCTTCGTAATACAAGCCCGCGTTCACGTCAAAACTAGTGGTATCGCCGCGGCTTTCATATGTACCGGTGGTGCCGGGGAAATTTATCTGATTTTCCGCGTCGTACGCCTTTTGGAAATTGAATTCGATTGGAGTCTTGCTTCCGCCAAACAGGCCGGCGCTGGCGTTCAGTCCCTTAGCGGATGAGATCGAATTGAAGTTGGAATTGAACCGTGATTGGTTGTAGTAGGGATTAATTCGCCAGTTGAGAAACTTCGGGTTGTAATAAGAGCCCGTTAGAATGCCGTTGAATCCGAATGAAAGGTTTGACGTATCCTCTCCATCCCACTGACCGGTCCACCCCACTGAGGCGTCACCGCTCAAGCCCATCTCCACGTTGTCGCCCGCGTTGACCTGTGCGTTACTGATCAGTCCCCAGGTTACAACCACCAGCAGGACCGTAATCCACTCGCATTTTCTGGTCCTGTTACGCATCTTTCTATCTCCTGAATAGCGCCTACAGTTGCTCGATGTGGGCGCTCTTCCTCAATCTGGACTCAAACGCCTTCTGAACCACCTGCTGCTTTTCCGTTTCCAGTTGCGATTTCAGAGTTGGCCGAACCTCCTCGAACGGCACCAGTTTTGTTTCTTCCCTCGCGTTTACCCTCGCGATGCACAGCGAGTCTCCTGTATCGATCACTTCGCTCACCTCGCCCGCCTTCATAGAGAAAACAGCCTTCTCTACTGGAGCCGGCATTCGTCCGCGATGGATCGACTTGTGGTCGCCCATCATCACCCGCCAGTCGTCCTCGGAAACCTTCTCAGCGAGTAGACCGAACTCTTCGTAGTTCTTCGTGGCTTTCGCTTTTTTGAGCGCGTCTTCTGCCCGTCTCCGGGCATTCGCCTTTTGCTCTCTGGTACTGCCCTCGGGTATCACAATTGAGATCGTTTGGATCGATACGCTTTCCGGCTTCTGGAATCTCTTTGTGTTGGCGGCGTAGAATTTACGAAGGTCGAGATCGGATACGCGAGACTTATTCTTCACTTCCAGCCGAAGCAGATTGTCGATCAAGATGGCGCGCGTGATCTTCTCGCGCAGGTTCTTCATGCTTCCACCTTGTTCGTTTCGTAGATACTCCTGAAACTCCGCGGGAGAATCGAACTGTTTCCTGAAATCGGAAACGGCCTTGTTTAGCTTTGCTGGCGAAACTGCCAGCTTCCGGCGCAACGCTTCCTGGTAAACCAATTCTTCAAAAACGATGTTCTCGTATGCCTTTTGCCGGATCTGAGGTTCGGAATCTTTTGGGAATTGCCCGCCATGCTGACGTGCGTAAGGAAACAGATTCTGCATCTCGCGAACCAGGTCGCGTCGAGAGAGCACTGTTCCATTTACCTTTACGAGTGGACGGTCCATCTCTTGCTGCGACGCTGTCGCGTGGGGAGCGCTCGCTGATTGCATGGTGGGTGAGTGGCTTGCTACTTGGGCGCTCAAGCCGGCTGCCACGCTCATGATCGCGGTCAGGTGTAGGAATCTGTTTTTCATCGCCTTGCGCCTCTCTAACTTGCGCTTCTCGCCAATTTCAAAGTTGAGGGGGAGGCTTGAGGCTTCCCCCTCGGCATGTACTAGGTCGTTGGGACCGTCACGCCTACATACTCATTCGACTTGCTGAAGTGGCATTGCCGGCAGAACTGGGTCGCCGAGTTGCTGCTCGGGACTTCGTTGTACCAGCCACGAATAAACCACTTCGATGGCACGATGTTGCCAGCGACGTTGGCGACCGTACCCTTGTACTTATTTTCCAGGTGCGGGTTGTGGCAGGTCGTGCACTCGACCATCGCCTGTCCGCCGTTGTTCTTCGTACCGTAGAAGCGAACGGTGCGGCCATAGCTGGTCTTGAACGCGGTGCTGTTCGCGTCGGTACCCCAGGTCAGGGTGCCGTTTGCGTCGATCGTCACAGGCCAGTTGTAGGTGCTGGCTGTGTAAGGTACGTGCACCGGGTGGTCGTTTTTCAGATCATCGTTGGCGAGATAGGTGGTGATACCTGTCTTGCCATCCACATCTTCAAGACTCTTGCCGGTCATGCCAGCCACAGTCACAGATCCGTCATGGCAGGACATGCACGCTGCGGTGTGGAATAGCGGATCGGTCTCGTCCGTAATGATTGCCGGCACCGAGATTGTGGTTCCACCGAATACGTTGTAGGTAGCCGCCTTCAGATTTCGGCCCCACAGATAAACGTCGCCCTGCGCCGCATTTGCGGATGTCGGATCGAGTCCGGCCGGGCCGCTGTGTGGTGCGTGGCACGAAACGCAACCATGACCATTGACGTTATGCGGTCCCAGTACGTCCTGGGCCGCTGCCACGCCGATGGCGAACATGACTGCTAGCAGGATAAACAGTGCTTTTTTCATATTGGTCTTAAGACCTCCTGATGGATAAAAGAACAGCTGTTTTAAGAGCTCCAGAAAGCGCATTCTGCGCCTGCCGTCTTCGACGCTCGTAGGCGTTCCTTCCCACAACGCGACGAAACCTGTCCCGTTCATTGCTTCACCTCTGCCGTCTTCTGCTCGAATTGCTTTGTACCTGTTGCGGAAGCCGGCGCCTCGGCTGCCTTCTCCTTGGCCGCTCCAACCTTCGCTGCCGCATTTTCGGCGTCAGTGATGTAACGGAAAATTTGTATGCGTCCTCTCACTTGGTCGCTCACGATCGCGCGATTGTTCTTATCAATCGCAATTCCAGCCGGTAACCCAAATTGGCCCGGCAACCCGCCGCCGTACCCGAAGTAGGCCAGCAGGTGTCCCTCTTTGTCATAAATCTGCACATTGCACTGCGACGCATCGACGACCCAAATGTGTCCATCGCTGTCGATTGCCACGCCCTTCGGGCGCTGGAAGGTTCCCGGCGCATCGCCAGCCTTGCCGAACATGGAAATGAACTTTCCATCGGCATCGAAAATCTGAATTCGGTTGTTCAGCGTGTCCGAGACGTAGACGTTCCCGTCTTTATCAAGTGCCACGTTCGTCGGTTTTGCGAATGTCTCCGGATCGTCGTCATTCAATTTCTTGGCGGGACCGCCGACCTTGCGTAGCAGCTTGAAATTGTCTGCATCGAACACAAACACCGTTTCGTTCCCTGTATCGACCACGTATACGAACCGGTTCTCGTTGTCGACCGCGATCCCGCTGGGCCGCTTTAGTACTGTGTCGCCAAATGTGCTTTCGAGCTTCAATTCCGAGTTGAACACTGAGACCTGGTGCATGGCCGCGTCTGCCACGAACAGCCGGTCGCTGTCGTCAAGGGCTAGGCCGATGATGCTGCGGAATGCTGCTTCGTGTCCGTTTCGCAGGAACGTTACTTCTTTCTTTTCAGTGTTGAAAATGAAAACGGCGGCGACAAATGTGTCTCCAACGAACACGCGCCCTTTGGAATCCACTGCGATGCCGTAGGGCTGCCCAAGCGTGTGGGAGGGCTCCGTCGGATCGCCACTCTCGCGCTGCTGGACGCCCGCCATTCGGTCCATCCAGCCTTGCTTTTTCTTTTTCGGCTTCGCCTCTACCGGCTTCGGTGGTTCCCCGAAGTGCTCGGAGATGAATTTGATCCGCGGAAGGTCCGGTGGCAGTGGCCAGACAAGCTTGCTTGTGTCGATCTTGCTCCGGTCGATGCCTTGCTTCTTTGCCGGCACAACTTCTTGCTGTTTCTTCTTGTCTTTCTTGCCCGCATAGCTCGCCGGAACCAGTAGCAGGGCCAGTCCCGCAACCAGCAACCAAGTAATCCAGGTACGGAATTGTGGTCTCGAACTGATGTTCGTCGCGTAGATCACTGTCCCACCCCAATTATTCCTTTGTGACAGCTTTGGCAGAACGCCATCCCTGGGTTTACATCGCCTACCAGCATTGCCCGTCCACCGCTCGCATGAGCCTGATGGCAGCTCAGACAGCTCACTTGTGTTTTCACTTTGGTGAGATCCATTGAATCCATCACGTTCTGCACGGGATGGCTCGGCGTTGGATGTCCCACCCCTCCCGTTATCTGGAGGCGGCTCACTTTGTTCTTGCGGAAGTAGTCCTCGGGCAACCTCACCTTGCCTCCGAAGATGGTGATCAAGTTAGTGTTTTCCACCTTCGCCGGTTTGGCTTCCGAGCTGTGACACTCGACGCACAACGCGTTGCCACTTGCCCGCAGTAATTTGGGAGTGTCGCTGCCGTGTCCTTCGTGGCATGTGGCGCATCCCTGCTGGAACGCCGGTTGATGGTGTGATTTCTTTTTTGCGCCTTCCGCGATATCGGCGTGACAGCTCAAGCAGATGTTGACAGCGTCAGTCTTCGGCAGGCCCGGTTGTGCGCTGGCGTGCGGGTTGTGACAATCTGTGCAGTCGCCTGCCGCGCCCGCGTGCGGCACCTTTGCGGTTTCGATCTGTTTCGCTTGCTGGTCGTGACACGTGATGCACAGTGCTTTTACGTCTTTTTGCGCAAGCACCACTTTTCCGCCCTGCGCTGGCGCATGGCACATCTCGCAACTTTTATCTGCAAATGGCGGGTGCGCGTAGGCCTGTATGAGCTTTGGTCCGGTGGACTGGTGCGGATCATGACAGGTTAGGCAGTTTGCCGTTTCAAACGGCTGATTCTGATGTGCCTTTTGTAAGCCGGCGTCCTTTGGATCGTGACACCCGATGCATAGAGCCGGGGCAGACTTGGTCAGATGAAAACGATTCTCCGTGGTTGGCTCCGCGCCAGTTTTGTGTGTTGTGTGGCACGTATCGCAACCCATATCGAGCGCCGCGTGACGGCTGCCCTTGGCGGGAACGTTCAAGCCTTGCTTGTGGCAGGTAAGGCAGAGGTTTTCTTTCTCGCCGCCACTTGTTGCTTTCAGCAACTGGTTCTTGTTATCCGCGGCATGCGGATCGTGACACTTCAGACAGTCCCTTACTGCCGGGCTGTGAACCGTACCCTTGATGTCGGAAGCGTTCTTTTCGGAATGGCAGGTGATGCAAAGTCCGGAAGGGGTGGTCGTGATCAGCTTGACGCGGGTGATGTCCTTTGTGACGCGAACCTCATGACAACTTAAGCAACCGGTCGCGATTGCTGAGTGGACTGCCTTGCCTTTGGTTTTGTCCGCGTGGCACTCCAGGCACTTGGCGCCGTCAACGTTTTTTTCCAAGGGAACCGGGTGAACTCCCGCAAGCGCTGGCCAACTCAGGGTGATAACTGCGATGGCCATCACCGCAACCGGGATTAGCGAACTCGCGACACGAGCTACCGTTCCCGCCGTTTTTGCTGTCGCGATTTTCAACAAGGGATTCATGCGAAGTCCATGTCGTATTTCTGCACGAAGCTCGCCGTAACTATGCGTGGCAGGAAGTTTCCGGCTCATCCCTAGAAGTGATTGCAGGAGCGTGAGTTGTAGCCACCGGAGCCCGGTGTTGCGAATTTCATCTGTCCAAGGGAGGTGCGGGAATGGGCCATCTGCCGCACCGGCACAGGTGAAATGACCCAAGTAATGATTGGGCATGTGGGCGCGTTTGCGAATTGGCGGCGAAATGGAGATTGACGACGACATTCCCATCCCCAACGCCATTGAAAAGCACAAAGTCGTTCGCGGGATGCGGTGCGAATCACGACGGCGAGTGATCTGCGTCACTAAATGGGAGAACACTGCTTCGAAAACGCACGATTTCCAGCGCTTAGGGGAGGCTAGCTGGGCCGAATCCCGCGATTATTTGCCGGGAGATTGAGTGATTTGGCACAGGCCGGCCGACTTCAGAGAATTCACCAAGACGGTTCCGTCCGTGATATCAGCGACTTAACGTCGGTGGATCTTCTGGTGCCCCACGTGCATTTCTCAAAGTGGGAGATGCAGCTCTATGACCCTGTCAACGCTGGGAAAGAAACTTTGGCTCACGCTGAGCTCGATCAAGACCGGAGTCGTTTTGCTGATCATAGTCGTGATCCTGGCAGCTGTAGGAACGATTATTCTCCAGCGCCCCGTGACGGAGCCCGACGAGATGCAACGTGCGTATTCGGCGCACGCGTTGCGTATCTTTGACGCGCTCGGGTTGACAGACGTGTTCCACGCATGGTGGTTTGTGGCTTTGCTCCTGCTGGTGAGCGTGAGCATCGTGGCTGCTTCGATTGAGCGTTTTCCGAACGCCTGGCGATTCTTCTCGCGCCCCTACAAGTATCCAGACGATAGTTTCCGACGCTTCCTTCCAATACAAAAAGAATTCTCAATCCAAGACGAAGAGACGGGATTGGTTGCTGCCGAGCGTGCATTTCATCTTGCAGGATACAAACCCGAACGTGTGGTTCACGAGTCTCACTTCTCGTTGTTTGCCGAACGGAATCGCATTTCAGAGATGGCGGTTTACATCGTGCATGCAAGTCTGCTGCTGATCTTCTTGGGCGGCATCATGGATGCGCTCTGGGGATGGCGCGGCACGCTGAACCTCACCGAAGGCGAAATGTCCAACGCGGTTGAGATGCGCGATGGCACCAAAAAAGTACTGCCATTTGCAATCCGTTGCGATCGCGCAGGTCAGGAAAACTACGCGGACGGAACACCCAAAAAATGGTGGTCAAATTTGGCGGTAGTAAAAGACGGTCAGGATGTTGATCGCAAAGAAATTGTTGTGAACGATCCGCTGGTGCATGGCGGCATTCGATTCTATCAATCCAGCTTCGGAACGACCGGCAGGGTGGAAAAGCTTGTACTGACAGCGACTGCGACAGCCAACGCGTCGTCCGAGAAGCAATCGCTGACACTTTCAGAAGGAAAAGATTTCGCCATTGATGCCGACACATACGTTCGCTTGGCGGAGTTCATTCCAGACCATGTGGTGCGTGACGGAGAGGTCTATACGCGCTCGAGCCGCATTGAAAATCCGGCAGCGCATCTGGTTGTGACGTCGCGAAAGACTGGAGCGCAATTCAATTACTGGCTCCCAGCAATTGAGGAAGTTGCGCAAAACGCGAAGTCGCCATATCAATTCGAAGCACAAGACCTGAAGATGTTCCACTTCACTGGATTGCAGGTTTCGTTCGAGCCGGGACAGTGGGCTGTTTGGACGGGCGTGGTGCTGATGGGAATCGGCCTCGCATTTGTCTTCTACGTTGCGCACTCCCGCGTGTGGGCAGTGCCGGTATATGGCGTATCCGGCGAGCTTACGTTGTGGGTAGGCGGTGCAGTGAATCGCAATCGCGATGCATTCGGCGAAAAGTTCCAAGACATAGCTGAAAACATTCAAGCACAACTGAAATCAGAAACCGATACGGACCGTAACTCGCATATCGCTTTGATTTCAGGACATTAACTCAACCCAGGGAGGGTGAAGTCATGGCTCGTGAACGAGTCGAACAGCAACCGGCAGCCACTGGAAGCACACTGATCGTCATGGTGGGACTGGGAATCGCGTTTTTGCTGTTCATGGCGTTCCTGAATGTTGTGAAGAGCGGGAACCTGTTGAACGAATCGAATCTACTCTACGCAGCGTTGATTTTCTACTCGGGTGCCGGAGCTCTCTATCTCGGCTTCGGAGTAACCGGCGTCGAGTCGTATGTGAAGTTTGCGTCGTTTGCAACCTGGGCCGGCTTGATCGCAAATACCGGCGCGGCTGCTCATCGCTGGTATGAAGCAGGGCATCCACCTTTTGCGAGCGTCTACGAAATGCTGCTTAGTTTTGTGTGGACGCTGGCCGTTCTGACGCTGGTTGCGGAGAAGAAGTTTGGCGTGAAGGTGATTGGAACCGTCACCATGCCGGTGGCAATCGTTGGTGTGGTGCTGATGCAATTGCTGCGCAGTGATGTGCGGCCGCTCGTCCCAGCGCTTCAATCGACGTGGCTGCACGTGCACGTTACGCTTGCGATGCTGGCCTACGCAGCTTGCGCGCTCAGTTTTGCCTTGGCAATGATGTTCCTGATCCAGGACAAACTCGAAACGGAAATGTTTTTAGCGACGACCTCACTATTCACCATTGCTATTTATGCGGGGATTTTAACGCGTTTCGAGAAGTGGGGCGGTCTGGCCGTGGTTGGGTGGAATGCCGATGAAAAATCGGAAATGTTTCTGCAGCGGGGAGTGCGCCTGTTGGTCGTCATCCCGGATCTTGGGTGGCTGATGCTGTTGGTTGCGTTGGTGGTGGCCGCACCTTTTGTTTGCTACTTGCTGGCGCGCGCGCAAAAAAACAACGCCTTGATAACAATCGGAAACCGCGCTGTATTCGTAAGTATCCTCGTCCAGGTGCTGGCATTAGGCGTATTTCTGCTTCGAGCACGAAATGGCAGCTACGGGTCGCTGGACGCAGAGGGCCTTTTTCCGACGAGTCTTGCGGCGAGTCCGTTCATTCTCTCGGGGCTGGTGGGCGGCATTTTCGTTTCCCTGCTTTACTTGTTGCTCCTGTGGCGGCGTGCGGACCTCGAGCGATTATTACCATCGTCCGACGATCTTGATCGAATCACGTACAAAACTATTTGCGTCGCGTTTCCGCTACTCACTTTGATGATTGCTGCGGGCGCATATTGGGCTAACCGTACTTGGGGTTCGTACTGGAGTTGGGACCCGAAAGAAACGTGGGCGGCGATTACGTGGTTGGTTTATGCCGGTTATCTCCACATGCGGGTGACAAGGGGATGGAGAGGCCGGCGGGCTGCGTACTTCGCGATCCTAGGCTTCGCGGTCGTTATGTTCACCTTCTTCGGAGTGACGTATTTGTTGCCCGGTTTGCATGCTTATGCCTAAGACCCAAGCGCACCGTGGAGAGTCGGGCCCTTCGCTGGTCCAACCGGGCACCCAGGCGATGGCGAAATCGGTTGGTATTGAGGGGGACGAGAGCATGCGTTCGTCGGGACGGGTTTGGGGTAGGCAAGCCTCGGTGGTAAAGACGAGTGCGGAGGGGGTGCGAGTGGGTTCCGTGCGGGTTAATTGGGAAATCAAGGCGATCTTGCCGGTCGCATTTGTCCTGTTGAACGGACTGTTGCTCTTTCTCCTTTCAACGATTTCCCTGCGTGATCCGGAGCGTCATGCGGTGCTAGTGGTAGCCGGTGCTGGGGCAGTTGCAATTTGCGCCGTGCTGATCGTTGCGTTGGCTTATCTCATTCAACGTCCGATGGTGGAATTGCAAGAGCAGATTGCCCGTGTCGGTAACGGAGAATTCGATGCCGAAGTCAGCTTCGCGAAAAGAAACGATGAGATTGGCGATCTTGGCCGAAACTTCAATCGCATGGTTCAGCAGTTGCGCGAGAGCCGGGATGAAATTGAGCGGCTTCATCAAACGCAGATTTCTCGAGCGGAGCATCTGGCTACTCTCGGAGAACTGGCTGCGGGGTTGGCTCACGAAATTCGCAATCCTCTTGCGGGCATCGCGGGTGTGATTGAGATCGTGGGTCGGGACCTCCCGACAACAAGTCCGGCACGCGGAGTGGTGAAAGACGTTCGACTGGAAATCGCTCAGATCAACCGCATTCTGACGGACTTATTGGAAACGGCACGTCCACGCGTTCCTGAAATGCGCGCCAGCGATCTGAATACGACGATCGAACACGCGATCATGCTGGTCCGACAGCAGGTGATCTCCAAGCCGATCACCATCGACCTGCAAAAGTCTCCGGATCTGCCGGAAGTTGAACACGATAGCGACCAGATTCACCAGGTGCTACTGAACCTTCTTCTCAACGCAGTGCAGGCGATCGAAGCGAAAGGTTCTGTGAGCGTGGAGATCGCATCGCGTGATAATTTTGCTGTGGTAACGGTTACTGATAACGGCCGTGGCATTCCCCACGAGATATTGCCTAATATATTTCGGCCTTTCTTCACTACAAAAGGGAATGGCACTGGGCTCGGGCTCTCACTGGCGCGCCGAATTGTGGAAGAGCACCGTGGTCGGATCGAAGTGAGCAGTGAGCCGCTGCGGGGGACAACTTTTCGAGTGTTCTTGCCCTTCCGCACCGCGGTGGCTCAAGCCAGCGCCTAAAGGCGACGCTCAGATCCTCAAAAGCGCGCGTTTCCCAAGAATACCTTCTCCCCGTAGTATATGAGCCTTATTTGAAGCACGCGTTTAATGGGCGATCCCGCAACAATTCCGCGAAAAGACCTTGAACAGCCGCGAAACTCACTGGTTTCGGCCCGACTGCTGGCGCGCCTGAAGGCTTTCTCGGAGGCCCGCTACCCTCGATCACGGTACGAGGCCCTCATCAAAATTATTCAATGGTTGCAGCGCATGGACGTGCGACGAGGCCACCATGCCGAACTGGATGGTCTAGTTGAGTACCTCGAGACAAACGAACCAGCGCGCCTTGCGTTTCAAACTGCGTTCGGGGCGGTGTTGCAAGACTTGCAATCTCTAACACTCTTGGCAGAGACAGGAATTCCTTCTGATCAGGGGCTGATCGCCGAAGTCGTGCAACGGCTGGTTTCGAAGGTCATTCCGATGGCGCGGAGGGCGACTGACTCGTCAAGACTTCTGATCAATCTTTACTCGACAAAGCAGCAAGTCCGGCAATTTAAGGAAATTCCAGGCGACTTATTCCTTCGATTGGTCGCCGTGGTCACGCCCGAGGCCTCCGAAACGGCTTGGGAACACGAAAGGCGAGACCTGTGTGAGGCATTGAGGCTTCTGGCAACGAGAGTCGGTTGGCTTGGGCTGAAGCCAGAGATGCGAGAACGCAGCGTAGCGTGTGGCATATCTGATTCTCCGTTTTACGAACTTGTCCAAGCCACCGAACAGTTGCTGGGGCCCAATGGAGCGGGGGCCACGTCTGCATGGCAGGAAGTGGTGGGGAGATGTCGGCAGGAGTTGGGAGCAGTTCACCGTCACATGGAAGCGGCTGGAGTGAGCGTGGAACTTGTTTTCGACTTAAAGAAGATCGAAGCATGTTTCGCGAGAATGGAATCGCTCGTGGCGGTGTTGTGCGCCTCGAATCACGCCGATGGTCTGCGTGCGACCCGTCACTTGCTTGAATCACTGATGGAGGGCAGACAATCTGATCTCAGCTTGACCGCGCTCCTGAAAGAGAATCTTGATCTCGTTGCTCGTAAAACTGTCGAGCGTACTGGGCACAGCGGCGAGCACTATATTGCGCACGATCGCTCAGAATATTGGGAAATGTGGAGAGCAGCAATCGGCGGGGGTCTCCTCACCGTGGTTACAGCAGCTCTGAAAATGCGCATCGTGGACGCTCACCTTCCGCCGTTCCTTGAAGGACTCGCAAGCGGCACAAACTATGCAGTGAGTTTCGTGTTGCTACAGGTCTTTGGCTTTGTGTTGGCGACCAAACAGCCAGCAGCCACAGCCGCGACGTTTGCCGGAATTGTGCGTGACAATCGCGGCGCAGAGCGGTCCAACAAAATAGCAGACTTTGTTTCGCATATTACGAGTACCCAGTTCGCGGCCGCCTTGGGTAACGTTGTTGCAGTGGCCGCGGGCTCGATTGTTTTCGACCGATTGTGGCGGCTTCTTTTCACACAATCGTTCTTGATGCCGAAGAGTGCTGAACATGTTTACGAAATGCTCAATCCTCTACACTCTGCGACTGCGTTTTATGCGATCGTGACCGGCATCATCTTATGGCTGGCCGCATTAGCGGGTGGCTGGTGTGAAAACTTCGCAACGTACTACAGGATCACCGATGCGGTAGCCGAACATCCGGTTGGAACACATGTCGGGCAGAAAAGAACAGCGAGTTTTGCAGACGCACTAGAGAAAAATCTGGGGGGATGGTTAACAAGCATTGTGCTTGGATACTTGCTTGGTTTTGCGCCGGTCATCGGCTACTTCTTCGGGGTTCCGCTGGACGTTCGTCACGTAACGCTGTCCTCCGGCACGTTAGCCTTGGCGGCAGCGCAGTCCGGAAGAGAAGCATTGGTCAGCCCTTCGCTCTATTATGCGATGGCAGGAATCGTCGTAGTTTTTGTTCTAAATCTCTTTGTTAGCTTTACGATCGCCGGTATCGTGGCACTGCAAGCCTATGATGTCAGCATGCGCGAGCAGTTCGCTATCCTGGGTCATCTGTTCTGGACCGGGTTGCGATCTCCCCTCCGTTTCATCTTGCCGCCGCGCAGTGATCAGGAACCGGGCGCTGAAAGTCGAGTGGAGAGTTGACAGTTGTCGCAAAGGCGCTAGGTTAGAATCGACCGAGCACATTAAAAATGTCAGGTGAGCGAATTCTCGTGGTGGATGACGAGCGCCTCGTGCGCTGGTCGCTACGCCAGAAGTGTGAAGAGTGGGGTTTCCACGTTCTCGAGGCGGAAGCCGGCGCTGATGGCCTTCGGGTCGCGCAAAGCGAAACGCCGGATCTGGTGCTCCTAGACGTTCGGATGCCGGACATAAACGGCATTCAGGTGCTGGAGCAATTGAAGAAGAACGGGACTACGCGAGCAGTAATCATGATCACGGCAGATCCCCGCCTTGACGATATCAAGACGGCCCTCAAGTTGGGCGCATATGACTTCGTTGGTAAACCCATTAACTTCGACGAACTTCATGTTGCAATCAAGAATGCGCTCGAAACATCCAGACTGCGCACCGAGTTGCAGTCGCTGCGCGGAGAAGTCCGTCGCAATGCCGGTTATCACGAAGTAGTGGCGGTTTCGGCAAAGATGATCGAGTTAATGAATTTCGTCAGGAAAGTGGCTTCGAGTGAAGCTACAACCATTCTGATTCAGGGCGAAAGCGGAACTGGAAAAGACCTCATCGCAAAAGCCATTCACTACGAGAGCGTGCGGCAGGAGAAAGCTTTTGTAGCTATCAACTGTTCTGCCATTCCAGAGACCCTGATGGAAGCAGAACTTTTTGGTCATGAGAGAGGCGCATTTACCGACGCCAAACAGATGAAGAAGGGTCTGTTTGAAATGGCGGATGGCGGCACTCTCTTCCTGGACGAAATTGGAGAGCTCTCTCCACTCTTGCAAGCCAAACTACTGCGTGTTTTGGAAGACCAATTGATTCGCCGGGTAGGCGGCGTGCGTGACATGCAGGTGGATGTGCGTGTCATAGCGGCATCGAATCGCGATCTGGAGAAGGCGGTTCGCGAAGGGCAGTTCCGACAAGACCTCTACTACCGCCTCGCTATCATCGCGATCTTCATTCCCCCTCTCCGTGACAGAAAAGACGACATTCTGCCACTAGTCGAGTTTTTTATTGACCGATATAACCGTCGCTTCAAGAAATCAATCACCGGGATCTCCGATGAAACGCGACGTTTGCTGGTTAGTCACAATTGGCCGGGCAATATTCGAGAACTCAAGAATTCAATTGAGCGCGCCATGATTCTTGAAGATGAGCCGAAGCTTCGTCCTATCTATTTGCCCTTCGCGGTGGCCGAGGCAAATCTTGGCCTGACTGCGTTTGAAAGAACCTCTCCTGCGACAACTGGACAGACGCTACCGAATGGTCGCACGCTCCCCCGCCTATATATTCCTGACGGTGGGACCTCGCTGGAAGAAGTGGAACGTTCGATGGTGGAACTTGCGATGAGGCAGGCCAATAGCAATCAGACGCAAGCTGCTCGCCTGCTGGATATCAGCCGCGATGCATTGCGTTATAAGTTGAAGAAGTATGGATTAATTCACGCGGAGGAAGAAGAATCGGAGGCCACGCCGCCGGGCGACGGGCCTCCGTCGCGTTAACTCACTTCGCTTCAGGGTCCGGCTGCATCACACCAAACACATTGTTTTCGGTGTCGCTGCAATAGGCAAGATGCCCGACACCGGGAATCGCCATTCTTGGGACCACGGTACGGCCGCCTTGCTTCTCGATTTGCGCCACTGTTTGATCAAGACTTGTCACCTGCACGGTATTTACTGTGCCCATTCCAGGATGTTGGCGCTTGAGTAGTCCACCATTGATTCCCGGCTCCTGACCGGCGCCCGTAGTTACCAGCCAATAATCCTGCGGACCAGCCCATTTCTGAAACTTCCAATCAAAGACTCGGGTGTAAAAGTCGACTGCTCGCTGCGGATCGTCCGCTGGAATTTCAAAATGAATGACGCGCGTTGACATAAAAATCCTCCGTGAATGTTGTCGTTGTTTGTTTTGCCGGTGCGGGCGAAATCAGCGATGCGCGGGTTGCGGTGACAGGCCGAACCGCTGGGTGGCGTAGCCAACAATCATTCCGACGATTGCGCCGGGCAACATGATTTCGAAATAGTAATGCTTGCCCGATGGGTCTGGCATGGCAGCGACTGCGTATGCCAAGACGAGTCCAATGGCCAAGCCGAATAAAATTCCAAGTGGAAGCGAGTGCACCTTGCGCGCGAAGTAACCGATGCAGATGCCCGCGATAATTCCTTTGATAGTGGAAAAGAATACGATCATCAGAAGTTGGTTTCGAACTGCTGGAGTGAACCAGGCAGTCATTCCATCAAAAGCTCCCAGAATTCCGCCCAACATCAGCCCGAGTAGCACCTTATTCATGGTTATCCTCCGCGCCAATCTTTACGCTCACACTTCTATTCAACTCGCGCCTGAAATCCTTTAGGCGGATCCGCTCTTTACGGAGAACGCCAGAGAATCAAGAGTGTCCTCATAATGAGGTATGCAAGCACCATCAAAAGCCAAACGCGGTTACGCACAACCCAGCGCCAGATGCCGACGAAAACACCCTCCGGATATGCCTGAACCGGGAGACCATCCAGATACGCGGACAGGTCCGACGACAAGTCTGCGACGTCTTGGTAGCGGTTGGATGGCTGCACGGCCGTAGCTTTTTTGATGATTGCTGTTAAAGCACGGGGCCGGGCGACGGGATTGGCACTGTGAGCGAGGTCTCTGGCGAGAAATTGAAGGATAGCGCCCAAAGAGAAAACGTCGGAGCGTTCGTCGATGGCAGTGTTGTCGCCACGCTCTTGTTCTGGCGACATGTAACCTGGGGTTCCAAGAACCGAGCCGTGCGAGGTGCCATCCTGGATAGAAACGAAAGACAGGATAGGTGATGAATCCGATGGTCGCGTTGCTTCCTGTTCGCGAATGATCTTCGACAGGCCCCAATCCATCACCAATACTTCACCGAACGGGCCTACCATCACATTCTGCGGTTTCAGATCGCGGTGCAGGACGCCGCGTGCGTGAGCGAAGCCCACCGCGTCGCATACCTTTTGAACTAACCGAAGGCGCTCAGGAATTGTTCCCAGTTCCGCGGCGTGAGCGTCTAGACGCTTTCCCTGCACGAGCTTCATCGTATAAAAGACTCGGCCATCTGGAAGAGTGCCGACATCATGTACAGGCACGATACCTGGATGCTCCAATCTCGCGATGATCTGTGCCTCGCGGAGAAGGCGATCTGCAAGGCTGCTGGTGCTGTCCGGCACGGCAACCACTTTCATCGCAACTTGGCGTCCGAGAATCGAGTCTTCCACGCGATAAACTCCGCCCATGCCACCTTGCCCGAGTTTGTCGAGCAGATGGTAGCGGCTCCCTTCGAGATCAGGCGATTCCACCGCCGCTCTCAGTCGCGCGATCGCACTGTCGGAGACTTTCATTCGGGATCAATCCCCAGCAAGGCTCGAGCTTCACGCCGGTACTCTTCATCGGTAGCTGTCATCTGCTGCAACTGCTCAAGCACGATCTTGCGGAATTCGCGTCGCGCGTAAGCTAGATAGTTCGTTACATCAGATGTTTTAATCCCAAACTGGTGGGCGACTTGTTCGTAAGTCAGCTCCTTGCCGCCCTCGTCGACATCGTAGAGCTCGAGAAGTTTGAACTGCGTCTGCCTGTTGCGCGTTTCACATTCTTTTCGCAAGCGCTCCAATGACAGTTCAAACACACTGCGAGCCCACTCGCGAGCAAAGAAGTCTTCTTCGGAGCCGGGAGCGGGAATTTCAAGTTGCTTAACTTCTCCTTCCGCAGACTCGAAATCGAGCGGCAAGAACTGAAGCCCGCCTCCGCGTTTTATCCTCTGAGAGGCCTTGTATTCGTTGGCCGCCAGGCCATCTAAACACACTCGCAGGTATGTGCGCAGACGGGCTTTGCGAGGATCGTAGTTTTTGATTAGATCGCGCTCCAGCAAGTCTGTAAAAAACTGCTGAGTCAGATCCTCAGATGCCTCGACATCCTTGTTCCATTTCAATCGGATGTACTTGTAAACCGGTTTCCAGTACGCGGTGATAAGAGCGGAGAGGGCGCGCCGGCGGTCATCGGGATCATCACTGCGGGCGGCGATGAGCATTGACCCGCGGGTCAGAGGAAACCCCGATCGGCCGTCAAGATTGGGATCGTGACTCATGGCAGCACATTTGTGGCGTGAGGTGGGAGTGTAGGGCTGGGCCGGGGAGGGGAACAAGGCCTATCCTCGCAGGTGTAGTGGTGTCCTTTCGATGACAAAAAAAGTGAAAGCCTAACGTCCGTTTTTGGCTTGCGCAATCATTTGTTCGACTTTTTCGCGTTCAGGGTACTGCGGATTTTTCTGCAGCAGTTCCTGCCATGCCGCTACTGCACCGATCGAATCACTCTTGCCTTGCCAACGAACAACGCCGACATTGAAGAGCGTTTGGGCGTGCCCGGGACGTACCTTCAAAGACCGTTCGAATTCAGTGAGGGCTCGATCAGGGTCGCCAGAGTACCAGTATGCTGTTCCCATATCAGTCCGTACATCAACGGCATCGGGTCTGACCTTCAGAGCGCGGTCGTAGTACTGGATTGCTTCGGGATAAACTTGGCCATCGTAATAGAGATTGCCAAGTTTCACGAGCGTATCGAAGTCGGACGGGTTTTGCTGCAATGTCTGCATCATCGGTGCGGCTGCCGCATCCAAGGCACTTTTTGATTGCTGGCCATTTGACGGGGGGATCGGTGTGCCGCCCAACCCGACGCCCGAACCTGTTTGCGATGGAAACTGGGAGGTTGGAGCAGTTGGCGCGGATCCGCGAAACAGATATCCAAGTAGCACGCCTAGCACAAGACAGAACGCGGCCATTACATACGCTTGGGTCCAAGTGGGACGGGGGTCTGTCCCTGATCTCTCTGGTGGCATGCGACTATCTTGCGACTGCCGGACAGCGCTGGCAAGAGACATTGCCGAAGCGCTTCTTGAGACAACCCAGCACTAACGACGCAACAGCTGGATGTGAACCCCGAGCTTGGCTGTAGGTGGGCGCGATGATGGACGGCCTTGCGCCAGATTGAACGCTACTCCTGTAGCGGAGTCGACGACGCCATACCGCGCAACCCATCGCTCCATGTTGTGATGGTGAGTCTTGTGCAAAAAGTAAGTAACACCGAACGAAGCTGCGGTGCTGCCCGCGAAAAAGACAACCTCTCCCGGGGTTCCCATATCTGTGAATGGGCGAGCAATCGGATTCAGCTCTTTTCCGCCACTTGCCAGGTTGCGATGGGTCAAGGCAAAATCCGTTGCTGCAAGTCCGGCGTGGGTGGCGAACAGGATCGTATTTTGGCGATCCCAAAACTTGTGTTGTTGGAAGTCCCCAGTCGAAACCCAGTTAGAGGCCACTTGCTGGGCTCTAGCGGAAAGACTGAAGAAAGCTGTAAGGACGAAAAGGAGACAAACCCCACGGCGAATGGTCATAGGCCCTTTGAAACACCAATAGAAGCTGTTAGGAGGGTCTTTTTCGGGGGGACTTGCGGGGAGTTCGCTTCCTGCCGCACTAAAGTCCAGGGCAGTTTGACGAAGGGACAGTGTACCATCGTTTCGCAGTTCGCGCTAGGATTCTTGTCACGGTGCAAGCCATTGACAGCATGTAGTTTAGGGGCTATTTAGTTAGCAGATTGTGGCGGTCCCCGCACCTCGGGTTTGCCAGTAATCTGGATTAGGAGAGTGCAAAACAGGCGGTTCCCGTTCGGAGAGCGTTCCGTAAGAGCTTTTCAAAATACTCATACAGGAGAAGAAAGCATGAAGTGCATCGTTCGAGCATCCCTGGGCCTTCTGATGTTCGCAATATCGCTGTCCACGGTTGTGTTTGCAGATGGCGGAGCTGACACCTACAAGGCAAAGTGCGCGGCGTGCCATGGCGCTACTGGTGCCGGCGACACGGCAATGGGCAAGAATCTCAAGTTACGTGATCTAGGTTCAGCAGATGTTCAAAAGCAATCTGACGATGAGCTCGCAGCGATCATCACAAAGGGCAAAGAAAAAATGCCTGCATACGATGGGAAGCTAACGAAAGATCAGATTGGCGAGGTCGTAAAGTATATCCGCACGCTCAAAAAATAGTTCCGTGCTCGGGTGAGAACCGTTTTCATCATCAGGGGCGGATGCCAAGCGTCCGTCCCTCCGTTTTTCAGGCAACATCTCGCCTTTTTTTCTCGTCACTTGCGTGACGAACTGCTGGCGACTCATCGCGCCGAGGGGTCGCGCAGTTGTATACTTCCTTTTTTTCCGTAAACTTTATCTGATTCGCAGCGTCTCACTCTGCTATCGACCCTAATCCGCTGACCAAAATGCGGACGCGATCTTGAACCGGAGGTCAAGATGTACGACGACGAAGACGACCCAAAGCATCCAGATAACGGTCACGAGCGTTCTGGAGTCTCCCGCCGCGATTTTCTAAAGATTTCTGGCATTGCCGCCGCGGTCCCGGTAGTTGTAGGCACGCCAACCGTCATGGCTGCGGACACGAAGCTGCCTGTCCACGGTCCGGGTAAGGTGCCGATGGAATTCAACATCAACGGGAAAAGCTATAAAGCCGAATTGGAACCGCGCGTCACTCTGCTTGACGCACTACGCGACCAATTTGAACTCACCGGTTCGAAACGCGTTTGCGACCGCGGGGAATGTGGGGCATGCACGGTTTTTCTGGATGGCAAACTCGTGTATTCGTGTTCCACCCTCGCGATCGCAGCTCAAAGTAGGCCGATTCTCACGGTTGAGTCGATAACGACAGAAGGAAAGCTTCATCCGGTTCAACAGGCGTTCGTTGAAAATGACGCGTCCCAGTGTGGATTTTGCACTCCTGGATTTGTGGTCGCTTGCAAAGCAATGCTTGACCAAATCCCATCTCCCACGCCTGATGAAATTCGCCATCACATGAGTGGCAATCTCTGTCGTTGCGGTACCTACGAGGGAATCCGCAAAGCGATCGCGCAAGTTGCGCAGAAGGGAGCTTGATCATGCCCGACTATGGGTGGCCAAAAGCTGAAGACCGTACATTGATCGGTAAACGCATTACGCGCGTCGACGCGCCGCTAAAAGTTTCCGGACAAGCGAAGTACACGTACGACACGCACCGCCCTGGCATGTTGTACGGGAAAATTGTCAGATCGCCGTACCCAAAATCCAAAATCGTCAGCATCGACACATCTGCGGCGGAGAAAATGCCCGGTGTAAAGGCCGTTCACATCATTCAAAAAGTCGGGAGCACGATTCATTGGGCTGGAGATGAAGTGGTGGCCGTCGCGGCGGTCGATGAGCGCGTTGCTGAGGATGCAGCACGTGCCGTTGTTATCAAGTATCAACAACTGCCATTTTTCGTCAGCGACGCCGAACCTCCTGCGGGTGCAGCTGAAACGCCCGGACCCCTGAGTTACGACGATTTGGCGGACATGGCAGACAATCAACTTCCAGACCCTCAGATAGTAAGCCAAGTCCAGCAGTATGGCATCACCTTCAAACCCGACGCGGATTCTGCAAAGTCGATGAAAGATGACGGGTTTTCAGAGTCTGTGATTAAGGCAGTTGCTGGCGCGACTGTTCACCCGGGTGCCGACAGCAAACCAAAAAGCAATTTTCAGAAGGCAGCCGCACAAACAATCGGAGATCCGGACAAGACATTTTCAGAGGCAGAAGTTGTGAGCGAAGGCCTCTATGGGATCGCGGCGATTACGCACTGCTGCCTGGAGAGTCACGGCTCCATTTCTGAATGGCCCGAGGCAGACAAGTTGTTTGTGCACATGTCTACACAGAACGTTTCGGGCATTGCAGGACAAATGGCAGAGCCACTCAAAATGCCTGCGGCAAACATTCGAGTACATCAGGACCACATCGGAGGAGGGTTTGGAAGCAAATTCGGCCCTGACCGCTGGGGTATCGCGACGGCCGAGATCTCCAAGAAGGCGGGAGGCAAGCCGGTTAGGATCATGCTCGAGCGCGATTCCGAACTCGAAGTCGCTGGAATGCGCCCTTCAGCATTTGCACGAGTAAAGCTAGCCGCCAGAAAAGATGGCACTTTAACCGGATGGCAGTCGCAGTCCTGGGGTACAGGCGGTCCCGGCGGCGGCGGCATGCCACCAATTCCTTACGTTTTAGCGATCCCAAATCAGCGAAAAGAACACACCGCGATACGGACGAATCAGGGACCGGCACGCGCCTGGCGCGCTCCGAGCCATCCGCAAGCGGCGGCGCTCACGATGTGCGCGTTCGAAGATATGGCGGCAAAACTCAACATGGATCCTGTTGAGTTTTTCCTTAAGAACATTGAGTTGGCGAAGCCTCGTCAAGGAATTTACAGCGAGGAACTTGGTATTGCCGCCGACTTGATGGGATGGAAGCAGAAGTGGCAACCGCGCGGGAAGAATCGTTCCGGAAACGTTGCGAGGGGCCTCGGCCTTTCCATGCACACTTGGGGCGGGCGCGGACATAACAGCGACTGCGATCTTACGATCCATCCGGACGGTTCTGTCGAAATCAAGATGGGCTCGCAGGATCTTGGAACGGGAACACGAACATGCATTTTGATCGTGGCCGCCGATAGCCTCGGAATTCCGATGGACCAGATCAAGCTATTGATTGGTGATAGTTCGTATCCGGTCTCAGGTGGCTCTGGTGGCTCCACAACCATCGGCGGCGTTAGTTCGTCCACTCGTCGGGCGGCGGTAGACGCGCGTGATGCGCTCTTCGCAAAAGTTGCGCCGGCGCTGAGTGTGCAGCCAGACCAACTGGAATCGGTCGGCGGAACTGTTCGAGTCAAGGGCGACTCATCCCACACGTTGAGTTGGAAAGAAGCCTGCTCGAAGATTGGTGCAATGCCAATCACGGCGCGTGGTAAGAATCCTGATCGAGCCAAACCGCCCGACTTAACGAACAGCGGAGTTGGTGGCGTGCAGATGGCTGAGGTGCAGGTCGACACTGACACAGGCATCGTAGAAGTGAAGAAAATGGTGGCCGTTCAGGATTGCGGCTTGGTCATCGACTTGAAGACCGCCGAGAGCCAAGTGTACGGCGCGCTCATCATGGGCGTGAGCTACGCCCTATTCGAAGAGAAAATCATGGATCCTGTAACGGGGCGCATGCTGAATCCGAATATGGAGTTCTATCGACTGGCAGGGTTGAACGATATTCCCGAGCTTGTCGTTCACATGATGACAGGCAAAGGCTATGACGAACGCGGAGTAATTGGACTGGGTGAACCACCTGTGGTCTCGCCTGGTGCAGCGATTTCAAATGCAGTTGCAAATGCTCTGGGAGTCCGCGTGCCATTTATTCCTCTTACCCCCGATCGTGTTCTCGAGGCACTCAATAACCAGGACACGAAAAAGGCAGGTGCCTAATGCGACCTTTTGAATATGTCAGCCCGGAAACTTCGAAACAGGCAGTCAGCTTGCTTGGGGCCGCTTGGGGGCCAACTGAAATTTTGGCGGGCGGCACCGATCTGCTGGCCTTAATGAAAGAAGATGTCATTGCCCCCAAACGTCTCGTCAATATCAAAAGTGTTAAAGACTTGGGGGGTGTGACGTCCACTGCTCAGGGACTTCGCATCGGTGCCCTAACCACCTTGGGACAATTGGCAGACGACAGCAACGTGAAGAAGAGCTATCCTGCGCTCGCCGAGGCATTGATTGAAGCGGCCAGTCCACAGATTCGCAATATGGCAACAATCGGAGGCAATCTGTGTCAACGCCCGCGTTGCTGGTATTTCCGCGGCGGAATGGGGTTGTTGCCGAAAGACGAAGCCGGAAAAGATGTCATTAACATCGGAGACAATCGTTACCACGCTATTCTGGGCAACAAGGGTCCTGCGAAGTTTGTCAGCCCCTCAACAATTGCGCCCGTTCTGATTGCATATAACGCACAAGTGCGGATCGAGGGTCCAAAAGGCAAGCGGGAACTTCCGCTTGAAAAGTTTTTCATCACGCCTAAGACAGCAAGCGAACGGGAGCACGATCTTCGTCCGAACGAAATTGTAACGGAGATTGGCCTTCCATCGGCGGCGGGTTGGCGCGTGGCTCACTACGAGATTCGTCAAAAAGCTGCTTTCGATTGGCCACTAGCCGTGGCGGCTGTGGCGCTTAAAGGAACAACTGCCAGTGTGGATTCGGCTCGCATAGTCCTCGGCTATGTGGCACCAGTTCCGTGGATGTCTCCGGAGGCCGAAAGAGCGCTCGCAGGAAAATCGGTGAGTGACGAAACTGCGAAGGTTGCGTCGGAAGCTGCACTCGCGGCTGCAACGCCGCTGTCTCACAATGCCTACAAAGTTCAACTTGCGCGTGTAGCCCTGCAACGCGCGATTCTGAAAGCCGCCGGAGGTGCCGCGTGATGGGCGCAAATCAGAAAGAAGTTTCTGAGCACGATCGATTTAACACGAATCGGCCTGACCTCTGTCCAGCGCTGCGCTGGAAGGGACAGTTCATTCTTGCCGATGACGATCCAACTGTGCCGCACTCGAATGAAGGTCTGTTTTGGTGTTTGCACACTCAGACCTGCATTGGTCCCGATGGAGAACTTGCGGAGCCTGGCAATTGCTGTTCGGCTGGACGCGCGTGCCACAAAACCGGAAACTGCGAATAGTTTTATCGATTCGACGGGCGGAAATGGCAACAGCGCTCACTCTCTGCTAGCATTTTGTGGTTCGTCAGAGGTGAAGCTGTGTTGCGTCCACTCGTTCTTCTGTGGTGTTCCCTCTTGATCGTTCAGATCTGTGTTGCTCAAACTGCCACTTCATCGCCTACAGATCGCACGATAACGGTCCCGACCAACCAGCCGTGGACAGATACCGGCATCGATCTTAAACCTGGTGATGTCGTTAACGTCTCCACGACGAATGCAGGACAGTCGGACGCTTGCAATCCTGCAGGTCAAGGCGAAGCCAGTGGCAACTTACCGGTACCGACATCCCCGCCGGGCGCGTTGATCGCGAAACTTTCTGCACAAGACACCGCCCCGGTTGTCGTGGGTGCAGTCAAATTGATTCCGGTAAACCAGCCTGGACATCTGTTTCTCGGCGTAAACGCAACCGGCGAACCTCCGTGCAAGGGTGTCTTCAACGTCAAGCTGCGTATCGGCGGAGTTACCGACGCTTCAAACATGAAATCGAAGTTGGCGAATGCTGCGCAGATTTGGATGTCGGGGCAATTCGGCAACCCCGCTGCTCAACCTGCTTCTACAGCTCAACCTGGAAGCACCGCATCAATGTCCGACGCGGGGGCTGCTGATAGCGGTGCGGCACCCGCTTTGGGTACACCGCTCACTCCCGTGAAGGCGCTCACGATCTTGCCCGACCCGATTGATCAGAAACTTGCCGACGGCATTAACACGTTGCCGCGTCGCGTCAATGATGAATTCAAGAACCTGGGCGATATGACGAATTTCGTGATCGTCGGCGCTGAGGACCAGGTGAAGAAGGCATTCGATGCAGCGAAATGGCATATCGCTGATTCTGATACCAAACAGTCGATCGCAAAAGCAGTGCTTCTCACGATGCAGAAACAGGACTACATGACAATGCCGATGAGCCAGCTCTATCTGTTCGACCGTGTGCAGGATTTCGGTTATGAACAAGGCGAGGCGTTCGCTGTGGTCGCGGCCCGGCATCACTTCCGTCTTTGGAAAGCCCCGTTTCAATGGAATGGACAGGATGTTTGGATTGGCGCAGGAACGCACGACATCGGTTTTGAAAAAGACCAGCGTAACGGGAAGGTCACGCACAAGATTGACCCTGCGGTAGATGGTGAGCGAGATCACATCGGTTCTACCCTTCAGGAGGCAGGGGTAGCCAAGAGCCTGCACTATTTCACTCCATCCAACTCGATTACAGAGGCGCGCAATGCGACGGGTGGCGGATATCACTCCGATGGGCGCACGTTAGTGGTATTCCTTCAGTGAATGGCGAGCGAAAAACGGGCGGTTCTACTTGATCTTTTCGTACTCAACTTTTGCGTCCCGCAGGATCGGAATGTCTGGGTCTGCGTCTTTCCAGAGCGCTAGAAAATTTTGATATTCAATTCGTGCGCGCGACTGGTCTCCCTGCTGTGTGTACGCGCGCGCAAGTCCGAGGCGTGACAGGGCCATAACAGAATCGGGTTGCAGGAGTTTCAGATCCAGCACTCGCTGGAATGCCTGCACCGCCTCAGCACCCTTTTTCTCTTGCAAGTATGCCAAGCCGCGCGCGTATGAAACTCCGGCGTCGGCTCGCGCGTACACCATTGCGCCATCGAGAAGATCGATCGCCTTGGCGGGCTGATTTTTTTTCAATTCAACGACCGCCTTGACAACCGGCACCTGAACGTATTGCACGATGGTGTCGAAAGGTCTTTGCAGAGCGACGTCTCCGGCCAGCTTCAAAGCGCGCTCTTCATCGCCGATTAAAGCAAGTGTGCTGGCGGCAGCAACTGCCACCTTCGAAGAATTCGAAGCATTTAATGCACGAGTGGTGGCGACACGAGCCTCATTCTTAAAACCCACCAAGGCTTCCCAGAGTCCTTCTTGCGCTTCGATCGATGCCGCCACTTCTTTCAAGCCCATACGGCTGGCGGTCTCTTGCACATGTTTCGTTAACTCACGCGACTCGCGGGCCTTACCGTGGTAGCCCGCGAGCGACGCTCGCATCGAATGGGCCGCGAATTCGCCTTCGCCGCCAGCGCTCTCAGCAGCTTTGAGCTCTTTCTCCATCGTGTCGAGGTCATTTTGTTCCCAGGCTATGCCGGCCAAAATCGAGTGAAAGGAACTGTTACCCGGAGAACGTTTCAAGCCGTCGTTGATCACCGCCTTTGCCTCGTCCAGTCGGTTCAGACCAGCGTAGGCGGCGGCCACATTCGTATACCCGCTCATACTGTCACGGTCGAGCTCAAGGGATTTCCGGGCATTCTCAAGAGCATTCTCAAACTGGCCCAGTTGACTGTAGATGTTCGCGAGATTGTTGTAAGGAATCGAGTCGTGCGGGTACGTTTGCTTATAGAGTTCGAGGGCTGTCAGACCCTTTTCCAACTGGCCCGAGTCCGCGTAGTAGTGAGAGGTGATGTACAGCTTCTCACGCTCGCTGGCACGGTCGCGCAACTCAAAAGCTTTCTTCCGGTTGTCTTCCGAAAGCTGGCTCTGTCCGAGATTGAGATACACAGTTCCAAGACGCGCGTACGCCATCGCAAAGTTGGGGTCCAGTTCGATGGCCTGTTGGTAATGAGGGATTGCTCCCAGTTCTTCACCCTCGGCGTGTTTCATGTCGCCGAGCGTCAACGCCTTCAAGGCATCCATTGAGGATGTGGTCGCTTGCGCCAGCGGCTTGTCATATTTCTGGACCGACGAGATCGACTCGCCCAGCTTGCTCCGCAACTGGCTTCCGGCTTTGTGGAGGGCATTCAATACTTCTTCCTTGCTGTTCGCCTCCACTTGTTCCCGCGCTAGCGACTCGCCCGTCGCATTGACGGCCTCGAGCGTGATGACGTATTGCTTTCCTAAGTTCGCGATGGTGCCGGTCAACATCGCTTTGATGCCGTTACGCAGGCAAATCTCGCGTCCAACGTCAGTAGTCACCCGATCTTCCGGGGAGCGTCCCATGTACTGCAAAGTCTGCCGAACCTTTTGATCGGGGAACACGTTCAGGAATGGCGACTGTCCGAGATCTACGGCAACCGCTTTCTTCAACGTTCCGTCGAAGACCGGGTCAGCCGTCGTATTAACGAAATCCGTTACGAGAATCGCATCGCGTTCTCCCATGACTGCTTTCGTGCGATGCGAATACAGTGCAATGCCCCCAGCGATTAGCAATGCCACCAACGCGAGTGCGGCGGCAATCTTTCCCCAGTTGCTCTTCGGCGGCCTGAGGTTGGGAGCCCGCAGGGAGGTGGAAGATGTAATTGCGGGAATGGCTCCAGACTCGGTGTCCCGTTTCAGTCGTTTCAGGTCTGAGCGCACTTCGGTCGCGCTTTGGTAGCGCAGGTCGCGGTCTTTTTCGAGTAGCTTGTCTACCACTTCCTCGAGCTTCGTGGGAATGTCAGGGTTCAGTCGAACCACAGCCACTGGCTCGCGGTTCAGAATCGCGTCGAAGATGACGGCAGAAGTGTCGCCTCGAAATGGCAAGGTACCGGTTGCCATCTCGTAAAGAACAGCACCAAAGGAGAAGAGATCCGTCCGGGAATCAAGGTCTTTGCCACGTGCCTGTTCCGGCGACATGTACGCCACCGTACCGACAGTGGATCCGGGACTGGTCAAGAAATTCGTGTCGATCGTGGCTGCAGTGCCAAGCGTCGTGCCGCCGAGTACGGACTGCGCTTGCAACACTTGTTTCGCGAGACCAAAGTCCAGGATCTTGGCTTGGTTGCGATTCGTGATCAAAATATTCGCGGGCTTGATGTCTCGGTGAACGATGCCTTTTGCGTGCGCCGCTTCAAGCGCATCCGCGATCTGGATGCCAAATTCCAACAGCTGCTCAAGTTCGAGCGGTTTGCCGTTGATGCGGTGCTTGAGCGTCTCACCTTCCAGCAACTCCATGGCGAGAAAGTGACGTCCTTCCGCTTGGCCAATCTCGTAAATTGTGCAGATGTTGGAATGATTCAGGGCTGATGCCGCCCGGGCTTCGCGCTGAAATCGTTCCAGAGTGCCGGGGTCATTTTCGGTCTGAGGCGGAAGAAATTTTAGTGCGACATGGCGTCCCAGGTTCAGATCCTCGGCTTCGTAAACGACCCCCATGCCGCCGCCGCCAAGCTGTCTCAAGACGCGATAATGGGAGATAGTTTCGCCGATCATTAAGGACCTCAGGACGGATGCCTTCGATGGTAGAGTGCGTCGTTTCGCAAGTCAAACATGTGGCTTGGATGCGAATTTCACGCAACCTCACGCATTGAGGATGAGTGATTTTTCTTTTATCTCGCCTTTCGTCAACACCTGTCGCGGCCTCACCTTCGGAGCGCTGATGCGATTTATTTGTAACGAAACTCGCTGCCAATGTTGTGACGGTGCATCGAACGCACAAAACTGCCTAGATCTGAATCGAGTAAGGATACGTCAGCGGGCCTTGCGGTGTTCCCTTGCAAGGGGATCAATAGTCCAAATACGGCGGCCGAGACTCCGAGACGCTTCCCCACGTCCCAAAATCTCAGCCGCTAACAGGTTGTCCGGCCGGCCGGACTTTGAGGGGGTCCAGTTCCGGGTCAGGCCTGTCGAAGGAGAATAACGAAAATTGGGGAGTTTTTCCTCTTTATTTTGCAACACGCTCGTTACCGGTGTTGCACTGACTCGACTTCGGATCCCGGAACTCCCGGGCGCGCTCGTCGGCCCTTCCCCTAACCCACCCTCATGTTCGACAATAGGGGAAGTCAATTCTTGGTGAGGAGTACCCATCATGACGCTCCACAAGTTCGCCAGCATCAGCTTCGTCGTTCTATTAACAGTCCTATCGGCCGCGGCTCAGCAAATTCAGGGTGACTACATCGAGACCCGATCGGCCGATGTTTATACCGGACAGTGCTTTGCGAACGGAGAAGTGAACCTGGTAGGCAACGAAGCCATCTTGGCTTGGCGCGTCCAAAACGGCGCTTGGGATGGCGTATCGCTCGACGGTCTGACCATCGCAGCCGCGGTGCGTGCCAACGCGACGCTAGGTGATCCGTATGCAAGCCCGTACCCTGCAACCGCGGTCCTGCTGGTAGACGATCAAGCCAACGAGCAGCAGCGCGCTGCTCTCGTCAGTTTTGCGAAACACATGGGCGGGGAACTGCTGAAAGATGCCGACCGTGTAATTGCCGCGCCGATGGAACTGGTCGTCAGCAAGGAGCATCATGGAACAGCCTCATTTCGAGCCGGCCATTTCGCGACCGTCCAGACTCGTGGCATCGGTGACAAAGACCACCTGTGCGGAAACGAAGAGACCTTCTATCCGCCGCTCACAGAAATGGCACACTCAATGCCGGCTGTTGCGTTGACTGATTCTTATCGTGGTCCCGGTCTTGACACCTCGTGGGATTTGCACGGGAAACGCAGCGCGTTTGTCGGAACCTTCTCGCGATAATCGTGCTGTGCTATCGCGTTGCGCTTAACTCACTGCTTTCTTGTGGAATTGTCGCAAACCGACAACGAGCAGCAAGATATCGAACAGCGTTAGCGCCGCGAGAATAAGTGGCAGTGATAGGTCTGGGAACTGCGGAACAAGCGTGGCCCTCAGCCCCTCACTCGCGTAAGCAAGCGGGTTGATGAGAACAAACTTCTGCAGGATGGGGAAATTACTGAGCGCACTCCACGGATAATAGGTGCACCCAAAGAAGATCATAGGCGTGAGGACCATGCTGAACATGAGGCCAATGTGTTGCTGATCCACACTGCACCCGAGCGCAAGTCCTCCACAGGCTGAAAAGCCCGCCACCAGCAATGTGATGCAGATAAAGAGGGCTGGATTTTGCAGCCGCAATTCAAGCCCAGGACGCAGAATGATCCACGCCATCGGTATAACGACCAGGCCGGCCACCAACGCCTGGATCAATCCCGCGACCACTTTTTCCACGGCGACCCAAGAGATATCAATGGGCGCAAGTAGTCGGTCCTCGATCTCTCGAGTAAATTGAAATTCTCCAATTAGCGGCATCGCAACAGCCCAAATTCCGGTGAACACCATACTGATCGCCATGATGCCCGGAAGCAGTAGGCTCTTATAGGTCGCCGGAAGATAGCCGCTGCCCACCATTACCCGCCCGAAAATAAAAACAAACAGCAGGGGCTCGAGAAATGTCTGGAAGAGCAGAGGAATTAAGTTGCGCCGGGCCACGTGCGCATCGCGGGCCAATAGGGCGAGAAACGCTTTACCGTTCATTCGCGCAAACTCCTGCCGGTGTGATGGAGAAACAGATTCTCCAAGCTAGGCTCGGAAATATGAACGTCAGACAATTCCACTCCGCAGCCGGCAGCGGTATTGACGACTTCTGGAATCAAGGAGCCACCTCGTCCGGCATACACGTCCACCCCAGTGTCGCCGGAGGGCCGGACTTCCGTTACACCCGACAATTTTCCGAGTCCATCAATCAACGAGTCTGGACGTTCTGCAAAGCGCAAGCGAAGGAGAAACCCGCCAGGAATCGAAGCTTTTAACTCTCGAGGCGAACCAGCCGCGATAATTTTGCCATGATCGATGATGGCCAGTTGCTGGCACAGGGCGTCTGCCTCTTCCATGTTGTGAGTCGTGAGCAGGACTGTGCGTCCTTTTTGGTTGTAATCGCGAATAATTTCCCACAGCAGCAGTCGCGTCTGCGGATCCAGGCCGGCGCCTGGTTCATCAAGAAATAAAACTTGCGGATCGTGCATCATTGCGCGAGCAAGCGACACGCGTTGCATCATTCCACCGGAAAAACCGCGTACGAGTTGATCGGCGCGATCCGTTAGCTTGAAGCGTTCAAGCAAAACCCATGCTCGCTCCGCCCGCTCCTGTGAGTTGAGGCCGAAGTAGGCCCCATGAAAAAGCAGAATTTCTCTTGCAGTGAGTGAGAAATCGAGATTCGGGCGCTGCGCAACAACCCCAATCAAGCGCTTCGCGGCGGTCTGATCGCGCCACACATCGTGCGGCCCTATCCACGCCGTGCCGCTGGTTGGGCGAACACGCGTAGTCAAAATGCCGACAGTAGTTGATTTGCCCGCGCCGTTGGGTCCAAGAAGACCGAAGATCTGTCCGGGCGCAACGTCAAGATCGATGCCATCGAGGGCTATGATTTGTGGTTTCGATTCTTTCTTGCGCCGACTTTGATCCTGCGAATCGGATCGTCCGGCCGCAGCTGGTGGTTGCGCGTTGTAAACCTTGCGGAGATCGCGGGTACGAATGGCTGAGTCCATTACGATTATCGGGGGTCGAAAGCACTTCATGCGCCTCGACGTAGGAGAATCTCAAAATCTTACCGGAGTATACCTTCCTTGTTTGTAAACTAGAGTTGGTGGAGGGTACGTTGCGCAAATACAAATCATTTTTTCAAGCGGCAGTTTTCGTGATGTTTGCCTGCGCTCTTTGCGTAGCACAGACGGGCAAGGTTGAATCTCTAGGCGCTCTCACCGACTCATCCGTCGCGGATAGCGTACGCAGTGGGCTCGAAAACAAGGGCTATCGTATTACCCTCGAAGATGGCTCTGTGGCATGCGAGCTATGGTTCATGAAGGGGATTGCAGGCCAGTCGAAGGAAGTAGCTGGGGCGGTCTACTCTGAACTGGCCGAGTCAACGTTAGTAGGCGTGTTACATTTCTCGCAGCCGGGCAGCGATTATCGAGGTCAGCCGATCGCCTCCGGATATTACACATTGCGATATGAGCTGCTGCCCAATGATGGCAATCACCTGGGTGCAGCAGCAAATCGCGACTTTCTTTTGCTCGTTCCTGCCGCTGCAGACAAAGATCCCGCTACAAATCCCAAGCCCGCAGAAGTGATTGAGCTTAGCCGCAAAGCTTCGGGAACCCACCACCCCGCGCCTTTGAGTCTTGTTCAGCCCGACAACTCGCCCTCACCCTCGGTGACCAAGGCTGAAGAAGATCATTGGATCTTTACAGGTACGACCAAATTGGCCTCGGGCAGAGAGATGCCAATTGCGCTTGTGGTAAAGGGACAAGCCCAGCAATAGATGCTAGCCATTAGAAGATGAGTTCCTCGAGTCCGTTGTCTTTCGCATCGATCACTGTTGCGTTTTGCAATGGGGCCTCTCCTTCTCGCTAAGCCATCTCGCTCCAATGGTTTGCAACGGGACCGACTCCCGGAGGGAAGAAAACGAGTGAAAGCGTCGTTGTCATTTTCAACGTCGGCACGTTGCAAGACACCATGACGAAATTCAATGCCTTGTGGCTGCCTTCGTCTATCTTTCTGATTTCAATCGACCCACCTCTCCGAGAATTTCCCGACACTAGGAAATGCCGATTTGGTTCGTTGATTGCCTTTAGGGATGTTGGCGAGCGGCCTGAAAACAAGAGAGCCCTCGAACGAGGTGGGTTATGACAGTCATCCTGGTTCTTCTCACATTCGCTAGCTTTTTATTGATCGATCATTTTTACAGTCGTCGACATGCCGTTTTGCCGGTAGCGCAAACACCGAAGCTCGAAACTGCACCTCGGGTCGCCCAGAGCTTGGTGGGCGGTTTTCAGGTGCCTGAAAAACTTCGTTTCCACCCGGGGCACACCTGGGCGCTCAGCGAAAGCCCTAGCTTGGTTCGAGTGGGGATGGATGACTTTGCATCCAAGTTGGTCGGAAAAGTAGACCGCATCGCGTTACCACAACGGGGCCAGTGGATCCGCCAGGGCCAGAAGATTTGGACGATTTTCCGCGACGGTACCTCCGTCGACATGGTTTCCCCGATTGAAGGCAGCATTGCGGACGTTAATGACGCAGCGATGCAGGATCCCGAGTTGGCGCGAAAGGACCCTTTCGGTGAAGGCTGGCTTGTGACCGTGCAGGCGCCGGACGCCAAGACTAGTTTCCGCAATTTGCTTGGCGGAGCGTTGGCGCGTTGGTGGACAGAAGAGTCGGCGAGTCGTTTGCAGCGCAAGATGCCGATGGCACTCGGTGCCTTAGCCCAGGACGGCGGCGTAGCTGTCGATAATTTGACCACACAAGTTTCAGACGAAGCATGGGCTACGATCGCAAAAGAGTTTTTTCTTTCGTAGAGTTGCATGAGTTGACTCGCTCGCCACAGAAGCCAGCGGCCATTCGACCTCTTGTCGGATGGCCGCGAGATTTTTGTTCATTCGAAAACATGATCCCTGTTGCGATAGAATCTGTTTCCCAGTCGAAACCTATCCATGCCTGACATGAACGACACCACATTCCGCAACAATGCGATCCTCGGTTTGCTCCTGGCCTTCGGCCTGGTCATTGGTGGATGGGTCCTTGGCGCCCAGATCAAAGCGACCCGTCTGAGTGACCGTTATGTAACTGTCAAAGGGCTCGTTGAACGGAAGGTGAAATCAGACCTCGCAATCTGGCCACTCACCTATAAAGAAGCGGGAAACGATCTCACGACGCTCTATGCTAAGACGGAGGCAGACAAGAAAACGATCCTGCAGTTTCTCGCCGATCAGGACATTCAGTCGAACGAGATTGAGATAGGGGTCATTCGTGTTGTCGACACACAAGCGAATGAATATGGCGGCGGCACGCCCGCTCCACATCGCTACATCGCTGAGCAGCCAATCACTGTCCGCACCTCACGTGTCGATCAAGTTGCGGCGGCTGCTCAAAAGACCATCCAGCTTCTGCAAAAGGGCGTTGTCCTCGGCGGTAATCCAGGGCAAGGATTGAATTACAAGTTCACCTCCTTGAATGCCATTAAGCCCGATATGATCACGGAAGCCACACGTAACGCACGCGCAGCGGCCGACCGGTTCGCGGCGGACTCTGGCAGCAAGGTGGGATCCATCCGCCAAGCCAATCAGGGCGTATTCTCGATCCTGCCGGCGGACGGAGGCGGGGAAGCTGGCGAGGGTGGTTACAACTCAGGCGATAGCAGCATAATGAAGACGGTCCGAGTGGTAACGTCAGTCGACTACTACTTGAACAACTGATTTGCGGTTCATCGTTTCCGCACGGCGTTGAGCGACAGGTTGTCGTTTTTTATGGAGCGGGTTCAATCACACCCCGACGTAGCCTAGTGCCACTTTGCTAGGCATCCAGCACATCATGGCATGGGTTCAGTATTCGAGTCCGTATTCTGTGATCTACGCTCGCAGATGAGCTAAACAATGGCGTTACACCCTGGGGCCACGGGAGCCAATCAATGCGACGATTGATTTGTGTGATATTGCAGCTATTATTCTTGTCCGGCTTCTGCCTGGCACAAGCGGCCGCGCCAGCTTCCACTGGCCGTATCCCAGTACTCGTCGAACTGTTCACATCAGAAGGTTGTTCAACATGTCCGCCTGCCGACCGTTTTCTGGGGGCGCTGGATGGCCAACCCATCCCGGGAACGGAAATCATTGTTCTAAGCGAGCATGTCGACTACTGGGATCATCTCGGTTGGAAAGATCCATACTCCTCAAGAGAGCTTACCGAGCGTCAGGAGATGTATGCGCGGCAATTCAAGCTGGCCAGTGCCTACACTCCGCAAATGGTGGTAGATGGCGTTCACCAACTATCAGGAGCCGACGCCAAGGAAGCATCGACGGCTTTGCGCGACGCCGTGGCGCGGCCTAAAGCTGGACTGAGTATCACTAACACGTCAGCCGAGTCGTCAAGAATTCGTGCGCGCATTGAATGCGCTGCCTTGAGTTCGTCACAAATGCCCGGAAGTCTCGATGTGTATGTAGCGCTGGCTCTCAACCGCGCTGAAAATCAGGTTACACGCGGGGAGAACGCGAACCATCATCTGACACACACGGCAGTGGTCCGCAAACTTGCACGCATTGGCAAGATGAAAGCCGGGGAGTCGTTTTCCCACGATGTGGATTTAAAAATCGACGACAAAACTACGCCTGACAATCTGCGTGTCATCACGTTTCTTCAAGACCCGAGTTCCGGAAAAGTCTTCGGCGCAGCGATGAAAAACCTCGATGCAACAAAACAATAGGCGCCTATTTAGTTGCGGTGTCCGTTTTCACAGGACTCCGTGGTTTGGTAGCGCAATACTGCTAAGTCTACGAAGATATGTAGTTGGGCTTTGCGTAAAAAACGCGCACATAACACTTCTCCCTTCGATCAACACACCGTTGTGAGTTTTTGTCACGAACTGTTGTGACCCCGTCACACTCCCCTGCGAAACCTCCAAACGTGGCTTCGGACGTGCCATGCCAGCTACGTGGGCATGCGCCAACCTGGGAATCGATATCCCAGCTACTTAACTTCATAGTGCCCGGAACCATGTGTTCTGGAGTGTCACAGTCTCCGAAAAGGAGACAGTCCGTGGAGGATGTACATGCGATTACACGACCTGTGTGGGGTCAAGTCTCGAACTTGTGACCGGCGAAAAAACAGAAGAGGCATCTTCGCGGTCGCAGTCACGCTGTTTGCTCTGCTTGCAGTCAATGCCTTTGCGCAGTTTGAGAAAGGCTCGCTTGGAGGCACTGTAACCGATTCAAGCGGCGCTGTGATTTCCGGCGCCAGCGTCACAATTACTTCAACTGAGACCGGGGCAATCCGCAACGCTACGACCGATGGCAGCGGCAGTTTCACCATGACGGCGCTGTCACCCGGAACTTACGAAATCCAAGTAGCCCAAAAGGGCTTCGCGACATTCAAGCAGAAAGCGATCATCTCGCCTGGCTTGCATGGAGTGGTAGACGTCGCTATGTCGCCACAGGCACAGGGAGAAACGGTGGAAGTCACCGCGGATGTCGCGACTCAAGTGGATACTCAGACTTCTTCCATCAACCAGGTGGTAGGCCAAACACAGATTGCCAGCCTGCCGTCGTTGACGCGAGACCCGTACGATTTTGTCCAGACGCTTGGAAACGTAAACCAGGACTCAGCGGCAGGGAACGGCGGGCAGGACATGGTTCCGCGCGGAACGGGTGTCGCCGTCAACGGACAGCGTTCATCGAGCGTTGATGCGCTGTTGGATGGCGGAGAGAACGTCGACCTCTACACCACGAAGGTTGGGCAATCTGTTCCGATCGAAGCCGTGCAGGAGTTCAGCGTCACCAGTAATAACTTTTCCGCTGAGTATGGCAGGGCATCGGGCGGCGTGATCAACGTGGTCACGAAGTCCGGTACGAATGATTTTCACGGAAGTCTTTTTGAGTTCAATCGCCTATCGGCTTACACGTCCAACGATTACGATTCGAATGCCAACGGCGTGCCTAAAGCTCGCTACGCAAGGAATCAATTCGGGTATTCGTTCGGTGGGCCAATCGTCAAGAACAAGTTGTTCTTCTTCAGCACGACCGAGTGGACCCGAGTGCGAAGCGCTGCCAACATTCTCCAAGCGATCATCGACCCACAGTTGATCGCGGCATCCAACGGCGTCGCGCAGGGATATTTTGGTCAGTATTCATTTCGGCCGGGGTTGATCACAACGCAGCAATTGACGGCAACGGACGCGTCCAACGACATACCGCTACCGACGCTGGCTGATCAGCCGAATCTTTTCGCGTACGCCTGCCAACCAGGAAGCAATCCGTGCGTCTCGAACGGCAATCCGATCGTCGACATCGTGAATTACCAGGCGCCAGATGATTCAGGAGGTGGTGCACCTCAAAACACCTTCAACATGGTGCATCGCGTCGACTATAACTTGTCCAACAAAACAACCATCTTCGGGCGCTATGCATTGCTACATCAGAACCTATTTGATGGTTTCTTGAACAACAGCCCGTGGACAGGGTTCGACACCGGTCAAACGCAAAGGAATCAAAATGCGCTGTTTTCCGTCACACATGTTTGGAGTCCGCGCATCGTTACCGATTCCAAAATCAGCTACAACCGTCTTACCCTTCAGCAACCGCTGAGCGCGAGCCAACCGGTGCAGCCCACGTTGTACTTCAACGTCAATTTCGACGAGACAATTCAGGGTGTGACCACTTGTCTCGTCGGCTACTCGTGCACAACGCCAGGAAACTCCATACCTTTTGGCGGACCGCAGAACGTCGCCCAGTTCGCTCAGTCCGTTGGTATCAACACTGGCAAGCATGACCTGCGTTTCGGAGGGCAGTACGTTTACACGCAAGACAACCGCACCTTCGGCGCTTATCAGAACGCTGTGCAAGGACTCGAGCCGGGCGGCAACGGTTCCATGTCAGCGGCACTTGAGAACTTGATGACCGGGCAAGCCGGCTGGTTTCAGGTTGTGGTTGACCCGCAAGGCAAGTTCCCTTGCTTCAAGGATGCGACCGGCGCTCTGATCGTAACGCCAGAATGCAGCATTGATTTGCCGACCGGGCAGCCGTCGTTCTCACGTAGCAATCGGTACAACGATTTTGCCTTTTATGGACAGGACAACTGGAAGGTCCTACCTCACCTGACCCTCAACCTTGGATTGCGCTGGGAGTACTACGGAGTCCAGCACAACAACAAGCCGGAACTCGATTCGAACTTCTTTTACGGTTCGGGAGACTCGATATTCGAGAAAATTGCGACCGGACGCGTGAACACTGTCGTCGCCACTCCGAACAGTCCAGCCAGTCCGGTGGGCGGTCTGTGGGAAAAACGACTGCGCAATTTTTCCCCTCGTGTTGGTTTTGCGTGGGATGTATTTGGCGACGGCAAGACAAGCTTGCGTGGTGGTTATGGAATCGCGTACGAACGCAACTTTGGCAACGTTACGTTCAACGTGATTCAGAACCCTCCCGCGCAATTCAACTCGACCTTTCAGGCGCCGTCACAGCCGTTGGAAACGTCGAATTTGGGACCGTTCGCGGGTACCGGCACCAAGGCACTTCCAAACCCCAGCCTGCGATATGTTAAGCAGGACTTGCCAACCGCCTATGCTGAGAGCTGGAACCTTTCGGTACAGCGCGAGCTGTTCCGAAACTCGGTGGTCGCCCTCGAGTATTCAGGCTCCCACGGTGTTCACCTCTATTCGATCGAAAACCTGAATCAGCTGGGCTTCGGCGTTGTGTATCGCGGCACAGATCCACAGGTCGACAATCCTTTCGATCGCCTGAACCGCCAGTACGGCAACATGAACACTCGGGGAGCGAACGGTTTCTCAAATTACAACTCACTCAATACCCGCTTCACGTCAGGCAACCTCTTCAATCAGGGTCTGAACCTGAACGTGAACTACACGTACTCGCACACTCTTGACAACCTGAGTTCTTCGTTCAGTGAAACTCCACAAACCGAAAATCTCGGGCTTCTCGACCCCTTCCAGCCGGCTCTTGATTACGGCAGTGCGGACTTCGATGCGCGGCATCGCATCGCGGTCAGCGCCGTGTGGGACATCCCGTACGCTCGCAATACCCACGGATTTGTGCGCCAGGTGGTCGATGGGTGGGAGGTTGCACCGATCATTACCGCTCACACCGGAAATCCGTTCACCGTTTTCGACAGCGGCGCGAATCTCGGTGATACGGTAGCGGCGAGATTCTTTGTCCCTGCTGGCGCTCACATTCCTTTAGACGGTAACTCGGACAATGCTGGTGCAGTGGGTCCGAATACCTTCACCTATCTCACCGTGCCTGCATCCGACACGTACGTGGATCCGCTTGTAGGTTCGGGCGAGTTACCAACGTGCGACATGGTCACCAACGCAGCGGGACATCTTGTATCCACTGGCCAAAACTGCCAATGGCCGTCGAACATGATGAGCCGCAACGCGTTTAAAGGACCTGGCGCGTACTTTGTTAATCTGGCGATCGGAAAATCGTTCCGGATTAACGAGCGATTCAGCCTCAAGTTCCGTTCAGAGTTCTACAACTTGTTCAACCACTCCAACTACTATGTGCAGTCCGGAAGCTCCGCCGATTTAGGAGGAGCCGCGGGTCCGATCATAGGTAAGCGAGGAGTGAATCCAGCTGCTGGCGTTCCGAACGAGCGCCGCTTTATCCAGTTCGCGTTGAAGTTACAATTCTAGCGAGACTGGGCGAGCATGCGGCTTGGCCATGCCCAAGACCAGGCCGCACCTTTCTTTTTTATCTCGGAAATACAAATCGAAGAGACTCGACTTCAGTCAGCAAGAAAGGAATCAGTTCCGATCCAAAATTCGGCCAGCGAGCGCAAGCCCTTTTTGTAAGTCCTTGTCACGGTATATTCTTTCCCGCCCTTGATGCGCAGTGCATACTCGCCCGTGAAACGCGGCTCAATCTCTTCGACATACGATGAATTCACCAGCACCGATCGGTGAATGCGTATAAAGCCGTACGGCTTGAGCTTTTCCGCCATGGTCGAGATCGATTCGCGTAGCAGATATGATCCTGCTCGTTGCTGCAGCAATACGTAATTGCCCTCGGCCTCTACTGCGACCACATCTCCGGGCTGAACGAACACGATTCGTCCCTTGGCCTTGATAGCAATGCGAGGCGTCGGTGTCTTTGACTGGGCCTGCAGATGTGGCAAGGCCTCGAGTAAACTCTTCGCGCGCTCGCCGGCGGTCCTACGAAAGGCCGAATCGAGTGCATCATGAATTCTCTCGCTCGAGAATGGCTTCAGCACATAATCCACTGCATGTTTTTCGAATGCTGTGATCGCATACTCATGATGAGCGGTAACGAACACGACCGATGGTAGTGACAAGCCTGCTGCGACGAGACGGTTGACCAGATCAATGCCCGAGATTTCCGGCATGTTGATATCAAGCAGAAGGACATCATAAGTGCGTCCGTTGAGCTTCTCGATCGCTTCGAACGAATCGCGAGCCGAATCGAAGGCTTCAACGTCGGGTCGTTCCTTCACAATTGTTTCCAGGGCTTCGCGCGACAAAGGTTCGTCATCGACGATCAGGACGTTCATAAGACTCCTCCGGCACCGATGCGTGCTCCAACTCGCCTAGGTCGGGTGATGCTTGTGGAGACTCAAACCGCGGTAGTGTCAGCGTCGCAGTCGCGAGCTGATTGTCCTCGTTCTTGAATGCAAATTCAGCCTCATCCGCATAGAGATGCTTGAGGCGGCTCCGAATGTTCTGCATTCCTACTCCCATCCCGCCAGGCTGTTCACCGCACATGCTATTGATAATCTGAATTTCCAGGCAGTGTTCCTTTTTTCGCGCGATGATGTGAATCCATCCGCCCTCCCGACAGCAGGCGATGCCATGCACGATCGCATTCTCGACGAGCGGCTGCAGGATCAGTTGGGGAACCAACAGGGTCCGAGTAGCGGCGGGCACGTCCCAACGAACCTCAAGTCGATCTTCCAGCCGGACTTTCTCGATCGCTAGATAGTCCTCGATGAAGATGAGTTCCTCGTGCAAAGGAATCAGATCGGTTTGTCCGTGCTGAAGCGCCGTACGCAGCAGGTTGGAAAGCATGACAATCATGCGCTTCGCCTTGTTGCCGTCTGAGTCAACCAGCGTAGAAATGCCTTGTAACGTGTTAAAGAGAAAATGAGGATGGATCTGGCTTTTCAAAGCCTGCAGTTCGCTTGTTGCGAGCGCCTGTTGCGCCTCCAATCGCTCCGTTTCTTCTTTGCGCGCGCGAGAGTGATATGTAAATGCGTGCGCTGTGATGACGGTTGCCAGGTAAGTCCAAGTTTGGTCGGCGAAACCATATGTGATGGAAACCAGGTTATGGAAGGATCGCGGTACAAACTGTTGCAGCACCGAATTCCACGGAGGAAGGATCAGCCACCGCATGCACGCGAACACAAGCATGAACGGAATCGTGCCAAGCAGGTAGGCAGTTGTTCGCCTTAGGCGAGTTTGCTTTGTGACGGGATATTTTTCGACGATATAAAATATAGGTGGCGTGAGAAGAGCGAACGTAACGCACCACGCGCTATCGACCAGTACCAGCGTCCAGTAGCCGGTGTGGATGTTGCGCTGTGCCAGTCGCACGCGGTCTTCGCCCGCAAGCATGACCGCGAAACTGATCCAGAACAGTAGGGACCAGCCCAGCGAAAGAGCAAGTTGCCGAAAACGCATAATTCTTCCTTGTTTACCCAAGATTGTAGCTGGGGATCCGCACCATTTCACCCGCGCGGGACGGGGCTGCAGCGAAGAGCCTCGAAACAACAACAATTCGTGACCAAATTCAAGCGGCAGCGAAGCCTCGAGATTCGCGTTCGCTGGAATCTATGATGCTTCGTACTGTTGGTGCAGAGTAATCTAAATCGAGTTTCGCGGTACTCATCACAAATTACTTGAACCATGCATTCCATGCAGTAGCCTCGCGGCCATTGGAAATGCTTTGAACTTGCAGTGGTCATCGCTGCCATTCGTATAGTTGCCAACGAACAGAGCAGAAAAGGTCGACATGAACTCGATGCCCTTTGCTGCCCCCATCACGCGTCACCGCGCCATCAAAAGCATCTTGCTGGGCGGATTTCTCGCTGGAGTTCTGGACGCCCTTGACGCGGTTGTTTTCTTCGGCTTGACGATGGGAGCAACCGCGGTCCGCATTTTCCAATATATTGCCGCGGGCCTTATTGGGCCCGTTTCATATCAGGGTGGATGGCGAACGGTTGCTCTCGGAGTTCTGCTTCACTTCACCGTGGCCACGGGATCTGCCACCGTGTACTACCTGGCCAGCCTAGAACTGCCCGGCTTGGTGCGGAAACCGCTAACATTCGGTCCGATATTCGGACTCGTCGTCTACATCGTTATGTACTACGTCATCGTTCCACAATCCGCTGTCCCCAAAACCACACGACCATTCAGCGCACTCGAACTTGCCAATGAATTGGTGGCTCACATGTTCTTCGTCGGGCTTCCGATCGCTCTCGCGGCGAAGTGGGCAGACCGAAGGAACGAAGATGTACCTTCTTCGCACATTTAATCGATCATCCCGCTGAATGACCCCGGAAGGGTTGCATTGCGGTTGGGCATGAATGCGCCAATGAGAGGTGAAACAGACGCTTGAAATTCGTTGTTCGACTTGCGGCGGTGAGTTGGCCTGGAGTGAGAAAACGGTTGAGCAGTTGTTGAGTCGGCTTGTTCCTGCGATCCCAACTACGTTTTTGGGTTGGTGTCGTTCAGATTGGCTTCCACCGTGACTTCGACCTGAGCGCCTGGCTTTAATTTCACTTCTTCACCATTTGCGTCGGTAAGGGAATTTTCGATCCTAATTTCTTTGTAGAGTTCCTCAGCGACCTCAACAGTGATTTGCGCCTTCTCAGGTTCATCAGGGTAGGGTGACCGGATAATTCTGTCGACGGTCGCCGGAAGCGTCACTTTTGGCTTTTCCATCATCATCATTAGTGTAGCAGCTATCATTAGTGTAGCAGCTATCGCAGGGTTGGTAGCCCCCGACTCAGCCGATTAGGCGACAGCAGTTGACAGCACCAATCAAAAAAAGAGCCCCTTGGGCAGGGGCTTTGATATCGGAGACAACCCAACACCGAGTGCAAGGCGGCGTTAGATGATGTTGAAAGTGTGTCACAGTACGTCGACTGCGGAAATCGGGAAAATCCTGTACCCCGTCTACAGTGAATTTGCGTCCATTCGAACGCTACACAACGTGGAACAAAGTGATTCGAAAATGTCTCAAATCGGTTTTGTCACGGAGATTCTGAATTGGGGTCTTGATGCAGCGAATCCTCCGACAGTTTCTTGTGCTGTGAAACAGTGCAGTTAGCAACGGTGCCGATCATTGCTGAATTGGAGTGCAAGCCATGAGGAAAAGTCGATATGTAGTCGCAATAAGTGTAGAGGGGTATAACGCGGGGCCCAACGGAGAAGCCAACTGGATTGGTTCCGACCCGGAAATCGATGTTCTGGCGCTCTGGTCGCACTTCGACATTTTGCTTATGGGAAGAAAAACTTATGAGGCAGCTACCTGGGCGAGAGGACGCTTGCAGGAGTTACCAGCATCGTGTTCTCGCGAACGATGAAGGCACAGGACCACCCTGGAGTGACCATCATCTCCACCCAGCCGGTGACTGCGCGATGAACGATCTGGTCCGCGGTCGAAAACTACCGATGACGAACCCGCCATATCTTTATATTTAATATCTATTGCGTAAGCAGAGGGGCACAGATGACCAGTGGCCGGTTGGAGGCTTTCAGCGATGGCGTGATCGCGATCATAATTACGATCATGGTGCTGGAGTTAAAGGTGCCCCACGGAGACCGTTTGCGCGATCTGGCACCGCTGGTGCCGACGTTTCTCAGCTACGTACTGAGCTTTGTTTATGTCGGCATCTATTGGAACAACCACCATCACATGCTGCATGCCTGCGCCGGGGTCAACGGTGCGATGCTTTGGGCCAATCTGCACCTCTTGTTCTGGCTCTCGCTATTTCCGTTCACTACGGGATGGATGGGGGAAAACCGTTTCACCGCAATTCCCACCGCGCTCTACGGAGTCGTGCTCCTGATGGCCGCGATCGCGTACTACCTGCTTCAGCAGGCGATCATCCGCGCTCAAGGGCCGAACTCAGTCCTAAAGAAAGCGATCGGGCGCGATTGGAAGGGCAAGCTGTCACCGGTGCTGTACATCATAGCGATTGTTGCTACCCTGCGTTCCGTTTGGCTGGCCCAGACGATTCTTGTGATTGCGGCGCTGATATGGCTGATTCCGGACCGGCGCATCGAAAAGCGTCTTGCTATGTAAAGCGCTCAGAGTGGCGCAGGCAACGAGTCGGATGCTACGACATTAGAATAGACGAGCTCAATGAATCGATCCGCCGCGTCAGTTCGCAATCACTGCCTTTCGCCCACGCGGGCCCGCGTCGCAATCGATGCGCCTCTAGGCCCTGCAAGCTATGCTCGGATGTTTCCTGACCTGCCGTCGTTTCAGGCCGATGAGCAATTTCTGCACGCCCTGGGTCGAGCAGGTGGTCTCTGTGATTGCGGCGACACTGAGGAGTCTGCCGATTCATTGGGAGACACCGCCGCAGGTTGGCCTATCCTCGGTCAATTCGTGGCGCATGATATTACGGCTGACCGCTCCACCTTGCGGTCCCATGCCACTACGGCGGACTTGCACAATTCCCGCAGCCCACAACTTAATTTGGAATGTCTGTATGGCGATGGACCGACCGGGCATCCATTTCTATTCCAGCGTGACGATCCGGCGAAGTTTTTGCTTGGTTCGCATGGAGCAGACCTGCAACGAAACGCCCAGGGCATCGCCGTCATCGGCGACCCGCGCAACGACTCCCACACGCTAGTGTCACAGCTGCATCTCGCCATGCTCAAGGCTCACAACGCGTTTGTCGATGAAGTGCGACTCACCGGACTAGCGAACGACCGCGTGTTCGACGAAGCGGCACGACAATTGCGCTGGCACTATCAGTGGTTCGTCCTTAACGAGTTTCTTCCCGCCCTCGTCGGACAGGAGCTAGCGAGTCAGGTGCTTCGAGAAGGCCCGCGGTGGTTTCGTCCTACGCACGGCGGCTTTATTCCGCTCGAGTTCGCCGATGCGGCATATCGGTACGGCCATTCCCAGATTCGCCACCGTTATCAATTAAATTTACAGACCGATCCGGTGCCACTCTTTCCTGATCTGCTGGGGTTCCGCGCGGTGCCGCGTGAACGCACCGTCGACTGGACTTTGTTCTTCGACGCACCCGGCGATATGAAGGCTCAACGGTCCAAGAAAATCGACGGAAAACTGGTCCGCGCGCTCATCGAGTTGCCAGTAGCCGTCACTGGTGAGTGCGAGATCGAAGACTATCATTCGCTCGCCGTCCGAGACTTGCAACGCGGCCAGGGTGTTGGGCTCCCGTCTGGCGAGGCCGTGGCACGTTATATCGGAATTGTTCCGCTCAGCGCAGAGCAGGTTGGCATCGCGCCCACGGGTTGGACTGGAGAGACTCCGTTGTGGTACTACATTCTCCGTGAAGGCGACGCCTGTACAGGCGGTCATCGTCTAGGTCCCGTTGGGGGCCGGATCGTGGCGGATGTATTGGTTGGACTCATCGATGCGGATGTGACATCGTTTCGGCGGAACGGCCGGGAGTGGCGACCTCAAAAATCGCTTATTGAATTGCTCGCCTCCTAGCTAACGCGAAACTCCTCGGAATCTGTGGCCGTCGTAGATAACATTTGTATCCGGTTGGCCAACCATCGAGCCGACGCATCACGGCATTCCTCAATCGCGCCACTTGAAATTGCCGAATTGCGGTCGGCATTGTGTCACAGAGTCACAGTCTGTCCTGTCTTAGGGGCTACGAAACACCGATCGTTCTGTAGCGCCTGGGTCAATCATGAAAGGATAATTATGAAAATCATAGTGATCGGCGGTACCGGGCTCATTGGTTCAAAGCTGGTTAACAAGTTGCGCGAGCAGGGGCACGAGGCGGTAGCGGCATCTCCCAATTCGGGCGTGAACACCCTTACGGGCGAGGGACTAGCCGACGTGCTGAAAGGTGCCTCGGTAGTAGTGGACGTATCAAACTCTCCTTCGTGGGAAGACTCGGCGGTACTGAAATTCTTCGAGACATCTACCAATAATCTCCTCACATATGAAGCGGCTGCAGGCGTAGGCCATCATGTTGCCTTATCGGTGGTGGGAACCGACCAGTTGTCCGAAAGCGGCTATTTCCGCGCAAAGATCGCTCAGGAAAAACTCATCAAGAGCTCCCCTATTCCTTATTCGATCGTCCATGCGACGCAGTTCTTCGAGTTTCTCAAAGGCATCGCGGACATTTCTGTTGTCGCCGGCAAGGTGCATTTGCCACCTGTGCTTTTCCAGCCAATGGCGGCCGACGATGTGGCGAGTGCGCTAGCAAGAATTGCGGTAGGGCCGCCGGTAAACGGTATCGTCGAAATTGGAGGTCCCGAACAGTTCCGTTTAGATGATCTCGTTCGGCAATGCTTGGCCTTGCTCAAAGATACACGCGAGGTCATCGCCGATCCAAAGGCGCTTTATTCTGGCGCGACGATCAGCGAGAAAACACTGGTTCCAGGAAATGACGCTCGACTCGGAGAGACGCGTTTCGAAACCTGGATCATGAAGTCCGCAGCGTAAATTCTGGCTGTGCAGGCGCGGTTATTGGTGTCGCGTGTAAACCAAGACAGACGCACTGAATGGCGTCGTTCAAACGAAAGGTGAATTCATGACGTTCACGAAACTCATTTTGGCGCTGGCATGTCTCATGTCCAGCATGCTCGTAGCGCAAGAGGCTAAGGTAACGGAACTCATGTCGAAAGACATGACCAACATTCCTGGTAAAGAAGGTCTGATGATTATCGTGGATTATCCGCCCGGCAGTACGGATCCTATCCATCGCCACAACGCACATGCGTTTATCTATGTCCTGGAAGGCTCAATCGTGATGCAGGTAAAAGGGGGGAAGGAAACGACCCTGACACCCGGCCAGACCTTCTACGAAGGGCCGGATGATGTCCACGTGGTTGGGCGGAATGCAAGTAAAACAAAACCGGCGAAATTCATTGTTGTCTTCGTAAAGGACAAAGGGGCTCCTGTGTTGGTGCCGGCCAACTAACCAGCAACTGAAAACTAGCGCTCCTGCTCTAGACGGAGCTTGTTTTTACTGACTCAATCACTAGGCAGTTTCTTATCTGATACATTTGGATCTTATGTTTGATCCAGATGCGCGAAACGCGGGGGAGCGGAGTTTTCGCGATTTCTTCCGCTTGCCACCGACGAAGGAGAATCGCAGACAGTCGGTGGACCCTGCGTGTTGTTTGTGTTGGCGAACTTCGTGACCGCGGCACGCGCCAAACCTAGTTCTTATCGGCGCTCTCCCTGATCATTTTCTGCGGGCGGTAAGCGAAGCTAGAATGGAGTCGGTGATCTCTTCCGAGGTAAATCATTTTGCACGGGGCATGCGATGTCCAGTAATCCCAGCGCCGGCGACCCAATTCCGCCCAAGTGTGCCGTCATCGAGGTGCACGTTGGCGAACTGAAACAGTTATTTGATGCCATCGACCCCTCGCCTTTTCGCGATAGGGACTTGGATCCGAAAGCCGAAGCATTCATCGTTGGCTGGGCCAAAGATCTTCCCCGTGACGTACCGCTCGCGTTAGTGGTGGACCTCGACCGCGAGGCAGGTTTACCAGACGAAGCTGCTGTTTTGCGGGACGCGATTCACGAGTTCTTTCGGCATCGCGCTGAAACAGAGAGACAACGGCTGCGAGAATTGTTCCGCGTAGGTCGCACGAGTCTGGTGATCGGTCTGTTCGCGTTAGCGGCAGCGATTGGACTCGCGGATTTTCTTGCCACCCTTTTGAAGGGCAGCAGCATTGGCGAGATCGTGCGCGAAAGCCTCACGATCGGCGGCTGGGTCTCGATGTGGCGCCCGCTTGAAGTATTCCTGTATGACTGGTGGCCGATTCGGAACGAGGCGCTGCTTTCAGATCGACTGGCGGCCATGCCTATACGAATCAGATACGCAAATACCGCCGGTCCTGATGCATGGAGAGCGGACTGGCCGGCTGTGGCGCCTATTGGTCAGCGGAAGACGATCGAGGCTTAACACGAATCTCTGAACCACGCGAGTTTAAGGCAAGTCGGACATCTCAGCTTCCTTGGCAGCATCATTTGCCAACTCTTGCGATTCATTGTTCTGCTGCTGATAAAGCTTTTGGAACTCCGCAAGTGCGCGGGCTGAGTTTTCCGCGTCTCCGAGCCGGGCGTATACACGTGATAGCTGATAGTAGGCGGAACCAAGACTTGGGTCGCGCTTCACGGCTTCGTTGAGCTCACCTGCAGCGGCCTTCCACTGACTGGAACGCGCCAGAAGTTTGCCGAGCTCGTAGTGCGCCAAGCCGTAACCCGGAGCAAGTTCGACCGCCTGTCGGAACAACTGCTCAGCTGCGGCGGAGTCATTCTTGCGCATCAGCAGTATTCCCAAATGGCAGAGGAAACGGGCGTTCTTAGGTTGTAAAGCGACGGCTCGTCGCATGGCTTGTTCGGCCTCTGCCACCTTTTCCTGGCTGGCCAAGGCTATGCCCTGCAAAAAATGTGCTCGGGCCGACTGCGGATTGAGTTCCACAGAGCGTGCTAAGCGCTGGCTCGCTTCGCTGTAATGTCGTTTGTAGAAAAGGCTGACGCCGCTCATGTAGTACGGCTCGTCCCAGTTCGGTGCCAACCCAATCGTTTTCTCCGCCAGTTGAAGGGCCGCCTCTTGCTCACCCGCTCGTTGTAAAAGCCGGACACGCAAAATTAACGCTTGTGGATTTTCTGGTTCCAGCGAGAGTGCCTGCTGCGACTCACTATCCGCCTCGGGGTACTGGTGAGCGAGGTAATAAGCGCTTCCTCTCAAGAAGTGATCGTCGGCTGTTGTCGGCCTTGGAATCAGATCCAACACTTGCTTCGAATCGCCTGATGCCAAATACGCGAGAGCAAGCTGGTGGCGAACTGCAGTATCGTCGGGGCGAATGAGCGCGGCCCGACGCAAATAGTTCACCGCGTCTTGCGGGTGGCCATTCTTCTGAAACAGCTGTGCCACCGCAGCATTCCATTTGAAGTCACTGCCGAGTTGGCTTACAGCAGCTTCTGCTTCGCCTCGTGCTTCTGAGATTTTTCCCGCTTCAAGGTTGGCGCGGACAAGATTGAACGAAACATCCGGCCGATGAGGATTCAGTTTCCTCGAACGCTCAAGGTGGACGATCGCCGCTGATGGATCACCCAACTCCAGCAAAACCACTCCAAGGTCGTACGCGGCATCGGCTTGACTAGGGTCTAATTTCACCGCTCGCTCAAGTTCGAGCTTTCCATCTGGGAGACGATGTTGGCGCAAGTAGGAGAGCGCAAGATTGTAGTGGGCCGAGTACGACGATGGCTGCAACCTAATTGCGTGTTTGTAGAGCTGGATGGAAGTAGCAACGTTGCCGCTTTGGAACTCGATCAGGCCCATCAGGAGGTAAGCTTCGCCATACGTCGGATCTGCTTGGAGAGCCAGTTTCAGTTTCTCTCGTGCTTGGGTTTGGTTTCCTGCGCTCCACGCATTCCGAGCACTCACGACATAAGAACGCGCAAGCGAACGGTTGTGAGGCGAGCCCGGTACGTCCTTGGCAAATGCTGAAAGCGTCAGCAAGACAATCGTGAGCACTGCTGCCGATTGCCGAATTGCGCTGAGAGCACGTGGCGGACTGCCGAGCACTTTCATCCCGTGAAAACCTTCGAACGCGCACAAGCTGCGATTGGCGCGGCGTTCGGCTAAATCCGTAGGAGCGCCGGGATTATATCTTGACTTCTACGTCTCATCTGCCTTAAATGCTCTCAAAAATCAGGTAGTGGCTTTCAAGTGCCGAGTGGGGAGGTGCTTTGTGAGCTTGCACTCAATCACAAAATTCTTTTCGATCGTCGCGCTGCTGATTCTCAGTAGCTCTCTTTCACTAGCAGAAGTGACAGGTGGGATCCTGGGCACGGTCGTCGACCAGAGCGGCGCGGCTATTCCGAACGCGACCCTGACGCTCACCAATTCCGATATCGGGCTCACGCGTCAGACCCGCACCGATGCATTTGGCAACTTCGAATTTCTGAGTGTTCCCATCGGGGACAACTACTCTCTTGAGGTTGATGTTGTCGGCTTTCAGAAATCAACTCAAACCGGCATTAAGCTCCTCGTCAATCAGAAGTATCGCGCTGATTTTAAGCTGTCCGTTCTTGGAGTCATCGAGAAGATAGATGTTTCCAGTTTGGCGGCACAAGTCGAGACCACGAATACACAGTTGGGTGACGTTGTCGAAGACAAGAAAATGCAGAGTTTGCCTCTCAACGGGCGGAGTTACATCGATCTTCTCGGTTTGCAGGCCGGCGTCGTCCCGATCTCCTCAGACGCCGCAATCAATGACCGACATCCGTCGGGGAACGGCAATTCAGGTAACGTCTCGGTAAACGGTCAGCGTGAATCCGCGAATTCTTTCCTGGTGAATGGTGGCGACGTCGAGGAGAGCGTGAACAACGGCGCTTCGGTCGTGCCGAGTCTCGATTCCATCCAGGAATTCCGATTGCTCACGAGTTCGTTCAACGCCGAGTACGGCCGCTTTTCAGGCGGCATCGTGAATGCAGTTACGAAATCCGGGACGAACTCCATCCATGGCTCTGTTTACGAGTTTCTGCGCAATGAGAAACTCGATGCACGAAATTACTTCGATCCGGAACGGGGCGCCCTGAAGCGCAATCAATTCGGTGGCACCGTGGGCGGTCCGATCTTGAAGGACAAGCTCTTCATATTTGGCGACTACGAGGGAACTCGTCAAGTGCGCGGTGTCTCGCAGCGCCAGGATGTTCCTTCCGAATTGGAACGGACTGGTGATTTTTCGGATTTAGGCAGCACTCAATACTCGCCATTCGTTGATTCCGATGGAAACCCTACGCTCGTTCGCGGTGACGACAGCGAGACGAATTTTGCGGCAGCATTGACCGGTCGACTTGGGTACAGCGTGGCGCCGGGTGAGCCATATTGGTTTGACGGATGCGTCAGCAACAACCCTGTTACGGGTTGTGTATTTCCTGGCTCCGCTGGGCCTGTGATTCCCCAATCGGCCTGGTCGCCGGTAGCCGCGGCTACCTTGAAATTCCTGCCAACGCCGACGGGGGTCGATTCAGTTACTGGCCACCCCTTCTTTTCAACAGCTGCTCACAACTCGAACCTGCGGGACGATAAATTCGGGATAAAGGTGGACTTCAATCGCGCCGGCAATTGGTCGTTCTATTATCACTTTGATGATGCGAACTTCTTGAACCCTTACCCGGCTTTTACGTCGAATGTACCTGGATTCTCTGCAACCAGTGTCTCGCGAGCGCAGCAGTTCGTCATCAATCACACCGCCCTGCTTGGCCCCAACGCCGTCAATGAGGCTCACGTTGGTTACACTCGCTTTGCTTTTTTGAACAACAAACCGGTCGAAGGCTTGGGAAAAATCACCGATTTTGGCTATGTCGCCGGCGGGCTCGGAGTGATCCCCACCAATGATGCGTACGAAGGTGTTGCCCCAATCGGTTTTGATCAAATGGGAACTGCTTTTGGCCTTCCAGACGGTACCACCGGCCAGTACAACAACACCTATCAGATCACCGACAATTTTTCGAAAATTATTGGAAGGCACACGCTGAAATTTGGCGGCGATGTCCGTTACATTCAGATCAATGAGCGAAATACCTACACATCCAATGGCTGGTTCACTTTCTCGGGGTCTGAGACCGGAAACGATTTTGCCGACTTCCTGATCGGAGCGCCTGATTTATTCAACCAGACCAGCCCGCAACTGCTTGATTCGCGGACAAAATATTTCGGACTCTATGCGCAGGATACGTACAAAGTTACACCCGATCTCACGCTGAACTACGGCTTGCGGTGGGACGTTAGTCAGCCTTTTTACGACACAAAAAACCGGATTCAGACATTCAAGCCGGGAGTGCAGTCTACGATCTATCCTGACTCGCCTGAGGGGTTCCTCTTTCCTGGCGACCCAGGAATTCCAAAGACGCTCGCCCCTACACAGTACGATCGCTTTGCTCCACGCGTTGGGTTGGCCTATTCCCCTAGCACCACGGATGGTTTTGCCGGCAAGGTTTTTGGCGGTCCCGGAAAAACCAGCATCCGCTTGGGGGGCGGCCTCTTCTATACGGCAATCGAGGATGTGACCCTCTTTAATGAAGTCGGTGACGCACCCTTCGGCCTGTTCTGGGTAAGTCCCGTGCCGGTCTATCTCGAAGAACCCTACAAGAGACGCATCGATCCTCCGGATCCGGTGGGTAACCGATTCCCATTTACCATTCCCCCGCCCGGTGCTACCGGGATATGGCCGGTCTATATGCCAGTGAGCGGCTCGCCCGCATACAAATCTGATAACAAGCTCCCATATTCTTACCACTTCAACCTGACAGTGCAGCGGGAGCTGTTCCGGAGTGCACTACTTTCCGTGGGTTATGTCGGGACGCGCGGACGCCACTTGCTTTCGAGAATCGACTTCAACCCCGGAGATCCTGCCACATGTTTGGCCGCGAATGACTTCCTGCCGGAAAACGAGCAATGCGGTCCGTTCGGGGAGGATTCGATCTACAACCTGGCGAATGGACAAACGGTGAATGGAACAAGGCCCTTCTCCGTCACCTCGGGCCGCGAACTCTCGCGCGGGTTACTGGATTTTGCTTCGAATGATTACATCGCAACGCTCGCCAATTCTCAATACGACTCGTTGCAAGTGAGTTTTGAAAAGAGATTCGGGGGCCTACGTTTTCTGGCGGCCTACACGTGGTCAAAGTCATTTGACAATTCCTCCGGTTTCTTTGACCGAGTCAACCCTTACAACCCGGCAGTAAGCCGATCGCTGTCAGCATTCGATCTGAGTCACAATTTTGTCATCAGCTACAGCTACGATCTGCCCTCACCGAAATCCCTGACAGGCTTTTCTCGTGCAATCTTGTCTGGATGGACCGTTTCAGGCATCACTCGTTTCACCACCGGCCTTCCTGTCACCCTGAGCGAGGGCGATGACGCTTCACTGTGTGGTTGCGAAGGCGCCGATCGGCCTAACTACACCGGCGAAAAGATACGCATCCTTGATCCCCGTCAGTCTGGAAATCAGTGGTTTGACACCTCCCCGTTCTTCCCGGAGACCATTGGGCAGGTAGGCAACGCCAATCGAAGATTTTTCCACGGTCCCGGACTGAACAATTGGGACATCGCTTTTCACAAGAACACGACGATTTACGAGCGCATGAATCTTGAATTTAGGGCTGAGTTCTTCAACGTCTTCAATCACACCCAGTTCGAGAATCCCGATGGGTCGATTGATTCGGGAAGTGGCTTCGGCTTCATTTCGAGTGCCCGCGATCCGCGTATCGGGCAAGTCGCTCTGAAGCTTTCTTTTTAGTTGCGACCAGGAACTGGTAAGCCAGCTCTTCCGAACGCATTGCCGCGTCGGGAGCGGTCGATGCGTGGCATCTTGACTGCGAGGTTTGCAGGGTGCATCTCCAGTCCAAGCTCGGCGCCTTCATTTGTGCAATTTTGACCAGTTTTCTTAGCACAGCCCATTGTTCAATGGAAGATGGTCGAACATATGGGCACAAGCCAAAGCCTCGCAAATGAACAAGGCGCGGTTATCACCGTAGGTGCCTTGCCGGGCGCCGCAGTGTCGCTTCCTTCGAAATTTCTGGGCTTTACCCGCGTATCGTTCAGCAAAAACGGACGCGTACATGTCGAGTCGTGCTGCGATCAGTGCAATTTCAGAATTCTCGAGTGGCGCGCTGATTTTGACCAGCAGGAGCGGCGACATTCGACGGATTGCTCAGGGCGGCGATCCGAGTAGCACACCCCGGCCCGAGCTTCCTGTCTCAAGTTTAGCCACCTAGTACCGCACTTTATCCGACAGTCGATCGGTCTTAAGGCTCGCAATTCTGGCGGAAGCATGTGCGAGTCGAACGCACCGGCGACAGGTTGACCTGCCGCCCGCCGCCTAACCGGCTGACCCGCCATATTCGCTCCTGCAGAGCCGCCTGAGGTAGCCTAGCGGTTGCAAAGACCGTTCTTGGCTCGGTGTAAGTTGGTTGTGTCGTTTCAACGGTGGCTGCCACCCGTTGAGAAACGTTTCTTTCCATCTCCAGGGTGGAAGGTGGGCCACGCGATCAACGCAGTCACCGAAGCTCGGCGTTTCTAAATGATGGGTGGACCGAACGTGATTCGATAGAGATTGTCGATGCTAAACTGCTTGCCTTCATTCGCAGTTGGGAATGGACTCGCGTTCCAACGTAATCCCGCAACAATCCAAACGGAGGGAAGCATGAGCGAGGCGGACGGATCGATCAATCGGAGAACATTTTTGGCGAAATCCGCAGCGCTGATTGCCGCGCAGACCTCTTTCCCAAGCACAGCTCTTTCTTACGGGAGGATTGTGAAGGCCAATGATCGTATTTCGTTATGCCACATCGGGACCGGCAGTAGGGGGAGTGAACTGGCCTGGATCGTTGCGCAACTTAAGGCTAGTCATAACGTCGAAATGACTGCCGTCTGCGATTTGTGGCGAGTGAACCGCGAGAAAGCAGTCGCGAAGAACACCGAGTATTACGGGCGCGCGCCGCGCGGGTTTCAGTATTTGGAGGAAGTCCTTGCAGCTAAAGATATCGATGGAGTGCTCATTTCCACGCCCGAGCATTCACATTCGCCTATCCTAAAGATGGCGGCGGAAGCGGGCAAGGATAGTTATGTGGAGAAGCCGATGGGCAATGTGCTGGCAGAGGCAAAAGGTGCCCGCGACGCTGTCCTTCAATACAAACGTGTTGTGCAGGTAGGCACGCAACATCGCAGCGAACCTTATCCGATTGCTGCGCACGACCTCGTACAGACTGGGGCTCTCGGAGACGTAACCAAGATCGAAATTGTCTGGAATTACCACGGTCCCAGATGGCGCGGGCGTGAGCAAACGAAGCTGCTCCGCGAAGCAGACACAGATTGGCGTAAATGGCTGCTCACAAAGCCGTATCGCCCATTCGATCCGCAAGTCTATTGTGAATTCCGCTTGTACAAGGAATTTTCCAGCGGCATTCCCGATCAATGGATGAGTCACGCAACGGATCTCGTGCATTGGTTTATGAATGACAGCTTTCCCCGCTCCGTTGTTGCTCACGGCGGCGTTTTTGCGTGGCACGATGGCCGCGAGAATGCCGATACGTTCCAAGCCTTGTTGGAATATCCAAAAGGTTTTTTGGTCAGCTACTCAACAAGTTTTGGCAACGATTGTCCGGGATTCACGCGCTATATGGGGAAGCAGGCTACGCTAATCAACATAGGAGGAGAGGGTAGCCCGCGGTATCAAGTGATTCAAGAAATGGGGACGCACGAGAATGATGCTGACATCGATGAGAAAAGGGCTGCGAAATATATTCTTCTGCCCGGCGAAACAAAACTTCCGCCGATGGGCATTGACGATCTGACGCTTGGACACATGGCGAATTGGTTCGACTGCATGCGCTCCCGCCAACAGCCTCATTGCACTGTACATGACGGATTTGCTCATTCGGTAGCATGCATCATGTCAGCAGAGTCCTACTGGTCGGGAAAGAAGCAGTATTGGGACCCGGTTAACGAAACAATTGTAGATCGGCCGCCTAAGACCTAATCACAATGTCGCCCACTGTCCGATCCTGACAGGCGTCGCATCCTGCTCACGAACAATCCACCGGGCATTCGGCCGGTGCGACCGTGAGCCCCTTCGATTCTGACGCTTTCAACCTCGTACACAACATCCCGTCTGAGCCATGCCGTTTGACCGTTGCCGTGCTTATGTTGGATATTGTGACCCATGGACGTCGAACGCATCATTGACGAAATCGTACAGCTACAGGAAATGTTCGAGGCACCGGATATAAGGCCATTGAGTGCAAGCGACATCTCGGCCGCGAATCGAAGGCATGATGAAATGCTTGCGCACAGTCCGTGGTTCCGGCTATGGCAGACCTACGGCGTTTGTTGTCGGCCTGAGGCTCCAGTACTTCAACTGCCGGAATAAAGAAATAGACCTTCGCAAAAATCCGCTCACACCCGGAGTGTTTCGGGCGCTCTGTCGCGCTTGGATAAAGCGAGACATCTCTTCCAGCATCGAAAGAGAGCTAAATACTATCAACACAAAACCCACTCTGTACTCCCAGGTTAAGTTGATGTGAAGAGTTGAGGGTGAAGAGAGAGCTTGATGAGCAATGACAAAGAGAGGAAGATTGAAGAGTTGATTGAGAGTTCGCGGTATTTAACCATTTGCCAACATCGGCAACCGGCGATTGCGCCTGACTAAGAATGCGGACCGCTGCCCCGGTTCTGAAAATTCTCTACTCTACTTGATTCTTCACCGCTTACCACGATGTCGTTATGCGTCGTTGTTATCGACTTTGCCATGTTATGAGCATAGAACTATCACGCTTTCATCACTGCAGACTGGGACCTTCCAGAATACATGATCGCATCGAGAGGTTCACTCGACAGAATTTAGCGGGCAAATCGTTTCAACGGAGACTTTTCTTGGCTAACCGTCTGACCCACCATGCACCCTCCTGCGAGATTGGGGATGTTGACCAGGTTTTGAGTGTAAACGCTTGGTTTTAACATTGAATGATTGCATTTGATAAGACACGGGGTCGTACCGCTTTGGGCTAGAATCCACTGCAGACCGGAAATGAATCTAAAGCATGTCGGGAGTACCGAACGTGAAAAAACTATTGCTGTTCTTGCTCTTGTTGGTACCTGGGCTCCGAGCGCAAGAGCGGCAGACAGACCCCACATGGCTGCATCGCTATGTTCCAAACCTTTCCCAGACCAATGCGGATCTCGCTTCTCCGACTTGCCACTATCGAGCTATTTTCGGCGAGGGGGACACAGAGAACCGATCTCTCCAAGCCGTCACTCGTTTCGGCGAAGTCTCTTTGGATCGAAAGGGCGATTGCCGAACCGTCTCCTATGAACGCCAGGAGGAAATTTATTTCGTCGTGGAAGGAACGGGTGTACTGCACTACCAGGATCAGGCTCAGGCACTGCGCAAACATGACTTCACGTACTTGCCTCCGGGCGCGAAACACTCCATTTCCAACGATTCTGACCGGCCCTTGCGTGTACTGGTGATGGGATTCAAAATTCCGGCATCGATTTCCATTGGAGCGCCGATGGCACACGCGAAAGTCGCGAACCTCGCAGAGTCCAAGGAAGAGACGGTCAGCGGCCACCCGAAATCAGTTCTGTACAAACTTCTGATCGGACTCCACACCGGGAAGCGAGACTTGATCGATGAGGCCTACGTGATGGATAGCTTTTTCTGGATGGATTTTGCGCCCGGAGGCACGAACTGGCCTCACCACCACGCGGCCGCGGAAGAAATCTATCTAGTGATGGACGGCCAAGGCGAAATCGTAGCTGGCTCTGGGGAGAACGGCGTCGAAGGCCGCTATGCCGCCACGGCCGGAGACGCCTATTACTTTCGTCCCAACTGCACGGTGGGGTTTTACAACCAGGACAAACCGAATGCCAAGGCTTATATCTTGGCCGTCCGAACGCGCGTTCCAGTGCATGAGGATGATGAGTAGGTATTTAATCTCGGAGCTATGAGCACCGCTGAACAATCAAAATTACCCCTCGCTCAAGCCAAAACCTGGCTTGAATAGCCACCCGCATATACTGAGGTTCTTAAGAATGGAGACGAAAACATACTGCTTGTCCTTTCTAATCTTCTTGCTTTCATGGGCAAGTCAGCCAAGTTACGCGCAGAATCGCGTGCATCAGCTTGCTCGAGATGTTTACTACTGGTCTGGCGACCTCAACAAGCACGAACAGACCAATGTGGGCTTTGTTGTATTTCGTGACTACGTATTGGTTATCGACGCGAATTTTCCGTGGGCGGCTGAAAAAATCATTACGGACATAAAAACCATCACGCCCAAACCGATCCGTTTTGTCTTCAACACTCACTATCATGCAGATCACACCTTGGGAAACAGTGTGTTCATAGCCCACGGCGCCGCCATTGTAAGTACGGACGATCTTGCGTTAGAACTGGGCACCAAGGGAATGGAAGATGTCAAGGAGCAGACCAAGATCAAATCCGAACATCTGGAATTGCCGTCCATTCGATTTCACGATCACCTCGTGTTTGACGACGGCCAACATCGTGTCGAGCTAATCAAATATGGGCAGGCCCACACCAAAGGCGATGGGGTGGCCTATCTGCCCGCAGAAGGCATTGTTTTTGTTGGGGATTTGGCTGTCAATTGGACCTTCGGGAACAATCTGTCCGACCAGGATGTGCGGTATATCGGTTGGATTCGCGCACTCGAGAACATTGCCCAGCTCCCCATCAAGACCGTGGTTCCGTCACACGGAGATCTCGGTGATGTCAATCTGCTGCATCGCCAGCGGGACTTTATTGCTGACATGTGGAAACAGGTCAAGCAAGGGCTCAAAGCCGGAAAATCTTCCGCCGAATTGAAGAAGACAGTGCAATTGACCCAGCACGGGATTTTTGCTGGCGATCCGCAGGAAACGGAAGGCATGATCGAGTCCATGTGCGAGCGCGCACAAACTCAACCAGATTGGAATTCTGGCAATGGAAACCCTGAATAAGTCCTGGTGGTTATATCTTTAACCAGCAGGTTGAACTGTGCGATCAAAAATTACTTGCCTGATACTCATCCTACTTCCGATGCGAACTTGTGAGAAATCGGGTTTGCCTCTATCTCCCACGCCTCCGATTGGTATGGTCATAGATAGGACGCAACTGGTTTAGCGGGACGCACTTCCGCGCTGCAAGACCCTCATCTCATTCCCTTTATATGAAGGAGACCTTATGCCCTCAAAACCGGAAAAATACGGTCTGCCTGTGGTTCGATAAAGATGCACAGGACGCAGCGCGCTCCTACGGCACGACATTTCCAGATAGTAAAGTGACCGCTCGCTGTCGCAGGTCACTGCTGCACGAAGTCCACGTAACCGTGCCGCTGCAGGAATTTAAAATAGCCTACCCAGTCAAAATTATTTTGCGGGCCAAGTTCCATTTCCGTGTTTTGGATGACCTCGGCTAGGTTGCGTTTGCCATCGCACCAGTAAAGTGCTGCCATAGTTGGCGACCAGAAGCCGCTGTCAGGAAATCCTTCCCGCTGACCCTCCGGGATCTCATCCAGTGGGAGGGCGCCCATTCGCTTGCGTCGAACGATGATCTTTTCGGCTTCGGGACCGAAGTTGGGGGCCATCGGATGTATCGTTCCCAAATGCAATTCCTTTGCGCGCTCCGCGACGGCGCCTTCGATCCGCACTTTCTGCGCAGAGGCAAAGGAGGCAAGGTCGGCCAGCTCCTGCTGAAGATCCGCCGCCTGTTTGACCGCCTTGGTTTCGCGCGCCAGGTTGTAATCTACGCGAGCCTTCTCCCAATAAAGCAGATGGCTCAGGCTGTCGGCGTCCTTTGCTGCGGCCACAAGATCCAGACTGTTTGCCGTCCCCGAATTGATCTGATCGTATCCGCGCTCCACGGCCAACTCCGCCATCCAGTGCATCTGCTCCGGTCCGGCCGATGCCAGAAAGTACGCGTAAGCCGCGTTCATGACGGCAAGGTCGCGCAGGGATTTGGGGTCGACCTGGAGGGGAGTATCGAAGCTTGTGTGGTGAGCAGGGATTCCGTGGCCGCTATTCACCGAGGTCGTGGGAATACCAATCATCGACTCTCCGAGGTCATCGTCTGTTCCACCGTAGTACGCGCCCCTGTTGTACTCGCTCCATGAAAAGGGGCGGCGCACCATGGGGAAATATTCCGCGGCAAGGCGCACAGTAAATGCATCCACAAAAGAACTAGCCGATTGCGGATTCATAGACCAAATGAACTGCGTTCCTGCCAGGTACTGCCATCCGGCAGGTGTGTCGATGCACATGGCGGCAACGGTTCGCTTGGTTCGATCCTTGTGGGCATCGAGATACGCGAGCGTGCCATAGCGCTCGCCCATGGCCAGGAGGCGGATGGTCCGCTTTGGCCTGGGTAATTTGCCTTCCTTAATTAGCCGGTTGAGGGTGGTTGTAGCTTCAAGAATGGATGCGACGCCGCTGGAGTTATCGTTGGCGCCCTCCTCATATAAATGTCCGAGTGAGAGCACCTCCTCCGCGCCAGGACCGTCGGTGCCGAGAATGACGCCGCTCACATACGGGTACTTTCCTTCGTAGTAACGGGTGTCAACGTTAGCGCGAACCTTCACTGGCCCCTTTTGCAGCAACTCCTTTAGATATTGCTCCTGTCGCGGCGTAATGGAGAAACACACCGTGGGCGTGTCACTTTTGTTGAACGCCCAGCCGTTATCTCCGAAATCGTTCTCCCAGTCCCGCTCGTCCAACAGCGTCCGGTTCACACTGCTCTCGCGAACCATGCCCAGCGCACCGGCCTGCTTCAAATCGGTCTTGGACATGCGGCCGCCAAGCACCCACTTGCCTTTCAGGTCTGCATTGCGAAGGTCCTTGGGCCGCAGCACGAGCTCACCCTCTACGCCTCCGGGTGGAGTGGGGCCGCTCCACTGGCACAGCGAGGTAGGAATTTTCTGATAGTCGGCAAGAACGCGCATATCCTCTGGGACCTGAGGCGAGACGATTTCCAAGATGGCGGAATGCGCGTCCCACGCCATCGGCTGCGTCCAAAAGCCGTTCTGCGTCACACCGTCGGCGGGCCCTTGGCCTATCTGGACGTCCTCCAGTCCTGCGTGCCGCATCATCTCCGCGACATTCTTTGCGGTCTCCTGAAATCTGGCAAAGTCAAAATAGCGGTCGGTTGCCCACATTGCCTTCATGTTCGTAAAGGCTTCTGTCGAGTTGACGTTGGCCAGCAACAGCTTCAGCAAGTCAGTGACAGGGCTCGGGCCCGAGGGGCCGGGGTCGTGTCCCGAGATCGCGTGTTCTGCGGTGGCGAGAGCGGCTGGCGTTGGCGCGGGAAAAAAAGCAGGAGGTGCGGACGAATCGGCGGCGCGCCCGCTGGTGCCGGTCTGTCCCCAAATCAGACCGACACTTATTAGCAGGAGCCATGAATAGGTGCGAAGGTGAGTCTTTTTTTTCACGTTTTTATCACGTATCGGGATGCAGAACTGAATCTCAGGCTGACACGATCTACATGTCAGTTGCAACTCATTGAAAAAACATGGCGGAAGCGTGTGCGAGTCGAACGCACCGACGACAGGTTGACCTGCCGCCCGCCGGTTTTGAAGACCGGGACCGTCACCGGACGACAAACGCTTCCATTCTCAATCGGGTATCCAACACTCGTTGGATCACACGAACGTAGCATAACAATTCATGTGTTCGCCCAAGCGAAAGTCCCGCTCGCGTCAGCCAAGACCTTTCCAGCTGAGATTCGGCAATTTCCGCTGATCAGCCGTAGAATATCGCCCTATGACCCCTACGAGCCGTCGGCTGGCCTTCGCGCAGCTTGATGTATTCAGCTCCGAGCCCCTCGCGGGAAATGCTCTGGCTGTTGTCAGTGACGCGACGGGTCTTTCATCTGATGAAATGCAAAACATTGCTCGCGAGACAAACCTCTCGGAAACCACTTTCATTTTTCCTCGCGATGCAGCCACCGAACGTGAACATGGAGTACGAGTTCGCATCTTCACGACCCAGGAAGAATTGCCGTTTGCAGGACATCCGACGCTCGGCACTGCATTCTTTCTGCGAGGAACGAAGCCGACAGCTGAGGTTGTTTTGGATTTAAATGTTGGCCGGGTGCCGGTGCGTTTCGAGAGTCAGCCAGGCGAACCTGTGTTCGGCGAGATGACGCAGGTTGATCCGAAATTTGGAGCGACTCACGATCGGGAGACTGTTGTGCGTGCGACAGGTCTTCGCGACGGCGACATCGACCCTTCTTTGCCTGTGCAGACCGTTTCCACTGGAGTACCGTTTATTGTGGTGCCTTTGCGGGGACTCGCCACCAGTCGAGATCTTCAACTTGATGCGAAAGGGTCGAAAGATTATTTATCGCGCGCCGACGGAAAGTTTTTCTATTTCGTAACTCGCGAAACGGTAGATCCGGCCGCGCGTTTGCATGCTCGCATGATTTTCTACAACGGAGAAGACCCGGCGACTGGGTCGGCTGCGGGATGCGCTGCCGCGTGGATGGCGGCTCACGGCGTGGCTCAACCCGACGAACGAGTCCTCATTGAACAGGGAATAGAAATGAAGCGCCCGAGCAGAATTTTTGTGCGTGCGAGTAAGAAAGATAACCGTGTGGTTAACGTACGCGTCGGTGGAAATGCTGTGGAGGTGATGCGTGGAGAATTTGCTTTCTAAATTCAGAGCGCTAGAAATCCTAAGGGCGATCAGCGCCCGCGCGTTCGCTTTAAATTCCATCCGCACTTATGTGCCATTAGCATTCGTGCCACTTTACGGAATCCATCTTTCTTCGTAGGATTTGTGTCGCTCTGAATTCTCTGATCGAATAAACGATAACGAAACATTTCTGATTGCAAGCCGGGCTTGAGCTCGAGCATGCGGGTTGTCCCCCAATCATGAAACCGAAGCGAACAATCTTGTGTGTCGACGACAATGAGCAATCCCTCTCTATCCGCAAAGTCCTTCTAGAAACGCGAGGCTACCGGGTTGTAACCTGCACAAATGGGGAGGAAGCGATCGAGCGCTTTCGCAAGGGAGGAATTGATCTTGTCTTGACCGATCTGATCATGCCCGGTGTCGACGGTTCTCGTGTCGTGGCTGAAGTTAAAGCGCTGTCGCCTGATACGCCCGCAATTCTCCTTTCAGGAAAAGTTCGGATCTACGACCGCGATACTCACGCAGATGTGTTTCTTCCTAAAGGTATGTATGCGCCTGCGGAGTTGCTTGAGCGGATCCGGCTTCTCCTCGTTCGCAAGCGCGGCCCAAAACGAGCGCACCAACGCGAGCTTCGGCCTCCAACTCAAACCAATGTTGCCTAGGAACGCCGTCCGCGAAGCCCGCGTTCCTTGTGATATCGTTTTCTATGGATGGCCGCGTTTATCGAAGCAGTTGATCTACGCAAGACGTATCGCGTAGGACAGATCGAGGTTCCCGCTTTGCGGGGGGTGTCATTCACCGTCCGGCGCGGCGAGTTCGTAAGCATCGTTGGCCCTTCCGGAAGCGGCAAGTCTACTCTTTTCTATTTGTTGGGTGGCCTGACGCGGGCTGATCAAGGCCGAGTCGAGATCGACGGCGCGGATTTTTCCCGCCTCTCCGACGCTGAGCGAACCCGAATGCGAAAGCGAAAGATCGGATTCGTTTTTCAGAAATTCAACCTGTTGCCTACACTGAGCGCTCAATCCAACATTGATATCGCGCAGGACATCGCTGGGAATCCTAAACGCGATCCAGCCTACTTCGATCGCATCGTCGGATTGCTGGGGCTCACAAACCGGCTGCCACATCGTCCATCGGAGCTGTCTGGCGGAGAACAGCAGCGCGTAGCGCTGGCCCGAGCACTCATCAACAAACCGGCCATCGTGCTCGCCGACGAACCGACCGGAAACTTGGATTCCAAGAATTCCGACATCGTTCTCAACATGCTGCGCCAATCCAACAAAGATCTCGGTCAGACCGTCATGATGATCACCCACAATCCAGAAGCGGCGAGCTTCGGAGATCGCATCATCCATATGCGGGATGGCCAGATTGTCGCGCCGGAACTCGATCCCCAGTGGACTGTCCATGAACCGATGCAATCGTGATTCGTGCATCCCGAGAGTCGTCGCTGAGTTTTCGATCTCCACGGAGGCGCGATGAGCACCGCTGAAGATCTTCGGAAACCCATTCTTCCAGGAAAAGGCGCATCGGACTACGAGCGCTATCTCCGCAGCGATGAGCTTCTTTCCCTTCAAAAACTGCCGGACGAACTCCTGCACAAAGATGAGATGACCTTCCAGGTCATCCATCAGAGTTCAGAGCTATTGATGAAAGGTGTAGCGTTCGAGCTGGACCGTGTACTGGTTGCTATTCAGAATGGCGACTTTGCAAACGCCGCGCGTTTAATCCGCAGAGCTAACCAGATGCTCGACTATCCGGTTGCAATGTTGCATGTGCTCGAAACAATTACACCCTATGACTACCACTTGATACGAGCCGGACTCGGCCACGGTAGCGGATTAGATTCTCCGGGCTTTCTGGCGATGCTTCACATCGGGCCACGGCTGGGTCAGGCGTTTTACGATCAGGTGCACAAAGCTGGATTATCCATCGATGATATGTATCGGCGCCATGAAGAGTTCTTTGGCCTGCACGACGTTGCTGAGAGGCTGCTGGACTTCGATGAGCGAATCCAACTGTTTCGCTATCATCACCTCAAGCTCGCGCAACGCATTATCGGCGGCGGCGTGATCGGGACAATGGGCACTCCGGTTGAAGTGCTGCACCAGCGTATGGAACATCTGTTCTACAAAGAATTGTGGGATGTTCGCAATCAGATCACGGCCAAAGCCAACGAAACCCTGCAACAAAAACAGTCTTAAACTTGGCTGCTGGAAGAAATCGTTGGAGCCAAGCGCACGTGAAAGTTGCGCCCGCTCGCCTCATTGCCGCACTGCGGACGCCGCGTTTATAATCAGAACAGCTGAGCGGGAGTAACTCAGTGGTAGAGTGCGACCTTGCCAAGGTCGAAGTCGCGGGTTCAAATCCCGTCTCCCGCTCCATCGCAATTATCCGGCATCAGGGCGAAGAGCTCTTGATGCCATACTGTTTTTTAGGGCGATTACTCTCGACAGAACCCCTCACCCTTCCGGACTACCAGGCAGTTTTTCTTGTCGAGCAGCCACTTCATCCCCGCATCCTCGCCGTTACCGGCATGAATCGATTCGCTTTGACCATCGCGCACAAACTGAAGTTTGCCATCGACCGGCGTCGCATCGAACGTTCTCGGTCCGTCTAGATTTTGAATGGTGATTTGGTACTTGTCGTTGGTTTTGGAAACCTGAAGAAACGTCCCTTCAGGTCCATCCCACTTGCCAAGCCAACTTTCGGGGATCGCTGCGTGAACCTCCGGAAAAGCTTTCGCAGGATCGCCGCCTGTATTCGTTTGAGATGCGGGTGAACTGGCGGGGACTTCACGCTTGGACTCACACCCGACGATCAGCATCGTCGACAGCACAAGAAGTGATGCTACACAGATTCGATATAGAGATGCTTTCGGAGCGCTATCGGGAACCAACATGGACGAGATTCTACTATCCTCGTTAATTTGGCATCGAACGAGCCTGCGATCGCGCATATCTTCGCCACCGTGGACATTTTTGGCGGTCAAGGCTACCTTAGATAGCAGGGCGCGGTACCCAAGTGGTAAGGGAGAGGTCTGCAAAACCTTTATGCGTGGGTTCGATTCCCACCCGCGCCTCCAAACGTCTCCGGATATTGCGAGAATGTCCGGCCTCTTTGTATTTTCAGCTCGTCCTGTCTCTATCTCAATGTGATTCGAGTCGTGGGAGCACGGGGTTGGTTTAGCAAGAACCATCCGCCCGTTTCTCGTGTGGCGTAATCGTCCCGTGCCTTGAACTCTCCATCGCCGCAAGGTGTTAGCGATTCAAGCGCGCGCGGCGAACTACGGCACAGTCTGCCTCAAATGATGGGCAGGCCCGACTGCGGGACTCAATGCAAGATGCCGCACACTCTCACGCCTTATGAGTTCGGTTGGCATTAGAAGTTGCTGTGGGGGTAGATCGGGTTCTTGGATGCGCCGTAGAGTGAATTCTGCGAGATGTTCACCCAATTCCTTTGGAAACTCGCGAACAGTGGTAAGCCCTGGATGGAGAACTTCGCCGATCGTGTCGTTGAAGCCGGCCACGCTAACGTCATCAGGGATTCTGATTCCTGACTCCTGTAGAGCGTGATACACCCCGGAAGCTGCTTGATCCGTGCCCGCAAAGAGCGCGGTGGGCCTTTGTCCGCTAGCCAGAAGCGCTTTCACCGCCAAGTACCCGAGTTCGCGATCTTCCGAGCTAATCTCGCTGAAGTGAGGTTCAAGGTCCGCCTCCTTCATTGCCTTAGAGTAGCCGTCCGCGCATCTAGCAAACCATGGAAGGCGACGATTTCCGATATACCAAATCTTTTTGTGGCCCTCAGCGATCAAGTGCCGTGTGATTTCTATGGAACCGCGCACGTCGTCGGTGAAGACGCAGTCGTATTGTCTTGGATCCCAATCGCCGACAACGTTATTTCCGACTAGTGAAAATGGGATACGTTTCTCGATGAGCGCCGAAACGGTACTCGCTGAGTGCGTACCAGTCAAGATGGCTCCGCTCGGACGATTCGGCCGAACTAAGGCATCGGGAAGACGCGAGGGCCCAGCTGGAGCATTCAACTCTGACCGAAAACACATGAATTGCAAGTCCCAGTCATGCTGGGTGCAATACCCTTCAGCCCCCACCAGGATTTTGGACTGGAACTCGTTGACAGTATCGCGATTGCCCAATACGAACGCGATGGTGCGGTTTCTTGGACCGGGCGCAAGACTGATGCCCAGTTGCCGGGCCGCCGCGAATACGGAAGATCGCACCGCAGGTTCGATCCGATCGTTTCCATTCGCGACGCGCAGGACCATCGATAAGCTAACGTTCGCAAGCTCTGCTACCTCGGCGAATTGTTTCGACTTAACCGAGTCCGACGGGACGCGCGAGTCAACTTCCAATTTCCTGACCGCGCCGCCGTGCGACCGCACTGCCAAATCTTCCGCGCACAGTGCGTCTAAATCACCGCGGGCGGTTACTGCCGACACATCAAAACGCTGGACTACTTCCCGTACCGTGATCTGTCCTTTTTGGTTGATCACGTCCAGGATTTTCCGCCGCCGTTGCTCCCCCAACAAACGTGAGTCCCGTATCCTCATCATTCCAATCTTAAAAGTGTGAGTTTATAGCCGTCCCGTACAGCGGTTGAGAGTTCGCCGACGCGGCGTGCCATCCTTATATCACGTTGGGAACCAAAACAAATCAAAGGAAACTGAAAGAAACTTCGAGAAGCATAACGTACAGCCATGTCGCGCTCTCTTTTGTACCAACTTTCAGGCACCCATCCGTTACTGGAATGGCCACGGTTGTCAGACTTAACCCGGTATTTCGTCCGGTGTCCGAACCCTTAGCTCAATACCCGCGCCTTCCACTGCCGCTGCTGAAATGTAGCCTTCCAGAGTATTCGAGACGATGGGGGTCAGAGACCAGCCATCAACACTGAATTTTTCGGTCGACGTTGCGCCGCCCGAACCGGGCTCTCCGATTCCCAAGGAGACATCGAATTTGTCCAACCCAAGTGAAAGACCCCGTCCGACGGCCTTTACAAAGGCTTCCTTGCAGGTCCAACACCGTAAAAAAGCTTGATATCGATCAGGCAAAGGAAACGCTTGCAGCTTGGCATTCTCAGGGGCGGAAAAGAAGCGCTTTGCCAGATCATCAATTTCAATGTCTTGACGCTCCTTTTCGATATCAACTCCCACCTCCCGACCTTGGGTGCAGGCGATGAGCGCCCTTTCTCCGGACCGGCTGACGTTAAATCGCATTTGCGACGGCGGCCGTGAGAGCGTCGGTTTCCCGTACTCGGAATAGTCAAATACAAGCGTTTGGGCAGCTACATGCAAATAGCTTGCTAATATCCGACGCAGGTTGGCGCGCGCCATAACAAATCTTCGGCAATCGACGGGAAAACGAAATCGTCGGGAACGCTGCAGTTCATCCTCACTGAGAACAGTCTGCGCCCGCTGCAAAGTCTGCTCGGCGACCGACAGGTCAACGATCCAAATATCGACGACCTCGCCCTTCGGAGCCAATCGCATGGATTCATTGTCGATCAAGATAAACCTGAGCCTGACGAGCAATTCTAGCCCGGCGGGGATCCATTCGAGGACGAAATCCCGGCTTCGGGCGCGGAGACTCCTCCTCAAGCAAGCACCCCTCCAGACAGGCCGACAATAGGGAAGTTTCCCCCATGAACTACTGTGTTTTCTTTAGGGGGGTCTCTATGGTTAAAATCGCGAAAAACTAATTGGTATTGACTGGTCCGACGAAAGCAGCAAGAGCCTTGGAATCATCTCTTGCGGCGTCCCTCGCGCCATTCGAGCCAGCTCTAGGAGCTTGCTGTGCGCTTCCCCCATATTTCACCCAGCCTTTCTCGATGCATTCTTTTCACTGTTCTTCTTACGGCCTTTGGCGCAGCCGAAACCGCCGGGCCGAATCTCGCGAGCCGTCTATACCGCCGGCAGATATCAACGGGCCAGATCGTTGCGAGCGCTTGGCACGGCACCGAGGTTAAAGGGGCCACTCAATTAGCCGAGAGTCGCGGTAAAGATTGGGTTTTGATTGGCGTATTGGAATCCGATCGCGCGGGCGTCCGGAGACTGGTTTATTCCAATAAGTCCAGCAAGGCTCTTGAAGTCAGCTACTACCGCGGCAGTACATTCCTCGGCAGCGCTTCGCTGCCTGCTCTTCATAGCGGGTGGACGGGCCGCGCCGTGGCGGACATTGATGGCAATGGCAACCTTGACGTGATTGCCGCAAACAAGAGCACCGGAGAGATTGCTGTCTATTTCTTCGGCGGCTTCAACGGGACAACTCTCCTTCGCAACGACCCCATCGCCGCCCTCTCCGCCCCCGGCTGGAATGTGATCGGCGCTGCAGATCTGAACGGAGATGGCTATGGTGATCTGGTTCTGCAAGAGGCTTCGACTCGCGAAGTGATGTTTGTGTATCTGACGGAATCGAACGGCCTGACGGTCACCGGCACTCAGGTTCTGAATGGTCGCGACTTCCGTGGGTGGTCTGCGGCTGGAATGCAGGACATGAACGGGGACAGCCATCCCGACTTGATCCTCACGAATGACGCTACTGGGGAAACGATCGTTAACTACTATGGCGGCGAACTAGGCGTTGCTTCTCTGGGGTCCGATTCTGTGGACCGTTCGGGCTCTTTGGATTGGAAGATTGTAGTCCCGAGTACGCCGGCAACAGCAACCGCGAAGAGCATGCCACTTTCGTCTCCTACACTCTCGGCTTCCGCGTTGACAGCAACCCCTGATGCGGCGTCGGAAGTGCAGACGTTGGCAGCTACAACTGGTTCAACGTCAACATCAACTTCAGCAGCTCGAGTGCTCATATTCAATGGAAGCGGCACCGGGGCTAGCGCGGTTGCGGCAATCGAAAACGTCGTCCACTCCCTGGGGCTTGCCTATCAAACCGTAAATTCAAGCCAGCTGGATGCCATGACTCAGACCAAGCTGGCGTCCTACAAGTTATTCATTGTGCCAGGCGGAAACTCAATCACGATCGGCAACAACCTCACTTCCAAGGCCACGACCACCGTTCGTAACGCTGTTTCGCAGAATGGTTTGAACTATCTCGGAATGTGCGCTGGCGGATTTTTTGGAGGGTTTTCCAGCTATCACAAAGTATTGAACTTGACCTCGGGCGTGTGGTTCAAGTTTTTTGCTGACTACTACAACGGAAAGCACAAGGAAGCTGTCGCCATTTCATTCCCCGCTAGGAGCAAACTGGACATCTATTGGCAAGATGGTCCCCAGCTCTCAGGTTGGGGGAAAGTTGTTGGCAAGTATCCCAATGGCACTCCAGCCATCACCGAAGGGTTCGTGGGAAAGGGATTCGTCATTCTTTCCGGCGTGCACCCGGAGGCTCCCGCCAGTTGGCGAACCGGAATGCATTTCAACACACCGGTCGATGTGGATCTGGCTTATGCGGCCACTCTGGTAAGGTCAGCGATGAACCGGACGATGCTGCCTCACTTCTAAATGGAGTCGAGGTCGGCTCTAGCGCGTAGACGCCGTATCGGTGATCGTCCAGGTGTTGTCGATGTGAAAGTCTCCGTACGCGATCTTTCCCGGTTCTACGCGTAGGGTTGCGCATCGTTGGCGCAGTGCGACCTCCTGACCTTTGGACTCAAGGGTCAGGTCTATCCGATAAAGACCGGGAACGACCGGTACCATGGGACACTGAAAATCTATAACGCCACTCCCAGGCTCAAGCATAAAGCCCCCGCTCGTTGTCTCAGTTGTGAGCTGGGCGCATAGGTATCCACTAGGCCAGTAGATCGACACTCGAAACACCGCGTCCGGCACGTCCTTCGAGGCTTTGTAGCTCAACCGTGCCACCATGGGATAGCCGGTTCGAATGGTCTCTAGCGGGTCTGGGGAAGAAAATGATATGCCGGTAAATTGTGCTGGGCTTCCTTTTTCGCCATCTTGATCTGCGTTAATGCCTTGATCTGCGAAGGTCAATTGCTGATATTCGTCAATCACCTGTCTGGCCGGACCATCCGAGAGGATGGAACCGTGGTTGAGCAGCAGTGCTCTATCACAGAGACGGTGCACAGCAGCAAGGTCATGCGAGATGAAGACGATCGTGCGATTTTGTTTTCGTAATTCTGCAATCCGCTCAAGACACTTTGCCTGAAACGCGGCATCTCCCACCGCCAGAACCTCATCCAGCAGAAGGATGTCCGGGTCGAGATGGGCAGCAATCGCAAAACCCAGCCGAACGTACATGCCGGACGAATACCTCTTGACTGGGACTTCGATGTATCGCCCGACCCCCGAAAACTCAATGATGCTCTCGAGTTTCTTGCGTATTTCGGACCGTCTCATACCCAGCATCGCGCCATGCAAATAGACATTCTCGATGCCGGTAAGTTCAGGATGAAACCCGGAACTCACCTCGACGAGTGCCGCAAGCCGGCCGCGGATCGTGATTTCTCCCGTGGTTGGCGTTGTAATACCGGCCAGAATTTTCAGGATCGTTGTCTTGCCGGCGCCGTTATGCCCGACAATTCCAAGTGCTTCACCCTCGTTGACGCGGAAGCTTACATCGCGCAAGGCCCACATCTGACCCGAACGCTTGGCAAATCGACGCGCGTACCAACGTTTCGGTGAGTCACCGTTGGTGCGTATCTTGTACTTCTTCGAAACCCCGTCAAATTTGAGATCAATCACGTCAGATCACGTCCGCCATTGTTGATTCTGAAGACTTGAAGAAGGCATAAGCGATCGGCAGGCTGGCCAACACAATCGCACCGCAGAACGCCAAGGTTCCGAGGTCGGGCGCAACTCCATTGATGACCACCCGGCGGAAACTCTCGATCAGCCCGGCTGCGGGGTCAAGCAGATACAGAGTTCTGTACCGAGCGGGAACGGCTTGCAAACTGTATACAACCGGAACAGTGAACATCCATATCTGTAGCAGAAACGGCATTGCTAGCCCAACATCGCGAAAGCGCACTTGCAACGCCGAAAAGAAAAGAGAGATCGAGGCCGCAAAACCCGCGAGAATCAAAACAATAGGCAGCGCGTACAACATGTGCCATGTAAGTGGAACTCTGTAATAGAGCATCAATCCGCTCAAAATGACCGATGCGATGCAGAAATCGGTAAAGCTCGCAACCAGGTATGACAACGGAATGATCTCTCTTGGGAAATACATTTTTGTAAGCAGGTTCGGATAGAGAACCAACCCGTTTACCGCGTTCGAGATCGTGCTCGAAAAAAATATCCAAGGGAGAAGTCCGGAAAAAACAAAAACAGGATACGGAGTTCCACCCGTCGCCACCATGGTGACGCGGGTAAATATGATCGTGTAAATCCCCATTAACGCGAGTGGCTGCAGAGCGGCCCAAGTCCACCCGAGAGCCGACTGTTTATATCGCACGCTCAGACGAAAAAGGCTCAAGGTGTAGAGCAGATCAGAATATTGCGCCAGTGTGCGCAATCCGGTGGAAATCGTGGCTAGCGAGAAAGATGGCGGCCGGATTATTTTGATCGGCCTCTCGGCGCTCCTTATGGACGGCGATATTTCCTGCTGATTTTGTGGCGACGCTCTGTCTACAGGGTGATTCGAGATTTGTGAGGCTGTCTCGGTTTCAGGAGGGATACTCATTCGGTTGGCAAATTTCCACGCTACGCGACTGAGTTCGCCCATGTGCCAGAATCAAGATCGCCCCGCAGATCAACTTGCGACGCGTCGCCAGGCAGTTGGGCGTTCTCTTGGCTTCTTATAGCTTGCAACCGCTTCTCGAGTGTTTGGCTGACTTGGCGCACGTACGGTTCGCGCAGCATCTCGACGTGTCCGCAGTCAATTTCACAAATTTCGACGCCTCCCAATGAGCGGGCGCCCCAGCCCATTTGAGGATCTTTTACATAGAAATATGGCTGCTTCGGTCGCTTGAAAAGCAGGACAGGCGCTCGAAACTGCGGAGGCTTAAAATCCTTGCCGGGCCAATAGACGTTGCTCCACCCGGCTTGTGTATCACCAGTGGCATTGGCGGGTGCAGTTTTGTTTTCTAAAAACCTGCGGACCGTCGCAAGTTGCTGGTCGCGCGATAAGGCGCGCAAATTGTGGAAACGCTGCAAGTAATAGTCGACCGCCCACAAAAGGCGGACCTGTGAATTCTCCAGCACCCATGTATCGAAGATCGTAAACAGCCCTACTTCTTCACCTTCTGCTTCGAGCTGCAGAATCATCTCTTGCGCGATTACAACTCCACCGCACATGGCGCCTAGGCAGTAAGGACCCTTCGGCTGCACTGCCTTCATTGCCGCTATGTAGGTCCTTCCCAGCTTTTCAATCTCTTCACGATTGAGGGGGCGTCCCCGCACGACTGGACCGGACATTTGCAATTTGAGTATCGACTGTTCCGGTGGAAGATAACGGCCCAATTGAGCAAATCCGAACGTGTCTACTTGAGGCGCTGCCACAGCGAAGAATGACATCGCACTGGTGCCGTCGTTGAGCCTCATCAATATCGGGTCAGGCTTGGCAAGGGCATCATCCCTGAGCAACTGAGCGAACGCGCGAATGGTCGGTGCACGGAAAACCGACGAGACAGCAATCTTGCGTCCGGTCGCGCTCCTTACTTGTGCAATTAGTTGAGCCGCCAACAGAGAATGGCCGCCGATGTCGAAGAAATTGTCATCGATCCCGACCTGCGGAGCTCGAAGTAAATTCTTCCAGATACCAACCAGCAGTTGTTCCTCTTCGCCCAGGGGTTCTTCCAGTTGTGCCCCTCGAGCAGATGCCGATCCCGTGAGGACAGGTTCCCGTTTTGATCTAGTTGGCCGAGAAGTAGCTGGCCTCGGTATTTCCCCCGGGGCAGATTCCGCTAAAGGAAAATCCAGTATCCGGCTCTCTGACCTGTCGACGATCGCTTCCAGCAGATGCGTGTAATCGGCGAGCATGCTCGCAATATCTTTTGAGTCAAACAAATCGGTGTTGTAATCGAGTTCAGCCCACCACTGTCCGTCGACACCTTCAATTACCGTCATGCTCAAATCGAAAATTGACGTATTCGGACTAACCACGTACGGGAAAGCGGTCAACTCCCCGAATTTGTGAGATTGCACGGCGGACTTAATGACTGAGAACATCACCTGGAAAATTGGGTTGTAACTGAGGTTGCGCTCGGGCTGCAGCACTTCCACGACATTCTCAAAAGGAACATCTGCATTCGCAAACGCTCGCAGCGTGGTTTCGCGGACTTGAGCCACTAAATCTGGGAACGGCCGATTGCCGAAGAGATCGTTCCGTAATACGAGCGTGTTTACAAAAAAACCGACAAGCCCTTCGGTTTCTACCGGATTACGACCTGCAACCGGCACTCCGACTAATATGTCAGGTTGTCCGCTGGCGCGGTACAAGAGAATCTTGAACGCAGCCAGAAGCAACATAAACGGCGTTGCCTGCAGGTCAACCGACAGGGCCTTCAGTCCAGAAATAATTTCGTCGGTCAGCGCGACTGTTTGACTTGCCCCTGCGAATGTTTGCTCAGAAGATCGCGGCCGCTGAATGCGCAGCTCCAAGACTGGTGGAGCTTCATCCAGTTCATTTTTCCAAAACGTTAACTGCTGCTGAACCTTGTCGGTTGTGAACCATTTCCGCTGCCATTCCGAATAGTCCCCATAAGTAATGGGGAGTGCGGGTAGTGGAGATGGACTCTGCAAGGAAAATGCCGAATAGAGCGCCGCCAATTCCTTAGCCAGAATCTGCATGGACCACGAATCAGTGACGATGTGGTGCAACGTGCACAGCAGAACGTGATCCTCTGGTGTGACGCGAAGCAGTCGGGTGCGGAACAACGGCGCTTTTTGAAGGTCGAAGGTGGTCTCCACCTCTTCCTTCGCAATCTGATAGGTTTCTGGATAAAGATTGCCCGTGCCGGTCACGGTCGTAATCGGAAGATCAACAGAAAGCCCGTAAGTGATAACTTGTACTAACTCATTGCCGTCAAGCCTGAAGGATGTGCGCAAACTGTCGTGGCGGTTCAGAATTTCCTGCAAACTCGCCCTGAGCGCCTGGAGGTCGAGGGGCCCTCGAAGCCAGAATCCCAAGTGCACGTTATAGGCGGCTGACTTGGTTTCCAGTTGATCAAGAAACCAGAGCCGCTGCTGAGCCAGCGATGCCGGATATGTTTCGATCCGATTCGATTGCAGAAGCAACTCTGCCAGCAATTTCTTCTGATCGACTTCGGAAGTCTTACCGCTAGACAGCATGGATTCCACAACCTCCACCGAGCGCTCTGAACTTGTTATCTCCCGGATGTAATCCAATACGTTGGATGGAAACAACTGGGTGCCGTGAGCGGCGACAGTCGTCTGGAAGGGCTCGGCTCACTGAAGTTGATTCACGCAATCTCCGCTGCGAGTGCGGCATTCGTATCACGTGCTTGGACAATTCTACTCCCCGGATAGTGCAAAGCTTTGCATAAATCTGATGCACATCCGCCCCAAACCGACCTATGATGCTGACTATAGCAATTTCGTTTCCCCATTCAAGCATCTTCGCGCAAATCGTCCATATTTCGATGAACAAACTATTTTGAAGAATTGCCCAAGTTATTTTCCGGCGCAATTTGCTTCGAAAACCGCGTAATCACCAGGCCGATTACCCTTAAATGATACCAACCTTTTTGTGTCAGTCGCCATCGAACCGGCTGCGATAAAATGAGTGTGTAACGCGCTAGCAGAAAACGCTCCCAAGGAATAAAAATGGGTCCAATGGGACTTTCAGCGTCCTTCGCCCAACAAAGACTTTGGTTTCTCGACCAACTGGAACCCGGAACAGCAGCTTATAACCTGGTTCGCGCTTTCCGAATCACCGGGCCCCTCGACGTCCACGGGTTGACCTCCGCCATCCGCGCTGTAATCCGGCGCCATGAAGCTCTTCGCACCGTTTTTGATAGCGTCGAAGGTGAAGCAAAGCAGATCGTGCTGCCCGATGTTGATGTGGACGTTCCTATCGTGAGCGTGACACATCTCCCCGAGGCGGAACGAGAAGCTGAGGCATTGCGAATTGCCAGCGAAGAAGGCAAGAAGCCATTTGATTTGACGCGCGGCCCGCTCCTGAGGGTCCTCCTGGTGCAGCTCAATCGAGAAAAATACCTGCTTGTCTTGGCAATGCACCACATCATCACGGATGGTTGGTCGATCTCCATCTTGTTCCGCGAGCTTACCCATTGCTATGAAGCTTTCACAAATGGGAAAGAGCCGCAGCTTCCCGACCTACCCCTTCAGTATGCCGAGTACGCGCACTGGCAGCGCGAATACCTTGCAGGCGATGTCCTAGCGCAACAAGTTGCATACTGGAAGAGGAAGTTGGCGGGTGCGCAGACGATGCTAGACCTGCCCACGGACCATTCCCGCCCTAAAGAGCACGGCTGGAGAGGGGCGACCGCCGAACTGACCTTTGAGACCAATGTTTTAAACGCTCTTAAAGAATTTGCACAGAGCGAGGGCGCGACCCTCTTCATGGTCTCAATGGCCGCCTTCCAGGCCTTGCTATGGCGCTATACAGGTCAGGACAGCATCCTGGTTGGAACTCCGACCGCCGCCCGAAGTCAGATGGAAATCGAGAACCTTATTGGGTTCTTTGTAAACACCCTCGTTTTCCGCGCCGACTTTGCTTCTGACATGACTTTTAGGGAGCTGGTGCGACAAGTCCGGGAATGTGCCCTTGAGGCGTACGCCCGCCAGGACGTCCCATTTGAAAAACTCGTCGAGGAACTCGTTCCGCAGCGCTTGATGAACACGACGCCTCTGTTTCAGGTGATGTTCACTTTTCAAAATATCCCAAAGCAGGTATTCCAGATTTCGGGTCTGGAGATGGAGGAACTGGAGTTCGAGACCGGTATCGCCAAGTTCGATTTGTCAGTTGAAGCGTTTGAAGACGACGAAAAACGATTTCATTTCCGCTTCGAGTACAACACGGATTTGTTTGAAAAGCGCACGATTGAGAAAACGATCGAGCATTTTCGAAATCTTGTAAACGCCGCTCTCAGCAACCCCGATGAACTCGTTTCTCTGATGCCTCTCATGGCGGGCCGGGAACGCGAACAGATCGTTGAGCAATGGAACGACACAGCTGTCAGCTATGCAGCCGGTAACCGCATACACACAGCGTTCGAACGCCAGGCAAACCGTACGCCTGCTGCGACCACGTTGGTCTTCGACCAGAAAGAGTTCACCTACAAGCAAATCAACGAAGATGCCAATCGCCTCGCCAATTACCTCGTCCGAAAGGGAGTGCGCGCTGGCGACATAGTGGGCATCTCGATTGAGCGGTCTCCTGAACTGACGATTGCTTTATTGGCTGTACTGAAAGCTGGAGGAGCGTACGTTCCGCTGGACCATACGTATCCGAAGGACCGACTTGCCCAAATGTTGAATGACACGCAACCGGCGTGCGTTCTTTGCACCGAAGGGACGCGGGACAAGTTGCCGAACTTGAGCACCAAGGCCGTTGTCCTCGACTCAGAAGCAGACGTCATTAAAAGGGAATCTTCCGTTCTCCCCCTCGTTGAGAGCTCGGGCGAGCGCCTCTACGTTCTGTACACGTCGGGGTCGAGTGGGAGACCGAAGGGGGTGGAAGGGACGCATGGGGGAGCTTTGAACCGGTTTGAGTGGATGTGGGGGAGGTATCCATTTGAGGCGGGAGAGGTGTGTTGTCAGAAGACGAATCTGGGGTTTGTGGATTCGGTGTGGGAGATTTTCGGGCCGCTGCTGGCGGGCGTGCCGAGCGTGATCGTGCCGCAAGAGGCGTTGCTCGATCCGGAAGAGCTGATCGGGTATCTGGCCAGGCACGGCGTGACGCGGATGGTGCTGGTGCCATCGCTGCTGCGAGCGTTGCTGGATCATGCGCCGAATCTGGGCGAGCGGCTGCCGAAGTTGAAGTTGTGGTCGTTGAGCGGGGAAGCGCTGCCGTGGGAGTTGGCCGGCAGGTTTCAGAAGGCGTTTCCGCAAGCGACGCTGTTGAACATTTACGGTTCGTCGGAAGTAGCGGCGGACGTGACCTGGCACGAGGTCACGGAGCGAGCCGAGGAGAAGACGGGGACGGTGCCGATCGGAAGGCCGATCTCGAATACGCAGGTGTATGTGCTGGACCGGTACAGGAATCCGGTGCCGGTGGGCGTGCGCGGAGAGATCTACGTGGGAGGAGCGGGCTTGGCGCTGGGGTACTGGCGACAGCCGGAGTTGACGGCCGAGCGGTTTGTGGAGAACCCGATCGCGCCGGAGAAGTCGGCACGGTTGTACAAGACGGGGGATCTGGGACGGTGGCAGAAGAATGGCGAGATCGAGTATCTGGGGAGGATCGACAGTGAAGTAAAGGTGCGCGGGATGCGCATTGATTTGCGGGAGATCGAGACGGTGCTGGCGGGTCAGGAGGGGATTGAGGAAGCGGTGGTGGAGTTGAAGGGGGAGGGTGGAGAAGAAGCGCGACTGGTGGCGTACCTGGTGGGCAGGTCGAATGAGAACGGGTTGAATGCGCGGGAACTGCGGAAGTATTTACGAACGAAGTTGCCGGAACACATGGTACCGGCAAGCTACGTGCTGGTTGAGAAGATGCCGTTGCTGCCGAGTGGGAAGGTGAACCGGCGCGCGCTGGAGGAAACGGCAGGGGTGGGGCTGTCGGAGCAGGGGTTGGTGAAGGCGCGGACGGAAGTGGAGCGGAAGCTGGCGGAGATCTGGATGGAGTTGTTGAAGACGAAGGAAGTGGGAGTGGACCAGAACTTTTTTGAGTTGGGAGGACATTCGCTGCTGGTGTTGCAGGTGATGGCGCGAATCCGGCGGATGTTTGAGGTGGAGTTGGCGGTGCGAACGATGTTCGAAGAGCCGACGATCGCGGGGCTGGCGAAAGAGATCGAGAAGGCAGAAGCGCTGGGGTTGAAGGCGAAGATGCCGACGCTGGAACGAAGGCCGCGAGCGGAAGCGGCGGCCAATCGCGAGGCCCTGCTTGCGCAACTGGATACGCTCTCCGCCGAAGACGTACAATCCCTCCTCAAACGTGTCCTCGATGCCAAGCTGACCACCGCGAATATCAGCGAGGATCCTAAACTGTCATGAACGGGGCGAGCACGACAGGAAGTTTTCATTCACGAGATGGTCTGTGTGTCCAAGACCTGGTGCAACTGCAAGCAAAAGCGACCCCAACCGCGGTTGCTGTTGTCTCCGGTAACGACCACCTGACGTACGGGGAACTAAATACCCGAGCCCACAAGCTTGCTCATCATTTGCGTTCCTTGGGTGTCGGCCCCGAGGTTCCCGTGGGCCTTTGCATGGAGCGGTCAGTCGAATTGCCGATTGCGGCATTAGGCATCCTAAAAGCTGGCGGGGCCTACGTGGCATTGGATCCAGCCGATCCTCCTCAACGACTGTCCATGCTTCTGGAACAATCGGGAGCTTTGATAGTCGTTACGCAGTCCCAGCTGTCGTCGAAACTGCCGCCCGGCAAATGGCAGATCGTCGTTCTCGACGCCGGCAACTCGCAAGATATTCCAAACATCGATCTCCCTCAAACAAATCCAGACAATCTGGCATACGTCATTTTCACTTCTGGCTCAACTGGTAAGCCAAAAGGCGTACAGATCACCCACGGCAGTCTCCTTAATCTTGTGAGTTGGCACCGGCGCGCGTTCAACGTCACTCCAAGCGACAAGGCTACTCTTCAGGCAAGCCCTGGTTTTGACGCAGCCGTATGGGAGCTTTGGCCTTACCTCGTGACGGGTGCAACTACATATGTGGTTGACTCCGCTGTCCGCATCGACCCCGAGAAACTTCGCGATTGGATCATCCGCAAAGGAATCACGATCAGTTTTCTTCCCACCCAACTCGCCGAGTCCTTGATGACTCTGCCTTGGCCAGAGCAAAGTGCGTTTCGAACGCTCCTCACTGGCGCCGACACGTTGCGTCGCCGGCCGTCGCACGAATTGCCTTTTAGTGTGGTCAACAACTACGGCCCGACAGAATGCACGGTGGTAGCGACGTCTGGCACCATCGATCCAGACGAGAATGCAAGCGCTGCGCCTACGATCGGTCGCCCCATCGACAACGCAACCGCTTACATTGTGGATGAGCAACTCCGTCGCGTTCCAGACGGAACACCGGGAGAATTGTTGATCGGTGGACAATGCGTCGCACGCGGCTACTTGAATGCTCCCGACATGACAGCCGAAAGGTTCCTGGCCGACCCCTTCCGCGAAGGGAAGGGTGGTCGCGTGTACCGAACCGGCGACCGTTGCCGATTCCTGCCCGATGGTCAAATCGCGTTTATGGGCCGTATTGACGACCAGATCAAAGTGATGGGACATCGCATTGAGCCTCAGGAAGTGATGGCGGCACTCGAACGTCACCCAGCAGTTCAATCGAGTTTTGTCTGCGCGTTTCCAGATTCGGCAGGAGATCAGCATCTACTTGCATACATCGTGTCACGCAACGGAACAACTCCAAAACCTGCAGAGCTAAGAAACTTTCTGGGCAGTCATCTTCCCTTGCACATGCTGCCGTCGGCCTTCGTGCAGGTGACACAGTTTCCAATTGGTGCACAGGGTAAGCTTGATCGGACGGCACTTCCCAAGCCGACTGCTGAGAACATCCTTCGAGATGATTCACCCGAAGCGCCTCAGTCGCTCATTGAAGAGCACCTTACGGTGGTTCTGTCACGTCTTCTGGGTGGAACGCAAGTTGGCTCTCAGGACAATTTTTTCACGCTCGGCGGACACTCGCTGCTGGGCGCACAGCTGATCGCCAGGATACGAGAAGATTTTGGTGTCGAAGTTTCTCTGCGCAGTCTTTTTGATGAGCCGACGGTGCGTGGCATGTCCACTGAAATTGAGAGACTTATTCATGCGAGACTCGCATCTATGACGGACGACGAAGCCGAACGCTTGCTGGCATCGTCCAAAGACGGGGCCTAGGTATGTCCCAGAGCGTTTCTCCGGACATCGCTTCGCGAAAAACTGACAAAGCCCTTAGTCTCTACCACCTGCTCGACCCCGAGGTCCTCGCGAATCCGTATCCTCTGTATCACCGCTTGCGCGATGAAGACCCGGTCCACTGGGATCCCTTTCTCCACGCCTGGGTTGTCACCCGATACGCAGATGTAATCCATGTGCTCCATCATTTCTCTGCAAATCGCACTCCAACTCCTGAGCAATTGAGCGCCATGGGGCTTTCCGCGCTTAACCCAATCGCGCAGGTGATGGTGCGGCAGATGCTTTTTCTCGATCCTCCCAATCACACTCGCTTGCGTGCACTCGCTTCGGCCGCGTTCACCGTGCGAAGAGTTGAGCGCTTGCGTTCGCATATCCAGGAAATTATGGACGGCCTTCTGGATGCCGTGATTTCAAAGGGGAGTATGGACTTGATCGCAGATTTCGCCAGTCCAGCGCCCGCGATTGTGACTGCCGAATTGCTCGGTGTTCCGGTTGCGGATCACGAGCAGTTGAAGGATTGGTCCGCCGATTTTGCCGAGATGCTCGGCAATTTCCAGCACAATCCCGATCGCTTTCCCAAGATCTTGCGTAGCGTTGAAGAAATGTCTTCGTACTTCCGTTCCGCAATGCAGGAACAACGGCTGCATCCTCAGGATGGTCTTGTCAGTGCGATGATGGCGGCGGATGTGGATGGAGCCAAGCTGACCGATGAAGAGATCATCGCTAACCTTATTGTCACCATGGTCGGCGGACAAGAAACGACGACAAACTTAATCGGAAACGGCATCCTCACGCTGTTGCGTAATCCGGAAGCGATGAAGCGCTTGCGAAACGATTCTTCTCTTGTTCCCTCGGCGCTTGAAGAACTGTTGCGGTACGAAAGTCCCAGTCAACACACGGCGCGCCTCGCGCCGGACGACGCCGAGTTGGGCGGAAAGCAGATACGCAAGCGTCAGGCCGTGATCGCAGTGATGGGTGCCGCGAACCGCGATCCCGAACGGTTTCCAGACCCCGATCGCCTGGATATCGAGCGCCCGGACAATCGTCATGTGGCCTTCGGATGGGCTGCGCATTTCTGCTTCGGCGCACACCTGGCGCGACTCGAAGGACAGATCGCTGTCTCGACCTTATTGCAGCGGTTGCCCGACCTGGAGCTGGATACGAATGTGCCGCCGGTCTGGCGACATAACCTTGGTTTACGAGGTCTGACTGCCTTGCCCGTACGGTTTGGAACTAACCATCGATCTCCAAGCGCCGATCAGACTCCCGAGTCCTGAGGCAAGAATGTCAACTTCCTGGTCCGAAGCGCGACGGAATCTCTTGGAGAAATCTCTCCGCGGGCAGCTCTCTGCGCGAGCCGCCGGTTCCGCAATTCCACGCCGAGACCCGCTTGCGCCCGTTCCCCTGTCCTACTCCCAGGAACAAGTGTGGCTGCATGCGCAGCTAGTTCCCGATAGCCCTCTTTATAACGAGCCGGTCACAATTCACTACTCCGGCGACTTGGATGTTCCTGCACTTGAAGCAAGCTTCAACGAGATCTTGCGTCGCCACGAAGCTTGGAGAACCTGCTTTACAGTAATTGACGGCGAGCCCCGGCAAGAGGTGAAGCCTGAACTCCTGATCTCGCTGCCTGTGGTGGACCTTCGTCAGCTTGCTGAGGACCAGCGCAACTCAACAGCTGCGAGCATCGCCACCCTGGACGCTGCAACGCCGCTGGATCTGACTCAGGCACCGTTGTTCAGGGCGCGGCTGATTCGCTTGGAAGACCAGCAATACCGCCTCTACCTGGTCTTGAGTCACATCATTTTTGACGGAGTCGCGATCTATCGAGTTTTTCTGCCCGAACTCGCGGCTCTGTATCAAGCTCGAGTTGACGGCCGTCCATCGCCTCTGAAAGATCTGGACATTCAGTATCCCGACTACAGTTGTTGGCAACGAAAATCGCTTGGCGCGGACGCGTTCGCATCACACATCGCGTTTTGGCGGCAGAAGCTCGGCGATGATCTTCCGGTACTGAATCTTCCCACCGACAACCCTCGCCCGTCGGTCCAAACATTTCGGGGCAGCATGTATCCGTTCGCTTTGAGTTCCGAACTTACCGATGCAGTTCGATCTCTGGCCCGGCAGGAAGGGGTGACGCTTTTTCAGACACTGCTCGCAGGGTTCGCCGCTCTGCTCTCCAGATATGCCGGCCAGGATGATCTTGCGATTGGAAGTGTCACTGCAGGTCGCGATCGCCCGGAAACGCAATCGTTGCTGGGATATTTTCTCAATACCGTAGTACTGCGCACGGATCTTACGGGCGATCCTCCGTTTCGCGAGGTGCTACGACGCGTACGCAACGTAACACTAGAAACTCTCGATCACGATTCCGTGCCGTTCAGGCAGCTGATTCATGAGCTCAATGCCCCTCGAGATCTCAGCCGAAACCCGTTGTTCCAGGTGATGTTTTCCCTCGAGCCTTCGCTTCCCGCCGTCGACCCGGCCTGGCAATTGACGCAGATGGATATCGATACCGGTGCGACGAAATACGATTTGTATCTCGAACTCGACGAGCGCTCCGACACGGTCCTCGCGCGCTTTCACTACAGCACAGACCTTTTTGATCAGACCACTATCGTTCGCATGTCTGAACACTGGACACGACTTCTCAACAAGGCTGTGCTCAATGCCAGTGTGCGGATTTCGCAGTTGCCGCTACTCTCGGACGAAGAGACAAAGCAGGTTGTGGAACAGTGGAATGAAGCCGCGACACTGTTTCCAGCCCGTGAGGCTATTCACAACGTTTTCGACGCACAGTGTGCACGCACCCCTGACCGCGTTGCCGTGAAAGAGGAAGGAAAGCAACTTAGCTTTCGACAGCTTCAGGAGAGTAGCAATCGCCTTGCACATTACATCCGCAAATTCGGAGCAGGACCCGGCACTAGAGTTGCCCTCTGCGTCGACCGCTCATGCGACATGTTGGTGGGCCTGCTCGGAATCCTCAAGACCGGCTCAGCATACGTGCCGTTGGACTCATCCTATCCGGCAGATCGCATTCGCTTCACGCTAGAAGATGCCGATCCGGTGGTCCTTCTCACGCAAAGAAAATTGCTGGCGAGATTTCCCACGCACCGTGCTGCCACCGTGATGATCGACGCCGATTGGAACAAGATTAGTCGCGAAAGCGGCGAGAGTCCGGCGACTGCAATTCAATCGGGCGAGCGCCTCTACGTTCTGTACACGTCGGGGTCGAGTGGGAGACCGAAGGGGGTGGAAGGGACGCATGGGGGAGCACTGAACCGGTTTGAGTGGATGTGGGGGAGGTATCTATTTGAGGCGGGAGAGGTGTGTTGTCAGAAGACGAATCTGGGGTTTGTGGATTCGGTGTGGGAGATTTTCGGGCCGCTGCTGGCGGGCGTGCCGAGCGTGATCGTGCCGCAAGAGGCGTTGCTCGATCCGGAAGAGCTGATCGGGTATCTGGCCAGGCACGGCGTGACGCGGATGGTGCTGGTGCCATCGCTGCTGCGAGCGTTGCTGGATCATGCGCCGAATCTGGGCGAGCGGCTGCCGAAGTTGAAGTTGTGGTCGTTGAGCGGGGAAGCGCTGCCGTGGGAGTTGGCCGGCAGGTTTCAGAAGGCGTTTCCGCAAGCGACGCTGTTGAACATTTACGGTTCGTCGGAAGTAGCGGCGGACGTGACCTGGCACGAGGTCACGGAGCGAGCCGAGGAGAAGACGGGGACGGTGCCGATCGGAAGGCCGATCTCGAATACGCAGGTGTATGTGCTGGACCGGTACAGGAATCCGGTGCCGGTGGGCGTGCGCGGAGAGATCTACGTGGGAGGAGCGGGCTTGGCGCTGGGGTACTGGCGACAGCCGGAGTTGACGGCCGAGCGGTTTGTGGAGAACCCGATCGCGCCGGAGAAGTCGGCACGGTTGTACAAGACGGGGGATCTGGGACGGTGGCAGAAGAATGGCGAGATCGAGTATCTGGGGAGGATCGACAGTGAAGTAAAGGTGCGCGGGATGCGCATTGATTTGCGGGAGATCGAGACGGTGCTGGCGGGTCAGGAGGGGATTGAGGAAGCGGTGGTGGAGTTGAAGGGGGAGGGTGGAGAAGAAGCGCGACTGGTGGCGTACCTGGTGGGCAGGTCGAATGAGAACGGGTTGAATGCGCGGGAACTGCGGAAGTATTTACGAACGAAGTTGCCGGAACACATGGTACCGGCAAGCTACGTGCTGGTTGAGAAGATGCCGTTGCTGCCGAGTGGGAAGGTGAACCGGCGCGCGCTGGAGGAAACGGCAGGGGTGGGGCTGTCGGAGCAGGGGTTGGTGAAGGCGCGGACGGAAGTGGAGCGGAAGCTGGCGGAGATCTGGATGGAGTTGTTGAAGACGAAGGAAGTGGGAGTGGACCAGAACTTTTTTGAGTTGGGAGGACATTCGCTGCTGGTGTTGCAGGTGATGGCGCGAATCCGGCGGATGTTTGAGGTGGAGTTGGCGGTGCGAACGATGTTCGAAGAGCCGACGATCGCGGGGCTGGCGAAAGAGATCGAGAAGGCAGAAGCGCTGGGGTTGAAGGCGAAGATGCCGACGCTGGAACGAAGGCCGCGAGCGGAAGCGGCGGCCAATCGCGAGGCCCTGCTTGCACAACTGGATACGCTCTCCGCCGAAGACGTACAATCCCTCCTCAAACGTGTCCTCGATGCCAAGCACTCAAGTTCCAGAAATTAGCGGATCATAATTCTCCCGATAGTCATTCCGGCGACATCGCGCCTGTCCTCGGCAGATTGATCTCTCGCACTCGACGATCAACATCGGAGGGACTTGTCGGGGCTTCCAGTCCATCTGTCAGCAGAAATCCCTTCAACGCAATTGCATTGAACCACAATTGATTCAACGAGCTGATGTAATCAGTTTCAAGCTTGTACAGTGCGTGCTCCGAACCCAGTACTTGCGGATACGAGGCCTGCATCAGGCCATATCGTTTGTAGATCAGTTCATAGCTTCGCTGTGCAAGGGGAAGTATTCTCGTGCGATAGCGGTCCGCCATCATTTGAGCAGTGCTGTAGCCATCCACGAACGAAGCAGCTCGTTCGCGCAAGACTAGTTCAATTCGTTTCACCTCTTTACGCGCCCGTTCCAAATCAGACTGGGCTGCTTCGACGCCGCCTTGGTTGCGATTGAAGAGTTTCAGTTGCAATCCAACTTCTGCGAATCCCTGAAAACCCACTGGGCGCCCGGTCGATTCCTGTATTTCACGATTTTGCTCCAATCCACCTCGAAAACGCAGATCAGGAATGGCCTCTCGACGTGCTCGCAGCAAGGCCGCTTCTGCTCTCTGGACGCCTGCTTGTGCAATACGAACGCCGGGACTCTCCTGCAGCAGTGTTCGGAGTGTTTGCTCTTCATCGAGTGCGGGCACGTCTTGCTCAAGACTTCCCGCTAGCATAGAGCTTTCAATTGCGGGAGAGGACACCACGGATGCCAGGGAAGCCATCGCGCGTCGCCGCGAATGCTCGGCCGCAATGACGGCAAGATCTGCCTGCTCAGCTTCGACTTCAGAATTCAGTACTTCCGTTTCGTTTTGCTGACCGACATTGAGAAGCTGACGGTCGTATTTCGCACTCTCCGAGGCAATCCGAGAAAGTTCTTTTCGCATTGCAACGGTTTCTTGTGCAGCAAGTGCCTGATAGTAGAGCAGCCGCACCGCATTCTTAACTCGTAATTCTTGCTCTTCGCTCTCTAGTTCCGCCTGTCGCACCTCCTGGGCCAAGACTTTTTGGTTAAGCGCAAGTTTGCTCCCCAGAATGACATCCTGCTCAACAAAAAACCCTTGCTGTCCGCCGTTGAACGATCCGCCGCGTATTTCCTCCCCTGTGTAACCGACTGTTGGGTTCGGCCAGAGACCCGACTGCGAGCGCCGACCCTTTGATGCGCTAATCTCGGCCGCAGCTTGCGCTAGGGTTGGGTTGTTTTTCAGCGCAAGCTGCTCAAGCTCATCCAGTCGAATAAGTTTTTGTTGAGGATTTGCCTGCAACGCACCTAGTGTTGGTGTCGAGGGCGGAGGCAAGGGTTTGACATCGTGTTGCATACCCTTCATCTCTGCGCCTTGTGGAGTTGATGCTTGATGTTTATGAGAGTCGTCCTGAGCGGACTCGGTCGAATTCTGTGCACAAGCCCACGTCGCAGCGGCAAGGATCGCCACAAATGCAGCCATCTTGAAACTCATCCTTAGTTGCGGAGCCACAGTCACAGCGCATGCCACCCGTCTATTTTTAACTACGATCATGACTTGCCTCCGCGGACGGCGCTGCATTTTCGTTAACAGGGTGCGATTTCAAACTCTGAATTTGTTCGTACAGCTCATCTGGCACGATCCGAACGAGCGTCATCATGCCCATAAAACTCGCGCTCCAGTTCGTACGCAGTCCATAATGTTCGGGGCGATACACTGCCTCATCCATTCCCATTTCCATAAACGCGTCCTGCGGGAATCCTGGAACTTTTTCAGCATCCTCCGCGATCGGCGCATGATGCCGATGCGGAACCCCCACCGTATTGGCATAAGTTTGCATTTGAGACATCGCACTTGAACCATCTAGCCGCATGGTTGTCATCATGCGATCCCCCATCAGGTCGGACATACTGTTCATCATGTGGTGCGGCAGATGGCAATGCAGCATCCAGTCCCCGGGATTTGACGCCACAAACTCGATGTCTCGAGCCTGCGCCACGCCAACCAGCACCGTGTTCGCCGGGCCCCATGTTGCCTCCGGCTGTCTGCCGCCTTCTGAGCCGGTCACGGCAAATGTATTTCCATGAAGGTGAATCGGATGATGGTCCATGCCCATGTTCACCAATCGCACACGCACCCGGCTGCCGTGCCGAACCACGATTGGCGTCGTATCAGGAGCAGCTTTTCCGTTGAAGGTCAGCCAGTTGAATTCCATGTTTGCTGTATTAGGCACATTATTGTTTGGCAAGATCGCCCACTCTTGCATGACGATCCCGAAATCGTGATCGACCTGTGGGGCCCATGGCTTTGCTGGATGAATCACAAACATCCCGATCATCCCCATCATTTCCTGCATCGCTCCGTGCGAGTGATAGAAAAAAGTGCCCGCCTGGTTCAGAGTGAACTGGTATACAAACTTCCCACCGGGAGCGACAGGCGGCTGGCTGATGTATGGCATGCCGTCCATCGCCACGGGAATTTCGAGTCCGTGCCAGTGAATGCTGGTTGATTCCGGCAGTTTGTTTTCGAACACCACGCGCACGCGATCCCCTTGATTCACCTGGATCGTGGGGCCCGGACAAGAACCGTTGTAGCCCCATACTTGCATCTCGCGACCAGGGATGAGTCGCCGTTTCACTGGTTCGGCGACGAGGTGAAATTCTTTCGCGCCGTCGACCACGCGCCAGGGCAATTGTGGAACATCAGGAGTTTCGACCAGCACATTACTTCGAGCTCTACCGGCAGGGCGTGGGTGTGTGTCTTTGGACGCAGTACTCTTCTCGGCGGCAAGTAACCGTGGCGCCGCAGCGAGTCCGGCGCTCAAACCCATGGCGCGTGCCAAAAAATCTCTTCTGCTTTTCATGAAAAATTCCTTGTCGTTTGGCGAAGGCGTTCCTTACAGGACGCTCCATCCGCATTGATCATCCACGCAAAGATCTATCCACGCAGACCCCTCAGGCCTGCTGCGCGGAACATCGAAACTCAGTTTGAGTGAAAGGTTAAATGCGGAGAATTATAAGAAGGGTTCCGTCGAAGCCAGGAGGTTGTGTTGCGATTGACAGAGAAGAATAGCTGGCGCCAGGATCGGGAGCAGGGTAGGAAAGCGACGAAGTGAAGCAGGCATTTGATCGACCGTTCTCAACAACTGCCTCACGGAACTCACGAACTAGTCCTTGAACGGAACACGCCACATGACACTGGTTCACGACTACGCATCCCAATTTCGTTTGGGTACTCAATTCAGAAACCGACGGCACATCTTCATGCGTGCCGGTGTTGTGGTGGTGTCCCGAGTGGACGGTATGCTTTTCCCCGTGCGCGGCTCCATGGCCGGTTTGAGGTCGTTCACCACATAGCGCGCGGCAGATGGTCGCTCCCGCCAACGGTCCCGACAGCAGGACCAGGATCAGCGCCATCGCAGCTGTTATCTTGACCGTCACCTGCCGTCACTGTATCTCATGAATGGCTTACGTTCAAACCGGCTGACCGTCACGTTGGTGCACTGCGCTTCGTGCGCTGTCGTTCCCGGTACGCGAGTGGCGCGCCTCTAACCGCATGCGCATGCCGTACTTGGGGCGTAACGTGATCAGTGGTTCGGGCTGCACTTTATGTCCCGGAACCAATGTCAGCTTCCATTTTTGTGCCAGTGTTGCGAGCACCAAAACACATTCCATCCAGGCGAACGACTCTCCAATACATTGGCGCCCGCCTGCTCCGAAAGGGAAGTATGCAAATTTTGGACGCTGCGCCTTAGCCGCTGGAGAGAATCTTTCCGGATCAAAGCGCAATGGGTCGGGGAAGAACTTTTCCTCGCGATGCGTTACATACTGAGACATCAGTACAGTGGTCTTGGCAGGCAAGCGATACGGCCCCAGATCGAAGTCCTTAATCGCTTTTCGTCCCATCGCCCAAGCCGGAGGGAACAAACGCATCGATTCTGCAAGTACCATTTCGGTGTAACGAAGGTTAGGGAGATCATCGATCCCTGGAGATCGTCCCTTAAGAACTTGATCGAGCTCAGCGTGAAGTAAGCGTTGAGCGTCCTGATTTTGATCGAGCAGATACCACGTCCACGTCAACGCGTTCGCAACCGTCTCGTACCCAGCGAGAAAGATCGTCGTCACTTGATCTCGCAGCCGCTCGTTTGTTTCTGGAGAGTCATCCTCTTCCGCCGCGATCATCATGTCGAGCAAATCGCCGCCTCTATCCGCACGGATGCTTCTGGATTTTCGATGCTCGGCAATCATGCGATACACAATTTGGTCGAGCTTCGCTCGTTCGCGCGCGAACCGGCCCACTTTTGGTGCGCGCAACTGAACCAAAATTTCGACCGCAGGCAGCAAGACCAGATAGTGGTAGAGGTTCATGATCCGGTTGATCGATTCAGTAAGCTCTGCAACTTCAGCTCCCAGATCGGTTGAAAATAAGGTGCGCGATACGATCGCGAGTGTCAGGTCCATCATGTGCTGGGATGCGTCGATCACTTCGCCATCCCGCCATCGCCTCGCTGCCCGTTCGCTTTCTTCGACCATCGTATCCGCGTACCCTCGGATTGCCTGTCGATGAAATGCCGGCTGTGCCGCGAGTCGCTGTTGCCGATGGTCCTTTCCTTCGCTCGTGATCATCCCCTCGCCCAATAGCATCTTGGTGCGCTGAACGGTTCTCTCCTTCACGAAGTTGTCATTCTGGACGACTAAAACTTCGCGAATGAAATCCGGATGGTTCAGGAAAAGAATATTTTCTGGACCGATCTTGTAATGCGCAATATCGCCGAACCTTCTCGCCAGGTCTTCAAACAGATGAATTGGATCGTGCGGACGGAACTTCCGGAACGCGAACCAGAGAAGGTTGTGCTCCAGTCCCGGAGGAAAACGATACTGCGACGCTTTACCTTTTCGAAATGACATCAGATGTTTCTATCGTGCCTTAAAAGATTTCGTGCAGGAGGGCGAGAACGGACAAAAACACACCAATTTTCTCGCAATTCAAATTTCGGCCCACAAATTTATCCATTTCCAAACACCTAGAGTGCCTCCGCTGTCTTCGTGCGCAAAACGTGGATTGTCTTGCCCTAGGATAGGACCTGAACGGAGCCTTAGCTCGAAATAGTCAGAGGACACTTCATGTTCGATGCAATTATCGTCGGTGCCGGACTGGCTGGCTTGGCTTGCGCCTGCGATCTTCATGAGAAAGGTCTGTCGATTCTTGTTCTTGAAGCGTCGGATGCAGTCGGCGGGCGCGCCCGCACCGATCACTTCGACGGCTTCGTCCTCGATCGCGGTTTTCAAGTCTTGCTGACCGCCTATCCCGAAGCCCAAAAAATGTTTGATTACGACGCGCTTCGTTTGCAGCGCTTCGAAAACGGAGCGCTGGTCCGGTCAGGCGGGAAATTTCACCATCTCGCTGATCCCTGGCGAACACCTTCGAGGGCATTTCAAACCGCCCTTGCTCCCGTCGGCAGTGTCTCCGACAAACTGAAAATTGCCCAGCTTCGCCGGCATGTGAATCGCTCCTCGCTGGACCGAATCTTCGATGCGCCCGAGACTTCTACGAGCGATTTTCTGCGCCGGTTCGGCTTCTCTCCGGTTGTCACGGAGCGGTTCTTTCATCCCTTTCTTAGCGGCATCTTCCTTGAAAACAAGCTTGTGACTTCCAGCCGCATGTTTGAATTCGTATTCAGAATGTTTGCTGAGGGCGATGCTGCGCTTCCGGCCAGGGGGATGGGAGCGATGTCTGAACAACTCGCCTCAAGACTTCCAGCAGGCTCCCTGAGGCTCAATTCGCCGGTGATGACTATCGAAGCAGGAGGGATAACCCTTGATTCTGGCCAATCCATACCCGCACGCTCCGTAGTCGTCGCGACGGACTTTGTTTCCGCCGCCTCTCTCATTCCGCGTCTTCATCCTCCTCTCTCTAGGGGGACGACTTGTCTGTACTTCGCGGCTACCAAACCTCCTGTTTCGGATCCAATTCTTGTTCTAAATGGAGAGGGTAGAGGCTTGGTGAACAACTTGTGCGTCCCGAGCATTGTTGCGCCCACTTATGCGCCATCCGGCTCATGTCTCATCTCTGCGAGTGTGATTGGTCCAATTCCACAGACCGGAGCGTTGGAACAAGCCGTGCGTGCACAAATGCTGGAATGGTTCGGCGCAGAAGTCGAAGAGTGGCGCCACTTGCGCACCTACTGGATCCCAGACGCGCTGCCCGCGCAGTCGACCATCACTTACGCGAACGGCAACAGCCGAATCACCCGCGGGCTTTATGTCTGCGGAGATTATCGCGATACTGCATCAATTAACGGAGCGCTGCGATCTGCTCGTCACGCGGCGTTGGCACTCGTAGAAGACCATCAATAGAAAAGGCACGACGAGTCCGTGCCTTTCAAACCTGTGATTCTCAGCTCTTTTTCGATTCGTCTAGTGCTGCGATGACTTCCTTGCTGTGCTTGTTCGGATCTACCGTCGTGTACGAACGAACGATTTTGCCGGTCGGATCAATAATGAACGTGTGGCGCGCGGCAAACTTGACCGCCCCCATGTCGTTAAGCGAACCATAAGCCGTCGTTACCTTGTGGTCCGTGTCTGCCAGCAATTTGAAGTTCAAACCCTCTTTGGTGCAAAACTGTTTGTGAGAGTCCACGCTGTCGACGCTGACACCCAGGACAACCGCATTCCGCTTGCTGAATTCCGGCTGGTCTTTCTCAAAATTGTGCGCCTCAATCGTGCAGCCGGTCGTCATGTCCTTTGGATAAAAATAGAGCACCACCCATTTACCCTTGTAGTCCGCCAAACTGACAGGGCTGCCATCCTGCGAAGGCAATGTGAATTCAGGGGCCATTGTGCCCACTTCCGGAACGGGGGCGGCAAACGCCGTAAACGCGATCACTGCCGCAATGACAGTGAGAGCTAAGACGATCAGAATCTTTCGCACTTCGAACCTCCTACAGTCAATCTTGTCCGCACGGCTCAGCTGGCAGCGCGGTGTCCCTGAAGTGAGTCCTCGCGCCGGCAAACTGCACTGCAGTATTTTACGGCATCCCAGATCGATGCCAGTCGGCGGTGCCATACAATCATGCCGCCGCATACCGAACACAGCTTGGTAGCAACCGTAACGCTGCTCGTGGCGCCCGTTTTCTTATCTGTGGAGTTCATACCTTAAGAGATTGCGCTCGTAGAAATCGGTTACAGCCCAAGAACTTCTCCTGCCGTCAGGTCGCCTAGCATTGCTTACTTCTTTTGATCCATTACTCGCAGTCAAAGGCACAAAATTGTTGCCCTGTCGCGAGCTCGCTGGTCGCCATCTTTAGCGTAGCCCCAGCAAAATTCTGCATTATTGCTTATCATGGAAGGTTGGCGTTCATAGCAGGGAGAAAGCAGACGTGGCTGATCAGCAAACAAATGGTTTAGAAGTTCTGGAAACTCGAGAGTGGCTCGATTCCTTGGACTACGTACTATCTCAAGGCGGGCCGGATCGCGCCGGTAGGTTGCTCCAGCAATTGGCTTTACACGCTCGCCGAGCTGGGGGCGTCAACCTTCCTTTCACTGCGACAACTCCCTACCAGAACACGATCTACTCGAAGTCTCAGGCACCATTCCCTGGGAGCCAGGAAATGGAACGGCGCATCAAGAGCCTGGTGCGCTGGAACGCGCTCGCCATGGTCGTCCGCGCTAACAAGATCCAGGAAGGCATCGGCGGGCACATTTCCACTTTTGCATCCGCCGCCACGTTGTATGAAGTTGCATTCAACCATTTTCTGAGGGCCCAGAGCGATGCGGGTGATCGCGACATTGTTTATTTTCAAGGACACGCCGCCCCCGGAATCTATGCTCGCGCATTTCTCGAAGGGCGCATTCCCGTTGAAAAGCTCGAAAACTTCCGGCGCGAACTGAAACCCGGCGGCGGCCTTTCCTCCTACCCGCATCCGTGGCTCATGCAAGACTTTTGGGAATTTCCCACCGTCTCCATGGGGCTCGGCCCAATTCAGGCCATCTACCATGCGCGCTTCATCAAGTACCTTGAAAATCGCGGCCTGAAAACGACGACCGGCGGCAAAGTGTGGGCCTTCCTTGGCGACGGCGAAATGGACGAGCCAGAATCTCTCGGCTCCATAACGCTGGCTTCGCGCGAGCGCCTCGATAACCTGATCTTCGTGGTGAACTGTAATCTGCAGCGTCTCGACGGTCCTGTCCGCGGTAACGGCAAAATCATTCAGGAACTCGAAGCGATTTTCCGCGGCGCGGGCTGGAACGTGATCAAGTGCATCTGGGGAAGCGATTGGGACACCCTCATCCAGAATGATCGTGATGGTCTGCTCGTTCGCCGCATGGGTGAAATCACTGACGGCCAGTACCAGAAATACTTCGTCGAAAGCGGAGCGTACTTCCGCCAGAACTTTTTTGGTACGGATCCCCGCCTGCTGAAAATGGTTGAGCATCTTTCCGATGAGCAGCTGTCGCGACTCCGGCTTGGCGGCCACGATCCCATTAAAGTGCACGCGGCCTTCAAGGCAGCGACCGATCACACCGGATCACCGTCGATCGTTTTAGCCAAGACCATCAAAGGCTACGGCTTGGGTGAGGCAGGCGAAGGCAAGAACATCACTCACCAGCAGAAGAAACTGAACGAAGATGAGCTGGCGATTTTTCGTTCACGCTTTGGAATCCCAATTCCCGACGATGAACTCCAGCACGCTCCTTTCTATCGCCCCTCGGACGACAGCGCGGAAATCAAATACATGCAGGAACGAAGGCAGCAGCTGGGTGGTTATATGCCCCAGCGCAAGGTTCGCGCGACGCCTCTTAAGGCGATTTCCGAATCGCACTTCGAAGAATTCTATAAAGGCACAGAGGGTCGGGAAGCGTCGACCACCATGGTTTTCGTTCGACTTTTGTCGAAACTGCTCCGCGATCCTGAAATCGGCAAGCTGATTGTACCCATCATTCCTGACGAAGCCCGTACTTTCGGAATGGAAGCGCTTTTCCGCCAAGTGGGCATCTATTCAAGCGTCGGCCAGCTTTACGAACCTGTCGACATGGACACGCTCCTTTACTACAAGGAAGCGAAGAACGGACAGATTCTCGAAGAAGGAATCACCGAAGCTGGATCGATGTGCTCGTTCATCGCAGCGGGCACTGCCTATGCCAATCACGGCATCAACACGATCCCATTCTTCATTTACTACTCGATGTTCGGCTTCCAGCGTATCGGCGACTTGATCTGGGCCGCTGCCGACATGCGCTGTCGCGGGTTCCTCGTTGGTGGCACCGCCGGACGCACAACTTTGGCAGGAGAAGGCTTGCAACACCAGGATGGACACAGCCATGTCATCGCCCTGACCGTGCCGAACATCATGGCTTACGATCCCGCGTTTGCGTACGAAATCGCGATCATTCTGCAAGATGGCATTAAGCGGATGTACATCGATCAGGAGTCGATCTTCTACTACCTCACCGTCACCAACGAACCGCTGCCCATGCCGCCCATGCCGGCAGGTGATCACGTTCGCAACGGCATCCTCAAGGGGATGTACCGCTACAAACCATCAGACAAGAAGGACGCGAAGTTGCAAGCGCAGCTTTTTGGAAGCGGCACCATTATGTTCGAGGTGCTCAAGGCGCAACAGATTCTCGGAGACAAGTATGGTGTCGCAGCTGATGTGTGGAGCGTCACGAGCTACAAGGAACTCTATCGTGATGCGAATGACTGCGAGCGCTGGAACATGCTTCATCCCGGTCAACCGGCGAAAGTGCCTTATGTGACCCAATGTCTGAAGGGTGCACCCGGAGTGTTCGTCGCAGCATCCGATTATATGAAGGTGCTTCCGGAAAGCATCGCACAGTGGGTACCCGGACGACTGTTCTCACTTGGCACTGACGGATTCGGTCGAAGCGAAAGCCGGGCAGCTCTCCGTGACTTCTTTGAAGTTGACGCCAAGCACATCGTGCTAGCTACTCTCACGGCTCTGGCGCGGGAAAGCAAGATTAAGCCGGAAGACCTGCAGCGAGCGGTCCGCGAACTCAACATCAATCCGGACAAACTAAACCCGGTCAACAGCTAGGAAAGGGACTGACAGATAGTGACGGAATTTAAACTTCCCGAGCTGGGCGAAAATATCGAAAGCGGTGACTTGGTGCGACTGATGATCTCGCCCGGCGCCAGCGTCACCGAAGGCCAGCCCGTGATGGAACTTGAGACCGACAAGGCGGTCGTCGAAGTCCCTTCTTCGGTAAGCGGCACGATAAAAGAGATTCGCGTAAAAGAAGGCGACAAACTCAAAGTCGGCCAGGTCATCTTTACCGTCGAAAACGGCGCGGGTCCTACGAAGGCGGCCGAATCCAAAGCCCCCGCGGAACCCAAGCCAGCCGAGCCGCCCCCTCCACCTGTGGAGCAGACTCCGCCGGAGCCAAAGCCCGCTCCAGCCGTGGCTCCTGCACAATCAGCTCCAGCACAAGCGCCACCCACCGCTACGACCTCCGCTTCCGCCTCGGAATTCGTTCTCCCCGAACTCGGCGAAAACATCGACCAGGGTGACTTGGTACGCATGCTCGTCACTGTCGGCGCCCGAGTTTCCGAAGGACAGCCCGTGATGGAACTCGAGACTGACAAGGCCGTCGTCGAGGTGCCCTCATCTGTCACCGGTGTAGTGCGCGAGATCAAAGTAAAGGAAGGCCAGAAGGTCAAAGTCGGCCAGGTCATCTTCACTCTCGAGGGTGGCGCTTCTACGCCCGCTGCACCTCCAAAACGCCAGACTGCACCCGTCGAGCACGTCTCCGGACAACAAGCCGCTCGCATCGGGTTCCAGCTAGCGATGCAAGCCGAAGGGAAGACCGAGGAACAGGCGCTCCCCCCTGATCGACCGCCTGCTCAAACGGAACCAACATTCACTATGCCGACTCAACTCGGCAAAGTTGCGGGCACGGAGCATCGCGAACCTGTTCCTGCGGCTCCGCATGTTCGCCGTCTTGCCCGCGAAATCGGCGTCGACATTCACGACGTGAAGGGTTCCGGTCCCGCCGGACGCATCAGCGAAGACGATGTCAAGCTGCACGCGAAAAATCTGCTGGCGACCGCTGCGACGGCAGTGCAAGCGCCTCGCGCCGGACACTTTGTTCAGCCGGATCTGCCAGACTTCGCGAAGTGGGGCAAGATCGAACGCGTCTCCATGCGCGGCGTGCGTCGCAAGACGGCTCAACATCTCTCCGAAGCGTGGAATACGATTCCGCACGTCACGCAGCAGGACAAAGCTGACATCACCGAACTCGAGCAGTTGCGTGCGCGTTTCGCTCCGAAGGCCGAAGAAGCCGGCGGCAAGATGACCGTCGCCGCGATTGCGCTCAAGGTCGTTGCCTCGGCCATCAAGGTCTTCCCGCAGTTCAACGCCTCGATCGACATGGCGAAGGAAGAAATCGTTTACAAGCAGTACATCAACATCGGCGTTGCGGTGGATACCGATCGCGGCCTGCTTGTGCCGGTCATCCCCGACGTCGACAAGAAGAACATCGTCGAACTCGCGGCCGAACTAACGCAGCTCTCGAAGAAAGCGCGCGATAAAAAGCTCACGCCCGAAGAAATGAGCGGCGGGACATTTACCATCACCAACCTCGGCGGCATTGGCGGTACCGGATTTTCTCCCATCGTCAACTATCCGGAAGTCGCGATCCTCGGTCTTTCGCGCTCGAGCATGGAGCCCGTCTATATCAACGGCAAATTCGAAGCGCGCCTCGTTCTACCGTTATCACTTTCTTATGATCACCGGCTGATTGACGGCGCGGATGCAGCCCGCTTCCTGCGCTGGATCGCCGAAGCTTTTGAGCAGCCATTCCTTCTTTCAGTACAAGGATAAGGACAAGAAAACAAAATGTCGGACAATTCCAACATTAAAGTTGCAGTCATTGGCGGTGGACCGGGTGGCTACGCCGCCGCATTTCTTGCAGCCGACCTCGGCATGAAGGTCACCCTCATCGATCCCGAAGCGAATCCTGGCGGTGTGTGTCTCTACCGCGGATGCATCCCTTCGAAATCTCTTCTTCATATCGCGAAACTCATCGAAGAAGCCGAGCAGTCAAAAGCCTGGGGCATTGAGTTTCCCAAGCCGAAGATCAACCTCGATCAACTCCGATCGTTCAAGGAAGGTGTCGTAAAAAAACTCACGGGCGGCCTCGGACAACTCGCCAAACAACGTTCCGTTCAATACGTTCAGGGCAAGGCTGCGTTCGTGAACTCCACCACGCTGAAAGTAACAAAAACTGCGGGCGGCGAAGAGAACATGACTTTCGACCGCATCATCATCGCGACCGGGTCGCGCCCAGCCGTCGTTCCCAGTCTGAAGGTCGATAGCCCCCGGTTCATGGATTCCACTGGCGCTCTTAATTTAGAAGACATTCCAAAGACTCTCCTCGTGATCGGCGGAGGCTACATCGGTCTCGAATTGGGTTCTGTCTATGCCGCTCTCGGCACAAAAGTCACCGTCGTCGAAATGTTGGCTGGAATTCTTCCCGGAGCCGATCGTGATCTCGTTCTCCCGCTCCAGAAACGCATGGAGAAGCTGGTCTCCTCCATCATGGTCAACACGACCGTAAAGTCTCTTAAAGAGGACAAGAACGGCATCAAAGCTACGTTTGAAGGCGCCGACGTTAAAGAGAAAGAACAAGTCTTCGACCGTGTTCTGATGTCCGTCGGTCGTAAACCAAACTCCGAAATTCCCGGTCTCGACAAGACCAAGGTAAAAGTCAATCAGCGCGGATTTATCCAGGTAAACGAGCAGCTGCAAACCGACGATCCGGCTATCTTTGCCATCGGCGACGTGGTCGGCGAACCGATGCTCGCGCATAAAGCCACTCACGAGGGTCGCACAGCCGCCGAAGCCATCGCTGGACACAAAGTCGCCTTTGAGCCAAACGCGATTCCAGCCGTCGTCTTTACTGATCCGGAAATCGCGTGGGCTGGCCTCACTGAAACCCAAGCGAAGGATCAGGGCCGCGAATACAAAGTTGCAAAGTATCCGTGGGCAGCCTCCGGCCGCGCTATTACGATCGATCGGCCCGAAGGCATGACGAAACTCATCATCGATCCGAAAACCGAGCGCGTTCTGGGTGTCGGCATTGTGGGAGCGGGAGCAGGCGAACTCATTGCCGAAGGCGTGCTCGCCATCGAAATGTGCGCAACCGCCGCGGATCTCGGTCTGACCATCCATCCGCATCCAACGCTTTCGGAAACGATCATGGGCGCAGCAGAAGTTTTCTACGGCCAGGCCACGGACATCTATCGGCCAAAACGCTGACGTTGTCTAACTTTGATTTCGGAATCGAGCGGCTGGACCTGCGCTCGATTTTCCTCTTTCTGTAGAATAGTGGCTCGCAAAGCTGCTTGATCGATCCACGGCGCTCACATCGCGCCGGGTCACCTCGTGGAGACCTTGAATGTCAGCCCGTTTTCAGTGGTTGTGCCTTTCGGCGTTACTGCTTTCACTCGCCGTATCGTCACTGGCGCAGCCTTTGCCGAAAGCGCTTGCTCCCGTAAATAATTCAGATAGTTCAACGTCGACAACCGATCCACTTGGTCGCGAAACACCTGCCGGAACGGTCTTTGGATTTCTTCAAGCCTGTCAATCAGCTAACTATAAGACCGCTGCCCAGTATCTTGACCTGCCCGCTCGAAAACAGAGTGAGGGTCCGGAAATAGCAATGCAGCTCAAGGCGCTCATCGACACCAGCGGCGCCAACGTCAGCCTGAAACGAATCAGCACGCGTCCTGAAGGCGACATGCAGGAAGGGGTGGCGTTCGATCGGCAACACTTGGGCACACTTGTTGCAGGTGATAGCGAAGCCCCCTTGTTATTGGAGCGACAAACCAAACCATCCATTGGCAAGATTTGGTACTTCTCGTCCGATACGCTCGAAAAGGTTCCTGAGCTCTACGACCAGATTCAGGCTCACGAAATCGAGAAGAAGCTTCCGACCGCGTTGGTGGAAAACGAATTCGTCGGTCTTGCTCTGTGGCAGTGGTTTGCGTTGCTTCTCGCGCTGCCGCTGTCTGCTGCGATCGCGTGGTTGCTCATCAAGGTCTCTCAGGTCCCTCGAACTCTCTACGCTCGACGCAAAGGACTTCCGATTCGGCAGCTCTGGAAGAACACGTCGTGGCCGCTCTGGCTGTTATTGGCCACTTTGGTGGACCGCATCCTGGTCGCGTATATCGGAGTTCCCCTCTTGCAGCGCCATTACTACTCGCAGCTGACTATGGTCATTGCTGTGAGTGCGTTGTTCTGGGTGCTCTGGAGAGTGACAGCTCGAGTACTCCATCATTTCCGCAACCGCGCGATCAACGCCGGACGAACTGGAACCGGCTCACTCATGATCCTCGGTGAGCGAATTTTCAAGGCGCTCATCATCATCGGCGCGGTCATCGCGGTGCTCGGCGTTCTCGGCTTCAACTTGACGACTGCTCTCGCAGGACTCGGCATCGGTGGTCTGGCCATCGCGTTTGCAGCTCAAAAAACACTCGAGAATCTTTTCGGCGGTGTTTCCGTTCTTGGCGACGAAGTGATCCGCGTTGGCGATACTTGTCAGTTTGGCGAGCGCGTCGGCACCGTGGAAGACATCAGCTTGCGGTCCACGCGCATTCGGACTACCGAGCGTACGGAACTCTCCATACCGAATGGTGCTCTTGCCACCATGAACGTTGAGAATCTCACCAGGCGCGACAAGATTCTCTTCAAGACTGCTCTCGGGTTACGGAGCGAGACCTCTCCCGATCAGTTGCGCTACGTACTCGCTGAAATCCGCCGGATGTTGTACGAGCACCCCAAGGTCGAAACCTCGAGCGCGCGCATCCGTTTCATTGGAATCGCCGCCAGTTCCCTCGACCTGGAACTCTTTTCTTTTGTCCTGACGCGCGAAATGAGTGAGTTCACGGCAATCCGCGAAGATCTCCTGTTCCGCATCATGGAAATTGTCGCCGAGAGTGGGTCGAGTTTCGCATTCCCCTCTCGCACAACGTATTTCACTCGTGATCCCGGTTTGGACAAAGACAAGTCTGAAGCAGCGTCCAAACAGGTGCAACAGTGGCGCGATGAAAAGCAATTGCCGTTTCCGGATTTCACGCCACCTGAAATCTCAGCGCTTCGGGGTTCGATCGAATATCCGGCGCCCGACTCGTCCCTCGGCAACGGACGGAAGGTCGGCTAGCAAGAAGATGTTGAAAATGTATTGAAACGAGATCGTCATAAAGAGGCGAACGAAACGATGAAAACCAGGACATCTCTCATTGTCGCGGCCTGTGCGATGATCTTTCTCTCTGCATGCAATAACAAGAAAACTAGTGTGACCCCGGCACCACTCAAGACCGCTATCACAGGAAATGTCATATACATGGAGCGAATCGCGCTGCCTCCGGACGCGGTGGTCCAGGTGCAGTTGCAAGATGTCTCACGCGCAGATGCACCCGCCATTGTTCTTGGCGACCAGACGATCACCGCTAGCCATCAGGTTCCGATACCGTTTCGCATCGAGTACGACCCAAAGCAAATCGTGGAAAATCACACCTACTCCATAAGCGCGCGAATCACGATTGATGGACAGTTGCGCTGGACTAACACAACCGCCGTCCGCGTTCTGACCCAGGGCAACCCCAAAGAGAATGTCTCGATACGCGTGTCGCAAGTGGGCTCCTGACCGCGGCTAAGCTCTAAAGGTCACGTCGCAGGCTTACTGCGGTAACTTGCTGCCACGGGCTCGTGTCCCTAGCATGGAACAGTTATGCCCACCCCTGTCTTGCTGCTCTCAAGCGACGAGCAGGCTGTTCATGTCGTCAGCCAGGTTCTTACCGAACTGGGCCTCGTAGTGGAACGGCCCGCAGCTGCATCCTCAGCCATTCGTGAAATCGAAGTTCGTTCATTCAGCGCGCTCGTCATCGATTGCGATGACCTGGCATCCGCGAAGCTGATGTTCGATGCGCTCAAGCGCTCCAAGCTCAACCAGGGAATTCCCGCCATTGCTGTTGTAAGCGGCGGAACAGCGCTGCCGACTGCGTTCCGTCTCGGCGCCCAATTTGTGATTACCAAGCCCGCTTCGCTCGATCAGGTTCGGCACACTCTCCGCGCCGCGAGCAGCAAAATGAAAAAAGAAGCAGGTGCTGTTGTTTCAACTCCGACAACGCCCGTTCCCGCGCGTGCCCATGCGGCTGCTGCCGGTGCGGCTGCCGCGGCCTTAGATAAAAACACTTCGAACGCTCTGCCGCCGGTATCGTCTCAGTCCGCACCTTCAGGACTGAGCTCACGTTCTGCAAACTTGAAGGCAGATTCGCCATCACCTGTTCAATCCGCGGGATTCGCCGTGGCGCCTGCGCGCGTCGCAGCACCCGACACTTCGTTGAAACCTGTCTCCTCTGTCCCGTCGGCGCCCGTAAAGAAATCTGTGCCCAAAGCCGACTCGGACGATCCGATGCTTGCCGATCTCGACGATCTCGAGAACCCGGGTGGCTTTGTTCCGCCTCCATTTACACAGCTCAAACTGAAACGTCGCACGCCAATCGTGGCGTTCACTTGCGTCATGATCATGCTTGCAGGGGCAGGCACATATTTTGCATGGATGACGCGTCCTGACTTCCGCGATTTCGTGATGTACCAATATGTGAAAGTCCGAGCTTTGATTGGTAAGCCGGTGCCACCGCCGCCAGCGCCCGTGCAATCGAAACCTGCTCCACCACCGCCGGCGCCCGCCACAATCCCTGCTACGCCGGAAGAAAGTGCGCCTGCCTCGTCAACGAACACGACTGAAGGTTCGACGCCGGCCGCTCCTTCGCCGGAAGTCACTCCGGTCGTCGCCCCAGCACCGAACTCAACCCAACCTTACACCGCACCGGCGAATCGTCAGCGCTGACGGCCGGTTTCACGCCTTCATTGCTCGTTCGCGTTACCGCCGTAACTTGCTGGTGTTCACGTTCGTACCTACGATTGTCGCTGTATGGGTTACCAAGCGTTACTCTTCTGCCCCGATGACAAGCTGGCACGTGTGGTTACACAGGTGCTAAGCGATCTCGACTTCAGTGTAGAAACCGCCACTGAACCCTTCGCTGCCGTGAAGAAGCTGATGGCTCAGCACTTCGATGCAGTAGTCGTCGACTGCGATAACGAGCAGAACGCGACACTATTGTTTAAGAGCGCGCGCAATTCGAGTTCAAACCAGTCCTCGCTTGCGGTCGCGGTAGTGGAGGGGCAGGCAGGAGTAGCCAAGGCATTTCGTATTGGAGCCAATCTTGTTCTAACCAAGCCCATCAACGTGGAACAAGCGAAAGGGACGTTGCGCGTTGCGCGCGGCCTGCTTCGTAAAGGTGGAGACGCAAAAGCCGCGCCGCCAAAGGCGGCCAGCACCGCCCCAACTCAGCCGGTTCGACCACCTGCACAGGTTGCCAAGAAACCTGTAACGCCAGTTTACGAGCCCAAGGTCACCCCGACGGCTCCGGTTGCGAGGGCATCCGCTACGCCTCTCGAAGTAGAGCACGATCCCACTCCGAATCTCGACGCTGCCGACCTCGCGATGCTCGAGTCCTTGCGCGATCCCGTCGCTCCCTCTGCTACTGAATTCAAACCCTCGAAAGATTTTGCCTGGCAAGCTGCGAAGGGAAACGCCGGGCCGATGGCGTCCGCGCTTCAACGCGCTGCAGAAGCTGCGGGCAAAACCGTCGAACCCGCTCCAGCCAAGCCGCACCTTGTAGTCGAAGCGCAGAAGTCCGCATCGAGTAGCCGTGGCAGCGCCGCCGCGGCGCCGGCGATGGCGCGAGAATTTTCCGAGAGCAGCGTTGAAACCGCAGCCACAGAGCATGTTTCGGCAACCCCGGCGCATGCGGAAGCGCATTCCTATTCAGAGCCCGCGCGCGAAACGAGCGCGCCCTCTTTTTCAGCGTATGGCCTCGACGATGAGGCGGAAGAATCTTCGAAGAGCAAGAAGCCTTATTTCATCGTAGCGGCTATTGTTGTGGCAGGCGGAATGGCTTTTTACGGCTGGACGATGAAGCACAGCTCGTCGTCGCCGACGCCCGCGACTGTGGCGCCCGCCGCGACAACGCCAACGGAAACCGTGCCGGCGCAAACCACGCCGTCCCCAGCACCGCCCGCGCAGAATTCGCAATCGAGCACGCCGGAAACATCGTCCACCGATCGCGATCAGACTCCTACTTCGCATTCCGCGAAACCAAGTGCTGCCAAGACTCCTCTGGTTGCGGAAGACACCGTGACGAAGGTTGCTCCTCTAGTCGTCAGGAATGACAGCGGCGCGCACTCTGCGTCAGCAGCGAGTGAGCCCGCTCCTCAGGCACCCGGTGCTCTGAGCATCGCATCCGGGTCAAGCAACGACAGCGCATTAAGCAGCCTGGTTGCCAGTACGCCGGTAAACGTCCCGAAACACACTCCGCAAACACTTCGCATTTCTCAGGGCGTATCACAGGGACTGATCCTCAAACGCGTTCAGCCCGCTTACCCTGCTCAGGCAATGCAGATGCGCATACAAGGCGCCGTGCAACTATTGGCCACGATCAGCAAAGAAGGACAGATCTCGAACCTCAGTGTGTTGAACGGCGACAGCATCTTGGCCCGCGCCGCGACCGATGCGGTACGTCAGTGGAAATACAAGCCCTATTACCTGAATGGCGAACCAGTCGAGATCCAGACTCAAATCACTGTAAACTTCAAACTGCCGAACTAACCAAGAACTAAGACCGATCGATCGACTGGCCCGAGCCTAGCCGGGCCTTTCGTCTTTTCGAACAAGATCGAGTCGTCAGCACGGTCAGGAGCGAACCCGCGACGCCGAAGCCGCGCACGCGAGCAAATGCGTCATCCCGAAGACCGCGCGTGCTCTTCAGCGTGGCGAGGGATCCGGTGTACAACATCGCAGAACTTCGAAAAACAGATTGCAAAAGACGAAATACCGCTACGAGCCCGACCCCGTACTTTTTCTTGTCAAGCCCCTAAAACCGTCGAATTTCCCGCAACTCCATCACAACACAAGAAATATAAACTCTTCACCCATGTCCCATTTTCCCTACGCCAGTTGATATTCTGATAATAAGGGGACTAGTTGGAGCGTACCGTCGTGACCCGGGCATA
>Ga0207650_10000121_pt1 | contig 102877 bp, 73 predicted proteins | sample KBSS63metaG_FD_184325 | JGI IMG/M metagenome (GOLD analysis project Ga0207650, IMG submission 184325) | Switchgrass rhizosphere microbial communities from Kellogg Biological Station, Michigan, USA - KBS S6-3 metaG (SPAdes) (version 2) | ecosystem: Host-associated > Plants > Roots > Rhizosphere...
ACGCCAACATAAAAGGCGCTCCCAATGGAGTGGTCAGTGCTGATTCTCTGACTTTCGTGCTCACTGCGTCAGGCCTCTCGGCCAGCCAGTTTACTGGTGTCGCGGTGCACTTCTGTACCGCATCCGGGGCAGGCTGCGGCCCGAATACCGGATTTGCTTCGAGCACTCCAATTACTACGGTTCCAGAGCCTGGCACTCTATCTCTGATCGGAACCGGCCTCATCGGCTTAGCTGCTATGGTACGTCGTTCCTTCGGTGGTCGTCACAATGAGTCTGGGCGTCATCACCGAGGTGAAAGCAGAGTCGTCTGAAATTGCATGTCGCAGTTCCGCATCGCGAGTGAAAACCATCCGCCGAGGTCGCGTTGGATGCGCTGGGCCGACCTCGTGCATGGTTCAAAATCGCACAGTAAAGAATACATTTGCGCAATCAGATATCTCGGTTCACACTTGCGCGGCTGGGGTGCCGGCATGAATCTCCAATGGCTGCCGGTTCTTGCAAACGTTGTTCCGGGCGTTACGGTGTTCCTAATGATTTCCGCCGGGAGCGCTCAAAAAGAAGTCGACAGCCCTTCCGCAAATCCGGACACTATTCATTTGCCGAGTGCCGCCGCGAGCGTTCCTGACAAACCCAACAGCCTCTCTTCTCACGACGTTCCCAAGTGTATCGAGCGGACCGTCCAAGATTCTGTACCTGGTTGGCGTCGAAGCAAGACCGCGGACCCGTCGTAAGAGTCTGTCTGGATTTACGCCGCATCTGGCATTCCGCTGCGTTTCAAAAATGTTTCCAGAGAATGCTTGAGTGATTGATGCAGTCGATCATCCATTTCGATAAGGTCGGGAATCAAATTACTAATATCGATACTCTGCAAATGTTGCTGGGTGCATTGGGCGATGACGTGGTGCAAGAGTCTGGTTTCCTCGAGCAACATCGATAATGAATATCCTTGTTTTTGCCTTACCTCTCCGTGCTTCGCCGCCGAGTCTTGCGACGCCTGCAGCCCACTCGGACCTTGATTACCGGGCGGCCGTACAAGTTCATCAAGGACCTGGGGCAAATGATCGATCCGCTCGAGTCTCTCCAACTTAATCTGTTTGATTTCCGGATCTTTGTCCACGGCTTGGTACCAAGCCTCAACAATATCTTGTTTGTTGCGGGCGATGAACTGAGGTAGTCGTTCCGTGAATATCACATTGCGTTTTCGGTCGCGTGCAAGACTTTCACGGATGGCTTTAACGACTTGGCTTGCGTCGGTGCCCTTGATCAAAAAGTCGTCTACTTGATTGTGAATTGCTCGCAACGCGGCTTGAAAGGCTGGATAGCCAGTCAAAATGATGGTGAGCACGTTCGGCTGTACTCTGCGCATCGCACTCGTTACGGTAAACCCATCGCCTGGCTGGCCAATATTCAAATCAGCAATGAGGACGTCATATGTTTCTCCAGTAATAAGCTTTAATGCTTCCGGAACAGTGGAAGCGGTGCTCACTTGGAATCCCTCGCCAGCCAGAATCGCAGACCAGATCAGTCTCAATGTCGGGTCGTCATCAACGAAAAGTACTCGAATGTTCTCGGGCATAGTGCGCCTCAAGACCGTTGGTACTTGTAGGATGATTCTTGAGCCACAAACGGATGTCGGACATTGCGTGGTCCTCAAGACGACTAGCTTCTGGCCGCAAGTCTATTTCCTGCCCAGTTTCGCGGGGAGATGATGTGACAAACCCTGAGAACAGGGGTTGGCGCTTGACTCTTGAATCGCACGGGCATACGTTGGGCCTCATACGGAGAAGGGACCATGAACACTCCATCCTACGGAGCCCCTTGGCAACAAATATTCGTTCACGCGATGTTAGAAATTGACAGCCCACGCGTTGCCTCGAAAATCGCTGCGGCGGAAGACGCGGTATCCAAGCGCCTGAACGAATTACCGTTGAACCAGGCGAATGCAGAAGAACTTCAAGCCTTGATAAGCGCCATCAACAAACTTCGAAGCGCCAAGGCTGAGGCTGTGGCAAGGCACTCCGGCCAGTAGATCGACGTTATTCAAGGATGGCAGCTCATCCAGTGCATCGCTGTGTGCCGACCGGGCTCGTATGTGGCTACGATAAACAATCACTCAACCTGCCTTCGAGTAATCATGTTTGATGTCGATAATTTGTCTGCCCGAGACGATCACAACGTCGCCGGATTGCAGCTCGACTTTGAACTCGCTGCGGTCAATGGTGTCTTCCAGCGTATCAGCCGAGATCGTCCTTGTAATTGCCTTAATGCGTCCCCATTGCTTGGCAGAATTTTCATTTGTCATCACCATGCAATAGGCGTCGATCATAGTCTGAAGTTTGTTTGCGAAATTCATGGGCGAAAGCTTACGCGCACTTGGTACTCACTTCAAATCAACATCTCGATGTCGACGTGCGCCCCTTGGCCTTTTGGTGCGGTTGATCCAGGGTTACCGCAAGTGCGGATTATGTGCTGGAGACTAGTCAGGAGCTGCCGATGGTGAGAGCTGAACACCATAGATTTCCGACCTAATGACACACGATCGTGCCCCAGCACAAGCTTCATGATTGCTCTTTAGTTTGTATGACGCGTTGGCGTTTGCACTCTACAATGGGGCCGATTAGAACACTCTGCTTTCTGGCGTCACTCTGTCAGAAGTGACAGACCGTTGTTGGGGGACACCAATTGCGGAACTAACCTGAGGTGTTCTGCATAGTCTGGGGATTCGTCACGAAATTGATCGAGTGGAGGGTCGCTGTTCAATCTACACCCAGGTAGTCGGCGTAACATCGCCATTTCACCAACATCGCCGATTTAGCAGTGACGCCCTCTCACGGCTTTTTCCAGTCTGTCAATGCCACTAGCTCGTCTAGGATTTCCTGCAATCTTTGCAGTCGACGTTCTTGATCCGCTGCGCCGCCCTGTATCTTCTTGCCGCCTTGCAAGTACAAGCGGTTCGCTTCTCTAATTTGTGCTATTTCTTCGCGCAACCTTCCGATGCGCTCTCTGACGGGCTGCTGCATAGGGATAGGCTAGCAGAACGCGGGAATCACTGCGGCAGCATCGCAGTTTGCACAAACGGACTCGAGCAGGGAATGCGGGTCGTCGAGGTAACAGTTGCAAAATTGCCATTACACTAATTGACCGGAGTTTGCGAGCAAACGGCGCAACCTGGTGAGAACGCTTGTCATCAACCGTCGTGCGAAATTATCGTGTCACTCTTTACCGGCTACGCCATAACTTTATTAGACCAAAATGGCTTACAGGACCCAGCGACCTGCGTGGGTAGAGGATGTTTGGCCTTCACTCTGATTCGGCTTACGTCGGTTCGGCAGCGGGGTGAGCGCAGTATTTCTCAGCCGAGAGTTGTGTTCGCCCAAAGCGGCATGGAGTTCGCGAAATATCTGATTCAACTCCGACCCGGCTGGCGTGATTATGGCCTGCTCACAGAGTCCTAAAATACGATCATTCAAACGTCTACTGCCCATAAAGATTCCAACATTTTGCCACATCTTTCTGTCGCAGGAGAGAGCCGGCGTATTCACAGGCAGCGCGTCTTTCGCGTTTGTCCCCAGTCGCCGCCGTGCAGCAGGTCCGCAACAGCCCTAATCAGCTTCTACCTCATAGAGTTACTGACATGCAGTGAGCGCGAAGGTTCTAGCCTCCGAAATAGTTGGTGAAAAATCGCCATATCACTCGTTGACACTTTGGCACTTGCTGCCGAAGAGAGTCATCTGACATCACGAAACAAGTACCACTCTCCTGAGACAGGCTCGAAAAAGACTCCAGGAGCGTAGTCGAGTCTGTTTTTGAAGTGCGACGGAGGCGTCTCAGAATATGCCAAGCCTTTGCAGTCCATATCCAGGGCGGACCCACTGCAATCAACCCAGAAGAAGATAACCGCAGGGAAATCCTCGCTCCGCGCTAAACCGCTCTTAATTCCCACCTCTCTAAACAGGGAACGATATTCATTCCAATGCTGGGTCGGAAGGGTTGAGCTGGAATAGTCGAAGTCTATACGAGTGATGTGGCGATCTTCGTTTGCCATCTGCACAAGCCGCGCCAATTGATCCCGTTTAGTGGCAAGCATTTTTTTGAGCGTCGGATCAGACACTTTATTGTCGCAACCCAGCAGCGTGAAGCAGCCGAAAAGGAGGATGATCGCAGTCTTAATCTTCTTGTACATCTCGCGTTCTGACATGATGAGTAAAACTCTACGAGATGGTCAAGTGAAGATAAATCGCCACTTCACTTATTGACGGTGCCACAATAACCCAAAAACGATTCTCTGGCGGTGGTGTCTGTTACTCTCTCCCAGAGATGACAAAAGCCAAGGTTTCAAAGCAGCGAAGATGGCAAATAGCGAAACTCCGGGTGGGCCGATGCGCGATCTGCGGGAAAAAACGGAAGCACTACGCATACCACTGCGACCCTTGCCAAGAGAAGTATCGAAAGGCCATGCGGAGGTTGACTGGGAACAAGCCTTACTCTGGAAGCCGTGGTCGCGCAGCACGAGTCAAGGACAGGAATCCAGGAAAGAGGTAAGCCAGAGCATCAGCGATGCTCTTGAGCTTCAGCGGCTTGGTAATGTGGCCGCGGAGTCCTGCTTTCAACTGTTGCTACGATGGCACAACTGGTGAAAATCGCCATTACACTCCCCCCTACTAGACTCCCCAGGGGTGTCAATGAGTGCTAACGCCTGTTAACGCCAGTTGACCGTTGGCGCATAATTCTGAGCCATGCATTTGAAAGCACATCGGAGCCGTATCCTATCAGCTGTCCTGATGGGTGTGGCGGTCACAACAGCCTTGAGTCTTCTGCAACCGCATTTCAAAGCGCGGGTTGTTGATGAAATCGCCTGATCGGGACAATTGACCAACTCACCTCCGCGGCGTCTTGTTGCGGGCCAGCTGTTCGGCGTCCGCGATGGCGCCTTTGCCGCGGGGAAACCTGGCGAAGTCGGCCGCGAGGACGAGGGTGAGTAATACCATGGCCGTCGCAAGGCTGAAGCGGATGCCCTCGATGAAGTCGCTGTCGGCAGCCGCTAGCATCGCCTTCTGTATCGCGGCATCGACATGTTGGATCGGCCGACCGGGTCCGATCTCGGCAGCGTAAGCACGCGGGTTCGCGTTCCGGATGATTGTCGCGGCGACTGCCTTGCGCTCGGTTGCATCCGGGAGGGCACCGGCGAGGTGGTCATTGAGAGTCGTCGTCAGTACTCCAGCGAGGATCGATCCGAGCACGGCGAACCCGACGGTGGAACCAAGCGCGCGCTGTACGCTCATGATGCCCGATGCCATTCCCGCGCGCGCGGCTGGCACTGCCGTCATCGCGAGCGAAGTAATCGGCGTCAGGCACAATCCGACTCCCACTCCTACGAACAAGAGGCCGGCGCCGACGATCATGGTGCCCGCCCGCAGTCCCGCGATCAGGACACCGCATCCGACGATCTGCGACGCGAGGCCGAGGAGAATCAGCCGCCGCGAGCCGATCACACCCACGAGTTTCCCCGCTGTCAGCGACACGATCATCATGCTCGCGCTGTACGGCAACAGCAGCAACCCGGCATCGGTGGGAGAGAAACCGCGAACGTTCTGCAGGTACTGGGTGACCACGAGCAACATCCCGTATGTGGCGAACAACACGGCGAAGATCGTGATAATCGCGAGGGAATACGTCCGGTCGCCGAACAGCATCAGGTCCATCATCGGGTCCACGCTCCTGCGCTCGCAGAAAATAAATGCCGCCAGCGCCGCCCCCGCGACCACGAAGAGCGTGAGGATCTCACCCGATAGCCAGCCGGCTTGGGGACCTTCGATCACGGCAAACGCAAAAGCCCCGACCGCCATCATGAAGAGAAGCTGCCCGGGGATGTCGAACCTGCGCGGGCGCTCGTCCCGCGACTCCACCACGAATCCCCACGTCAGGGCCAAGATGACGATCCCGACGGGAACGTTAACCATAAAGATCGAGGGCCAGCCAGTCTGCTGCACCATGAAGCCGCCGAGCGTCGGCCCGATCCCGATGGCCGTGCTTGCGATCGCGGTCCAGATACCGATCGCCCAGGCCTTCACCTTCGGATCGGGAAACGCCGCGCTCACCAGCGCTAGCGAGGTTACGTTGACCATCGCTGCCCCTACCCCCTGGACCGCGCGCGCGAAGTTGAGAACATCGAGCGAGGGTGCCAGGCCGCACCCGCCGGAGGCCGCCGTGAAAATAGCGACGCCGGCGAGGTAGAGCTTGCGGCGCCCGTAGATGTCCGCTGCCGCCCCGGCCGACATGATCGCAATCGCCATCCCGAGGCTGTAGGCCGTGACCACCCACTGCAGTCCCGCCTCGCCCACCTTGAAGTCCAACTGGATGGCGGGCAACGCAACGTTCACGATCAACGCGTCCAGATAGATCATGAAGAGGCCGAGGCCTGTGGCCGCGAGTGTGAAGCGCTGCGTCTTATTCATGGGCGCTCAAAAGTTTCTCACAGATGGGAATCTGGGCTGGCCCCATTTTTCCTGATCAAGAATGCCACCTTAGGGGCAGATAAGTATGGGATGGGCCTGCTCCGTTCAGGATCACCTGAAGGTGTTAACACTGGAGGCTGTTGTGGTGGAGCAATGTCGCAATTTCAATCATTGAGGGGCGCTAGGGGGGTCTAGGCAGGTCAATGAGTGATAACGCCTGTTAACGCCAGCTATGGTTTGCTCACTGCATGCGCGGCTGCAGCTTTCATTCGCCGAATCATCTCCAGCGAACAGTTTGCGTCGTTGCCCTTGTCTCGGCAGGCGGCGTTGACATGTTCGATGGCGGGCAGGAAAAGGGGAAACCCTAAAAGCGCATCTGTGAAGGCCTGCTCTCCCTGCTCCTTATAAACATTCTCCAGACGTTCGAGCTGACGAATTTCTTCTTTGCGAACTTTGAAAAACTCTTTTTTAGATTCCCGGTCGCCCCAAGTGGAACCATCCTGAAAGTACACAAATTCGACTCGTGCAGTTGCCCCGAGCGGTGAATCAGCAGCGCTAACTCTAAGAGTTTGCGCAACCCCATTCACGATTGACGGCCCGAAAGTTGGCAAGGACGCGTTGATGCTTTCTGAGACACCTGTAGTCAGAACACCATCCCCGAAGAAATAATCGCTTCGGTGGCTGAAATCGAGACCAGGAACACTTCCCCCCATCGTTTGAAAGCGGATAGATAAATAAAGAATGGGTTTCAATCCAACATTTGTAGCGGAAGCCTCTAAGTGATGAGCGTAGTGCGTTATGTTTGAGGGGTCGTCTGCGCTAAGCCTTACATACCCAGTAACGTGCAGTGGACTCCCGGGACGGGAGACGTCGCGCAATTCGACACGCGCTTGGTAACCAGCGCCGACGTCTTGCGCAAACAGTGCGGGTACAGCGGCCAACACAGCAATTGTCGAGATATACCGCACCCACATCGGGAACACGGTGCTCCTCTATCGGCGCACATTATACTTCCTGAACTGTTGAAAAATCGCCATTTCACCAACTACTTTCCCCGGACGCTCATTTCCGTGTGGCCACCGATCGTTGTCAGTGCTGGTGTGGATGGTGTTTCGCTGCCATTGCTTCGTTGCGATAGGCAGCCCTACTATGGCTTGACCAAAGGAATCTGGGATGACAATTGCAGTTCGACCATGTAGCCTAGACGCCGGTCGATTTGATAAAACATTGCGGTTTTCTTTGCGGAGATTACCTTCTCGAATTCAGACATCCACTTCAGGCGAAGTTCCGCCATCTCTTCCTCGCTTGTAATCCAACGCTTCATGAAACTGCGGGCTTGCTCGTCGGTCAGTGTGTTGTAGTTTTGCGCGTATTCCTTAATCAGCGCATAGCGGGTGTCGTAGATCCTCGAGTGCTCGACTACGTAGCGGTCGTAGACTGGCCAGAACTTGACGGCTTCGGCTTCCGTCAGTGGGAGATTAGCCGCAACAATCTTCTTTCTTTGGGAGCGAACGTCTTGGCGCATGAGTTGGATGCTGTCGTCAGCCACCTTATCGGCGGACACTTTGGGCGCGGCCGGGGTCTCTTGGGCATAGGTAAGACCAATCGAAGCTGCCGCAACGAACGACAAGCACAACACTGCAACGACATTTTTCATCAATATGAGTTCTCCGAGTCTCTTGGCCGAACCAAACTAGAGGAACTGCGAGCGATGTTGCACTGGCAAAACTTACAGCCATTTGAATCTCAACTCCGGCTGCACCCGATGCTCGCCACAGCCGCGACTATCTAACATTGGTCCATTCCGGTCGTCCGAACCTTGGCGGAAAATCACCGGAGTTGGGTCTTCGTGTCTTATCCATACAAAGGCCAACTCGTCGAAGTAGAAGGTGACCTTCATATTCGGTTCAAAGCCGCAGACTAGCGCAGGACAATCGGGATGTAGTTGGCGAAAGATCGCCATTTCTCCAACTACTGCCGACATTGGTGCCCTGCCCTAATCGGGCGGGTGAGCCAAAACCCGACCCTCGGAGAACCTAACAGGCGTGAACGAACATATCGTCTTGCGTGCCATGGGCGACTGCAAGTGCGCCGGGACTATTGCAAATCGCTGATGATTTTGGCGGTACAGCAACTGCCGAAGGTTCTGTCAGTCTCAAACCTCATCTTACTGCGCCTGTCCCTGTAGCTAAGGGTGGAAACTGGGCAGGCGACTCAGGCCGCGGTGTTTAATTGAGTTGCGCCCGCGGGTTCCACTGGCAGCATGTTGGTTGCGACTGCGGCAAACACCTATGGCTCAATCGCGCCTGGCACGGTGAGTTTCTGCTGGACCTCGAACGGCGCTGTGTATTGGCGAACTGGCAGGCATTAGCGTCAAAGTGGTATTACGATTTCGGCCGCGTAAGCCACAAGGACGTACAGCCCTCGGGTATACAGCTCTCAGCCTGCCATAGACACAAGATGGAACTTTTTGGGAAACGAGAAATACCTCTTGCCTACGGCTTAGCAGCATCAGTCTTGCAAGAACGCTGTGCCAAAAATTGTGCCCAGTGGCTGTTTGGATGCGCTGAGATCCAAGTTAGCGTGAAGTGCTAAACGCCGCATTTTCACATGCGAAAATGAAAGCATACAAATTGCGCTAAACTGTTGATTCCTTGTTCCACAAGTACTCTTAATCAGTAGGTTGAAGGTTCGATTCCTTCCGCGCTCACCACTTTACAGGCCATCGCACAGGCGCTGTAGCGGGAAATGTAGCGACTCATTCTGAAACGGGGAGTGAAAGTCTGCTCATCGCATTCAGCGCCGCCTCGCCGCTAGAGTGTACGTAGCGCTCGCTCATCTTGATTAATCTGTATCCGGCAATCCCCATTTGGGGGCGAGACGGAATACGCGACGTATCGCACGCAGGGCGGAATTGATACTGGAAACTTTCCATTGCTTGGATTGTAAGGATGCAACGAACTCCGAGATGTGCTCGGCTGTAATCGCATCCATTTTCGCGGTCGATCTTATTGGCAAACAGCCGCCAGGTTATGATTCTGTTTTAGCAGCGCGACTTGTTGTTAGCCCCGCAAGCGACCTCAGATTGGCCAACCATATTCGTCACTTTGCCGTCGTAACCAGCTACTGTCCTACTTTCTTGTATGCGGAGTTGGTTGTGTTCACCTGGATATTCTTGCCCGGCACATCGAGTACGGTTTGCTGCGGATAGTGTGCCCCGTCTGGCAGGCTAGCGAAGGTCACCGCAAGTGATACGGGATCATCCTTCGGATCCTCCACATACGAATGGACGGTGTAGCTGCTGATCGCCTTTGTCTTTGGGTCAAGGCCCAACGCTATCGAGTCTCCCTTTTTTTCGTAATCCTTGATCGTTACAGTGGCAGTACCATCCGATGATGGTGGCTGAATCGAAACATTGCCCGCAGCCTGTGCCGCCTGGATCTTCTGTGGGTCCGGCGGAACATAGTCGTGTACGAGCGCTCCCACTTTCTGCATGTAGTCCTTCAATTCGCCGACCTTCTTCTCCACAATCTCTTTCTTTAAGGCCCCACCCTTTTTTCGTCTACCTCCGCCAGAACTGTCTTGTTCGTTTGATTGGGACGCCGCGTCACCTGCGATCGGCGTTTTCTGCACTTTCCCGTCCGGCCCGTACTGGCATTGTTTCTGTTCTTGTTTCTTCACTTCACCTTTCAGACTGATCTTTGTGGTTTCCGTCCATGTGTACTGCTTAAGCGCAACCTGATTTTTGGCCAGCGACTCTTTGATCGCCGCGACTTTCTGCTGCTTGTCCGCCGCTGATCCCGCCGCGTCCGATTGTGCTTGTGCCTGGATAGGCAATCCTGTGAGTGCGAGAAGGGCCGCAATGCTTGCGATCCTCGAAACGTAAATCAAGATTCCTGCCATATTGATCCCCCTACACATCGTCTGCGAATGAAAGCCGCGGAAGTAAATTCTTAATTGTGGGTGGCGCGACACAAACTGTCAAAACTGCCAGATGCTGGCATGAAGTCGAAGAGATTGCGTTCAGGTGAGCGAACCGGATCGTGAATGCGGTTAGTGTTGGGCATGGTCAGCCACACACCGAGCGCAGCGGCCAAGAGTATGCGTGTGCGGGTTTTCATCTTTTGGTCCCGGGGATAAAAATTTCAGCAGGCCGCATTCTATGCTTGGCTTTAGGGAACCTGGGTACTACTAGCTAATCTGACAGTGCGAGCTTTGTCGGGCAAATGCGCCAGGCAGGCCCAATGTCTGAACGCGGACTGATGGGTCCCTCTTCTACTTTTTTTTACTCCGGAGTGTTAGCCGGCCGAAGTTCAGCTGCTTTATCGACGTAGCACGCTCAGCATCCTCGATGCTGGCCAAATTGTAAAAATGCTTAGCATTCAGCTGTTGCCTCCGGTTGATGGCGCGATGATAGGCGTATTGCAGCAGCCACACTTTGCAAGTGCCCTTTGTAGGATCGAATTGTGCCGCTGACCGGAAGATTTCAAAGAATACATTCTGGCTCACATCCTCCGCTTCCGCAGGGTCGCGGACAATTTTTAGCGCGATGCTGTAAACCAGGTGATGGAAGCGGTCGAACAAAGCTGCTAAGGCGTTACTGTCTCCATTTCGCAACTCGACGAGTAGTTGGTCATCGCTCATATGCGACAACCGAGCGATGATGACGTTGGTTCCCATGTGCGCCATCGGTGAGGGATGATCCACTCGGACGGCCACACGGGCCACTGTCAAGACTGCTAGCGGCCGACTATGCAAAATAACCGGTGGCGCATCTCACAACGCGGCGTTCCGTAATTCTCTTTGCTTTGACTCTCGGATTGATCGCGGTACCCGCCATCGCGAAAAACGCGTTGGCTCTAGCAGTCAGAACGATTTGGCAATTTGTAGTTGGCCACTGTCCTAACTAACAGTTGACCATCTGCTTTCACGCGAGCAAGGTCATCACAATCGTAAGGTCCGCTTCTCTGACAAGACAGAAGGAAGCTCGCGATGGTAACTCCTAAATCCATATTGAACGGTCCTAGATGGACATATCGGGCGCTGACATCGGCCGCCTTCATCGGAGCGTTTTGGTCTCTGGCCACGAGTTCCCTGTGTGCCCAGCCACCACTCGACCAGGCTTGGAGCATTTTGCAAGCTGGCGCCGACAACAAGAGCACCGATCAGCGAGTGATCACGATGAGAGTGCTGCAATTGTTACCCGACGATGCGAAGGCTGGAGGCATGGCAACAAAGGGCCTGCACGATCAGGAACCGGATGTGCGGATTGCGGCAGCTCTGTCACTTGGCAGCATGAAATCCAAGAGTGCAATCGCAGAATTGACTGCGCTAGCAAAGAGCGACCCCGAAGGTGGGGTAGTGATGGCCTCTGCCAAATCCCTTATCCAGCTTGGGGACGAACAGGGATACTTGGTCTACTACGCGTTGCTTACTGGGGAACGCAAGTCCGGCGAGAGCCTGATTGGAGGCCAAGAGAAAGAACTGAACCAACTGATGCGAAATCCCAAGCAGATGGAAGCCATGGCATTCGAGCAGGGAATGGGATTCGTACCATTTGGGGGTGTCGGCTTGCAGGCGTATCAGGTCATTCATGAGAATCAGTCCAAAGAGCCGATAGCAAAAGCAACGGCGATCAGGATTTTGGCGAATGACCCTGACCCGCGCACCGCGAAGGCATTGGCTGCCGCAACCAAAGATAAGCACTGGTTGGTGCGGGCGGCCGCTTTTGATGCGCTGGCGAGGCGTGGCGACGCTGCCCTCTTGCCAGATGCAGCTTACGGGCTGACCGATGACAAAGAGGAGGCGAAGCTTGCCGCAGCTGCGGCGGTGATAAAACTGTCCGCCAACCCGAAATAAGGTGACACATCAGCTGCCTCGGCCTTGCCGCCGGCCAGTTTTGCTGCGCTAGCCCCGCTTTTGCGTCGAGCAACCCGGTGTTCATTGGGTGTTGGGGATTGCTTTCAAGCTCCGAAGCAAGTCAGGCAACGGTAACGCAAATTCAATCAACAGGAGGAAAGAACAACTATGGCCAAAAAGCAACCCAACATTTTGATCCTGTGGGGTGACGACATCGGTACGTGGAATGTCAGTTACTTCAGCCGAGGCATGATGGGCTACCGAACGCCGAATATCGATCGCGTCGCCAACGAAGGTGTTGCATTCACCGACTTCTACGGCCAACAAAGCTGCACTGCCGGACGTGCAGCTTTCATCTGTGGCCAGAACCCACTCCGCACCGGCCTCACGAAAGTTGGACTGCCAGGGGCTACTGTCGGCCTTCAGGCGGAAGATCCGACCATCGCCGAACTGCTCAAGCCGCTTGGCTACGCCACCGGTCAGTTTGGCAAGAACCATCTTGGTGATCGCAATGAATACTTGCCGACCGCACACGGATTCGACGAGTTTTTTGGCAACCTCTATCACCTGAACGCGGAGGAAGAACCTGAACTGCCCGACTATCCGAAGGACCCGGAATTCAGAAAGAACTTCGGACCCCGAGGCGTGCTCCACTGCGTGGCAACCGATAAGGACGATACGACTGTCCAGCCGCGTTGGGGGCGGGTGGGCAAACAGAGAATCAAGGACACTGGCCCTCTGACCAAGAAGCGCATGGAAACCGTCGATGAGGAGATCACTTCGGCGGCAACCGGATGGATGGAGAAGCAAGTCAAAGCGAACAAGCCCTTCTTCCTCTGGTACAACTCGACAGCTATGCACTTTCGCACCCACGTTGCCGAGAAGAACCGCGGGAAGAGCGGGCAGGACGAGTACAGCGATCGGATGGTTACCCATGACGAGCAAATTGGGCAGATGCTCGACAAGCTCGATGAATTAGGCGTCGCTGACAACACCATCGTCATGTATTCCACCGACAACGGCCCCGAGAACGACACATGGCCCGATGCCGCAAACACGCCGTTCCGTAGCCAGAAAGATACAAACTGGGAAGGCGCGTGGCGCGTGCCCGCGTTCATCCGCTGGCCCGGCAAGATCAAGGCCGGTTCGGTCTTGAACGGTATCGTCTCTCATCAGGACATGCTGCCAACGTTGCTGGCAGCGGCAGGCGACCCGGACGTTAGCAAGAAACTCTTAAGCGGCTACAAGGTGGGAGACAAAACCTTTAAGGTGCACATAGACGGGGTCAACATGCTGCCCTATCTGACTGGCGAAGTGAAGGAGAGCCCCAGAAAGTCCTTCTTCTACATCAGCGATGATGGCGGCGTCATGGCAGTCAGGACAGGTGACTGGAAGTTGGTTTTTGAAGAGCAGCGTGCCACTTCAACTGCGGTTTGGGGAGAGCCCCTGGTGAAGCTGCGGGTGCCGTTGATATTTAGCCTGCGTCGCGATCCCTTCGAGCGCGCCCAACACAACTCTAATCAGTTCTACAATTGGTTTTTCGATCACATCCCTCTGATGTATGAATGTCAAGCGCTGGTAGCGGCCCAGCTCGAGAACTTCGTGAAGTATCCGCCGCGTCAGAAGGCAGCCTCGTTCAACCTCGACGAGGTGTTAGCGCAATTGCATCATGCTACACAAACGACGCCTAGCAAGCCAGCGGAGTCGAGTACGGCGGAGCATGGTGTTTTGGTTGGCAAAGCGAGTTAAAGGTCGATCGATGGGAGATCGAAAGATCTCCCCTTTATCTTGTTTACGCAATAACACTCGGAGACGTTTATTCGGAACTAATCTTCAATGAGTCGCCTAAGAGAATGTGATTTGGCATTGCTTGATGTAGCAGAGGAGGTGCGGGACTTCTACGACCGTTATCCCTATCCCCGGCCGATAGACAATCTCGACAAATATCAACGTCGTTGGCAGGATCGCCAACGACGCCGTGTGGACTATCACCTATTTTGGCCAACCCGCCCTTATAGAGAAGACCAATCCATCCTCATTGCAGGTTGCGGAACATCCCAGGCTGCGAAGCATGCGTTGCGTTGGCCTTCGGCTCAGGTTACCGGCATCGACCATAGTTCCACGAGCGTGCGCCATACGGAAAAGCTCAAGCGAAAATACAACCTGAAAAATCTCCAGATTCATCAGCTTGGCATCGAGCGGGTCAACGATCTGGGATTGAGTTTCGATCAGATCGTGTGCACCGGGGTTCTCCATCACCTCGCCGATCCTGATGCGGGCCTCAGTGCGCTGCGAAGAGTGCTTAAACCAGACGGAGCGATGCATCTTATGGTGTACGCGCCTTACGGACGCTCCGGCATCTACATGCTGCAAGAGTTCTGCAAGCGGATCGGTATCCAGGCCACCGATGCGGAAATTAGGGATCTAATCGGAGCGCTGAGTGCCTTACCTCCCAAACATCCGTTGGAAAATCTGCTGATCCAGTCCCCAGAACTTCTCGACGAGGCGACCCTTGCCGATGCTCTACTTCACCCGCAGGACCGCGCCTATTCGGTTCCGGAATTGTTCGAGTTTATCGAGAGGGGAGGACTTACATTTGGCCGCTGGCTACGACAAGCGCCTTACACACTTCGCTGCGGTGTCTTCCCAAACATCCCGCAGGCTAGCCGGATGGCACGGCTTCCTCTGTCAGAGCAGTACGCCGCCGTCGAACTATTTCGGGGCACGATGGTACGCCATAGCGTGATTGTGTACCGAAACGATAGTGCCAGCAGGCCGCAACCGATCAGTTTTGCTGGTGATGCGTGGCTTGACTATGTGCCCATTCGAATGCCAGACACCGTCTGTGCTCAAGATCACCTGCCCTCTGGGGCCGTGGCTGTTCTAATCAATCGGAGCCACACTTATACAGATCTAATCCAGCCAATCGGTCCAACGGAAAAGCGGCTGTTCGATGCCGTTGACGGGGAACGTCGTATCCGAGACATTCTGGACAAAACGATGTCAGCCTTGCAGCGAACAACCAACCTCGACATCGCGCGTAGCTTCTTTGAACGGCTCTGGTGGCAGGATCAGGTGGTGTTCGACGCATCAGCGCAACCAAAAGTAGTTTAGAAAGAAACGGAAGCACGGCGCTTTTTTTTTTGATAATCAAGGACGGCTCGAATTCGACCACCATGGACAGCGACACCGACAGTCAGTCTGCTAGCGGCGAACCCTCTCTAATTCGCGGAGGCCCGTTCTATCGCGCCCAGCAGGCGACTAGACTCATCCTTCCGAATCAATGGAACCTCGGTCGACGGATTACTTTTGCGATCGCCCTCGGCTGGTTACCACTGATCCTGATCACTGTCCTCTTCAATGGTGGTGGGCTCGTGTCGCTGCTGCAGGACTATCGTATTCATTCCCGGATACTGATTGCCGTCCCCGTTCTGTTATTCGGTCAGCTTCTCATCGAATCGCGCTTCCGCATGGTGGTAGGGCACATCACCGAAGCGGGCTTCCTAGGGACGGCAGACTTGGAGCGCATGGAGGGCATTATCGGCACGCTGCGACGTCTCCGCGACTCTATGCTCCCAGAGCTGGCGATCGTACTCCTGTTAATTGTTCACACCGTTACCTCGTACAAGAGCTTGGTGGACGCTACGCCATGGCTTGCCCACGGAGTCCGGCCAAATCTCCAATTGACCCCGGCAGGGTGGTATGCCGTTCTAGTGAGTACAACCATGTTCCAGTTCCTCTTGGGTCTCGGAGTCTGGAAATGGCTGCTCTGGACGCTCTTTACGTTCAAATTAGCAAGGTTGAACTTAAAGCTTATCCCCACTCATCCGGACAGGAACGGGGGACTCGGATTTCTCGGCCTGACCCCGCTCGCTTTCGCGCCCGTCGTTTTCGCCGCCACGTGTGTCATAGCAGCAACCTGGCGCCATGAGGTGCTACACGATGGCGCGAACCTGATGAGCTTTAAACTCCCTGCAATTGTTCTGCTAATCATCATCGCGATAATCGCGCTTGCACCCCTTGCATTCTTTGTACCCCGGCTGGTTGCATTGCGCCGCCAAGGAATTCTGGAATACGGTGTGCTCGGCCAGATTCAAAGCAGGGACTTTCACCAGAAATGGATTCATCATGGTGCCGGGCATGACGCCGAATTCCTCTCTGCTCCCGAAATTAGCACCCTCTGTGATTTCGGGCAGGATTATGAAAGAGTCGAACAGCTGAGGCCTTTTCCCGCAGACAGGAAAGCTCTGATCGCGCTGGCGGTTTCCGTAGCGGTTCCGATGTTGCCCCTGATTCTCGCCGTGATTCCCCTCACCGTGGTTTTAAAGAGCTTGTTGGCAGCGTTACGCTGATTGCATCTGGATCGTACGGAAGTTGACTCTTGGAAAAGATGACGATCACCAAATCCCTATCCCGTCAAGCAAGCCAAAGCCGAGTACGCCTAAAGTAGCGGCATCTCCAAACTCCGTGCTGTCGGTATTGACAGTTCTCGACGACTCGGTCTTCGATTCCTATTGATAGATGTGAAAGGTGATTGGAGGCACAGCAATGAAACCGACACGATTTTCCTTGGGATTGTCTTTGTTTGTGCTGGTTGCCTTGGTCGCCTGGGCTGGAGTAAACGCTGACTGGGACAAAACCGCCAATTTTGCCAACTACAAGACATACGCCTGGGGGAAAGGCACGCCAGCGAAGAATCAACTCTGGGATCAAAGAATTATGGACGCGGTAGATGGGCAGCTTGCCGCAAAGGGACTTCAAAAAGTGGACGTTGCCAGCAACCCAGATTTGATCGTCATCTACCACGCAGCAGAGGGATCTGAGACTGAGTTGAACACCCTGAATACTGGAGGGTGGGGTTGGCGCTGGGACGGACTGCGCAGTGAGCCGGGCGAGGCGCCTTCCGGCGGCCTGTCAACAACTACCGCGGACAAGATTCCAACTGGCCAGTTGAGTGTCGACATTGGAGACGCCAAGACCAAGAAGTTGCTTTGGCTCGGCAGCGCCAGCGACACTCTTAGTGATAATCCGGACAAGGATGAAAAGAAAATGAGCGGCGAAGTCGAGAAGATGTTCAAGAAGTTTCCTCCGCCTGTCAAGAATTAGTGGACTTGTCTTGGTGTCGAAAACCTCGCAACTACCTCTGGAGCCCGCCCCGTAGCGGCACAGCGGACGGAGCTGGTCTCGTGTCTGTTAACAACAGTTAGCGCGGACTTCGGCTTCTCCTGCAGAGTAGCTGGAGTTCGCATGCTCCTAATATTTGACAATCCCAACTTCGTCGAGGCTGAGAGGTTTTCTCGAGCCAAAAGCTGCCACCGTCATTCGCGCTGTTGACCGTTGGCATATTGTTGGCATATTAGGGACTGACTTACCCACGCCTTTGGCTTTTGAAGCACTGGCAGGTGGAGCGGTTCCAGCTAATTTCTGAACTTGGGAAGGTTTCACCGCTATGCCGACAGTCGCGGGACGCACCTTGCGTTTGCGCGCTGGCGACCGAAAGGACGACCCAACGCCTCGTCAGCCATCATTCTTAATAATCCTCCTGGAATACTTGCCCGTGAGACACCGAGTAATCGCGAATGTTCTCGACTAAAAGCAAAGAAAAGTGAGCGTATCCTCTGTGGACCTCTCCGTTTCTGCGTCGCCGATACGTTGCATCGAATTACGCCAACTGGCCTACTTACTATAGTGACAGACTGCCGACAACCATCAAAAAGCCGACGCGAATGTCGAGTAGCAAGAACGGGTGCGATGACAGTTTTCGAATGCCTTGCGATAAACCGCCCCACCAAGCGCACGCCGTTCCTTCCCACGTTGCCGGTTTTGATATACGAAGCAATTTCAATAACACGGTAAACCCGATTAGGCAGGTGGATTTCTGTCAGCGACGGCGTCCTCTCTCTGGTCAATGTGACAGCCCATGACTGTCCCTTGTGCCAGTTGCCCAACTGGAGGGGACGGGCTACTCTCGCCCGACAGTGATGGGGCAGTCTCTGGAAAGCTTGACTCGATGGTCGAGTCGCTATGAAAGAACCGCGAAACCCTCGGTCATGGAGAAAGGGCTTATGAGGCAAATCGAATGTGCCCTAATCTTCTCGGCTCTGCTCCTGGCGGCGCCTCTGGCAGAGGGTCGCGCTCAAGATGCGCATAGCACTGTGTTGCCCGCCGGAGGACGCTCTTACTTCACTGCCAAAATGGAGAATCTGACGCAGAAGCTTCAGCTTAACCCCGATCAGCAAGCGAAACTAAAGCCGATTGCTGAACAAGAAGTCGGATATCTGGAGGAGATTCAACTCAATCCGGTTCTTTCGAAAAAGGACAAGCTCAAGAAGCTCAACGCAGTTCTTCACAATTACGATGAACGTATGAAACCGGTACTTACGTCTGATCAGTGGGAGAAACTCAGCTCATGCGGAGTGAACAGAAATCAGAACTCGAGAAGCTCGCCAAAGCGCCTGCGACAACTGGTGAAAAACCGTGATGTTAACCAATGATCGTCGCCGGAACCTCAGGGATATGAACGACTGCGGGGATTTCCTGGGCGACTGCACACCAAAAGCGCGATCTCGCTTGCGACGATCATTATGGTCGCGGCGCGCGCAATCAATCTGCCCGGCAATTGAGGCTCAATCGAGAGAAACAAGAGATCAGTTTCAGTTGAAGGAAAGAACAACGCCACACCTGTAACGAACGATCATTTTTGCCCTACTTGTTGGTCCCGCTGTTAACAACAGTTGGCCTCCGCACAAAGATGCTCCTCAAGATTCCGCAAAGGACAAGAAGGCCGCTGCGGAAGCAACTATGGCCGAGGACTAAGCAGACATTGTCGAATCAAACGTGCATAAATAGTGACTAAATAGGCCAGTTCGCAGTTGCGAAGGAACAAAGAACTCGAACTTTCTCGGAGGAGAAAAGCAATGAGGCAATCGATGCAGAGTAGCTTGAAGAAAGCCGGTCTTGGGACGTTCTTCGCCGTGTTGGCGTGCAGTTTGGCACTCGCACAAGATGTTACGACGAACTCCATGCCTGGAACAGATTTTGGAAAATATCACACCTATAAATGGGTCACGATCGAGGGAGCTGAATATCCGAACCAGATTCTAGATGCGCAGATCAAGGCATCTGTCGACAAGCAATTGGCGAGCAAGGGCCTGACCAAAACCGACGGCGACAACGCCGATCTTCATATCGGCTACCAGACCTCGGTATCTCAGTCTAAGGAATGGAACGCATACGGCACTGGCGGCCTGCGGTGGGGAGGCGGTATGGGAACTGCAACCGAGTCCACTATCAATACCGGCACCCTGGTCGTGGATATGTATGATCCGGCGGCGAAAAAACTTGTCTGGCAAGGCAGAGCCACCAAGACATTGGATCCGGGTGCCAAAGAAGATAAACGGCAGAAGGATCTGGATAAAGCCACAGAGAAGCTACTGAAGAATTTCCCGACGAAGCAGGGCTAAATGTCAGCTTCCCGGGGCCGCATACAAAATTCGCGATTGAACAGAGTCTATCTTTAATATCGCTTAGGAGGTCCTTCTTTGTGCCGGAGGCAGGAGGGTCCAACATCGAAATTGCCCAGCATCTCAGCAAGCATGAAGATGCATCAACGTCTCGGACAGCCGAAATATTGGAAATCGCGGAGGCAGTGGCGCTCGCCCCCAGCCACTGCGAGAGTAAAACTTGAGTGAGTTACCCAATCTGAAGGCTCAATGCTACGTACGGCTTAATGCGTCGAATGCGCCGGGAGTTCTAGATTTGCTTTCCGAGTGGAGGATGGACCGCATTCCGCGAACAGTCTTTTCTCGTCATCGCATCTTTAATCAGCCCACCTAGCGTTCGGCGACTAAAACCAAGAAGTTTCGGCGATGAAGACGAATGCCGGACTTCTTTGCCATTCGCTATCGCGAGAAACCTGGATGTTAGAGTTTGATTCTCGGCGTGTGAAAAATCACAAACAAATAAAGCCCGAAGGCGACTCTTGACGGTTCGGCTTTCGTAATCGGCCACCTGAACGGAGGTAGGCAGTCGCGATCACAGTTATTGGCCAAAACGCAACCAGCACAGGAGCAGTCGCTATCCCTGGGGCCTTGCTCAAGTATCACGCTCCCGGATGCTCGAATGGCTCTTTGGAATATCTAGCCTTATCGATTTCAATCACGAGTGCGACTGCGGGTTCGCGGTGGTCAGGGTATGGCTCACCCACATACTTGCGCGAGATACCATCCAACAGTTTGAAATCGGCATCCCGACGACGTTCCACCACGCGACCCCGGAATTGCGCTTCGCTGTATGGATCTTCGAGATCAACGATGGAAATGGCAACCCGCGGGTCGCGCGCTGTATTGCGGGCCTTTACGGAGCTCTCGTCCGTGCAGACGATGAGATGATTGTCCTCGCGACCGATCCACACTGGCGCACTGTGAGGAGAGCCATCGCTCATGATGGTTGCAAGGTGGGCAAAGTTGCGGCCGTCAACTAGACCGATGACATCGTCTGATAGCGAGATTGCCATGACCTTTCACCTATAAACGGATCGCGCTCTTCACGAACCGACCTCTCTTATTGGATGAAGTCGTCATTGCCGTTGAACGCCACCGAACTGGCCGCTATCGCACATGCAAGAAGAAGCGTTTCCCTCGGTTCGCGGGTTCAAAGCAATGACGACTAAATGCATTGACAGCTTTCCTTGCGACCGCACTCCGACGATATCGAAACGATCGTGGTTCAGTCGTTTGTCTAGATTAGCACCGTGACTTTGTGGTGTGATGTTTACAACCCAGTTCCGCTTTTTCATTTCGTTTCTAATTACAATGATGCTTGAACGAATTCGGCATCTTCTCTTAAAAGCACCCAGAGAAGAGCAGAGCAAGCCTTGATGAGATTTGCGACCTTTAATATTAACAACATCAATAAGCGGCTTGCCAACCTCCTAGCTTGGTTAGCGAAAGCGCAGCCGGACGTCGTTAGTCTCCAAGAGCTGAAGGTGGAGCAGGGTGCCTTTCCTGTGACGGCCCTTCGAAACGTTGGGTATGAAGCAGTTTGGCAAGGGGAGCGTTCCTGGAACGGCGTGGCCATTCTCGCGCGAGGCCAGTCGCCGGTACTGACCTGTGCGAGCATGCCGGGGAACCTTGAGGACCACCAAGCCCGTTACATCGAAGCGGCCGTTCAGGGAATTTTGGTCGCATCCATTTACCTTCCCAACGGGAATCCGCAGCCTGGACCGAAATTCAAATACAAGTTGGCTTGGTTTGAGCGCCTCATTGCCCACGCTGCCAAACTCATGGCGAGCGGCGCCCCGGTGGTCCTAGCCGGCGACTACAACGTCGTGCCCACAGCGCAGGACATTTACCCGACGCGATCTTTGGACGGCAACGCTTTGATACAACCTGAAAGCCGCCAAGCCTTTGCACGTTTGCTTGCTCAAGGCTGGACCGATGCGATGCGCAAACTGCACCCAAATGGGCCGCTTTGGACATTCTGGGATTACAAATTCGAACGGTGGCCAAAGGACAAAGGCATGCGGCTCGACCACTTTCTGCTTTCGCCAAATCTGTCGGAACGGCTGGTCGACGGTGGAGTAGATCGATGGGTACGTGGGGAGGTAAACGCCAGCGATCATGCGCCAACCTGGATACTGATCGATCGTTAAATTGATTGAGAGCCGCTTAAAATAGGCATCAAGTCGCAATCCATAGGACCATCACCGCATCTCTCGCAACGCTTGGAGTGAACCGTGCACACTTTGCTTCAAGATCTTCGCTATTCCGCACGTCAGCTAGTTAATAGTCCAGGATTCACACTGACCGCAGTAATCTCGCTGGCGCTCGGCATTGGAGCGGCCACGGCCGTGTTTAGCGTGATTTATGCAGTCTTGATGCATCCCTATCCCTACCCTGCCGCGGATAGAATAGTACGACTAACGGTCGACAGCGTAGCGGGTTCCGGAGACCCCGTCTATCTAAATGGCGCCGAAGTTCAAACCTTGCGGCAATCACCAGTGGTCGAAAGCGTTCTGGCTTCGGACAACAGCGGTCTTATGCTGACCGGGCAAGATCTTCCGGAGACGGTGCACGCCGTGAGCCTCATCTCGAATAATTTCCAAGATCTCGGCGTGCCCGCTTTGCTGGGTCGCGGACTTTGGCCGCTCGACGCAATGGACGACCAGGAGCCACGACCTGTTGTGGTTCTTTCCTACAGGTTTTGGCGGAGACACTACCTGTCCAATCCGGATGTCGTGGGTCGCACTCTGCAACTTGATCACAGGAACTTCGAGATCGTAGGCGTCGCGGCGCCGCGATTCACTTGGTATGGCGGCGACGTCTATCTCCCGCTGAAGCTGTTGCGAGATCCGGGGCGCACATCTATCGTCGATCTGCTTCTGCGGCCCGGCGTCAGTCGCGCCAAAGCCGAAGCAACACTGCAGCCCCTCGTGGAACAGTTCGCGAGTTCCAGGCATACTGATTTACCGGATGTCTTCAGGGTCCATGTGCATGGGCTGAACGACTGGGTAGTTAGCTCCTTGGGCGGGACACTGTACTTGCTTTTTGGTGCGGTGATGTTGTTGCTGGTGATTGGATGTGGAAATGTCTCGATTCTGCTGCTGGCACGGGGTACGGCGCGGCAACATGAATTGGCTGTGAGAACCGCAGTCGGCGCGGGGCGCTTCCGAATCATTCGCCAATTGCTCACGGAGTCGCTCCTTGTCGCGGTGTTTGGCGCGTTGCTCGGTATTCTAGCTTCTTACGGCGCTCTGGTACTGACGCTGCGTCTGGTGCCTCAAACTACGTTCGCCTCCGAGGCCGTGATTCGTATCAACCTCCCGGTTCTGTTTTTCAGCGTCACGGTCGCGCTCGGAACGGGTGTGCTGTTCGGGCTTTGGCCAGCGCTGCAACTTTCACGTACGCACATCGGGGAGGTCATGCAGTCTGGCGCGCGCCGGTTAGCCGGCAGTGTCCGCGGACGCAAGGCCCATAGCATGCTGATCACCGCGCAGGTGGCGCTGACATTATTGTTACTCGCAGCTGCGGGCTCCTCGATGAAGGGGTTCGCTCAGCTGATCCATCAACCCCTCGGGTACGACCCGCACAACGTGATGGCGATAGGAATTCCTTTACGCGCAAGCTCCTACGGCACTTGGCAGGCGCGTGCAGCCTATTTTGAGCAGCTGCGAGAGAAAGTGGCGGAGACACCGGGAGTGATTACAGCGGCGATTTCCACCGATGCGACGCCACCGCGGAATGGATGGATTATGGGATTTGAAGTCCTGGGCAAACCCATGGCCCCTGGTGCAGGGGCGCTTTTTGATTCGAGTGGGTCTGAGATCGGATCGGTCAACCTGATTAGCCCGGAGTACTTTGCGGCTTTGCGCATTCCCGTGCTGCAAGGACGGATTTGGAGCGACGCCGAGAATAACAAAGGCGCACATGTAGCCGTAATCAACCGTACGCTGGCGCAGCGCTACTTTCCGAATGGGAATGCCATTGGGCACTCGCTGAGATCGGGAGGTCTCGAAGGCAATCCCGCCGCAGTGCTGTCGCCGCCAAATATCGGAGCTACCTGGTTCCAGATTGTGGGCATCGTCGGGGACGCCCGCAATGATGGACTCCGGAGTGCCCCTAGACCATCGGTCTACGTGCCCTATACATTCAGCATGGGAGAGGGCACGGAGATTCTGGTTCGCTCTGAGGTTCCACCCCTGACGCTGCAACATGCCGTGCGCGAGCAGTTGAGGGCCATTAACCCGGATCAGGTCAGTGGCGCTTATGATCTCGAAACTCGCCTCACTTATGAACCCGAGTGGCAGCAGGAGCATGTCGCGGCCTGGCTTTTCGGCATTTTTGCCTGGCTCGCCTTGGCTCTGGCTGCCGTAGGGTTACACAGCGTCGTGTCCTACACAGTGGCACAACGAACCAACGAATTCGGGATTCGTATGGCGCTGGGCGCGCGACGCGAGGACTTGCTGAGACTCGTATTCAGGTCGGCATTGGGAAGCGTGGGCACCGGGATCGCCGCGGGTATCGTCCTGTCGGTGGCACTCAGCCACGTCATCGCGAAGTGGGCACAGGGAAATACGCGCGATCCGGCCATCCTCTTGGCTGGAATGATTCTTCTGGGCGTCGTCTCTGTATTGGCATGCGTAACACCGGCGCGGCGCGCCTCCAGGGTCGATCCGATGGTTGCGCTGCGTTGCGAGTAGCAGAGGCCCGGGGACTAGCGGTGCATCCGTGGAAGCTAAGTGCGCGGGAGTGTTACCCGCACTTGGCAACCTTCTTGACCATTCCGGTTCGAGAGCTCTATCGAACCCTCATGTGCCTCGACGATTTGTCGTGAAAGTGCCAACCCTATGCCGCTTCCCTCCGCTTTAGTCGTATAGAAAGGAACAAAGGCGTTGCTGGGATTGAGCAGTCCGGGACCATTGTCGTCGACGGTCAGAACTACATTTTGATCTTCATTGATCCAGTTGATTGTCACCGGCGATGCATCCAGACTACCGCTGCCAGGCTCGGCACCCTTTAGGGCAGCCTGTTCAAGCACCGCTTCGACAGCGTTGCGAACGAGATTGATTAGCATTTGCTCGATCTGATCTGGATCAACCATCAATGTGACATCCGGTCCTTGCGCGATCGTAACCGGAACGCGCGTTTCGAGAAAAGCTACTCGCTCCAGGATGGGGCGGAGGGCGACTCTCTTCATTACCGGAGGGGGCATTTGTGCCAACTGACGATATGCCTGAAGAAACCGATTCAACGATGCGGAGCGAGCCTCGATGATTTCCAGACCGCGCTCAAAATCATGCCGCTCCTCAGGGGCGAGTTCCATCTGACGCAGGCGGCCTCCTAAACTTCCCGCGATCGACTTTATTGGAGCTAGAGAATTGTTGAGCTCGTGCCCTAGTACCCGAATCAGGCGTTGCCACGCCTTGCGCTCTTCACCTCGAAGCGCACGGCTCACGTCTGAGAGCACAACCAGCGTATGGGGTACTCCCTTTTCCCGAAACTTACTTTGCGCCACTAACCATCTTGCGCTCGAGCTGTTTGAGGGCAGGGAAATCAGAGATTCATTGGGGGCTGCCAGGCACTCTGAGAGACCCACTTCGGCGGCGGTGCGTCCAAGTAGCCTAACCGAGGATTGTTGGAGCAGTCTCTCTCCCGCGGGGTTGATCAGTTTCAAGATCTGATCGGGATCAAACGCGAATAATGGAGCATCGATTTCTTCAACCACGCGACGCAAAAGCGCGGTTGCTTCGATTGCTCGCACTCGCTGGTCAGCCAGCAAATCCGCAAGCCCGTTGACTTCCATCGAAAGCTCGCCCAAGGCGTCATCCGTGGCAGCGCCTCGCGCGCGAAACGAATAATCCTCCTCGCGCAACGCCGCCACCACATTAGCTAACGTTTGCAGAGGCCGGATCACCTGCTCGTGAAGCATGAGAGCAAACACTCCCCAGACCAAAGACTCCAGAAAGGTGAGAGCGATTTTCGATTCGGTGGTCCACGGCTGTAACCAGATGAGCACGCCGCTGACGATGATCCCAGGCAGAGCGGTGAGAAACGAGTAGAAATTGATGCGTCGTTCGTAGAGTGCCCGTCTTCGAGGAACTTTCCGCCGCGTCACCTTAGCCGCCGGCTGCGGACTAGATGCCATACTTCTCCATGCGCCTGTAGAGTGCGCCCCGACTGAGACCTAGCGCTTCGGCGGCTTGGCTCACGTTGCCCTGAAAACGACCTAATGCCTTTCGTATAAGAACGGCCTCGACCGCCTCGAGACTTAGTTCTTCCAGATTCTGCACCGACGTCCGCTGCAAGTTGAGCCCCAGGTCGGCGGGTTGAATTTCCCGACCGCGGCACATAAGAACGGCTCGCTCCAAGGTATGTTCTAGTTCGCGGACATTTCCGGGCCATGGATACTGCGCCATTATTTGAAGCGCGGAAGAATCGAATCCGGCGATCTCGCGACGGTAGCGCGACGCGTAGCGTCTGAGGAAATGGATCGCGAGAGTTGGAATATCCTCACGGCGCTCCCGCAGCGGAGGCACGTGAATCTCGACTGTGTTTAGCCGAAAGAGTAGGTCCTCACGAAATTGGCCCGTTGTGCATGCTGCCTGGAGATCGGTATTGGTGGCTGAGATCACACGCACATCAACCCGCCGCGACCGCGAAGAACCAAGACGCTCAATCTCGCCCGATTCCAGTACTCGCAATAGCTTCGCCTGCTGACGGATAGGTACGTTTCCAATTTCGTCCAGGAAGATCGTCCCGCCGTCGGCGAGTTCAAAGCGTCCGATGCGATCCGTCCTGGCATCCGTGAACGCTCCCTTTACATGGCCGAAGATCTCGCTTTCAAAGACTCCTTCCGACAGGGCACCTGTATTGACGGCAACCAAGGGACGCGACGCGCGGGAAGACAGTGCGTGGAGCGTTTGTGCCACCACTTCTTTACCGCTGCCGTGCTCTCCGGTAATAAGGACGTTTGCGTCCGACGGTCCAACTCGGGTGATGGCGTCGAGAACTGGCCGCATGGACGGTGCCGCGGCAATGAATTCGGGGCGTCCCTGCGCCTGAAGGAGGCGGTTTTCCCCCGCCAGCCGTTCCGCACGCTGAAGTGCACGATGCAACTCGGTTTGCGTGCGCACGATCGCCAGCAAGCGCTCGTTTTCCCACGGCTTTTGGATAAAGTCGCGAGCCCCGCGGCGCATGGCTTCCACCGCGAGTTCCACATTGCCCCATGCGGTCATTACTATGATTGGAAGATTCCCGTCAGCGTTCACGATTTCTGAAAGAAGATCGAGGCCTTCCTGGCCGGATGTAGTGTCGCGCGTGTAATTCAAGTCGATCAGCGCAGTATCGTAGAAATCTCTGGTAAGCGCATCGCGAACCTGGGCGGGCGACTTGACCAAGTCTACGCGGTAGCCGTGCGGATGAAGCAGCAGTTGCAGTGCTTCGAGAATGTGCTGTTGATCGTCCGCCACCAAAATGCGGGGAGATCGCTTATCGCGGGAATCGGAAGGCATCAGGCACTGGAGTTCTTGCGGCTTGGCCGAAGTCGGCATGAGTTTATTGAGATGAGATGGTAACCTTCCCGCTGATCGCATCTTGCACCAACACTCCATTATGTTCCAATGTGGCTCCGGTTGCGCGATCAAGTTCAACTTTGGATTTGGCGTAGGTGGTCATCGCATTGACCAGGTCCAGCTCGGCAAGGGAAAGGTCCCGTTGGGCAGTCATCGTCTGGTAGCTGGAGCCGGCGCCGAGATCCTGCTCTTTCTTGGTGATTTGGAAGGTCCGGTCCGCCAGATTTCTGGCTTTGGTAGCCGACTGCACCCGGGCGCGCGATTGCTCCAAAGCATACTGAGCATTTCGAACTTCGATCCGAATCTGTTTCTTAAGCTGTTCCTTGCGCAGACTTGCCTGACGATATTCCAGCTCGGAGCGGTACTGGTCAGCCTTAGCCACGCGGTTGCGAAATGGAATATTTAAATTGAGCCCAATGAAATAGTCCGGAGATGAATTATTAAAGGTGTTTCGCCAGGTACCGGGCAAGTCAGATGGAACATTGGAAGAGTTTTCGCCTTCGAATACCGGGTTTAATTCTCCGCCGAGACCCGTGCCGCCATAGAAGCCCACCAGTGCCAGCGAGGGCAGCAGGGCATTGCGCGCGGCTTTTCGGCTAATCTGTCGGTTGACGAGATCGATGTCCGTTTCCTGCAACTCAGGCCTATTTCGCAAGGCGCGGTCAATCAGTTCGAGAATGGGCTCGCTGGCCTGGGTATCTGCCTGCATCTCGTCAATCGGAACTACCGGCATTTCTTCCAGCGCAGGATCGTCCAGAGTCTTGGTGAGCGCGTTTTTCATCAGCGATTCCTGGAGTTGAAGATTCGTGTGAGCGACTGTTAGGTCCTGATCGCGCTTAGAAGCCTCCGCCTCAGCTTTCATGACATCCATCTCAGGGATGGCTTCCAGCTTCAATTGTTTTCTGGCGTTTTCCAAAGTTTGGTTGGCAAAAGCCAGGGATTGCTCATTCACGCGCGCTTGCTGGTAGGCGCTGACCAGGTCCCAATAGATGTTCTCAATCTGTGTGACGGTTGCGATCACCTGGTCCTTAAATGCAATGTCAGAGATCTTCTTGTTGTTTTTTGCGATGTTTAAGAAGCGCATGTTCGGGCCGAAACCGAATCCTGCGAGAAGCTCTTGTCGAATACTGAACCGGTAAAATGAATTCAAAACCGGCGACAAAGTAGTATTCGGACTATTTGTGGTCTGCCGGTTGTTGTCGAACTCAAAGGAGATCGACGTGCCCGTGGGGAATGCTTGGGTGAAGGCGGCATTTACCTGCGGCGTATTCAGCTGCACCGATGGAATGCCGAAGATTTGTAGATTGGCTAGCGGAGTGGTTGCGTGTTCGATTCCCATGTTTAGACTGACCGCGGGGTCGTACGAAGCTACAGGAGTTCCGGCACCCAGAGTCGATTGCACGAGCCCAGCCGCACCTGCGCCCGCGCCGCCGGCGCCGCTGGATGTACCGCCTGCACCCGCCCCGGGCGCTCCTGCGCCATAGCCCCCGACGCCGCCTCCCGGGGTTCCTTGGACCACGCCGGTGTTAACTCCGCGAAAGCTCCCGCCGCCCTTGGTTCGCAAGAGATCAGTATCGGCAATTGGCAAGTTATAGCGCGCGATCGCCAAATCTAGATTGTTTTCGAGCGCAAGATAAATCGCGTCTTTCAATGTCAGGTACAGCTTGCCATCCCGGACGAGACGCTCTAGACGCGGCGAGTTGCTCAGCGTTGGCTCAGGTACGTAATCTGGCATGTAGGGGCTGAATGGATTGTGAGATTTCGGCATCTCCAAGTCGGCGGATGTGCGCACTTGCGCATGCGCCAGAGCGGCCATGACGACGAAAGTTGCTACCCGAAACAGAAACCTCCGATGTCTTGCAGGGTGCAGCGGATTCATCGATTCACCGCCACGATGCTCGGTTCCAGAGAGGGATTCGCGGTGTCGCCAACCAGCCAGCCGTCGCGCATCTGGAGAGTGCGAGTTCCGTAGGCTGCGTTGCTTTCCGAGTGCGTTACTTGCACGATGGTCGTGCCGTCCTGATTTAGTCCGCGGAATAGTTCCATGATTTCTTTGGCCTGATTGGAATGCAGATTTCCGGTTGGCTCATCGGCGAGCAGCAATGCCGGCTTGTGAATTACGGCACGCGCAATACCGACCAACTGTTGCTGTCCGCCGGAAAGTTGACTCGGATAAAGATCTTTCTTTGCGACGATCTGGAAACGATCGAGAACGTCCGCAACCAAACTTTGCCGCTGGCCGCGAGGGATGTCTTTGTAAGAGAGTGGGAGGTCGATGTTCTCGCGCACGGTGAGATCGTCGAGCAAGTGATAACTCTGAAAAACCACTCCGATGTTCTTTTTCGCTAAGTCCGCGCGCCCGCCGCGTTTCATTGTGTGCACGGCCTGCTCGCGGAACCAGTACTCGCCCGACCATTGGTCGTCGAGCAGAGCGAGAACGTTTAGTAATGAGGATTTTCCCGCGCCGGACGGTCCCATTACAGTGATGAATTCACCCGGCTGGATATCGAGATTGATGCGCCGCAGAACCCAAGTTTGGCCCGCACCCGTTTTGTAGCTTCGTTCGACATTCTTAAGTTGAATCATTGCGCCCTCAATTCTTCGTCCTGTCCAGTCGCACGCTCATTCACACCGCAATGTTTCCATGGGATCGACCCGAGTAGCGCGGAGGGCAGGAACGTACGTGGCTGGCAGCGTTGCGAACACAAGCAACAAACAGACTCCAACGAATGTCACGGAATCGGTCGATTTGACTCCAAACAGCAGGCTGCTGATGAGTCGCGACACCGCGAACGCACCGACGATCCCGAACGCCGATCCGATAAGCGCCAATTTCAATCCATTGGCCACAACCAGTTGTCGCAAATCGCTCGGCGCTGCCCCGAGGGCGAGACGGAGGCCTAGTTCGCGCTGGCGTTGTACCACCGAATAAGCCAACAATCCGTATATGCCAAGAACGGCAAGGGCCAGCGCCGTTCCGGCGAATCCGGCCAACAGATAGGCCGGATACGCCCGCAGCACCATGGTGGGAGAGTCATGAATGATTTGTGACATGCTCGCAACATTCGATACCGCCACTTGTGGATCGATCTCCCTTACTTTTCTCGTAACTGTGTTGGCGAGCGCTTCTGGAGCCTGCTGGGTGCGTACGACCAGGCTGAAAAATGTGTTCGGAGCTTGCTCGAAAGTGTCATAGACGATCGGCTGCATCCTTGCGTCCAACCGATCAACATTCTCGTTGCCAACCACTCCGATAATCTCGCGCAAGTTGGGCTCGCTCGTGTAGGTGAAGTTAATTCTTTTTCCGATCGGGTTGTGGCCGTGGAATACCTGGTCCACCAAAGCCTGATTCACAATCACGACTTGAGTGGTTTTTTCGGCGTCCTGGCTGCTGAAGAACCGGCCCGAGCGAAGGGGAATGCGCATTACTTCGAAGTAGTTGGTGGTTACAGTTGGGGTGCTCGCCTCGTACTCTTCACCGCCACTTGCTTTGGGATGACCTTCAAGGTCGAAGCGCGAAGTATTTCCACTGCCTGACAGCGGCACGATAGAGACCGCAGCCACGTCTCTAACCCCAGGAAGGGCATGAATATCCTTAAGAAGACGGCGCTGTAACGCCTGCTGTTGCGGACCATCCGCATAGGCTTTCTCAGGAACTGCAAGGGAGAGGGTAAGAAGGTTCGTGGTATCGAAACCTGGGTCCTGATTGAGGACCTGCTGCAAACTTCGCAGCATAAGTCCGGCACCGACTAGCAGGACAACGGCCAAGGCAACTTCCGATACCACCAGCACATCGCGAAAACGGTTGTGTACTCCCCCCACCGAGCTGCGGCCAGCTTCCTGCAATTCTTGTCGCAGATCGGACTTGAGAATCTGCAGCGCGGGAATGATGCCAAAGAGAATTCCGGTTAACAATGAGATCGCCAGAGAAAACGCAAGAACCCCTGCATTCACGTGAAGATCCTGCAGCGTAGGCATAGAGGTCAATGCTGCCTGCGGAATCAAGCCCACAATCGCCGGCACCAACCAGACCGCCAAGAGAGTTCCGACGGTTCCCCCGATAAGGGCAAGCAAGATACTTTCCGTCAGCATCTGTCGGAGGATTCGTGCGCGACGAGCACCCAAAGCGACGCGGATCGAGATTTCTTTTTGTCGCTGCACGGAGCGCGCAAGTAACAGCCCGGCTACGTTGGCGCAAGTTATAAGAAGAACGAACGCCACAGTGGCCATGAGAAGACGCAACACGGGGCGCGCCGAACCAACAATCTGCTCGTCAAGGGCGACGAGTTGAACACCGATTCCAGCATTGTCGTCTGGGTACTGCTGTTCGAGTTCCCGTGCTAACGCGGAGATTCCCGCTTGCGCTTGTTGCGAGTTCATCCCGGACTTCAGCCGCGCGACCGGATTCAGCCAGAATGCATTGCGCCTCGCCTTCCACCCTTGGACATGCAGCGCTTGCCAAATGTCGCCAGACTGGCTGGGACCAAACTGAAAATTCCTGGGAAGCACGCCCACGACGGTGTTGAGCGTGCCGTCCAGCACCATGGTTTTTCCGATAACGTCCTGGCTGCCTCCGAAATAGCGCTGCCAGCCGCCGTAGGTAAGTATCACCACCGGGGCGGTTTTCCCCTGCTCATCCCCGATTCGGAACGTACGCCCCAGAGCTGGTTTCACGCCTAACGTTTCGAAGAAGCCAGCGCTGGCAACCGGCGTAATCACTTGCTCGGCACCGTCCTTGCCGGACAGGCTGGCAGCGGTGCCCGAGTACGCCCCGACTTGTGAAAAAACCTGGTTGCGATCGCGAATATCAGAGAAGTTAGGGAAGGAGAATGGTTGTTGCTGAAAAGATCCTTGATTACGCCATCCGTTTAGGTGCACCAATTCATTGGGCTTGTCATAGGGCAATGGCCGCAACAACGTGGCCGCGAAAATACTAAATACCGCGCTGTTCGCGCCGATGCCAAGGGCCAGCATTACTATTACGATCCCTGACAATCCCGGCGTTTTCAGCAGCATTCTCCAGCCGTATCGAACGTCCAGAAATAGTTCCTTCATTTGTTCTCCTACTCGTACCGCAACGCAGTCATCGGATCGACCTTGGTGGCACGGCGGGCCGGCAGGTAACTGGCGAGTAAAGCAACTGCAATCAGGATCGATGGGACCGCGACAAATGTGATTGGGTCTTGCGGACTCACGCCATACAGCCGGTTCGCCAGAAGGCTCGTTAAACTAAGCGCGCAGACCAGACCGAGAGCGACTCCTATAAGAGCAACTCGCCCAGCCCCGACGAGGATGAGGCGCAGAACATCCAGCCGCCGTGCACCTAAGGCCATTCGGATCCCGATTTCATGAGTGCGCTGGCCGACGACATGGGAAATGACGCCATAGATTCCGACACTGGCCAGCAACAGCGCCAGCGCTGCAAAAGCTCCGAAAAGAATCATCGAGAAGCGACGCTCGGCTAACGAGTCGGCGATGATCTGGTCCATCGTTTGGGGGTTGAATATGATTTGCTCGCTGCTGATTTGTTGGCTGGCATGGCGAATGGAATCGAGTAGACCTGTTCCTGCTTGGCGAGAGCGAATGATCACGGTTGATCCGGAAGCCTGCATGGTGATGAAGGCATCCGGCATCTGCATGCACGGGATGTAAATCTGTGCTCGCAGCTTCTCCGTGTCATCGGCGTCGAGGCCCCACTGCTTGACGTGACCAACCACCCCGACGATTTCTTCAGGGCTGGCATCGTCCCTCAAAATTCGTTTGCCGAGCGGGTTTTCGTTGGGGAAGTATTTGCGCGCGAAGACGTCGTCCACGACGACGACGCGCGGCGAATGCTCATTATCCTGACCCGTAAAAAAGCGCCCGCGGAGCAGCGGGATTTCCATGGCCTTCAGGTAGCCCGGTTCGACGATGTAGTCAATGGCCCAACTTCTGTCATTTGGATTGGCTGGCTTGGGCTGACCTTCAAACCAGAATGTTTGTTCGTCGTCACCGGCCATAGGGACGGACCCCCAGGTCTGCGAGACGGCTTCCACGCCCGGAATCGACGCGATCTTATGGTCGAACTCACGAAACGCAGCGCGAATCGCGTCCGGAGATGCGGCCATCATGGATTGAGGAAGTGTCAGACCTACCGTTAAGACATTTCTTGAATTGAAGCCGGGATCAACCCCCCAAAGCCGGGTCAAGCTTCGGATCATCAGACCCGCTCCGGCCAGCAGCACGAGTGCCATGGCCATTTCGGCAACAACAAAAGCGCCCTGCACGCGGTGTCTGCCGCCGCTCATGCCGCGGCCACCTTCCTTGAGCGTCTCCTGCAGCCTTGAAGGAGACATTTTGAGAGCAGGCACCAAGCCAAACAAAATTCCTGCCAAGAGCGAAATTGCGAGCGTGAAGAACAACACTCGTAGATCGAGACCAATCTCTTCGGTGCGTGGCAGAGCGGTTGGCAAGACACTCAAGGCGGCTCGTGTTCCCCACGCAGCGAGCATGAGCCCGAGCATGCCGCCGGCAACTGCTAGAAGAAGGCTCTCCGTTAATAACTGCCGGACCATCCGGCGCTGGCTGGCGCCCAAAGCTGAACGTACCGCGAACTCTCTTGTGCGGCTGGTGGATCGTGCGAGCAGTAGATTCGCCACGTTGACGCAAGCAATCAAGAGTACAAAGCCGACGCTGGCAAGCAGTACCAGCAGCAATGAGCCAATATCACCTACCATCCATTGCTTGAATGGAATGAGTCTTGCGCTGATTCCTTTGTTGGTGTCGGGAAAGGCCACTGCGAGGTTGTTGCTAACGCTTGTCATGTCAGCCCGAGCCTGCTCAATTGTTACGCCAGGCTTTAGCCGGCCGATGCCATTGATTCCTAATCCCGCACCTCGTGAGGTGAGCAGATTGTTTTTCCACTGGCCAATTGGGACGAAAACTTCTCGTCTGGCGGAGGCGCTGCCCATTGGGAAATGAGGACCAGCCGGTATCACACCGACGATTGAATAGCTGTTTCCGTCCAGGGTGATCCCCTTGCTCAGAATGTCAGGCGCGGAAGCGAACTTGCGTCGCCACAAGCCCTCACTAATTACCGCGATGGGTGCGGCACCGATTTCGTCTTCACCGGCAAGGAAACTTCTTCCGAGAAGTGGCTTCACACCGAGGATTGGGAAGAAGTCCGAGGAAACAAACTGAGCGTTTACCTGTTCGGCTTCCCCGGCGCCGGTGAGGCTGAATGCATAGCCGCGCCAGACAGCTATCGACGAGAATGTGTGGTTGTCCTTTTGCCAATCGCGAAAAGTCGGATAAGGAATCGTGCCCCATTCAAAGTTTGGCTTGCTTTCGCGCAGGGCGACTAATTGGTCGGGCTCCGGGTATGGCAAGGGGTTCAGGAGCACACCATTTACCACGGAAAACAGCGCGGTGTTTGCACCTACTCCGAGTGCGATCGTGATAATGACCAAAATAGTCAGGCCCGGCGTCTTCAGAAATTGACGAACCGCGTAACGCAAATCTTGCAAGAGTCCGATCATGGGTTCCTGTCTCCTATTCGTAACGCAGCGCTGTGATCGGCTGAACTCGTGTGGCTCGATGCGCTGGCGCCCAGGCGGCGAGCAATGCGACAGTCCCAATCGCGAGAGTGACTAGAAACAAGGTCGCGGGATCACGGTCCGAGATGCCGAAGAGCTGGCTTTTCACGAACGTACTGAGAGCAATCGAAAGCGGTAAAGCCACGGCCACGCTAAACCCGGTTAGCGTTAGTACCTCTCGCAAAACCATTTTGACAACCGAGCCTTGCGTCGCGCCCAGTGCCATCCGGATACCGATCTCTCGGGTACGCTGGGCAATCGAATAGGCCAGTACACCGTAGAGGCCGATAGCGGTTACGAAGATGGCAACAATCCCAAAGCCGCTCGCCAGAAAAGAGAGCATTCGTTCGGCGGTGAGTGTTCCATCGATCTGGGCCGCCATTGATTGCAGCGAATCTACGACCAGCTTGGAATCGATGTTACTCACGGCCCTGCGGACCATGCTGGCAGCGTCGTCTGGCGTCTGCCGTGTACGCACGTAAACCGCGATGGCACTGGGTTCCGCTTCCTGAAAGATTGGCGAATAGAAGATTGGCTTGGGCTGTTCGTGCAGGTCGAAGTGTTTGGCGTCTTTAACTACGCCAACGATAACAAACGGGTTTTTCGCCTTACCCTCAGAGAACGATTGGCCTAATGCGCGCTCAGGGGTTCCGTAGAATTTGCGGACGAAACTGTCGTTCACGATCACCACTTTGGCAGTGGTTGGGCCATCTGAGTCGCTGAATACGCGCCCAGCCAGAAGAGGAAGCTGCAGAGTTGCAAAATAACCGGGCGTTACGCGTTCCCACTCGTAGTTAAGGCGCTCTCCTTCTTGCTTTTGATATCCGGGCATGTCGATCGAGTAGGTGTTATTGGATTGGGCGAGAACGGGGTCGTCAGTCATGCCTAGCGATTCCACGCCGGGAAGGGAACTGATTGTATCGATGAGGCGTTTGTACAACGGTGTGATTGCGGCAGGCTCATAACCTGACAATTGAGGATTGAGTTGGAAGGCGAGCAGGTGCTCGGTGACGAAGCCCACATCAACCGCCTTCAAGTTTGCCAGAGTGCGAGTGAACAAGCCGGCTCCGACCAGCAGCAGAAGGCTGAGACCGATTTGCACGCCGACGGTGAGCCGGCGAAATCTGGTGTGACCTCCTTCGGCGGTTGCCGCTTGTTGTTTCAGGGCCGTGACTACCTTTGGACGATAGAACTGGAGAATGGGTGCGAGGCTAAACAAGACGCTAGCCACTACGGAAACTGCAACGCAGAACAACAGAACCCGTGAGTCGGGAGTGGCAGTAAGCGGAGTCATTCCCGCATTGGTCGCCGATGGATTCACGAGACTGATGAGGCCCGCGGCGATGACAGGCGCGAGCGCAAGGCCACACAGTCCACCGGTTAAACCCAGCGCCAAACCTTCGACTAGCAATTGACGCGTTACCCTCGGTGATGTGGCACCCAGAGCGTAGCGAACGGACATCTCTCGAATGCGCCCTGCGGCCCTTACCAGCAGAAGGCTTCCGACATTGGCAGTCGCCATCAGAGTGAGCAGGCCAACCATCCCCATCAGGATAAGAAGCGGCGTGCGCATGATATGGCGAAGAGGAGAAAAACCCTTCGAGCCATCAAGCAGAGTCACATAACTCTTCTCAACGAACTGTTCTCGGAAGCGCTGGTTGCGCGTAGGAATATTTGCGAGTTCTGTAGCGCGGAGGGATTTCCAAAGCGGGTTGATCCCAGCTTCGGCTTGCTGCGTTGTCACGCCCGGCTTGAGGCGCGCAACAATGTTCAGCCATCGTGATCTGTGATTTTCCAAGTCATCCCACGACGGAGTCATCTGGGCTTTCATGGTGATTGGTACAAAGAAATCCGGCATGGTACCAGCTATCACGCTGTCAAAGCCGGGCTGCGCAACTCCGATAATGGTGTAGGGACTGCCATTAACAAGAATGCTCTGATTGATTACCGACGAGTCTGATGCGAGTCTCTGCTTCCAATAGCGGTAGCTCAGAACTACCAAGGGAGAAGCACCTTGAGTGGCGCTGTCTTCCGGAATAAAGAGACGCCCTAACGCAGGTTGAACGCCCAACACGGAGAAGTAGTTTCCGCTGACCAATTCGCTGTTTGCGAGGCTCGGTGCATTGCGCCACTGAATCCCGACCTGTGCCGGGAACATGGCAAACATTCCTGAAAACACACTGTTCTGGTCGCGGAGGTCGCGATACATCGGATAAGAGAAATAGTGTTGCGGGTCGCCACCGTATGAACTCGCATGCCCGGTATCCGAACCTTCATACCTGAGCATGACGAGGCGTTCGGGCTCTGCCACGGGCAGGCGCTTCAACAGAATCTGATCGACTAGCGAGAAGATTGCGGCATTCGCGCCAATTCCTAAGGCCAGTGTGATAACGGCGGCCGCGGTAAGTCCGGGAGCACGACGCAACTGCCGCAGCGCGTAGCGTAGATCTTGTATGAGTCCACTCATCGCTATACCTCTTTAGTCACAGCGCAAAGCTCGCATTGGATCGACCCTGGTGGCACCGCGCGCTGGGATGTAGGCAGCCAGCGCTGCCACGAACGCCAACATGATCGTCAAGAAAGCGAACACGACGCTGTCAATTCGAATGACTCCGAAGAGCAAGCTCGATAGCATGTGACTCAACAGCAGCGCAACCGAAACTCCGACAGCGAGTCCGATGGCGGCCAGCGTAATGGCTTTCCCGACCACAAGTTTCAGTACATCAAATCGTCGCGCTCCAAGAGCCATGCGCACGCCGATTTCATGTGTGCGCTGGGTCACCGAGTAAGACATGACAGCGAAAATTCCTGCTGCCGCCAGAACCAGCGCGGTGAATCCAAACACCATCATCATGTGGGCGGAAGATTCCACGCCGCTGACGTTGTCTGAGATAACTTGTTCCAGAGTGCGGACATCGTACGGAGGCTCGTCCGAATCGATGCTGCGCACTCGCGCCACTACCGCCGAAGCAAGCGTCGAAGGGTCGGCCGATGTGCGCACAACAATGGCGGAGGACCATTGCGGTCGCTGAGCGAAAGGCACGTACGCAGTCGGTTGCCGTTGATCTTCAAATCCTGATGTTCGGACATCGCGCACCACGCCGACGACTGTGCGCTCGGGTTCGTTTCCATCCAAGGCGCCTAACTTAATGTATTTACCCAGAGGGTCTTGGCCGGGCCAATTCACGCGAGCCATGCTCTCGCTGATCACGACCGTAGGAGCGGCACCGCTTTCGTCTGCATCCGTAAACAGACGGCCATGCAGAAGCGGTACGCGGAGAGTGCGGAAGAAGTCAGGAGTTACGATTTGAGAAATCGCCGACGGGCGTTCACTGGCGGACGCAGGAGGGCGGCCCTCTGCTGTGTATTCGGTCCAGTTCCAACTCCATCCCGAAGGCAAGCTCGTCACGCAGCCCGCAGATTCAATTCCAGGTAGCGATTGTACTTCCTGAATGACACGATCGTAGTAGGCGCGGACGTGATCGTCCTTTTGATATTTTTCCGTGGGCAAAGTGACGTGGAAGGTAAGCACGCGTGTGCGGTCGAAGCCCATCTCGACAGTGAGAAGGTTGCGAAAACCTCCGACCATAAGTCCGGCTCCGACCAAAAGTACTAGAGCCAGAGCAATCTCAGATACCACCAAGAGGCTCCGCAGACGGCCGGCGCCCGCGCTTGCGCTTGCTGAGCGCGTATTTTCCTTGAGCATGTCGCCCAGTTCAGAGCGTGAGAAACGCAATGCTGGAGCGAGACCTGCCAGAATTCCGGACAACACGGCGATCGTCAAGGTGAACCCAAGCACTCGCGAATCAATCGAGAGATGTTTCAGGCCCGCAACGTGCGCCATGATGAACGGCGGTAGGCTGCCACGGAGAACGTCCATTCCCCACTTAGCAAGCAGAACGCCAGCACCAGCACCCGCGAGAGCAAGCAATACACTTTCCACGAGCAACTGTCGTATGAGCTGCCACCGGCTTGCCCCGAGTCCGACGCGAACCGCCATTTCCTTCTGGCGGCTTGAAATGCGTGCCAACTGCAAATTGGCGACGTTGACGCAGGCCAACAGCAATACAAATGTTGCTGCGCCCATCAGCACCAGAACAAACTGCCGAGTGCCAAAAGTCAGGTCCTCGACCAATCCGATTACTCTGACTCCATGACCAGCATTGGTATTTGGCAGTTGCTTACCCAGCCGCTCCGCGATCGTCTGAAGATCTGCCTGGGCTTGCTCAATTGACGTTCCAGTCTTCACGCGACCGATCACTTGCAGGTAGTGGTTTTCTCGATCAGTACCGGTCGCGGCACTGAGATCGAGTGGTGTCCACGTTTCCGCACCCACAGGAAAATCAAGGTCTGGGGATGCGACGCCGATGACGGCGAATTTCCGCCCATTGAGGAGCAGGTTTCGACCCACAATGTTTGGGTCGCCTCCTAAATGCTGTTGCCAGAAACCGTGGCTTAGGACAACGACCTGCCCTACCCCATTCTCAAAATCCGTGCTTCCGATCTGACGCCCCAGTTGTGGTGCGATACCAAGCAGCGTAAAGAAGTCCGCAGTGACTTGATAACCCTCCACGCGCTCGGCTACGCCCTCGCCGGTCAGGTTTGCATCCCAACCATGAACCGCGGCGAGGTGATCGAATGTCTTGTTCTGCTCGCTCCAGTCATGGAAGTTTGCGGGCGCCGCTTTAACGCTGTTCGCATCTTGCTTGGGGATCGTTTCCCAGACGGTTGTAACGCGATCGAGGTCGGGGAACGCGAATGGCCGGAGGAGAAGGGCATTTACGTTGCTGAATATCGCAGTGTTCGCACCGATCCCCAGCGCCAGAGTGGCCACGGCCAGCGCAGTAACGCCGGGACTTTTGCGCATCATGCGCAGGCCATAGAGGACATCCTGAAATAGTCCGGTCATTAGCTCTCCCTACTCGTGACGCAGAGCGACCATCGGATCAATTCGTGCCGCCCGAAAAGCTGGAACATAGGCGGCAAACAGGCCTGCAAATGCCAATCCAGCGCAGACCGACATCAGCACAGCGGGATTCCGCGAGCCGGTACCGTAGAGCATGCTTTGTAAAACGGATGCAGTAGCTAACACTGCGGCGATCCCGAAAGCAATTCCCAGTGCCAGCAAGATGGCCGCGTCGCGCAACACCATGCTCAATACGGCAGCGCGACGAGCTCCTAGCGCCATGCGGACTCCGATCTCGCGCGTGCGCCGCGTGACTGAATACGTCATGACCCCATAGAGGCCGACGATGGTGAGCGTGATCGCGAGGGCGGCGAATGTGCCGAGCAACACCATCGTGAATCGCGGTTGTGTAAGGCCAGTCGCCATGAGTTCACGCACGGTCCGAACCTTCGTAAGGGGCAACTCACCATCGATGGACGCGACGGTCTGACGAATAGATTGCTCAAGACTGGCGGGATCAACAGTCGAGCGAACGACGGAATACATGCAGCACCAGGTATCCAGTTGATTGGCAGGTGCATACATCGCCGGACGCGCTCCGCGCTGCGTCATGGTGAGCCGGATGTCGCTGACCACACCGACGATTTCGCGCCACGCTGGACCTTCAGGATTTCCATTACCGGCACCAGGCTTCAACTTCTTTCCCAGCACGTTCTGTCCCGGGAAGTACTTCTCAGCAAACGCGCGATTAACCATCATTACCTGAGGGGACTTCGAGTCATCGCGCTCTGTAAAGTCGCGTCCTTCGAGCAGTGGGACTTGCAGCGTAGCGAAATATTGGGGCGCAACAGGAGCAAAATCAGCAACCGACAACTGTCCCGGTGGAAGCGGGTGTTCCGGATCTTCAAAGGTCAGAGTGGCGCCTTCGTTCGTCATGGGAAGAATGACCGTCCCGCTCACGGACTGAACTCCAGGGATGGCGCGCAGCTTGTCGAAGTATTCGCGATAGAACTGCGGCCGCGTCGTTTTATATCGCGAATCCGGAGTTTCGAAATATGCGGTCAGAAGGTTGTCAGGATTGAACCCTTCATCTGTCCGCTGAAGATTTGTGAAGCTGCTGATGAGAAGACCAGCGCCCGCGGCCAAAACCAGGCCGAGTGCAACTTGCGCGACGACCAGCGACGACCGAAGCCAGTCGCGTCCTGCGATTTCACTGCGTCCGCCCTCTTTGAGGGTGGAAACCAGGTTGGCTCGCGAGGAGGCGATAGCGGGGATAATTCCGAAGATCAGCCCGGCAACCAGCGACAGCAGCACAGAAAAACCTAAAACGCGAAGATCAACTCCGGCGTCCGTAGCCCGCGGAACGCTGTTGCCGATAAGGCGCAACACCCCCGGAGTCGCTAGAAACGCCAGTCCGCATCCTGCGAAACCACCAATCACACTCAGCGCAAGACTCTCTACAAGCAACTGTCGGACGATGCGGTTGCGATCCGCGCCTAATGCGGAACGCATCGCGATTTCACGTTGCCGCTCACGCATGCGCGCCAGCATTAGGTTTGCGATATTCCCGCAGGCGATCAGTAAGACCGCGATGACCGCGCCGAGGACGACCAGCAATGCCGGGCGCGTGTTACCAAGCAGGGCTGCGATTGCGGTTCTTGTGCGTGCCGTGTCGTGCTGGGTATTGGTGTTCGGATATTCCTTCGCGAGATTGGCGGCAATCGTTTTCAAGTCCTGGTCGACTTGTTCGACTGTTACGCCCGGCTTCATCCGTCCAAAGACGCTCAGAAAGTGGGAGCCGCGGCTCACCGTGTTCGGTTCGGGATCCGTGGGATCGTCATCAACCGCAAGCGTGGTCCAAAAATCATTTCTGGGCGCGTTAATCGGAAACCGGAACGACGGCGGCATAACGCCGATGACGGAATACAGATTTCCGTTGAGTTTGACTTGCCGGTTGAGGATCGATTTGTCCGATGCAAATCGCGACGCCCACAGCGAGTGGCTGATCAGAACCACGCGTGTGCCGACCTTCTCTTCGTCGGAAGTAAAGCCACGGCCCAGCAACGGATCGATACCGAGCGCCGGAAGAAAATCCCATGACACGACGGAGCCATCCAGTTGTACTGGCCGATCCTCGCCGCTGAGAGTCAACGTATGATCGTGATAGGACACCAGGTGCGATAGAGTGTGATTTCGGCTCCGCCAATCAAAAAAATCCGGGTAGGACAATGAACCAAACCCAGGTGCACGACTGTTGACCGATTCCGATGACACCAGCCTCTCAGGCTGGTAGTAGGGAAGAGGGCGCAGCATGACTGCGTCAATCACGCTGAACACAGCCGTGTTCGCGCCAATTCCGAGTGCCAGCGTAATCACCGCAACCGCAGTGAACCCCGGGCTCTTGCGAAGCTGCCGCAACGCATATCGCAGGTCATGGATCAAACCATTCATGTCTGCACTTCCGCCAGCAATTTCTTGAGCTCATCCTCCGCGACCACCTTGCCGTCGAATAGGTGAACTTCTCGCTGGGCATGCTTGGCGAAGCGCGGATCGTGCGTCACCATGCAGATCGTCGCTCCCTCGCGATGCAAATTCTGCAAGAGTTCCATTACTGCTTCACCGTTGCGAGAATCGAGGTTTCCGGTGGGCTCGTCGGCGAGCAGGATCGAAGGCTTTCCTCCCAGTGCGCGGGCGACGGCAACACGCTGCTGCTGGCCGCCCGAAAGTTGCGATGGATAATGTCGTACACGATGCGCCATGCCGACTCGCTCCAGTGCCTCCATGACGCGCCCTTTGCGGTCAGCGGTTGGCATTTTTTGACGGTAGGTCAGTGGCAGCTCGACGTTTTCGTAGACGGTCAGATCACCAATCAAATTGAAGCTTTGAAAGATGAAGCCAATCTCTTGATTCCGAATGCGCGATCGCTCAGCAAAATCAAGATTCTCGACTGTCTTTCCGTTCAGCGTATAGCGGCCGGCGGTCGGCGTATCCAGAAGCCCAATGATCGACAACAAAGTCGATTTGCCGCAGCCCGAAGGCCCCGACATGGCCACGTACTCTCCTTTATTGATTGAGAGATGAATACCGGAGAGTGCATGAGTTTCGATTTCGTCGGTATAAAACACTTTTGTCATGTCCTGAATCTGGATAAGAGGCTGTCCTGCTTCGGTCATCTGCTCGCTCCTGTGGCAGTCCTAGTCAAGGCGAATGCGATCGGTGTTATCCCAACGTGACATGTCAGACAATATGACGGTGTCGCCTTCGTGAAGCCCTTCAATGACCTGGATCGAATTCACGGAAGCGCGTCCAACCTTGACTGGAACGCGCAAGGCTTCCTGTCCGTCGGGGAAAAGTTTGAACAAACTGATGGTGCTGCTCTCCTGCCCAAACGCTGGACGCCCCACATAAAGAACGTTATCCAATCTTTCCAGATCAACCGTTCCGTCAACGCTGAGGTCAGGCCGAGCACCCTTGGGAAGTTCTCCTGTGAGTTTCAGGTCAACCGTCACAGTTCCGTTTTGTACTGCGGGATCGACTCGCATCACGGTACCTGCGACAACCCCATTGTGTGTGTCGACCGACGCGGGCTGGCCGATCTGCACATCGCGAGCCTGGGTCTCGGCGATCTTTATGGTCGCCATCAAATGGTCGGGCTCCACAACTTTCGCAAGCATGATTCCAGGCAAGACATGCTGGCCCACTTGAAGTGGAAGATCCACGAGCACGCCTTTGATTCCGGCGCGGACTTTGAGAGCATCCAATTGTTTCTGTTTCAGTTGCGCCAGGACACGCATCTGTTCGACCTTAGCTTGCTGTTGCGCCATCTGCGACTCAATAGCCTTTTGGTTTGCCGTGAGCCTCTGTGTTTCCAGATCATCCCTGGTAGTGAGTTCGTCGGCTTTGCCTTTGGAACCCTTATAGGCAAGCCCGGATATCACGCCGAGCTCGTACAAGGCCTTGTCGGTCTCGGCCTGGCGTTGTGCCTGATTGTGGTCCGCGTTCACCGTGGCGGCGCCAGCTTTCTGGTTCATCAAATCGCTTTCGAGCTTTACTCGCAGGCTCTGATATTCCGCTTGAGCTGCTTTCAACTGCAGCTGCGCATCGACGGCGGCTTGCTCGGTTTGCGAGTTGATCATCTCCAGCAGAATGGTGTCGGCTTCTACTTGCGAGCCCGGCAGCACGCGAATTCGGACAACCGTCGCCTCGGTCTCGGCCGGGATTTGGCGCACAGATTCCTGAGTTGGTACGAGAGAGCCGATCCCGCGGACCTGGCGCACCATCGGGCCACGCTTGACCGTGTCGGTCCACACCGTGCCACGTTCGACCGTCGGAGCTGCGGGCTTGAGGCGCGAGACGCCAATCGTGACTGCGACGACCGCCATGAGCACGATCGCGCCCAGGATCATCTGGCGTCGGCGTTTCTGAGTCTTAAACTCTGGACGAGCGATATCCATCGGATGTGGAGTCGCAACCAATCAACCATACGTCGCAACTCTCCGGAGCGTTCAAAATAAGGTGGATGTGCGGATTGGCGATCACAAGCAGTGACCCCTTGCTGTCCTGAACTGGACTTGAGTGTTCGGTAATGGACACTGCCTGAAGTTAACAAGACAGTCGATACGTAAGGCGGCGACGCATTTTCGAGCGCAAGCTTATCAGTCTGCTTACTAAGTGCCTGTGCCGAGGTCCAACTCTGGAGACTTCGCGAAAATTCATTCGTACTCAGGTTGTGGACTCACGAGTGCACGACTGAGGTGGGGCGTCCCCTTTGTCGAAAATGTTTGCCGATTCTTGTTCGATCCGTTGAACGATCGTCGGGATCCGTCCGTACAGACTTTCGGAGGTGTTATGCAGGTCATGGAAGATGTCCGATACGCGCTGAGACAATTCGCCCATGCTCCGGGTTTCACAGTGACGGCTGTCTTGACGCTGGCACTCGGAATCGGCGCGACCACGGCGATATTCACGCTCGTTCATGCCGTGTTGCTGAAGTCGTTGCCGGTGACCAAGCCCGGTGAACTGTATCGCGTCGGCGATAACGAGAACTGCTGTGTCAACGGTGGCATGCAGGATAGTTGGTCGCTTTTCTCCTATGACAAGTACAAAACCTTCCGTGACGGTACAAAGGGGTTCTCAGAACTTGCGGCTTTCCAAGCCGGACGCAGCCTGATGGGCATACGGCGCAGCGGCAGCCGCCAGCCTGCCGAATCACAAACAACGCAATATGTTTCAGGAAATTATTTTTCGATGTTTGGCATTGGTCCGTACGCCGGTCGCGTTTTTTCCGCGCAGGATGATCAGAACGGAGCGGCCCCGGTCGCAGTGATGAGCTATCCCACGTGGCAACAGAAGTACGGTTCAGACCCTTCCGTGATTGGAGCAACGTTTACGTTCAATGGCAATCCTGTCAATGTGATTGGTATCACTCCGCCAGGCTTCTATGGTGATCGGCTCGAACGCGTTCCCGCGTTCTGGATCCCATTGGAAGCGGGGAGAGTGATTGGCCAAAACCCTACGTTACTCGATTTCCCAACCTCCGACTGGCTGGACCTGATCGGACGGGTGGAACCGGGCGCCGACCCGAAAACCATTGAAGCCCAGTTGCAAGTGCAGTTAAAGCAGTGGCTTTTAAGCCCCATTGCCAAACTTGATGCGGGTGAGCGAACGCTCGTGGCGAAACAAACGTTGCATCTATCGCCCGGTGGCGCGGGAGTTCAGATGATGCGCGACGAATACCAGTCGGGGTTACATCTCTTGATGTGGATCTCCGCCTTCGTTCTGCTGATCGCGTGCGCGAATGTTGCAAATCTGATGTTGGTGCGATCGGCAAGCCGCCGGCAGCACACTTCCGTGCGAACGGCGCTCGGCGCGCCCAGGTGGCGGCAAATCATACAAGTGCTGACGGAGAGCACGGTCCTCGCTCTGCTTGGCGGGATCGTCGGTGTTGCCCTTGCTTTCTGGGGAACACGACTCATACTGCATCTCGCATTTCAGAACAACGTGGTAGCGATCAGTCCAATGCCGTCGCTGCCGGTTCTGGGTTTTACCTTCACCGCTTCGCTCCTTACGGGCATTCTGTTTGGAGTTGCTCCCGCGTGGATGACAGCGCGGTCTGATCCCGCTGACGCGCTGCGGGGGGCTCACCGCTCCACGCTCCAAAGTGGTGGCTGGGCACAAAAATCGTTGGTTGTGATCCAGGCAGCATTGTCTCTAGTTCTGCTGTGTGCCGCGGGATTTCTGATCCAGAGCTTGCGCAACATGCAGCATCAGCATTTTGGATTCGAGACAGCGAACCGCTTCGTTTCACATATTGAGCCGCGCATGGCTGGATATACACCGGGGAAATTCGCTGCTCTTTACCAGCAGCTGCACGATTCACTAGCCGCGATTCCGGGTGTTAGCCGAGTCAGTTTTTCGATGTACAGTCCAATGGACGGAGACAACTGGAGTGAACAGGTTTACATACAAGGGCAGGCGCCTCCTCCGCCGGGCAGCAACGAGAATTCGGCATCATGGGTGCGGGTCAGCAATGACTACTTCGAGACGATCGGCACCAAGATTTTGAAGGGACGCGCGATGTCCGACCAGGACACTGCCACCTCGCGCCTTGTGGCAGTTGTCAATCAGACTTTTGCAAGAAAGTTTTTCAAAGACGAAGATCCGATCGGAAAGCATTTCGGTGATCTGGAAGCCAAGTACGCTGGAGCATTCGAAATCATCGGCGTTACGGAGGATACGCAATACCGCGAACCCACCAGCAAGGTTCGGCCGATGTTTTTCTTGTCAGCCGATCAGTGGATGGTCTTTGACGACACGAGATTGAAAGTGTTCGAGGAGTCCTCGCACGACCTGAACGCTATCGTTCTAAAGACTGAAGGGAACATACCTGGCTTAGAGGCACAGGTTCGGCGCGCCATTGCGCAAGTAAACGCAGACCTCGCCGTGATCGATTTTATGAGTTTCGCCACTCAGGTGGATGGAAACTTCGCCCAACAGGAAATGCTTGCAAAACTGACCTCGTTATTCGGCTTGCTGGCGCTGGTACTGGCGTCCGTCGGACTGTATGGTGTAACCGCCTACTCCGTCGAACGCCGCACTAGCGAAATCGGAATTCGAATGGCGCTCGGGGCAGATCGGCTGAATGTCCTGAAGCTGGTAATGCACGGAGCATTTCTGCAGATTGGAATCGGGTTGGCGATCGGCATTCCAGTCACGGTTTTGGCGGGGCGTGCGATGACGCGCCAATTGTTCGGGGTAAAACCTTACGCGCCGGACATTTTATTGGTCACAACTTTGTTGTTGAGCTTTGCAGCTCTCATCGCTACTGTCTTGCCGGCTCGACGCGCAGCAGGACTCGAACCAATTCGCGCGCTGCGAACGGAGTGATTTCGAACGATATTGGAATGCGCAAGAAGCGACCCGGTCGACCGAGTCCGCTTCGAAATGCTTTTATCGCCCGACCACGCCGTCGATGGCCTCTCCAAAATCTTTCTGTAGATGCGCCCCTGATAGAACTGACAGTTGCAGCCCCCTCGGCGACCAGCCTAGCCTCGCTCTCAGCGGCGACATGCGGTTGAGAACAAACTCATCAAACGCCGAGTGTGCGTTGCTCGCCGGCAGTTTGCTTTGGTCGTGATTAAAGACTACGAAACCTAACTTTTCAGCATTCTACCTGGCCAGATCTAGGGGTCGCGTTGGCTCCTGTGGATTGGAATCGAAAAAACTCATGCTGCCGCGAGCAACCGTCAGTCGACTTCGTTGCACAAGGCCGTGAACCTCGGCATCACCGACCCATTGAGTTAAGAAGTCTTCTCGGAAGCGGTTAACAAGGAGTGCGCTATGACAAAAGAGCAAAGCCGTCTGCAACAAGCTCGCCAGGGGACGTCTGATTGGAAGAAGTGGGGCCCTTACCTCAGCGAGCGGCAGTGGGGAACGGTCCGTGAGGACTACAGCCAGGATGGAAATGCCTGGGATTACTTCTCTCATGACCAGGCACGCTCCCGCGCCTATCACTGGGGAGAGGATGGTCTTGCAGGAATCAGCGATGATAGGCAGCGCCTTTGCTTCAGCATAAGCCTCTGGAATGGCAAGGATCCCATTCTCAAGGAGCGCTGTTTCGGGTTGACGAACAGTGAAAGCAATCACGGTGAAGACGTCAAGGAATACTACTTCTACCTCGATAGCACGCCAACCCATTCCTATATGAAGTACCTGTACAAATATCCGCACGCGGCGTTCCCTTATAACGACCTGGTTACAACCAGTAAAGGGCGCAATCGCGGCGACATGGAGTACGAACTTTTAGACACCGGTATTTTTGATAGCGATCGCTATTTCGATGTGTTCGTAGAGTACGCGAAGCAGTCTGCAGAGGACATCCTGATTCAGATCAGTATTTCGAACCGTGGACCGGAATCAGCGACCGTGCACGTCTTACCCACTCTTTTGTTTCGTAACACCTGGACGTGGTGGCCTGATACGGTCAAACCATCGTTGAAAAAAGCAGGAAGCAAAAAGGACGCGGCTATCATTGCGGCCTCCCACGACCAACTGGGTGACCGCTATTTGTATTGCGAGGGAAATACCGAGCTGCTGTTTACGGAGAACGAGACAAACAACGAGCGAATTTTCGGCACGCCTAACGCTAGTCCTTTTGTGAAAGATGGGATCAACAATCATGTAGTCAACGGAAAGAAGGATGTCGTAAACCCACAGGGCACGGGTACAAAAGCTGCCGCTCATTATTCAATCACGGTCGGCGCAGGCCAAACAGCAAAGATCCGACTGCGGCTAACCGACCTGGCCCCTACAACCGTCAGCGATCCTTTCGCAGGCTTTGATGAAATCATGCAGAGTCGTCTGAAGGACGCGGACGAGTTTTATCAAGCCATCACACCCGAACGAGTCAGCAAAGATGAGGCGCTTGTCATGCGGCAGGCACTGGCCGGGATGTTGTGGTCCAAGCAGTACTTTGCCTTCGACCTCCACAAGTGGCTTTTGGAACATGGCGTCGATTCGATGCGCCCCGGCCAGAAGTCCATGCGCAACAGCGATTGGTTCCACATGGTCAACGAACACGTCATCTCGATGCCGGACAAGTGGGAGTATCCATGGTACGCGGCGTGGGACTTAGCCTTTCACTCCATCGCGCTCTCCGCGGTTGACGTAGACTTCGCCAAAGAACAACTTGATCTCATGCTGCAGATGTCCTATTTACACCCGACGGGGCAGATCCCGGCGTATGAGTGGAACTTCAGCGATGTGAATCCACCCGTTCACGCATTTAGCACGATCTTCCTGTACCGGACCGAGCAGGCGCTGAAAGGGGAGGGTGATCTTGACTTTCTTGCGCGGTCTTTTTCCAAGCTGATGCTGAACTTCAGTTGGTGGGTAAACCGTAAAGACCGCTACGGCAAGAACCTGTTCGAGGGTGGTTTCCTTGGGCTGGACAACATCGGTGTGTTCGATCGCAGCGCAGCACTGCCCACCGGTGGCCATCTGGAACAGGCGGATGGCACTGCGTGGGTCTCGCTGTTCTGTCAAAACATGCTGGAAATCAGTGTCGAACTTGCCGCCCACAATCCCGCCCTTGAAGACATGGCTCTTAAGTTCGCTGACCATTTTCTTCTAGTCGCGCACGCCATGAATCAAGTGGGGGATGGTGGGATGTGGGACGAAGAAGACGGATTTTATTACGACGTTCTGCGTCTTCCAGATGGTACTGCGACCCGCCTGAAGGTGCGCTCCATGGTTGGCCTGTTGCCAATCTGCGCCACAACAGTCATTGAGCCTTGGCAACGTGAGCGCGTTCCGATGGTGGCAGAAGTTTTAAGGGATCGTTTGCGCCGGATGCCTGAGCTGCGCGAGAGCATCCATCCCACCGGTGCCGGCCATTTAGGCTATGCCGATCGCGGGATCATCGCGTTGGTGAATCCAGAACGATTACGCCGAATTCTTACGCGCATGCTCGATGAGAACGAGTTCTTGAGCCCGTATGGAATCCGCGCGCTCTCGCGATATCATGCTGACCATCCTTATGTTTTCAATACCGGTGGCCAGGACTACCGGGTCAATTATCTTCCGGCCGAATCTGACACGGGCATGTTCGGTGGGAACTCCAACTGGCGTGGACCAGTCTGGATGCCAGTGAATGTGCTGCTTCTCCGCGCCCTGCTATCGTTCTATTGCTTCTACGGTGATAACTTCAAGATCGAGTGCCCAACCGGCTCGGGAAAATTGATGAACCTGTTTGAGGTGGCTCAGGAAATTTCCAATCGGTTGAAGAAAATCTTTCTGCGTGACCAATCGGGCCGGCGACCCGTTTACGGCGGCAGTGAGAAATTCCAAACTGATCCTCACTGGAAGGATTACGTTCTTTTCTACGAGTACTTCCACGGAGATAACGGGGCGGGCCTCGGAGCCAGCCACCAGACTGGTTGGACGGGGCTAGTCGCGAAACTGATTGAACTCTTTGGCAGGGTCAATGCCGAGGCGTTCCTCGAAGCCGGTAAATCCGGCGCATTCGTCAAGAAAGAACCAATTCGTGATAAGCAAGTCGCCTAATTTATGTCCTACTAGTTGGCGCGCTGACGATGCTCGACTTAATTATCAGATCGAGGCAACCTCCAGCTCAGCGATTGTCAAGGTACCGCCGAATCGTGGGCCAAACAAGTGAGTGTCCACTGCTTCCAACGCACAGTGCGTGTCAAATCTAAACAGCTAGCGAACATAAACTTCTCCATAAGCATCGAAACACAGCGCTCGTAGGTCATTCTGTACCACCAGGCCAGAGTGCGATTGTGCCTGCAACACTATGCTGATAAGGAAGGACAGATTATGAGATCAAGCGCGGCTCGCGTTGGATCTCTGCCGTACGTATCTCCCGATCGTCTCGAGGTGAATGTTCTAGAAGGAGACGTGAACATTATCAACGAGATCGAAGATCCGTGGCGGGCCCTTTGTCGTGAGTGTGCTGACGACGAACCCTTCTACACACCGGAATGGATCGCAGCTCACGTTCGCGCGTTTTCTCCTGGGGCTACGTTGTCCATTGTTATTGCAACCCTAGACGGGCAGTTCCTCTTTGTTCTTCCTCTGATAAAGAAATGGCACACCTTTCAAGGCGTGCCGGTTCGTACTTTGTCGTCCCCGACCAACAGCCACTCATGCAGATTTGACGCGGTGCGACGCCTCGGCACCGAAGGCGATGCCGCAGTCAGGGCAGCGTGGAATCATCTAAGGTCGCGTTCCGACTGGGACCTTTTGAGCTTACGGGAAACGCCCGATGGCGGCACGGCCGCAGCGCTAGTGGACGCAGCCGAGTCTGACGACTTGCATACCGCCGGAATTGCCATGCGCTCGAATCCACTCATTCGTATTCCGAAGGATGCAGAGTCTTTGCAGCGGTTGCCAACGAACTCACGTCTTCGAGGAAAATTGCGGCATGTGCGTCGGGAACTGGAACAGCGCGGAACTTTGCGATTGAGACGCGTGTCCCGGCCTCGGCGCGAAGAAATGGACAAGTTCTATGAACTCGAAGCCTCTGGATGGAAAGGAGAAGAGCGAAGTGCAATCCTGGCGAAGACTTCAACCCGACAGTTTTACACTGAAATCACCAAGAACGCGGGACAGCTCAACTACTTATCGATGTATTTTCTGGAGCTGGATGATCAATTGCTCGCGGCGCATTTGGGATTGAGCTATCGCCGGACGTACTATTCTCCAAAGCTTGCTTACAATGAGGCTTTTAAAGAATTTGCACCGGGCCATCTGATCATCAGCGAAATTCTGAAGGATCTTGCCACGCACGGAATTGACACGTACGACATCACGGGCCCGGACGACGAGTGGAAAATGAGATGGACCAACGAAGTGCGGCCAAGATTTCAACAGCTGATTTTTAATAAAGGAATTCTGGGTCAGATGGCACACTCCGTCGGGCTCCGCATGAAGCCTTGGGCGAAACGAGTGATCTTTAAACGAGGTCCCAAGAAATGAAAGGATCGGCTCTCATCTTGGGGTGCGTTCCTCGTATCGCGGTTCCGATCGCCAGATCGCTGCACCGCCAGGGAATTTTTGCGGATGTTGCAACGTTCTCGGAAAACGAGAACTCGCCCCGCTCTCGCGCGATTCGCGAATTCGTGCGTGTCCCGAACCCAGACGCGTCTCCACGGGACTTTTCGGTTGCCATTTGCGGGCTTCTTACGCGCGGTAAGCATGAAATTCTGATCCCCGGCAATGACATTGCCTTGACTGCCATTCTTGAACACTACGAACGATTCAGTGAGATCGTAAAGGTTGCCTGTCCCAACCCGATTGTTGTCGACCGGATACTGGACAAGAACGTTACGCTGGACCATGCGAAGCGATGCGGGATCAAGATTCCCAAAACACGAGTCGTGGCGGAGTCGTGGCAGCTTCTTGAAGCATGTGAGGAGGTCGGGTTCCCGGTTGTTCTAAAACCACAAAAGAAGACTCGATCTGAGCTATTCAAAACACTAACCATCCACAGCACGGCTGACATTGCAAAGCGCTTTCCAACTCCCGTGAAATTCGCCGAACCGATGTTAGCCCAAGAGTTTTGCGAAGGCGACGGCGTCGGTCTCGAAATCGTAGTGTCACAAGGGGAGGCACTCGCTTGCTTTCAGCATCGGAGGCTTAAAGAATTACCGCCGTCTGGTGGAGTGTCTGTCCTTGCAACTTCCGAACCGCTGGACGCTGAACTTGTCCGCGATTCGATCGAGTTGTTGCGTGCATTAGAGTGGGAAGGCGTGGCCATGGTGGAGTTTCGAGTTTCCCCCACTCGCGGCGCGTACCTCATGGAAGTAAATGGGCGCTACTGGGGCACCGTGGGCTTGCCCATATCCGCCGGCATTGATTTTCCCTTGTACCAGTGGAAAATTCTTCACGGCGAGCGGCCGGCCGTGAAACCTTGTGTCGATATGATCCGTTGGCGGTGGACAGCAGGTTATGTTCGTAGGTTGCATGGGTTGCTCGGCGCAGCAGTGAAAGGCGGACCGTATCGTTCGACTTTGTTTCGAGAGTTTCGCTCAATCGTCGGAGACTTCGGGGGAAGAACAGAGGATGCTCTCTGGACCCTGGCAGATCCCGCTCCGGCCATCCTAGATGTGGCTGGAACGATAAAAGATCTGATCGCTACAGATGTGAAGTCTGCGTTCCGTGCACTGGCCCGATCGAGATCCGCACATCCTAATGATATTCGGCATGGAGACGCGAAGGGGAGGGCGGCGTGAGCCAGCTAAATAAAGTTCTGCGAGGTATTCGGGAAGCTTCACGCATTGCGCTCGGAAAAAAGACTGCGGGGCGCAATCTGACTGTGTTTCCGGATGACGTGTTTATTGTTTCTTACCCGCGTTCCGGAAATACTTGGACACGATTTCTTATTGGAAATTTGTTGTCGCCTCAAAAACCGGTAACGTTTGCCAACGTGGAAACTATGGTGCCAGAAATCTATTTGTTTCCCGACCGTGTATTGCGACAGCTTCCGAGACCCCGTCTTCTTAAAAGTCACGAGTGTTTTGACCCTCGCTACAAGTCCATAATCTATATCGTGCGAGATCCAAGGGACGTTGCGGTCTCCTATTACCATTACGCGATCAAGCGGGAATGGATCGCAGACAAGTATCCGATTGATGAGTTCGTGCGGCGTCTATTGACAGCCGAGTTTGATGTTCGGGCGCGCTGGGCAGCCGCTTGGGATGACCACGTGTTGAGTTGGATTTCTACTCGTCGTGCCAAGCCAGGTTTCCTGCTGCTGCGTTATGAGGACATGTTGCAAGATCCGGAGCAGGCGCTCTCGGACATTGTTCGACTGCTGAACTTGAATGCCTCGGATGACAGACTATCTAGGGCTGTCGAACTCAGTTCGGCGGATCACATGCGCGACTTGGAGCAGAGCGAAGGGAAGCATTGGCTGCTCACAAAAAATACCAGGCAAGACAAGCCCTTCGTTCGGACGGCCAAGATCGGTGGGTGGCGATCGGAACTACCGAAACAGTCTGTTGCCGAGATCGAGGCTGCCTGGGGAGAGGTTATGGAGAGCGTTGGTTACAAATTGACATCTGGCGTGTCTCCGATGGTCACCGTCAATCAACGCATCGTGGCCGGGTAAACCTCAGGTGACTCGAGCTCTACGCTTTTGTAGCGTGTCGGCCCATGAGCCCAGCATTTACGTGGTGAAGGATATCCCATGCAAACTTTGGGAGCTTGTTACGCAAAGTCTGTTTCCCATTCATGGCATTTTTCATCAGCAGCAGGTAGGCGCTCCCCAAGCTCCGGCGACGGGCGAACTGTAAGTAGATGTAGTGATCTTTGACTGCCCCCCACCGCGATTTGTATCCGGGTTCACCACCTAGGAAGTCATAGCATTTGATCCTCTCCGCTATGAGTTGTTCGATCACGTGCCCCCGCAGTAGCATTCCCACGCGATCAGAAGAATATTGCGGATCGAAGCCTTCTTGTAACTGAAAGACGTGGTCGCGGTAGCGGAAGGCAAACTGGACGGCTACGGTAAGGCCGTCCACCTCAAGAGCCCACAATTCCAACCAGCCTCGGGCCATGAAGAGATGGCTAATATCTGAATAGAAATTTCTGCGGTCCGTCGATGCAAAGCTGCCTGACTCCCCTCGAAGTTGCCACCGCTGTTGGTGGAGTCGGTACAGAGTCTGCAAACAAAAGTCAACTTCCTCCCGTGAAGTCGCTTTGTAAAACTTGGCAGCGTAGCGCTTTGAAAGGCGTTTTCGATATCTGGTCAAGTTGTTGCGGTCTTCCGAAGCCAGCCGTCCGAGATATTCCTTCCAGGTGTCCGGCAGATCAATCGATGACGCGGGCTTGCTGCGCTCGAACGTCGTCCATTCGCGGGATGCCATACGTGGAACGAGGCGCGCCCCCACTGGGGAGCCTGAGGGCATCGTGTTTAACTGGATGAGTTGCCACGGGCCGGACAAAGCCTTCAAATGTTGCAGGAGCGCTTCGGCCACAGCGTCCTCATAACCACTTTTCGCTATGATGTCGAGGTTGTCAGAATCGCCACTTCCATCTCCAAGAAAGCAAAGCACCTTCATCTTGACAGAAACGGCTACGGATCTCTCGGTCACGCAGAGTGGTGCCAACCCAACCAGTTCGCCCGCCTGATAGAAACCGAGTACAAAAAGCTCCCCGTGGCCGAATGATCGCCACCACGAGGCCAGCCACTCCCAGGTTGAGAAAATTGTGGCACTTGGGGCTTGGTCGAGAAGGGTTTCCCACTCCGGAAGAATTTTCTCGATGTCTTTCGCATTGTTCCAGACGGAAATGTTTAGACTTGAAGTCACTGAAGCCCCGTCAAGATTTGGTCACTTGGTGAATAAAGTTGTCTTCACTCTTGCCGCTGACGGGGTCGTTCAAGTCTTCCGGGACAGTCCTGGGATGTTCCGTAACTACGGCTAGGAGAGCGACGATTCCAATCCAGCCGCTGACCAGCACTAGAGTGCAGCCGACGAGAAACTTCATTCTCACACCTGCATAGAATTGATTCTTCCAGCATGGCATCTGAGGCGGCCGGTTGGAATCAGGCAATCAATGTATTTTGCATGTCCTTCGGAAGTGTGGACCGACGTACCAATCTGAAAGGGCAAACAATTCTGTCAGTTCTTCGATGTTTGCATCGGATGCAACGGTTGGCAGATTGGGCACCAAAAAGTTGTTCGCGCGTCCTTTCCTTGCTTCCGAGACTGGATCGGCTGGCCGCAACGTCTGCACTCGTCGTTTGCTCTCCGATACACCCAAAGTCTTTCTTGCGCATTCGAACGTCCAGTTGTTCTCCTCATCCCGATGTAAGTGATGACTTGATCGCCAGACGATTCGCTCACGTTGGCAAGCATGTATTCTCTAGCCTTGCGAACCAGACAAGCCACTTCGTCATCGCCCAGAGTCTCCATCGGACGGAACGGGTTAATTCCGCAAGCGAAACAAACCTCGGATTTAAAAACATTGCCCAGCCCTGCCATGAGCGATTGCGTCAACAGAGCTTCGCCCACTTGCAGGTCGCCGCAACTGCGCAAACTTGCAACTGATTTCGCACCATCAAATTCGTCCGCAAGCACGTCCTGACCCAGACTGCGAAATCCTTCTCGTCGTCGAAGCGTATCGAGATTGTGAAATTCTGCTATCGGTACGTTGAACGCTACGGCCCATATCGACTGCGTTTTCACTACGATTCGCATGTCGATGGAGCGCTTCTGCCAAGTCTCACCAGGACGATAGATGTGCCAACTTCCATTCATCAGCATGTGTGTGAGTAACACCAAATCGCCTGAGAAGGTCATGAACATCCATTTTCCTCGAGACTTGACACTCTCGACAGTTCTGCCCGTAACTGGAGCGTCGAAGTCAACTCGGGAAAGCTTGGGAAGAACAGTTTCGAAGCCGGTTACAAGCTGGCCCGCAAGCGCCTTGTTGAGTGACCGAGAGGCGCGGAATATTGTGTCGCCTTCAGGCATCAGGCAGTCTCCGCGGACTCTTCGTCCGTGTCATCCGAATCAATATTTTCTTCGATCCCAGTCGGACTGGCACTTCCGCTTGGTATTGCGATTGGAACAATCCGTCGCATTTGGAAGCCTGCGGCTGAATCTACAAATCCCACGTCGGCAAGAAAACTTGCGAGGAAGTGTTCTCGTGCTGTCTGGCCGTTAATTGTTCCGATCAACAACCCTGTTTTCCTGCCTTGCCGTCGAATTGCTAACTCAGCCAGCTTTTGGGCCAATACACGAGCGAATTGAGATCGGCGCGGTTCATCTTCTGGGAGAAAAACTTGAATTTCCTGACTTCTTCGCCGCAGAAATGCCGTCATGTTTCCGTTAATCAAGATCACACCAGCACCGCTTGTCCGCGAGAGCGACCGAGCTGCAAGAAGTGAGCCTTCACCTATCTTGGCGGAGCGTTCGGCTGATTGGTCCGGTGCCTTGTTCTGAGATTCGTCAGACGGCTCGGTCTCACTAACTTCAGAAGGCTCGCTTTCTCTGCCAGGCCACGGTAGAAGGGTCCCATACAAATTGGCGGGATCCGTCGCGGCTAGGAACAACACCTCTGGGCGTTCCGGCTCTGATCGCAGGCTACGAAGCATATCGACCGCTGCCGGCATCGCAAATTGTGCTGCGCCCATACCGGCAACGAACATGCCTCTACGCACCAAACCGCTATCCTCCATAATCTTTAATGCGGGATAGATGCTCGGAAATCCGCCCACAATATTCTCAGCCACCGCTGACTCGCGCATCACAATGCCGCGCCGTACGAGCAACTGCTGAGAAACGTTGGCGCTCCATTCTGTGGTGGTAATTCCAGCACTTATGTGGGGATTTATCAACGCCCAACGGCCCTGTGTCGCTCCATCCCCTCGCGCGCGAAAGCGTCGAACAAAGCTCGGTGACCCAGGAGGGAATCCTTCCAACGCGCTGCTTCGCTCTCGTTTTTTCTCGCCTGTCCGCAGCAAGTCGCGGAGCGGTTGGAACGTGTCATTCGTGATTGTGCCGGACCAGACTAATTGCCACAGTGCATCGCGGGTCTCACCAGGGAAGCCCGATCCCACGGCTTCGTGGATCGCAGAGAAAAAGGATGCGCCGTTGCTTGCCAAGGCAGCCTTAATCTTTTCGGCGCGCTCTGACAGCGCTGGCTCATCGCTTCGAGACTCTTGCGGCGGTAGGAGTAGCGGTAGCGATTCACTCAAGTACAACGCGATGCGGCCATCTCTATTGCCAATTTGGGCGATTCCGACCCACACAATCTGTCCCGATGCCATCAGCGTGTCGAGATCGCCAGGGCGATAGTCCGAAACGCGAGCGGGAAGAATCTCGCGTTCAAGTTCGGACGCAAGTATTGGCACTCCCTGAAGGCTCTCGATTGAGTCAAGGAGCGATTCAAACCCGCGGCGCTTTACAGCAACGCCTTGCCAGCGTGCAGAGAAGCGAGCAAAGATACTTTGTTCGACGGGCTCGATATCACGGCGAAGCCGCGCCAGGCTCTTACGTCGAATCTGTTGCAAGACACCAGGGTCGCACCATTCGCGGTGCACGCCACCGGGACGAAACTCTCCTTCGAGCACCTTTCCTCTGCCATGAAGAACGTGAAGCAGTGATTCCACGATGCTCGGCGTTACTCCATAGCGCGTGGAAACCGCGACGGTTGTGAATGGCCCGTGGGTGCGCGCGTAATTGCGCACAAGTTCGCCTAGAGGATCATTGTTCTTCTCTAGAAAAACATCGGCCAACCCCGGGGGTAAGGGTGTACCCAGTGCATCACGATAACGGGCAGAATATTCCACCGGAATATAGCGTGATTCACCGGCGATTCGAACCAATACTGCACGGCGTGAATTGGTGAGATCGGCAACTGTCGAAGCCACTTCGGTGTTTTTAGACCGCGCTGCGATCTCGTCAGCGCTTAGATCACCCAGTCGGAGTAGCAAATCGTGAACGCCATCAGTGTGGCGTGCCTGATATTCGGGGTCAAGCGATTGAAGTCTCGCCTCAATTTCATCAAGAGCTGTCGCGTCCAGGAGTTCGCGTAAATCGCTGTCGCCCAACAGCTCCTCAAGTTGCGATTGGTCTATCGACAGGGCCTGAGCTCGACGTTCTGCGAGGGGAGCGTCGCCGTCGTAAATGTAATTTGCGACATAAGAGAAGAGCAGCGAAGCGGCAAACGGCGATGGGCGACCCGTTTCCAGTCTCTTTACCCGAATTGCACCTCGCTCAATTCTTGTCAGGATTTCTCCGACTGCGGGTAAGTCGAAAACGTCCCGAATGCACTCTCGGTATGCTTCTAAAACAATTGGGAACGACGGATAACGTGATGCCACGGCCAGCAGGTCGGCGGAACGCTTGCGCTGCTGCCAAAGGGGCGCGCGAACGCCCGGTCGACGCTTTGGCAAGAGTAGAGCACGGCCAGCCGCCTCTCTAAATTTTGCGGCAAACAGGGAAGTACTGCCCAGCTGCCGTAAAACCTGCTCTTTGAACTCCGCAGCCGACGGCAGAAGATCTTCCGCACCAATCTCGTCATCGCTGTCGGGAACGCGCAGCACAAAGCCGTCATTCGACCACATCGATTCGATTTCGAGTCCACGCTCCGCCCGCAGCTTGGAGGTCACCGCCATACACCATGGCGCATGAACCGCCCTTCCAAACGGCGTGAGTACGCAAACTCGCCGGTCTCCCATGTCATCACGGCACGTTTCGATCAAGATCTCTTCATCGCTTGGAACGCAACCAGTAGCTGCGAGCTGGTCTTCAAGATACTTGAGCAGGTTTTCTGCGGCCGAGGCATCGAGGCTGTGATCGTCAACCAATTGACTGAAGGCGACTGGCCGAGGTAAACGAAGCAGCTCGCTGCACATCTTTCCAATCTGTCGGCCAAACTCGACTGGACGATCGGCGCTGTCGCCTCGCCAGAAAGGCATTTTGCCTGGCTCTCCAGGTGCGGGCGAAACCAGTACTTGGTTGTGCGAGATTTCCTCGATCCTCCAAGTCGACGCGCCCAGAACGATCGTGTCGCCGTTGCGGCTCTCGAAGACCATCTCCTCATCAAGTTCGCCCACTCGAGCCCCCTTTGCCGCCCCAGCCAAAAACACGCCGTAAAGTCCGCGGTCGGGTATGGTGCCTCCGTTAATGATAGCGACACGTTGTGAGCCCTGTCGCGATGTGAGGGAGTTTGCTACACGATCCCACGTGATACGTGGCCGAAGCTCTGTGAACTCATCCGACGGGTAACGCCCGGCGAGCATGTCCAGGACGGTTTCGAAGATAGATCGCGTAATCGCAGCATAGGGGGCCGCTGAGCGAACCAAATCGAAAAGTCCGTCAACCGACCAATGATCCATTGCAACAGCCGCAACGACTTGCTGCGCGAGCACGTCCAGTGGATTTCGAGGGTAGTGGACAGACTCAACTTGGCCTTGGTACATGGAGCGCGTGATGGCCGCGCACGCGACGAGGTCCGCGCGATACTTGGGGAAAACGATCGCGTTGCTCACAGCACCCACGCGGTGGCTCGCTCGTCCGACTCGCTGCATTCCACTAGCTACCGAGGGCGGAGCTTCGACCTGGATCACTAGATCCACGGCACCCATGTCGATTCCAAGCTCAAGTGATGATGTCGCCACGATTCCACGCAATGAGCCCAGTTTGAGCCTGTCTTCTATCTCCTTGCGTTGTGCTACAGCGACACTGCCGTGATGTGCGCGAACAAGATCTTCTCCGGCGAGTTCGTTTATCGCTGCGGAAATTCGCTCAGCAAGTCGGCGGCTGTTAACGAAAATTAGAGTAGACCGATGGCTGCGTACCAATTCCAGCAGTTTGGGATGAATCGCACTCCAAATGGATTTCCGCTTTGGCCCTTGCGATGCCGGCCCGCTTGGCAGCGGCTCAAAGTCATCGAGACTGGCCATGTCTTCGACTGGAACTTCGACGCGCAAGTCCAAGCGCTTCGGGGCGCTCGCATCGACGACGGTGACCGGACGATAAACTGGTGCGAACGCGGCAGACTCGAATTCCCCGAGGGCTTCCTCAGACGCACTGGCGAGCACTCCGTCATCACCAGCCTCGTCGGCGCCATCTGTCCTCACTCCACTTGCCCTTTGCGCGGCCGCGATATTTCTGGAATGGTCCTCCCGAATTTCCGCACCGCCGAGGTACCTAGCTACCTCTTCCAGCGGTCGCTGCGTTGCGGAAAGACCGACGCGCTGAATAGGCTTTTCTACCAGGTGTTGCAGGCGTTCGATCGACAACGCCAGATGAGAGCCGCGTTTGGTTGGGATCAATGCATGAATTTCGTCGATGACAATAACCTCAACGGACCTCAGCGCGTCGCGGGCGTTGGACGTTAGAAGAAGGTAGAGTGATTCCGGAGTGGTAATGAGTATGTCGCCAGGATTGCGAGCAAATCTTGCCCGATCGGATTGCGGCGTGTCGCCCGTTCGGATCGAGACGGATGGTTCGTGGTATGCCGCGCCTAGCCGCTGGGCGGCCTGGGAGATTCCGACAAGCGGAGCGCGTAAATTTCGCTCGACATCGACTGCGAGAGCCTTAATTGGGGAGATATAGACAACCCGACACCGGTGGCTTTTGTCCGGTGGGACACTGAACATGATCCGATTGATGCACCAAAGAAAGGCCGCCAGCGTTTTTCCGGTTCCCGTCGGCGCCAGGATGAGAGTCGATTCCCCGCGCGCGATGGATGGCCAACCCATAATTTGCGGTGTGGTGGGGGCTGGAAATACCGCTTCAAACCATTCCCGCACGGCGGGATGGAATATCCCGAGGCCCTGTTCGGCTGATGTTGCGTTTACGAGTTGTTCTCTTTTCGTCAAATCTGATCCATGCACGGTTGTGCTCATAATTGGATGCATTCGCTCGATAATTGGCATCGGCCGGCAGGCCATCATCGAAGAAGCGAGTTGTGATCGCGCGGAAACACCCGCCAGACAAGGGGTATGGAGGGTTAGCCCGCTCCTGAGTTGCGCCAGAATAAGGGCAATATTTCGTTTCGCTCTCTGTTGACAGGGAACGCCGACGGGATTACGGTTCTCACATCCGAAAAAGGGGTGCGCCATGGCAGATCTTCTTCGCTCGCTTTGGTCGGATGACCAGGGTCAGGACATTGCCGAATACGCGGTGATGTTGGCCGTCATCCTTGTGTTGGTCGTGGGAACGATTCGTCTCGTGGGATCCAACGCAAATAACGTATTTTCACAAGTGGGCAGCAGCTTGAACAACTGATTCTCGCGTGGATGGCATTGCTAATTCCTTTGTACTCGAAGTTGGCAGAGGTTTACGGATTTCCAACAATCGCATTTGGCAACTCCTTTTGGCGTCTCCTCACGACCGTAACTCTCTGCCACCCTTCTAACCCATAAAATGACTGCTGGCTCTGCTGCAACCAACCAGAGGTGCTAATAATCTGACTGATTGTGGTGCTCTGATCTTTGTGGTATCTCGGCGTCGTGTCGTTGTTTGCAAAGCGATCACCTAAAATTCAATTGGAGGAACAATGCCAAAGACTGACAGCGCGAGTTCAACTGTGACGCGAGAGGAATTGATTAAGTTGTTAAACGAGGATTTGTCTCGAGAATACCAGGCCATCATTTCTTATGTTGTGTATTCGCAGGTGCTGAAGGGCGCTCCCTACATGAATATCGCGGCCGAACTCGAAAAGCATGCTGGCGAGGAGTTGCAGCATGCGATCGTGGTGGCGAACCAGATCGACTACCTCGGGGGAATGCCGAGCGTTACCCCCAAGCCCGTCAAAACCTCGGACAAAGCGGAGCAGATGCTGCGCTTCGACCTCGAGAATGAGAATGAAACGATTCGCAATTACACCGAGCGCATTCGACAATGTGACGCGCTGGGAGAATTCGCGATGGCCGAGCATATTCGGGAAATTCTTGTGCAGGAACAGGACCACCAGATAGCGCTAGCGACCGCTTTAGGAATTGATGTTCCGAACATTAACAAAGGAAGGTAGTGAAGCTCCTGATGGTTCGTTTTAGGACCTTGGAAGAGTTGAGTTCATCCACGCTACCTGGTCTCAGCAAAATAGGCCCCTTGCGCTAGCAGGGGGCCTACGACGTTTCTCCTGACCGCACGAACACTCACGTAGAGTCAGGATGCTGGTCTGGCGTTAGGATGACAGACGGTAACAGTTAAACAAATAAGGTAAAGGCTGCATTATCTCCGTCGTCGCCCCCCATTCGCGTTTGCCTCGAAAGCAGATGAACCCCCAATTCCCTGAGGAATTTGAAGAGTTTAGCCACAAAAAAGCGTTCATAGGATGTTTCATGAGCGCCGTGGCTGCCTTGTTGTCCGGTATATCATCAAAACGTGAACCTTCCCGTAAACCCCCCAATCTTGCCAATGCTTTCCAAGCGAATTAGTGAGGTGCCGACCGACGGTACGTGGTTTTTTGAGCCGAAATGGGATGGATTCCGCGCTTTGGTTTTCCGCGACGCAGACGAAATACTCATCCAAAGTCGAGACGGAAAATCACTCAATCGCTACTTCCCGGAACTGATTGATCCGTTGCGCGCGCAATTACCCACTCGCTGCGTTGTCGATGGCGAACTAGTGATTGCTAAAGGTGGCGTGCTAGATTTCGAAGCCTTACAGCTCCGTATTCATCCCGCTGCGTCTCGGGTGAAGCTTCTATCGCAGGAAAGTCCCGCATCGGTCGTTTTCTTCGATCTCTTGTGCGAGGGTGATCAAGATCTGCGCATCCGTCCATTTGACGAGAGACGAAAAGCGCTCGAATCGATCCTCTCATCCGCGATTCCACCGATTCATGTGACGCCGGCAACCCAGGAGACGAGCGTAGCCGCCGACTGGTTCAAACGTTTTGAAGGGGCGGGCCTCGATGGCGTGATGGCCAAGCCCACGTCAGGAATTTACGAGTCCGACAAACGTCTCATGTTCAAAGTGAAGCACGAGCGAGACTGCGATTGTGTGGTTGCCGGTTTCCGATGGCACAAAAAAGGCGAACGCACACTGGTTGGCTCACTGTTGCTCGGCCTTTTCGATGATTCGGGAGTACTGCAACACGTCGGTGTCTGCGCGAGTTTCTCAATGGAAAAGCGCCGTCAACTTGTGGAGCACCTCGCCCCGTATCGCAAAAACGCGCTTGCTGATCACCCGTGGGGCCAATGGTCTGAGCCGGGAACGGAGGAAACAGGGCGTCGGATGCCGGGGGGACAGAGTCGCTGGAGTCAAGGCAAAGATCTTTCTTGGGAACCACTGCGTCCAGAGCTCGTGGTCGAAGTGGCGTATGAGCACATGCAAGGCTCGCGTTTTCGTCATATGGCCCAGTTTCGACGGTGGCGCGCTGACAAGCGTCCCACGGACTGCACTTATGCTCAACTCGAAGTGGTTCCACCGCAAGAATTGATGGAAATTTTTGCGAGCGGCCGCTAGTCGGCTACGCGATGTTCAAGGTTTCCTTTTGGCGCTACGCTTTTCACGCCACTCACGCGTGGGATCTTCGTCCGGGTCTGGAGTTTCCTGTGAGGGCCTGATGTTTTGGGGCACGTTGCGAAGGTTCACTCTGATTCGCGTCCACGTCGAAGACCTGCCTCGCATCGAGTCGACCAGTACGTCATCCGGAGCGAGAAGCCGGGCAGCTTGAGAATGCTTAGTTTTCCAGCGTTCCAGCCCTGCTAGCGCGGCATCCTTATTTGGAGAGTTTGCGACTATCACAAGCGGCATCTTCGTCCGTGCTTTCTTCACTGCCGTCTTTGCTCGCGAAGGCGCCACTCGCGGTGCCTCCCCCTCCGTCTTGCGAAAGTGAGGCGGCCAGGGAGCGTCTCCTAATCCTGCAGCCTGGTCTCTTGCGGCCATCTCCATTAATTTTTCGAGTGAGCCCGCTGCATCGTCCATATTTTCATGCGGATTTCCTCGCTCTGCGAAACGTTTCGGAACCGTAAGGACGGTGAAATCCGCCGGTTCACAAGCCGGCACTTCGGACCAGTCAAGCGGGGTGGATACACGCGCGTCTGGAAGCGGTCGGATTGAATATGCAGAACACGTCGTCCGATCTTTGGCGTTTTGGTTATAGTCAAGAAACACACCGTGTCGCTCTTCCTTCCACCATTTGGAAGATGCCAAGGTGGGCAACCGCCGCTCAACTTCTCGTGACAATGCCAAAGCAGCCTGCCGGACATCGCCAAAGCTCCAGCGCGGCTGAATTCGCACATTGACATGCATTCCGCGTGAACCGCTGGTTTTGGTCCACCCGCGAAGATTCATCTCCTCGAGTAAAGACTCCACTTCAAGTGAGACGGTGCGCACGTCAGACCAAGAAACTCCAGGCACAGGATCGAGATCGATTCTCAACTCATCAGGATGGTCGAGATCACCGGCACGCACGGGGTGGGGGTGAAGTTCGATGCATCCCAGGTTTACGATCCAAGCCAGACCGGCCGCATTGTCCACCACGATTTCTTCGGCCGTCCGACCGGAAGGGAACGACAAAATCGTGGTTCGCAGCCATTCTGGCCGCTCAGTTGGCGCTCGCTTCTGATAGAACGCTTCACCTTCGGCTCCGTTGACGAACCGCTTCAACACTAGTGGGCGATCTTTAATGCCGGCCAACGCTCCTGGCGCGATGGACAGATAGTAGCGCACGACGTCGAGTTTCGAGAGTTTGGTCTGCTTGGAAAAGTACGGCTTGTCCGGATGCGTCACCCGGACTTCTCGTCCATCGATTGAGAGCACCTCTACAGGTCGTTCTTTCGCCATCTGGGACAGGCTACACCTTCTTGCCGAGCGTCGACCACGCGATCAAAAGGCAAAATTCGTAGGACAGTGCCAATACCCACGCCTTCGCGCGGTTCGCATGCGTCAAGGGCTCAGTGCTGTCTGCGACAAGGAATGGGTCCTCCCGTACGGCATTTTGATGGTTCGGAGCCTGACGAGAATTGTTAGGTTTTCTCCTCAGTTGCCTTTGCCGTCTGCCAGAAACTTGAAAGTGGTCCGCGAATGGAATACATCGCCCGGTCGCAAGATCGTCGAAGGAAAGCTCGGATGGTTCGGAGAATCGGGATAATGTTGGGTCTCCAGACAAAAGCCTGCGTGCTGCTGGTAAGCATGGTTGTTCTTACCAATGATCGTGCCGTCCAAAAAATTGCCCGTATAGAACTGAACCGCCGGCTCCGTTGTGTAGACCTCAAGAATTCGTCCTGACTTGGGCTCGTGAACTCTGGCTGCTAGTTCAAGTTCGTTTCCGCTCCGGTTTAGCACCAGATTGTGATCGTATCCACGGCCCAGTGAGAGTTGGTCATAGTTTCCATTGATTCGAGACCCGATCGTCGTTGGCGAGATGAAATCGAAGGGCGATCCCTTGACCGGGTGAAGTTTCCCAGTCGGAATAAGATCTTTGTCGACCGGTGTGAAGCGATCGGCACTGATCATTACCTCGTGGCCGAGAATATCGCCGTTCCCTTCGCCTTGAAGATTGAAATAGGTGTGTTGCGTTAAATTGACAGGAGTCGCTCTGTCGGTCCTCGCCGTGTATTCGAGTAGGAGTTCGTTGGCTGCGGTCAGAGTGTAGGTCACTTCCACGGTTAAAGTGCCAGGATAACCTTCTTCTCCATCCTTGCTTATGTAGCGAAGGGTAAGGGTTGCGCCTCGGCTTGTTTGAGCTCCATTGGCCTCCCAAACAACCTGATTGAAGCCCTTCAACCCTCCATGCAAGGAATTCGGTCCATTGTTTTTGGCCAGCGTGTATTCCTTTCCGTCCAACTTGAACTTGCCGCCTGCGATTCGATTCCCATAGCGTCCAATAAGAGCGCCGAAATATGCCTTATTATTGAAATACCCCTTAAGATCCTCGTACCCCAAAACGATATCCGCAAGGTTCCCGTTCCTTTCCGGAACAATTAACGAGACGATAATTCCGCCGTAGTTTGTCACGCGAACTTCAGTGCCGCTGCCATTCGAGAGGGTGTACAGATCTACTGCTTTGCCGTCCGAAGTAACACCAAAAGCGTCCTTCTTGATCAAGTATTTTTCTCCCGCTGTTCCTTGCCCGATCAGAAAACCGATGACGGCGAGAAGGTACAATAATCGATGAAGCATCCGAAAACGTGAGGTCATTTTGATTTCATCCGCGAAATCTTGATCTACAAAACCAACCTGTTACAGGATGGAGAATCGGTGATGCTTTCATGCACAACTAGTGCGCCCCGAGCCGCTCCGCCTCCTGTTGCTCGGCAGACGCTTCGGATGGGCGCCCCATGAGTGTGTAAACCTCCGCCAAGCGCCTGTGCGGTTCTGATTCTTTTGGGCCGAGTGTCACAGCTTCTTTAAGATAACGGACCGAATCTTCGAACCGTTTCTCATCTGCGTTAGTTCTCGAAAGAGAAAGAGCAGCGGCATAAAGCATCTGAACGGTGACAGGATCTTGCGGATTGAGTGTGTGGGCTCGGTTCAATGTTTGATAAGCCGGTAGCATTTCGCCCAGCCTGAACAGAACGGCACCGTACAAAGCGTTTAACTGAAATAGATCTGGCCAGCGCTTTAGGGCCGTTTCCAGAGGGGCCCGCGCCGCTTCGTATTGATTCAGTTGAAAGTAAGCATAGGCGACGTTGTACTGCATTTGCGGCGATTGTGGAACGAGTTCAGCTGCTCGTTGTAGCGGTTTCAACGCCGCTTCAAGGTCCCCGTGTTCGCCATAGATTGTGCCCAATTTCGTTAAACGTTCTGCGTTATTTGGATCATAGAGTTGATCGCAGAACGCGCGCGCATCGTCCCGAGGACCTTTATCAAGCCTCTGCGCACACTCAACTCGCATCTGCACCTCGTCGTTATCACGACGTCGCAGATCACCCGATCGAGCCAACGCCTTTTTGGCCTCTTCGGTTCGCCCTTGCTTACGATAAACATTTCCCAGCTGAAAAGGGATGCGCGAGTCTCGGGGATTGGCGCGCTCAGCTTCGGTCAGCCACTTTTCTGCTGATGCGAGGTCACCTTGTTGAAGGTACGCTAAGCCTAGGTAGTAGCCGGTGTCTGGCAGAGGCGGCTTAACTGCCGCTTTGCTGAGATTGCGAACTGCTGAGTTGAAGTCGTTTCTCTCCAGATCTGCTCGCCCCAGATAGTAGAGGATGTTGGGATGATCTCCGACCGCTCGGCGCACCGCTTCTAATTCAGCATGCGCTTCAGCGTATTGGTGCATCTCAAAGAGCGATACTCCTAACGGGAAGCGCGCCCGCTCCACCAGGCTAGGATCCAGTTTCAGCGCCGCGCGAAACTCACGCGCTGCATCTTCATAACGATCTTGTTTGAGCGCTTCGTATCCCTTACCTAAGTGGGCTTCGGCTTTGCTTGCTTCAGAAACACTGGCTGTCTGGGATCTTGCTGGAATAGCAGCGGGGAATAGCAGAACAACGAAGGCACAGAGCGAAAGCAATTTCGCCAGGAACGTTCGCGTACCCATGGGCCTCAGATTCACGATAACACGGTTTTCCCGGCTTTCAGGATGAGCGCATCAGCAACGGATCTAATGTCGGAAATTTCTTTTGCGGTGGCTGTGCCGACGTAGTCTGTGACAAGTTGACCGCATCGCTCGCGAACCTGGTCGTAGGCTTCTGCCTGCTGCCCGCGCAAAACTAGAAGTTCTTTCAGCCAATGCTTGCCGTATCCCGCATGGATAGTTTCATCGGCCCAGTCAAAGTCCATGTCGTGTTCACTTAGCGTGTCGCCATACGAGTGAAACATTTGTGCCCGAGCAGGTTTGTGCCGGATGTTTTTGGTCTCGAAAAAGTACAGCATGCCGAGACGATAGATGGGATCTTCGCCCGACGCGCTGTCGTAGATGTAGGTGCCAAGCGGGATCTCCGCAGGATCAAGGTTCCAAGCCATCAGTCGTTCGTACCCCATTCGGCAATGTCGCGACTCGTCGTACGTCCAGCGAGCCGAGTTGCGAATCCATTCCCAGGGAAGCACCTCGGCAAATGAGCTCAGAATAATTCCGCCAACCTCTATGGCCCAAACTTCGTTCAAGTGGCTGATCGCAGAGCGAAGTTGTAGGCGAAGTCCTTCCCCGTATGGGAATGTTGAATCGACAATATCTGGCCAGTAAAAACGACAAGGCCAGAAACGCGGATCCCGGGCTGGACGATCGGGAATCGCGTAAGTGTTTGTCTTGGGAGTAGTCACCTCGACTTGTGACGCTGGGCCCACTCCGATTCCGCCAATAGCCACAAGCCGTTCGGACAAATCGTGAGTCCACACTGCGGTGCTCTCACGCAGGGCGGCATGTTGAGTGAGTGAGGTCGCCGCCCACTTTTGAAAAGCATCCACTTGCTCTCGCTTCTCAGTGAGCGCGACGGACAAAAACCGGTGCGTTGGCCCATCCGCGATTGCGTCAGACGCGTCGAGATAGTCTCGATAAGCATCTCTCAAGGCGGGTAAGAAAACGTGTCCCACGGCCGATAACAATGCAGGCACTGAAGGAGAATCTCGAACAGAGCCGATCAGCCCGACCAGCGAATGATCCGAGCCTTCTTCTTCCAGCAGGCGATTGGGAAACCGCAGTTCGAAGACACGTTCACGCAGCGAGTTTGCGGTTTCAGAACTTTGCCATGTGAAGCGCGCCATCTCAATCTTGATCTCCAGGGAAGCGATCGACGGGATCCATGCAGCCATGCTCACCAGCAGTGAGCGCTCGCAGAAGAAGAATCGCTTCAAAAGTTGCGCGGTGTCGAAACGCATCCAACGGGCGCGAGGTTGTTGGCTCGACAAGTAGAGAGGCGGTAATGTCATCTTGTTTGTCGCACCGCTTGCTTTGCGATGGAACGAAAAGTGATGCTGGTATTTTAGCTCTCGCGCGGTTCTAAAACGAGTTGCTAAGGGCCACCGTCACCACTGCAACGAGCAGGACGCAAAGGCCGAAATTAAGTGATCGCCGCGCGGCAAGTGGGGCACCGCGCCACTCCCCACGCCACAGTCCCCAGAGATTTCCCACAACTATCGAAAGTGAAATGAACAGGGGCCACCCGATGACCACTCCCCACCGACCGAGCTTGGCAGCACCTGCTCCATACAGGTAGAAGCTGCCAATCCACATTGCTGCCATCATGGCGCTCAACCCAAGATTTCGCGAGGTTTCGTCATTCCAATATTGCCTAAGCGTCTTCTTGCTGAGCATTAAATACAGACAGTAACCAACATTGACGACACATCCGAGGGTAAAAAGCAGAGCCCAAACGGTGTTTCCGGCAGATGCTTGCGATAGTCCAAGTCTTTCCGCAGTGCCTGTAATATTTCCAGCAAAAGCCACTCCAATGTTGGGCAGGCAGGAGAGTATTCCGGCCAGGACTGCGATGATCAGGCCAGTCGCGAATCTGCCTTCAGCCGCAGATGTCGTCTTGTTAGTCGAGGGACTCTTTCGGGATCCGCCCATTGAACACAGGACAATCCCGAAAATAACCAAGACAGTTCCTGCGAGAAGACACATCCCTTTCGTCGTAGCCAAGGTCTGTGGAAAGAACACCAGGAGCGGGATGAGGGAACCAAGGCTTGCAATCAAACCCATAATGATTGGATAGCCTAGCGCCATCCCCAACCGGTCCATGCCGAGGCCGAACAGAACCGCCCCGACGCCCCAACCCATTCCGAAAAGGGCAAGAATACCAAGGTCCCTCGCTGGAGAATTCGCGTACACGGAGAAAATGGCAGGTACCAGCAAAAGCGTGATGATCCAGTTAAACAAGAACATGCCGAGGAATGAGAACGTGGCCCATGTGTGTTCCCAAGCCCATTTTCTGACTAGGGTCATCGGCAGTACAAATGTCCCTTGAAGGAGGCCGGCCAGCAGGACGAGGAGAAACCCAGTTAGTAGTGGCATTTGGCTGTTGACAGAAATCGGTCCCGCCGCCTAACCCCAAGTCATTTGATCTGGGTGCGGATAGTAACACGGTTCAGTAGGCTGGATTGCTGAATCCCCCTAACACATCTGCCTTGCCGAGCCACTCCCGCATGATTTGCGTTGCAGCACTCGTACCAACCAGGTCTGCACCCGCTTCAAGCAGTGACCGAACCTGACCGGCAGTCTTGATGCCGCCAGAAGCTTTTAATTTTATGTTCGGGGGAGCGAGCCTGCGCAGAAAAATCATGTCCGAGGGAGTTGCGATCCCCACCGCTCCGCTGCTGGCATTTTTCAGATACTCAACACCTGCTTCAATGCCAAGCGCAATAGCCCGCTCACGCTGCTGCATACTGAGCAAGGGCAGTTCCAGCATGATCTTGATTGGCACTCGGGCGGCGGCTTGAACAACACCACGAACGTCATTGAAATATTCGCGTTCCATCCCGGATAGGAGCAATCCGACGTTCGGCATGAGATCGATTTCCTGAACGCCGTCTTGAAGGAGAACGCCTGCTTCTCGAGCTTTACCGGTGCTCGTCATCGTCCCAAGAGGGAGATCGATAAATGAAGCGACTCTTACCCCCGTTCCCCTGAGCTCCTCGACCGTCTTTCGCACCCATGATCCAGGAATCATGGCGGCATGAAAACGGTATTCAATGCACTCTGATATGTGTCGTCGCCATTGCGCCTCGGTCACCGTGTTTGAGATCAGGGTCGATTGCATGCGGCCGGCGACCACCGCCGCGTCGGTAAAATCTGGCGGGCTTCCATGGTCCTTGGCGTTTGGATTCATGGTCGCATTGTCACCCAGCCACCGTAGAAAGCCAGCCTGGGGCTGTTAAAGACGATTTCTTATAAAACTCGACAACCTGAATGATGCGCGAAAGCGATGAGATTACGCCGTCTTTGGTAACCGCTAAACCGCCGGTGACGACGCCGAAGCGAACGGCATCCCCGATGTTTGCTCCAGAAGCCAGTGCTACGGCAAGGCCAGCGTTGAATGCATCCCCAGCTCCCGTTGTGTCAACGGCGGGAACCGAGATCGCAGGAACGTGTGTCACTGACGACGAATTCACGATTAATGCTCCGCGTTCGCCCAGCGTCATGATGACGTTTTTAACGCCATTTTGAATCAGTTGCTGGGCGATGTTCTCAGGCTCCATTGCTCCATCGGGTCTAATCCCTGCAAGGACTCTCGCTTCAGTTTCGTTTGGCGTGAGAACGTCGATAAAGCTCAAGATAGAAGCGGGCAGGGGACGAACAGGCGCCGGGTTCAAAATTGTTATTGCCTTGATGGCACGCCCCGCCACCATGGCGGCCTCGGCTGCGGCCACTGAGACTTCAAGTTGCGTGAGCACGACGCCTGCCGGAGCTGATGCCTCTACACCTCGTGCAACATCCATCGCACTCAACAGCTCGTTTGCGCCCGGATCGATTGTGATGCAATTGTGCCCAGTGTTCGCATCGACGATGATGAACCCAACCCCTGTAGGAGCATCTGCTGTTTGCTGGACGTGAACGGTTTGAACTCCCTCATCGCGGTAGAGCCCCATTGCCATCTCACCGAAAGCATCGTTGCCGATCTTGGCAATGAAACTGACGCTTGCCCCCAGTCGCGTGCAGGCAACGGCCTGGTTGGACCCTTTCCCACCGTAGTCCACCCGATAGCCTGTTCCGAGTAGGGTTTCTCCCGAGCCGGGCAACCGATCAACCTTCATGGTCAGACCAGTTGCGTAGCTGCCGACCACAACGATCCGAGGCGCGTTCAATTGCATTTCTCCGCGTGCAGGAAGCTCGAGCGATTATCGAGGCGTAAGCCTAACACATTGCTGGATCTATCCTGCCCGTGCTTGACGCGTCTGGCAGCCACTGTTAGATTGCGGCTTATCGCGCAAGGTGTCTGAGGGGAATCTCTCTGATTCGGGAAAAGAATGAGCGGTATCCATCCGCTCTTCATCGCTTTAACGCAGGCCGCCGTAAGTTTCTGGTCCAAAGCTGTCAGGCGGCGGGCATTGCATTTCTTCCAAGTTCCTTCGAGGGGCATAGTCTTTTTGCATCTGATCTGCTGAACAGGGCGCCGGCGCCTTCACCCGATGGCGAGTTTCAACTGCATCCGCACTATCGTACTCAACGACCGATCGACGAGCTCCTGCGCAAGATCAGACCGGGCCTCGACGAGTTTGTTACTGAAAAGTATGCGTCTGAAATTGAAACGATCCTGCGCCAATGGCAGTCAGGATTGCTGAAGTCGCCAAGGAATTTTCAATCAATCAAAGCGTCTCTCTCGTTCACGTTTCGAGGCTCCTCTCCAAAGCCAACGCGCTCGAGGATTGTTCGATCCACGGCACCGGTGGAAGTTCGCCAAAGTGTCTTCGATAACGATCAATCAATTTCGGCGCAAGAATTCGTGCCAGCGCTCAAGGGATCAATGGAAGCACTTGAGCAACTTATAACTGCTGACTTGCAGGTCGTCAGCATCCACGACGGTGGCGGGGCCCTGACTACTCGCGTCCGTTATGAGTTTGTCGGTTCCGGGCGCGATTTTCATCGTGAGCAAAGAATAGGGAATTGGGAGCTGGAATGGGAATCTTGTCCGAATCAATACTGTGTGCGCAAATGGCAATTCCTCGAAGAAACTCAAAGCCGTGCTCTTCATCCGGTATTCAGCGACATCGCATCGCAAGCATTCGGATCCAATCGCTCTTATGAATCCCAACTCCTTCATGGAGCTGACTATTGGCGTACCGTGCTTGATGGCGCGAGCGGAATCGACATCTACGGCCACAACGGAGTTTCGGTCGGTGATATAGACAACGATGGGTACGACGATCTTTACATCTGTCAGCCCGCTGGATTGCCGAACCGCCTCTTCCGGAACCGCGGTGATGGGACGTTCGACGACATTACCGAGAAATCGGGGCTTGATGTCCTCGAAAACACGGCGTGCGCGCTTTTTGCCGATATTTCTAACCGAGGCCATCAGGATCTGATCGTTGTGCAAACTAATGGTCCCGTCCTGTTTACAAACGAAGGAAATCACAGCTTCAGGCGAGTACCGAACGCATTCAAGTTTGCCCAACCTCCGCAAGGGACATTCACCGGCGCGGCAATCGCCGACTACGACCGCGATGGTTGGCTCGATATCTACTTCTGTCTCTACCTCTTCTATCAGGGCACGGATCAGTACAAATACCCGACTCCGTACTACGACGCTGAGAATGGCCCCCCAAACTTCCTGATGCGCAACAACCGTGATGGCACGTTCGAAGACGTCACCAGCCAGAGCGGATTGAATAAGAAAAACACGCGATACAGTTTTTGCTGTGGCTGGAATGACTTCAATCGAGATGGATGGCCGGATCTGTACGTGGTGAACGATTTCGGTCGCAAAAACCTATACCGCAACAACGGGGACGGAACTTTCACCGATGTTGCTCTCGACGCAAGAGTGGAGGACGTCGGCGCTGGCATGAGCGTTTCCTGGTTTGATTGCAACAACGATGGGCTAGAAGATCTTTACGTCGCCAATATGTGGACGGCTGCAGGCGAGCGCATTTCAAAACAAGAGATTTTTCATCAGGAAGCACCTGCCGACGCGAAAACTCTGTATCGAAAACATGCGATGGGAAATTCACTGTTCTTCAATGTGGGATCCGGCAAGTCTGCATTCCACGATGTTAGTCAAGCAGCGGGAGTCGGCATTGGACGCTGGTCGTGGTCTAGCGACGCCTGGGATTTTGACCACGATGGGTTTCAGGATCTCTACGTCACCAACGGGATGGTATCCGGTCCATCGCATGACGATCTGAATAGTTTTTTCTGGCGGCAGGTGGTTGCGAAGTCACCAAACGAAGCCAAGCCCGGCGCGGCGTACGAGCAGGGCTGGAACGCAATCAACGAAGCGCTTCGCGCGGACGGCACCTGGAGCGGGTTTGAGCGTAATGTGTTTTTTGCGAACAACGGCGATGGCACATTCTCTGACGTTTCTGGTGCTGTGGCGCTCGATTTTCTGGAGGATGGAAGAGCCTTTGCCCTTACAGATTTTGATCACGATGGCAGGCTTGAGGTCTTTCTGAAAAACCGAAACGCCCCGCAGGTAAGGGCGCTCAAGAACGAAATGCAAGAGTTGCCCCCGTCCATTGCCTTTCGCTTGCAGGGCGTGAAAAGCAACCGCGATGCAATCGGCGCGGTGATTACCATCGAAAACGACTCCGGTAAACAGACTCGGACCCTGCAGGCAGGTTCGGGTTTTCTTTCGCAACACACTAAGGATGTGTTCTTTGGATTGGGTAGGAACATGAGCACGATTCGCGGGTCAATCCGGTGGCCAAGTGGACTGGTACAGGAACTGCGCGACTTGCCGAGTAACCACAGGGTCTTGATCCAGGAAGGGAAGCCCGCCGTGTTTGAGGCATTCAGGCCGTCGCCAGTCCGTTCCGTGGCGGTCAAGCCGCAAGCGTATGAAGTCCTGCCAACAAATATCGAAACGTGGCTACTCGCCCCAATCGCAGCTCCAGATTTTTCTCTGCCTGATGAGACAGGGCAAATCCGTACTCTTGGCGCTCTTCGCGGCAAGCCGCTCCTTCTCAATTTATGGGTCACCCGTTCTTCAGCATGCCAGGAGAATCTGAAGACACTGAGTCAACAGTCTGCTGCCTGGTCTTCGCAAGGCTTGCAATTGCTTACGGTCAATCTGGATAGCGCGTCAGGCACTGGAGAGATGCAGCCATCTATTCGTAATCCCAATGTCGTCAGCGTCCGGGGAAACGACGACGTGGCAGGTATCTATACGATCCTTCATCGATACCTCTTTGACCGACACCGGGACCTCTCTTTGCCAACATCATTCCTGATCGATGTCGAGGGAGACATCGTCAAGGTTTACCAAGGTCCGTTGATTGCCGATCATGTTTCGGAAGACATAAGACAGATGCCAAAAACGGTAGCCTCGCGATTCCAGAGAGCGCTCCCTTTCTCGGGAACTACCGATTCCGTGGAGTTCCATCGTAACTATCTGTCCTACGGATCTGTATTTTTTCAACGGGAATATTTCGAGCAAGCCGAATCAGCCTTTCGACGTGCTGTGAAAGATGATTCTGAGAGTGCCGAAGCATTGTATGGGTTGGGAAGTGTCTTTCTGAAACAGGAAAAGATCGCCGAGGCGCGCGAAGCATTCGAACGTGCGACCAAGCTGCATGCGGCATATCCCGAGACTCTTCCGAACGCTTGGAACAATCTTGGACTTCTAGCGGCGCGTGAGGAACGCACGGATGAGGCAATCCTTGATTTTCAACACTCACTGAAGCTGAACCCAGAGTATCTAATTGCTCTCAATAATTTGGGCAACGCCTACCGCCAAGCGAAGCGCTGGGATGAGGCTCAAAGAACTTTTGAGCGGGTTCTAGAGGTTAACGCGCAGGATGCCGACGCCAGCTACGGTTTAGCGATGGTCTTTGCACAGAAGAATGATACGGATCGAACTCAAGAGTATCTGCTACAGGCCCTGAAATATCGACCAGCCTATCCTGAAGCACTGAATAATCTTGGCATTTTGTATTTGCGGACAGGCAAGCGTGACGAAGCCGTTGCCCGTTTTGAAGAATCTATTCGAGTTGCTCCAGATTTCGACCAGTCCTACCTGAATCTTGCCCGCGTGTACGCACTTCAAGGAGAAGCAGCCAAGGCGAAAATTGTCCTGCAAGAGCTGCTCAAGCGGAAGCCTTCGAACGCGCAGGCGACCAAAATGCTTGAAGAGCTTGGCCGATAGTTCCTACTTCGTCAGGGGCGCATGGCTATCTAGAAACTTATCGACGGCTTCGGGCATAAAGTCGGCGGTGCTGAACGCTTTGGGGAGTGACGCCTCGAACGTAGTCATACGAAATTGTCCGTGACCATTGGAGAGAATCAGTTGAATCGGCGTTTTCCCGCGTTTGTGGTTGAAACTGCTGGCTTCATATCCGTACTGTCGATCGCGATAGCTGATTAGCGGCCATGCTCCATCCTCGCCAATCACGACGACTGCGCGAAGGAAATAGTCACGTTCAGTAGCTGCCTGTTGAAGAAGTCCGCCGATAGGATATCGATAGTGAAAGGCGGCATCATCGCCACCCGCCGAGTGATAGATCTTCCCAGAGTACGACAAACCGGCCGCGCCAGTGTGGCGCAACGAGGTGAACAGAGTTACGCCGCCGAGGCGGGCCTCCTGTGCCGATTTGACCAGATTCGATAGTTCGGAGATAGAGAGCGGAATTGCGTCCGCCTTCACTTCGGGAAATTGTTTTTCACAGACAAGTTGATCTGAAAAGCGAGTTACGGTAACCGTGTGGTCGGACGATTGGCCGCATGCAATCAGAAGGTGTTCATAATCTGTGTTCGTCAGTTGATAGTCGCGACAGTCTCCGCAGCTACCCCCACCTCCACATTTCTCACCATAGAAAGCAATGAAGCGCACGTCTTTTCGGGTCGCATCGCCACCATAAAGTGCCGTAACGTGATTCAGGACGGAAGTTTCGCCGTGTATCGCTTCGGGAACATCGTATTCGGTATTGCCACCAAGGACTACCCTCTCCGCCCCATCTTTCGTGATGATCGTGGCCGCGCGCACAGGGAAGTGGGAGATATGTGGATCGGTGCCAGATTTTTCCGCCGCGTCCAAGGCTTTGAAAATCTGCTCACGAAGCTTTGCGTCCGCTACCAATGGTTCTGAGCTTTTCGTTAGCCTCCAACCTGGCGGGCTATCAGCACGCATTGGCCACAGCGCCGCACATAAGATAAGAGCGGGCAAGCCGATGGCGATTGACCTTCTCGCGCCGGTCGACCTCGCATAACGAGTTCGAAAACTGCGAAACAATGACATGGCATGTCCTCTACAGATCCTCTGGTTCTAGTGAGGCTTCGGGGTGGGTGCCGCAAGAAGATCCACGAAAGTTTTGTAGAAGCGTTCCGTGTCTAGATCAACCTGGATTTCGACGGGCTGTACTTCCACCTTAGGTCTGTCGCTCTCGACCCAGGTCAGAATATTTCCGTACCCTGCTCCACGATCGAGATCGATATCCATGAACCGAGTTTCTTTTTTGGTAATGAGACTCCGGTCAAGCCACGCAACGGCGGCCAATTCGTCCCATAAGTAGTTGAATTCGCCGTACAAGCGTGAGTAGTCTGCGATATAGCGCGACGCTGGGGATGACCCAGTCTTCACGCGCCCGATCAATTCTTTCGTCAGCTGGGTCTTCACGGAAATGTCGACCGGTGTGCAGACTATTTTTTTCCACGGTGCCCGCAGCGTGATGTGAGACGCTTCGGGGTCAAACCAAATATTAAATTCATGTCGCGGATTGTTAAGAAATTCGGGGTTAGTGGTTTGAGGGTTCAGACTGGCTCCCATGAAAATCAGTTCCTTCGCGAGCTTCGGGAAGTCGGGATCGATTGAGATCGCGAGAGCAAGATTCGTCAGTGGCCCGCCAGCGTAGATCGTGATTTCTCCTGGATACTTTCGAACCATTCGCACCAGAAAATGTGCCGCATCTTCGTCGGCCGCTTTCGTCGTAGGCTTGCCCTCAGGCATTTCTCCCAGTTGGTCTGGCGGATGGTAGAACTTGGGTGTCCAAGCCCCAAGCCACGTCACACTGCCGTAGCGCTGCTCCCAGAGTTCCGTCTCCGCTTTCCTTCTCACCAGGGGGTATTCAGCACCGCGAAAAACAGGAATATCCGTGCGGCCGATGAGCTCAAGCATTCGCAACGTATGAGCGACCTCCGCGTTCAGCCACTCATCTCCGGTCACAACGGTTATTCCCAAGACCTCGGTTTGCGGAGACTGGATTAAGAGGAGCATCGACGTCTGGTCGGTGCCGGCGGGTCCCGCCGCGTCCTGATCAATGATGACCTTGCGCTTCCCCTGCCCCCAGCTCGCGATAGATGCAGCGATCAAAATGATGCCTGTGAAAAGCGGTCGCCTGACGAAGTTCATTCTGCCCCCATTCCTTGAAGTGAAAACATAGCAGCAGCTTACTTTGCACGTGTTCAGCAACACCTAAAAAATCTATTTGCCCGATAAGCGCCCAATCAGCAGGTCGAAGAATCGAGGTGAATCAACTTCAACCGCCACCTTTGCATTGGGTACGAACCCCTTACGCAGAACTGGAGAAGTCTTTGTTGTGGCTAGCGTGGGCGCCGATCCGCGAATTTCCATGGTGCTAAGCGCCTTCTTTTCCATTTCCGGAGACAACTTCAAGTCCCCCGAACTTAGGCTGTAGCCAAGCGTTTGGCCAGCCGTCAACTCGCCACTGGTTTCAACGTCGACATAAAAGTCTTTGAATTTGAGAATCGACGGATCGATGAATGCGGCAACGGCCAAGGAGTCGTGCATGTTTGGTCCAATCACAAAACCCTGCTCGCGGTTGTGATCGATCGCATTTCGCGCAATCTTTGCCGCGGCCTGGCTGACCGGGTTCTGGCTCGCTTGCAGGATGAGCACATGCTCGTCTGTGAGAGAAGTTCGTCGAGTAACGTCGAGCCCGACCATCGTGATCGGAATTCCGGATTGGAAGACGATGCGAGCGGCCTCAGGGTCTACATAGATGTTGAATTCAGCGGCCGGTGTGATATTGCCGCCGGAAAGAGAGCCTCCCATCAGGACGATGCCTTTGACCAACCGTGCCAAGTCAGGTTCCGTGCTTAAGGCAATTGCAATATTAGTCAAAGGACCAACAGGGATAAGGGTGACCTCACCTGGGTATTTCCGGACGATCTTGCAGATCAGTTCAGCCGCTGACTCTGGAACTGGCTTGATTTTTGGTTCCGGGAATACGGCGCCGCCCAATCCGTTATTGCCGTGCGCGTACTCCGCAGTTACCAAACGCCGAAGGAGCGGGACTTTGGCGCCAGCAGCAACCGGAATCTCGGTGCGCCCCGCAATCTCAACCATTCGCATAGCGTTCGGCAGAGTCAATTCGAGAGGTACGTTCCCGGATACTGCGGTGATGGCCTCAATTTTTAGTTCTGGCGACCGCATGGCAAATAGCAACGCGAATGCGTCGTCCACGCCGGTGTCGGTGTCTAGAATGACGCGTGAGGGTGCGGACGCCGTCTGCGGCCCTAATGCACCATGAGCGAGGGCTTCTGTTCCAGCAATCGTCGGCGCTAGACCGGCGCCTGCGACTGCAAGAGCGGACGATGTGACAAATTGACGCCGCGTAATGCCGAGCACCTTACCCGTTGGATTCATTTGGAGCTCCTCACCTTTCTCGCCGCTTCCTATTTGCTACGTGGTGGCTGTGTCATCAACTTGATGTAGAGGTCATAGAGTTTTTTTGTGTCGACGTCGAACTGAACGGTTGATAGACGTTCATACGGCGGAAGTTCTGTCTTAGCATCCCAGAACAACGTTTCGCCGTAGCTCGGTCCGTGATCGACATCGATGTCGACGAAGAGTTCCTTTTGCCCGGTAATGATCGACGGGTCAATCATCGCTGCTGCCGATAGTTCATCCCACATGAAGCTGTCGACTGCATACTTGGTCAAATATTGTGCGACTGGAGTGTCGGATTTCGCGATCGCGGCGCGAACCTCTGGATTGACGGTTGTTTTGATAGAGACATCCACGGGAGTGATGGTGATCTTCTTCCATGGAGCGCGCATAGCGATACGCACGGCTTCGGGGTCGAACCACCAATTAAATTCACGTCGTCCATCGATGGTATTGATACCGCCTTTGTCCGCATACATGCCGCTGCCCATCAAGACCAGCTCTTTGGCCAAGGTTGCGATCTGTGGGTCTAATCGCAACGCGAGCGCAATATTCGTCAACGGACCGCCGACCCAGATCACTACTTCGCCCGGATATTTGTGCACCATGCGGACAATGAAATTGGCAGCGTGTTCGTCGATGGCCTTGATGTGCGGTGTTCCTTCTACCAACTCGGGGACGACGTCTGGTTCGTGATAACCCGCGCGAAATGCCGGTGGAACATTACCCGGGCGCTTGGAGAAATCGCTCCAGCAGCCCTTGTAGCGAAACTTTCCGTAAAGAGCTTCCCAGCGCTCCGTCTCTTCCTTGGAATTCAGGAGAGGGAACTCGGCTCCCTGCGCCACGGGGACGTCAGTACGACCAGCAATCTCGAGTAGTCGTAAGGTTCTTTGCGTTTCTTCTTTAACCCATTGATCGCCGCTGACCGTTGTGATTCCCAGAACGTCGAACTTGTCCGATTGCAGAAAAATGAGCATGGATTGCATGTCGGTTGTTGCTGGTCCCCGGGCATCCTGGTCAATCAGAATCTTGATCTTCTGCGCATGCAGGAAACTCGACGGTAAGAAAACAACGAACGCAATCAGCAGGATGCAGGCGCTTCGCCTCTTCATGACAAGACCCCCTCAGTTCTTGACATTACTCGTACGGCGTTGGAAGTGTCCGGGCGGGACCCCCGGTCAAAGACAGCGAATTGTAAAGCCTGCGCGAAGTACCAGCCAGCGCTAATGTTGTTCGATCGAAAAATCATCCGACCTCGGGTCATTGGCGCTTGCACCGCGGGTACGTTATCTTGTCGAGCGAACCCGAATGACTATCGATCGCCCTCGGGACATGCTCGGAGGAAAATGGAATGACAAGGATTGGGATGACGCAAAGAGTGTGCTGCACGGCAATTTTATTGTTATTCTTGCTGGCATTTCCCTGCGCATGGGCCCAGCCAGTTTCGCTCGACGCTCTTGTCACCCCCTCCACTGTAATACTGAAAGAGAACCGTCCGCTCACGTTTGCGATTCACGGCTTCATCGAATTCAAGTCGCTTGCTGAGGCGTTCCAATACGTTGATCAGCAATCCAAGCGCTGGAGCGGCAACCAGTCTCTGGATGACGGAGCGAGACAAAAGCTGGTCCACGATCTGGTCCGAGAGGCAGTGGAAAGCCGCGTTGTTTCAATGGTCGACGAGCGGCCGCTCCAAACCATCTTTACGCACACTGCTGCCGAACTCCGCAAGGCTTTGGCTGCAGTAAAGGAACCGACGCCGCCCGGTTACTCCGACGCATTCCTCGATGTGCAGGAGAAATGGAAGCACTCATTGAATTGCTGGAGCGCTTCGCCCTCGATACCGGGGCGCGTCCTGTCAAACTGGTACCCGATCGAGGAAGGAATTCAACTCTACGGAGCAAACTACGATTCGACAGAACACTTTTGGCAGGCGGTAAAGTTTCACCCTGACGTAACCGTGGGCCAGTTGATCGAATTACTCAGCATCTTCGAACAGCGAGACTGGAGTTCCTGGCTCGCTCGAATGGATGCAGATCCTAAACTTTATTTGCCAAACGCTTACGCGGTCGAATTCCTTCGAGTCAACCTGGCACCAGAAAAATTTAAGTCATTTCGCGATCAGCTAAAAGCTCACAACTTGAACTCCAACGAGCGTGCGAGAACGGCTGAACAACGCACGGACGCTCGGTTTCGATTTACCGCGCCAGAGGAAAAAGTATTGTGGGGCGACTTGGCAGATGTCTTTCACATGGTCTATTTGTTTTCTCTCCCGGACGACCCAATTCGCAAGCCTCTGGCAGATCGCCACTTTGACGCAATCTATTTAGACAACAGAAAGATGGGCTTCATTAGCGAGGAATTCCGGTCGTTGATGCTCGAAATCTGGCGCGTGAAATATTTGCAGATGCCACGCTTCCGCGAAGTGATCAGCTCGATTCCGATGGAAATTCGACTATCGCATTTTCTGAATGATGGTGACTCCCCTGATATTCCGATTCCGATTTACGTAGGGTATCTCAACCAGATTCGCGAAATGGCGCGCAGCAGTGCGCGCTAACCTGTAATGTTCTGTTCAATCGATTGAAGAGGTGGCGGTGCTGACTCACCGTACCATTTCCACACGCCTCTGCATTGCCGTTTAACGTCATAGAGCGCGATATCAGCGGACTTATAGACCTGCTGCCACGATGTCCCGTGGTCCGGGAAGACTGCGATACCGATGCTGGGCGCCGTGTGGAGTTGATGGTTGTCGAACTCAACCGGCACCGCCAATGCGGTGCGAATTCTGCAGCAAATCGAATCGATGCTCGCCCGTTGGCCCGTGTCGGGTATCAAAACCATGAATTCATCGCCGCCCATTCTTCCTACCAGGTCGCATGCCCTAACGCTCGTACGCAGCCTGCGGGCAACCTCGATCAGCAATGCATCTCCAGCGTCATGACCAAAATCATCGTTGGTTTTCTTGAAGTGATCGAGATCAATTAACAAAATGGAAAACTGGTGTCGTTTGCGACGCGCAAGAGATTCGCAAAACGAGAACCGTTCCTCCAAGAGGCGCCGGTTTGGCAACCCTGTCAGTGGGTCGTGTAAGGCTGCTTTCTCCAATTGCGCCTGGCTCTCGAGCAGTTGCGCCGTGCGCTGGTGAACTCGATTCTCCAATTCGCCGTTCAGCTCTCTAAGCGCCATCTCTGCGGCTCGCTGTTCGGTAGCAGCCCCGCCTAACAACAGAATTGAAATACTGAAACCAAGGGACATCTGCGCGAATAGGAATTGCGAGCCAACTTGCCCATTGAGTGAGAATGGACCATACCCCGACAAACTCATCGCGGTGATGATGCCAATCGTTCCAACAAAAATGGGGTACGCGACAGCCAAAGAGAAACGTACAGCCAGCCATAGCAGTGGAACGAGGATCAAGAAAGCAGCCCCTGTGTTACCCGAATGAGTGTCTCCTACCAAATAGGAAATCATCACGAGTGTAATGAACACCGCGATACAGAACTCCGGGAAATGTTGACGCATCTGGGAAAGAAGCCTTTGTCGGCCGTTCAGAAGGAGCAAGAGAGGCGTCAACAGCAGTACAGCGCCGACGTCTGAAATCATCCAGTTGAGCCAGTGTTCAACCTCGATCTGGGCACCTCTCGGGAGTTCTAGTGCGACCGCGGTCGCCCCGATCATCGCTGAAATAGCCCCCATTAACACGACACCAGCGCTAAATGCGACACACTCTCCAACTCTTGAAAATGGGTCAGCTATGCGCACCCGTTTTTCCATAAGCGATGCGGCCAGGATCGGACCCAACGTGTTTCCTATCGATACCGCTGCTGAGATGCCGACGGGTTCGCCGAATCCAAACGTATTGGTTGCGAGTGATCCTAAAAAAATACCGGGCCAACAAGATGTGCCGATTCTCAAGGCCGCATACATTGAGACCGCAGAAGGCAGCCACAGGGGCGCTGGCCACATTGCGTAGCTCTGGAAATACCATTTCACCCCTAGGGCAACGACCGCGTAGCCTCCTGCCACCACTGCGTTGCGGATCAGTAGATTGTTGAGATGCGCCCGCCTGACGCTGGGAGCCCATCTTGTTATCGCGCGAGAATGGTTGTCGATCCGCATGGGATGCAACCGGCGAATCGTCGAACCAGGGCCAATATGTGGCCCCACATCCTTTTTTGCGAGCACCGGCGGCTACAGCTCTCATAACTACTATCGTCAAGAGATGCTCGACGCTTGAGCCAATTTTGACCGGTAGGACAGAAGGACACGCGAGGTCGAGTCAGTCACGTTGTAAAGATTCGAAAAGCAATTGTTTCCAACGCTGATGATCGATAGTCCAGCACACGTTCACTTTGCGCTGGTTCTGCAGTGTCGCATCCCAGATGGGGCGGTTGCGTTCATCGCTGGCCACGCCTAGTCGATCGACTACCGTCATGCCGCGAGTCAGTTCGCTTGTGGTCTCTATGTCCACATGATGCTGACTCCACTCAATCCCGATCGTTGGATCGATTGCAATTGACATCGCGATAGGGTCGGGAAGCGAAATCCCATCCTCTCCGGTTTGTTCCTTATATGCGTCGCGCGCGCGGCTGTTGCACTCAATGGCAAAATGAGAAAGTTTGTTGCGAAAAGTTTGAAGATGAGAAATGTCACCGTCGTGCAGTACGGCAGCTCCGCGGGACGTTTGCCAGCCAACAAGCTCGATTGGCAGTTTGCTTTGGAACACAACACGGGCCGCTTCTGGATCCACCCAGATGTTGTACTCCGCGGCGGGCGTGACATTTCCCTCGCAGCAGGGTGCGCCTCCCATGACCACGCATCGGCCAACTTTGCTCGCGATTGCGGGTCGCTTTTGCAAAGCCATGGCGATGTTTGTCAATGGACCCAGCGTAACAAGAACTAACCCTGGGTTTGATTCGATCGCTTGAATCAAGGCGTCGACAGCATTCAATTCCTCGTAGCGTTGTTTCGGCGCGGAATAATTGTGGTCCCCCATGCCGTCGCGACCGTGAAACCAAGTTGCACTCTGATGATCACGAGTCAGAGGTTTCTCCGCACCCGAATAGACTGGGACGTCGGCATCGCACAGTTCGACCGTACACAAAGCGTTGCGCGTGGCTTGCTGGACGTCTACGTTCCCCGCAACCGTGGTGATTGCCACCACGCGGACCCCCGGCGCTCGAAGCGCCATAATAAGCGCGACCGCGTCGTCAGAGGCGACGTCTGTATCGATCAGAAACGCTCGCATGAGCGCGTATGATAACAAACGGTGAAATTCATTCAGGCACCATGAAGACCCGTTGGTTCATACGATTTGTCGTCATTGTCATGGCCTGCACCGCTGTCCCCACCCTGCGTTTCAAGGCAGGCCTCCTATGTGCGCAAACCCAGAAAACCGCCGACTCCGTCGCTCTTTACGGGGTGGTGAATGATGCGGATGGTCGAAAAATTATGGGTGCAACCGTTCAATTGAAGGCGAAGACGGGAGTCACCGAGACGACGACAACCGATGGGACGGGCGCATTTCGTTTTTTGGTCCCGATCGGGGGGACATACACGCTCTACGCCAAGAGCGAAGGCATCGGCGAGGGTGCCTCAGGTCCCCTCGAGTTCACCAATCAGACTGAGAAGCAAGTTGTTCTAATTCTAAAATCGAATCCTTCTGGCCCGCAGACCTCCGCGGATCAGCCTGCGTTCTTCGACGAGCCACAGTTCACAGTTTCAGGCGTAACGGATACGACAAATTTAGGTGGGCATGGTTCAAATGCTACGTCGCGGACCAAAGCCGAGCTGACGACAGAGATCACCAAGCTGAGCGAATCGCGTGTCATTCGCGATTCTCCCGGTAGCGGTCTGGATATTTCAGCCCAGCGCGCGTTGAGAGAAAAGGCAGACGCAAAGCCGGATGATTTCGCCTCAAATCATGAGGCAGGCAAAGCCCTCGCCGCGGCTGGTAACGATACCGCTGCCCTATCCTATCTAGAGCGTGCAGCCCGGCTTAAGCCTGACGATTTCGACAATAGCCGAGCCTTAGCGACCGCCTATGACCGTGCGGGAAACCTAAGACGCGCAAGAGAGGTGGCCCAAGCTCTTTCGAAAAAGCAGGAACATGAATCCTCGGAAAACCAGGCTGATGTGCTGCGTTTGCTGGGCAGCATCGAAGAAAAGAGCGGCAATCCATTGGAAGCTGTCCAGCATTTTCAACAAGCCGCTGAGCTTCACCCTAGTGAAATGAACCTGTTTGATTGGGGCGCTGAACTATTGCTACATAATGCTCCGGAGCCAGCCGGCGATGTATTCGCTAGAGGTCATCAGTTGTTTCCGCAATCGGCACGCATGTTGATTGGCATGGGAATCTCCTCATATGCCCGTGGTTCGTATGACCAGGCGGTTGAACGACTGGGCGAGGCTTCTGACCTCACTCCGGATGACACCACCCCCTACCTTTTTCTAGGAAGACTCCGCAATGTTGACACGGGCCGTTCCACTGTTTACCTCGCAAAACTCCAGCGCTTTGCGGAGCGGCATCCCGAGAACGCTTGGGCCAATTACTACTACGCCCTCGCTTTACTGAAGCAGCGGTCGGGTCCTGACGACACCAAGAATCTGCCACTCATTGAATCCTTGCTAAAAAACGCTGTGAGGCTCGATCCCAAGCTCGCTCTGGCATACCTCCAGTTGGGCGCTGTTTATGGCGAGAGTTCCGACTCGGCGAAAGCCATATCTGCCTACCAGCAGGCGACCGCTGCGGATCCCGCGCTCGAAGAAGCCCATTATCGCCTGGCACAAATCTATAAACGCGTTGGGGATCAGACGAACGCTCAAAGGGAGTTGCAGCTTTACAACGAATTATCGAAGCAAGCTTCTGCGAAAGAAGAAAAGCAACGCAGGGAGATCCAGCAGTTTGTGTACAGCGTGCAAGGGCGAAGTTCAGCCGCACCGCCGCAGTGACCAGACCAGCTCAATGTGTTGACGGCGGCGTGGGTGCCGACATCAACTGCACGAACATCTGGTTGAAGCGATCGTTATCCAGATCCACCTGGACTTCGACAGGTCTCGCCGTGAACTTTGCTGGATCCTTCTCACTCCAGGTCAGCGTATTTCCGTATCCCGCGCCACGTTCGAGGTCCACGCCCATGTAACGCGTTTCGCGCTTTGTTATTAGCGTCGGATCGATCCACGCCGCGGCCGCTAGTTCATCCCACATGTAGTCGGAACCTGGGCCCGGCTGATAGAAGCGCGCGAGATAGCCCGCCAGCGGTGTTCCGCTCGCCTGAATCTGTTTGATCATTTCAGGCGTGAGGCGAGTCTTGATCGAAATATCTGTCGGGGTGCATACCAGTTTTTTCCACGGCGCGCGCAACACGATCTGCGCCGCCTCCGGATCAAACCAGAAATTGAATTCATGGCGTGGATTATTCACGAATTCGGCATCATAGGTGTGCGGGCTCAAGCTTCCGCCCATAAACACTAGCTCCTTGGCGAGTTCTGGAAACTGGTGGTCGATCGAAATAGCCAGCGCCAGGTTCGTCATCGGCCCACCCTCATAAATCGTGACTTCATTTGGAAACTGACGAACCATCCGCACCAGAAAATGAGCCGCATCTTCTGTGGACGGTTTGGTCGTGGGCATACCTTCCGCCAGAGTTGGAATCACGAATGGTCCGTGGTAAAACCGCGAGTCCCAAGCTCCGCCCCAGGCCGGTTTCCCGTAGCGATCCTGCCACATCAGCGTCTCTTCGAAGTTCCGGACTAGGGGAAAAACCGCTCCGGGGATCACAGGAATATCGGTGCGACCAATGATCTCTAAGAGACGCAGGGTTCGCGCAACTTCCTCATCGCGCCACTGATTCCCGCTTACGACCGTGATGCCAAGCACCTCGACATCCGGCGATTGAATCAAGACGAGAAGCGTCTGCATGTTGCTGCCGCCCGGGCCGGAGCAGTCCTGATTGATGATGATCTTGCGCCGCTCGGCAGCCTCAGCGATGCATGCGGTAAGAACTAGAGTCAACAGAACAAGAAGATTGCGGCATCCACGCAACATTGTCGCTCCCAAATACCTGAAGTCTTCGTGCAGTTCGAGGTGAATTCCGGCGGCAGTTAGGGTTTCCTGGGAGGCCGGGTCATCAGGTCGATATAGAGCTTGTAAAATTTTTCGGCGTCAATATCGAACTGAACGGTCGACAATCGCAAGTAGGGCGGAACCTGCGCGGACGCTTCCCAGAAAAGCGTCTTCCCATAGCTCGCGCCATGATCCACATCAATGTCCATGTAGAGTTGTTTTTGCCCGGTAATGATGGTCGGATCAATCAGCGCCGCACCGGCAATTTCGTCCCACATGTAGCCGGGCAGGGAATACTTGTCTAAATACTGCGTAATCGGCGTGTTCGCCTTGCTGATCGTAGCTTGAATTTCCTTGGTGAAATGGGTCTTGACCGAGATGTCGATCGGGGTGATGGTCACTTTCTTCCAAGGAGCACGCAACACGATTCGTGTAGCTTCCGCGTCGAACCACCAGTTGAATTCTCGCCGAGCGTCGATGGCCCCCGGATCAATCGCACCCTGATTCGCGTAGAGGCCCCCGCCCATCATCACGAATTCCTTGGCGAGTGTGGCGACAGATGGGTCGAGCTTGAGCGCCAACGCGTAATTCGTCAGCGGACCTCCTGCCCACAACACGACTTCTCCCGGATACTTGTGCACCATGTCGATGATGAATTGCGCTGCGGTTCCGGAGGCCGCTTTGATAGTGGGAGAGCCTTCCTTCATCGGAGGCACGACGTCAGGGGGGTGGTAGGGTTCGTCATAGACGGTCGATCGTTGCGCTTCGAAGTGCTCGGTCCAGGCACCCTTGTATTCAAATTTTCCGTACAGCGCTTCCCAGCGCTCCGTTTCCTCTTTCGAATTTAGAAGGGGGAATTCCGCCCCCTGATACACGGGAACGTCAGTGCGGCCCGCGATTTCAAGCATACGCAGGACGTGCTGAGTCTCTTCCTTCACCCACTGATCGCCGCTAACCGTGGTGATGCCAATAACGTCGAACTTGTCAGACTGAAGGAAAACGAGCAGGGCTTGCTGGTCGCTCGTGCCGGGACCGCGAGCGTCTTGGTCGACCACGATCTTAATCTTCTGAGCGCAAACGGAGGTGGAGAGGCCAACCACAAGCAGACACAGCAACCAAAGTTGCAATGTCCGCCCTGTCGCCGGCCTCTCCGAAGATACCGCTTCGTAAATTTGCTTCAAGATGCCCCTAGAAGGAGAACTTGAGAGCGAACTGAATGAGACGCGGATTGTTCACAGTTCTAGAAATCTGTCCGAAGTCGGATGAATCAACATCCTGCCCCGGAGTAAAAAACTGCGCATGATTGAAAACGTTAAAGAACTCAGCTCGGAACTCAATATTCGCGCCGTCGCGGAATCCCAGCGGGAAATGTTTGATGGCCGAGAAGTCAGTATTCACAAAGCCGGGTCCATACAACGGGGTGCGGTTTGCGTTACCGAGCTGGCCCAGTGCTGGGTCTGTAAAGCATGTCGTGTCAAAGAATTCTTGAATCGAATGATTGTCAAGACGTCCATTGCACAGTTGATCTGGGCGGTTCGTGCCTGACGCAAAATTGACGCCAGACCCGTTATTACTCGAAACAAGAAATAACGGAAAACCCGAGGTAATTCTTTGAATGACGTCGACCTCCCAGTTTCCTAGGAAACCATTGACGATCGGATTCAGATCGTTACCAAATCGCTTTCCCTTACCGAATGGAAGTTGATAAATCACGCTGGCTGAAAAGTTGTGGTTGAGCTGAATTTGAGAAAGCGCCCAGTCGGCTTTCGCTGTTCCAGGCAATGGATAGTAGGTGGCGCCTGTGCTTGTACCAACGCCGTCACTAAAGCCATTGTCGAGAGCGCGTGCGTATGTGTAGCTGAGTAAGGCATAGAGGCCGCCCCGCGTTTTCGTCTCACCTTTGATCTGCAACGAGTCGTACCGCGCCGAGCCCCGGTCGGCAATGTTTGCAATCGTGCCGAAATCAGCATAGGGCAAGTTTCTGCCACAACCAAAGGTGTAGCTCGGGTCGAAATTAGGATTCGGGATTCCGTTGAGGATCGGAAAACATGCAGAGGGAGATGGAATGTTCAGGTTTACGCCGCCCACCAAGATATGAGTACTGCGTGAACCCGCATACCCCACTGTAAGGACGAAGTCGCCAGGTAGCTGACGCTCGATGTTCAGGTTGTACTGTTGGACCATCCCCTGCTTGAAATCTAGGTTTTGAGACTGAAGATTCCCTGAGAATTCACTGGGATCAGTAGGCTGGGAAATCAATGGGAACCCATTTGTAATGCTAAGAGGTGATCCTCCTCCGGAACCCGGCGCACACGCGGAGGGATCGCCAGCCGGTGTAGTGGCAGGACAGCCACTAGACCCGAATCCGAACTGACCTGATTCTGCGAAGAACGGCGGGTTCTCCCACAGTCCTTGCGCACCTTGATTCCATGAGGAATCGTGGAAGATGGCATACCCTGCACGGACCGCGGTCTTGGTACTCCCAAATGGTCGCCATGCGAGTCCAATGCGAGGCTCGAAGGCGGTTTTGTCCATCTCGATTCCAACCCGCCCGTCCGAGTTCAATCCGGGCACCAGGAACTCACCCGTTGCAAAATTAAAGTTAGCTTGACGATCATGGGCTTCGGTAATCGGTGTAACCAACGCCCAAGCTAGACCCAGATTCAACGTCAAGTCTGGAGATACGCGCCAGTCATCTTGAATGTAGGGACGGAATAGCTTCCACCGGCGACCTGTAGTTGCACCCTCGAACGTTTGGTCGTGCAAGGCCAGGCTGGGACGCCCCAAGAGGAAGTCAACAATGTTGTTTCCCCCAGTGCCGTCTGTTTGAGCGCTCCATCCGTTTGTGAACACCCAGAATCCGTCCTGGAACGCGTTCGTCTCCACATTCATCTGATTAGCGCGGAACTCACCGCCGATCTTGATGTTGTGTTTACCTCGAATCATGTCGAAAGAATCAGAGACAGTGAAGATGTTCGTTCCGCCTTGGAAGGGAGAAAAGCCGCGATCTCCTAGAGACCACCAACCACCGCCTACGCTGGTCGAAGTGAGTCCGCAACTGATGCCGCCCAAGTTTGCACCCGGAATCCCCAACTCTTCTGCTTTGCAGGTGCCAGATCCAAATGACTGGATGTAGTTGAAGATGCGGTTGTATCCCACGTTGATCTGGTTGATGCTGTTCGACGAAAAGATATGAGTCTCGGAGAGTGCCGCATTCCGACCGTGGTTTTCGATGTTCTGCGTGCTACCAAATGCATTCTGTTCCGCAAAGCCGGGCGACCCGCCGGGGATGAATACGGTCGCTTGATCGTAGCTGAAGCGCGCGAAGACTGAATCGCTGCTTGAAAAGTTGTGATCCACGCGCACATCAAAGGAATTTTCATCAAGTTTGCGAACCGGCGCGTTGACGAAATTCCCAAAAAACTCACCTGGAGCAGTAGTCGTATTGGGCAACGGGTAAAGATTGATCATTTGTTGTGCGATTGGATCAATCAGGCTCGAGGGGATTTTGTTGCAGGGGGTTCCGCCTACTTGTATTCCGCCAGCCGTCGTCGGAAGAGGATCGCCGGCGCCGTCGCACAGGAATGGTGTTCGAGTTCCAGCTGTGGTGCTGTAAGGATTGAAGATTTGGACACCCAACTCGGAAAAATCCCCGGTCCTCATTGCTTCCGTCGGTACCTGCCCCACAAAGTTCTGCCCGGTTCGTCGTCGCGTTCCCTGGTAGTCGATGAAGAAAAATGTTTTGTCTTTCTTGATCGGACCGCCGAGTGACCCGCCGAACTGGTTGAGGTTGAACCGTTCGGTTTCATTCGCAAAGTAGCTTCTCGCATCCAGAGACGTGTTGCGGAAGAATTCAAACAGCGTCCCGTGAAGCTGGTTCGCCCCGGACTTGGTGGTCAGGAGGACTGTCGGACCCGCGCGGGTTCCGTATTGCGCCGAGTAGTTGTAAGTCAATACTTTGAATTCCTGGATCGCGTCGATCGATGGTACGACCGCGATTCCGCCGGCGGTCAGTTCGTTATTGTCATTTCCATCCAGCAACCAGTCGGTACTGCTGGCCCGTGATCCACCCACCGACAGCGAAAACGAACCGCGCGTTGACACTTCGCTGCTTGGGCCGCCGTTAAAGAAACTGTCGGGGTTCGTTTCCTGCGTAGTTCCGGGCGTCAGGGTCGCGAGTTGGACGAAATTGCGACCGTTGAGCGGCAACTGGGCAACCTGCTGCTCCGTAATGACCTGACCAAGAGTAGGGTTCGTCGTTTGCACGGCCACTTCCGCGCCTGTTACCTCCACGCGTTCGGTTACCTGCCCAGGTGCGAGCGAGAAGTTAACCTCGCGATGCTCGTCCACCTGCAGTTTGATGTCTGCCTGTGAAGTGGTCTGGAAACCTGTGGCTTCGACGCTGATCTTGTAGTCCCCGATCGGCACCAAGGGCAACACGAAGTGGCCGGTATCGTCAGTTTTTGCTTCGCGCGCGGCACCAGTGCCTTGTGAGGTGGCCGTCACCTTCGCTCCAGTGATCACTGAGCCAGTCTTGTCGGACACCGTGCCAGAAAAACTTCCGGTGGCTTGGCCATAGAGCAAAGGGCAAATGGGAAATACCAGAGTACAAAGCAGGACGAGCAGCGTCTTCTTGGTCAGCATCAATATCCCCTTGGCGGCCCCGATGAGAAATTCGTGGAACTCGCCTGTTACCCCACCCAACTACTCAAACCCCAACTGCGCAACGCGGACGTGTACCAATGCCTGCTGTTAATCGGTTCTGCTCACTGTGCCGGAAATCGGATACGCGCCGTGAAGTGATCTCGCCATTTATGTTGCCGTTGCGACAACTGACCGGGCTGGGACTCTCGGTCTTTAAATTATTCTGTGCCGAGAACCATACGCCAACTCCCCTCCCTGTTGTCAACCGTAACCGTCGGTCACTGCTTGGTACTGTGCAGTCGCGCCAGCGCTTCGTCGGTTGTGATGAACTCTGCGCCGAGCGATTTCAGTTCGGAAAGCGTTTTGTTGCCTGTTTCGCGACTCAACGTCTCGATCGCGTCCTTTACGATGGCCACTTTCCTGCCACGCTGCAAGAGGCCTTTGGCTGCAAGTTGCACACAATATTCCGTGACCACCCCGAACACGATGAACTCCGCGCCGGGGTTTAGACGTTTGAGCAGGTCGTTCGCGTGTCGGCTCTCGAAAATATCCAGGGTCTGTTTCTCAAGGATGATGTGATTTTTCTCTCGAAGATTTTTGGGCAGGCTCGATCCCGGTTCGTTTGTAACACGATGTGCGTTTCCGGTGAGTGCTTCTTCTACGAATTCCGCTCCCTCTGTTCCTTTTACACAATGCGGGGGAAACGAACTGAATTCCGGGTCATTCGGCACGTGAAAGCATCCGTGCGAGACAAGAAATGCGTGTCCTTGGCGAGCGGCATCGACAAGCCGGCGGATATTGGGGAGAAGTTTTTCAGCGCCAGGCACGTAGAGCTTCCCGCCTGGCAGCATGAAGTCTCTTTGCGCGTCCACGCACCATAAAATCGTCTCATTGGAACTCATCGCAGGCCCTCGGTCAGAATTGTGATTCTACGGTCCATCAGACAATCGTGCCAGTCGGCACGACGAGCCGATCTGGCGTCTCCACAGCTATGTATACTGGCGCCGTCTTAAGCGAAGAAGGCAGGTTGCGTATGTCTGAGGAAACCGGAACACCGCCAAGCAAGCTCGTCATTCGCAATATCGGATTGCTATTGAGTGGTGATATAGGCCAGCCGATCCTTGACGCAGACACCCTCGTAGCCACGAACGGCAAGATCACAGCGATTGGGAAAAGCAAAGACGTCGATACTTCAAACGCGACTTTAACGATAGAAGCGAACGGTACAGCCCTAAGCCCTGGTTTGATTGACAGTCATGTACATCCGGTCGCCGGAGACTGGACTCCGCGCCAAAACCAGATTGGCTGGATCGATAGCTGTCTACATGGCGGCGTTACCACCATGGTGTCGGCCGGAGAAGTCCATACGCCGGGACGTCCGAAAGACATCGTTGGCCTGAAAGCGATGGCAATCTTTGCGCAACGGGCTTTCAGCGCTTTTCGACCGGGCGGAGTGAAGGTCCTCGCGGGAGCGCCGGTGTTAGAGCAGGGAATGACTGAAGAAGACTTCAGAGAATTGGCTGCCGCGGGTGTCACCATCCTCGGTGAAATTGGTTTAGGCAGTGTAAAAGACGGCGCAACCGCTGCAACGATGGTTTCCTGGGCACGTAAGTGCGGCATACAAAGCACAATTCACACCGGCGGCCCGTCCATCCCGGGGTCTGGTCTCATCGACAAGGATGTGGTTCTCGCGGCCGATCCCGATGTCATCGGACATATCAATGGTGGCCACACAGCCCTTCCTGACGATCAAATCGTCACCCTGTGTGAGCGAAGTCCGCGAGCTCTCGAGATCGTTCACAATGGAAACGAGCGAGCCGCGCTGCTGACGGTGCGAACCGCGCGCTCTCTTAATCAACTCGAACGCGTCATCCTTGGCACAGACTGTCCGGCCGGCTCCGGTGTCCAGCCCCTGGGAATTCTGCGCATGATTTCCATGGTCTCTTCGCTGGGCGATGTTCCGGCAGAGGTTGCTATCTGTTTTGCGACCGGAAACACTGCGCGCAAGCGAAATCTAGATTCCGGGTTGATCGCTGAAAATCGCGCTGCCAATTTCGTCTTCTTGGACAAGGCGCAGCACTCTTCCGGGAAGGATTTGCTCGACAGTATTCAGAAGGGCGATCTGCCTGGCATTGGCATGGTGGTGATCGATGGAGTGGTGAGCATACAACGTAGTCGTAATACGCCGCCGGCGACCAAAGTCCCCGAAATCGTAAAGAATTGATGGCGAGTTGCCTACTGAGACATACCTAGCGAGGTAGCAATGGATTTCCTGTACTCTCGCGCTTTTGCGATCGCTTTTTGTTCATTGACCGTGAGTAGTTTGTGATCGCGCATGACCGCGCGTCCCCCTATGACCACGGTTTCCACATCGTTGCCCTTTAGCGCGTAAGCAATTTGGGCATAGACGTCATACATCGGAACTGCATTCGGCTCATCAAGGCCGATCAAAATCAGGTCCGCCTTCTTCCCGGCCTCAATCGATCCAATTTCTTTGTCCATATGCAAGGCTCGTGCGCCATCAATCGTCGCCATCTCGACCACTGCTTTCGCATTGAGCGCCAGGGGATCGTGTTTCGTAATTTTGGCCAATTTAGCGGCCAGGTCAATTTCCTCCATTAAATCGAGATCGTTGTTGCTTCCTGCGGGGCCGTCCGTGCCGAGACCAACTGCAACTCCCGCCGCCCGCATCTCGGCGACCGGCGACACGCCACTCGCGATCATCATGTTGCTCGATGGATTGTGCACGCATCCGACTTTCTTCTGCGCAAGCGTCTTCCAATCCGCCTCATCGACAAAGATGCAATGTGCACCCACGACATCCGGGCCAAGCAGGCCGATCTTGTCCATATATTGCACGGGAGACATCCCGTTCTGTTTTTGGCTGTCTTCCCATTCCTTTTTCATTTCCGACATATGGATGAGAATCGGAGCCTGATACTTGCGTGCCAGGGCTGCGGCATCGCGAAGCGTTTTTTCCGAGCACGTGTAAATTGAATGTGGCGCCGGCGCCGCATGAATCAGCGGATCGCCCGTCCATTTCTTGAGAAAGCGTTCGGTATAGGCGAGCATCGCCGCGTTGGTTTTGTTGTCTGGCGCAGGGAAGTCGATGAACGTTTCTCCCAGGACGGCGCGCATGCCTGCGGCCTTGGTCTCTTCAGCAACCGCGTCTTCGAAGTAGTACATGTCAGCAAATGTCGTGACGCCGGCACGAATCTGCTCGGCGGCGGCCAGCCGTGTGCCCCAGCGAACGAACTCTTCGTTTACGTTCTTCGCTTCCGCCGGAAAAATGTATTTGTAGAGCCAGTCGTTCAGCGTGACGTCGTCGTGCAGTCCGCGAAATAGTGTCATCGGCACATGGGTATGGCCGTTCACGAACCCAGGAAGGATCAGTTTGCCTTTTGCATCGATGCTCTGCGCCGACGAGTATTGACTCTCAATCTGCGCGCGCGGTCCCACTGCTACGATAGTGTCCCCCGTTACAACTATGGCTCCGTCGTCATAGATCGTCCGCTGCCCATCCATGGAGACGACTGTTCCACCACTGATGATTAGATCGACTTTCTTAGTTTGAGCCAGAAGAAAAGGCGCAATCACCAACATGAAAAACGCGTGTAGGACAGTCGATTGAATAAAGTTCTGCCAGCGATTTGTCATTGAACCCCAAGTCCTTGAAGGAATCATTGCAGACGAGCTAGCGAAGCCCATCCTCGCCCTTAATCTGATCTTTGGTGAGTCCGCCCACGCGAGGAATCGGCCGTCCACTATCGGTGACCGCAACGGCAACCATGATTTCGTTGCTTCGCGGCGCATCGCTGATACGAACTTCCATGCCGTCGAAGTGACTACGGACGAACGCCGCGTCCTTATGTCCGAGCGGAATGTCCAACGCCACGCCCAGGCCGCCACGTTTTTTGGAGGACGGGATGAGCGCGGCTCCTTTCCCGATGAACTTGCGCACCGGCGCTCCCAGCTTAGGATGAAGAATTGCAGCAGCATGTTCAATCTCTCCGTTCTCGCCGACCGCCGCCGCTTTTCCATAACTCTCAACCTTTGCCGGAGAAATGCCTAACGCTGCAACCGCGCGCTGTGTAAGCAATTCGCCCAGTTCCTCGCCTATCGCCATCAACTCAGAAAGATCTTCGACGTATTTACCTGCAAATGGATTTTCAACCACCGCGACAGCCGCGGCTCGCCTCGTCGGCGGATCAACCGCGCGCCCCATCTCGCTACGCGTCTCCTCCAGAAAAGTTGCGATCTTACGGATCTTGGCGCTCATCGCAATCCGTCCTCTCCTATGATCTCCGAAGCCTTCAAGCCGCCCGCTCGCGCGTGAATGCGACTACCGGTGGTCATCACGAGTGCAAGGAGGAGTTCGTCCGCCCGCGGAGCATCCGCGATCCCAATCTCGATCGAATCGAAATGACTTCTCACGTACGACGCGTTGATGTGCGTGATAGGCACGTCTAGGCGACTGCCCGGCCCGCCGACCTTTTTCGTGGATGCCACGATCGCCTTTGCGCCGCCCAGTACCTCTCGCATCCCATAACCGCCGGGAGCATGCCATAACGCTCCGTGCTCGATTTCCCCCGCGCTTCCCACGATCGCACCCTTTCCATAACCTTCAACTGCCTTGGCGTCTCCGCCGAGGGCCGATACAAGCGCCTTTGCCATCTCCAAGCCGAGTGGCTTGAGGTCATCCATGAAAGGAGCGATGTTCTCGACGTAGTGACCCGCGTATGGATTGCGGATTACAGCAACCGCCGTAGCTCGACGCAGGGGCTTTGAAGTGAGCGGTCCACCTTCGTGAAAAGTCTCTTCCACGCTGATTAACCGCTTCCGTACTTGAACCTCAGGCATGTCCCAGACTCCAATTGCAAATCTCAACTTTGAAAACGGTGATTGGATGAAAGAGAACGCGTCCCTCAAGCATTCGACGTTTTTCACGAAGACCGCGCGTATATTCCAGCGCGGTAAGGTCAGGCGCGCGGCGCCATCAAGTTCCCCGACTCGCGAATGTGCAACCGTTCGCTTTGCATCAGGTTCACAGCTTGCGAAACTACCCGTGTTTCCCCCTGTAAACGGAGCGCGGCGGCCTCGATGAGTCCGCCGTTAATTAAGTCTGCGGCGCACTCGACACCATAACCAAGCGCTGATCTGACTTCTCGCGCTGTAAGCCCGCCCACATCGACCGTCACGAGACGATCACTCAAGTCGCTGTCCGGAGCCAGTTCGCACGCGGCTCTTCGAATGATCGCCGGATGCAAAGGCAAATCAACCGCATTCCCGATAATCGTAGCCGCAGCATCTGCCATAGCGGCGGTTCGCGCAAGTACCGTTACCGCATCAGCAATCCCGAATGAAAAACTACGCCCGCGCCACCCGCTTGTAGCGACACCGCGCACGGGTTGCACGGAATCGAGCAACGTTGCGCCGAAGAGCGACGGCTGCTCCGGACGATCAACCATCCCGACTGAAAAGCGTTCTCCATCCCCAATGTAGAGTGCGATGTCGCCGCCGTCGTTCACATAGGCACGTGACAATCCCGGCGCAGCTACGTCCATACTATGCAAAATTTCTTCGGCCACAGCTCCGGCAACCGCCGCCATAGGCGTGATGAAAACATTCGCCGCGTAAGGTAGCACCGCGTGAAACATGCGTCGTGCAATTCTTCCGGTTGGGGCGACGGTACCGGCGAAAACTGGCTCCCTCAGCAATGGCAGCTCAGCGCAGAGTTCGTCCAGCACGCTCAAAAACCGATCTGCGGCGGCACGATAAGCCTCATGAACGTGGGATGTTGCTCCAAAGGCTTGCAACACTATGTCAATGGGACCGTCCGATAAATGCAATCTCTTCCCATCCGGCAGCAATCCTATTTGGGCGCGCGTATTCATCGGCGATCGTTCCCACCTGCAAACGGCCATGGATTCTCCGGCCGTGGCGAAACTCGAACGTGTCCGTCTTCGTCCATCATCGAACTAACCGGACGAACCCGATCCGTATAGCCTCCAAGGGCAGCATAGTCAGAAAGCTTGAGAGTGAACTCGATCGGTGCGACCAACGCCGGCGTCGGAACATAGCCGAATGCGTTTTGCGGCATCCGGCTGACATCCACCATTAACGTGATCCCGCCTCCGGGCCATACGTACACTGGCGCGCCGCCGCATGTGACGCGCGTCAACGACTCACGCACTGAGCGAGTGAGCTTTACTGGATTTTCTGTTACACCCGCGCGCAACGAGCCACCTGCACCGCCCATAAAAAGCACCGTACATAGAGCGGGCTCACAGTTTTCCTTAATACGTTCCACGGATGAACGGAGATCCGGAGGAAGTTCTGTTTCTCGGGGCTTCATCGCTTCATCAAGCTCGTAATACGAGTAGTGTTCACCGGTCGTACTCACCATTAAGAGTCGTAGCCCGCGCCACGCAACCTTCGCGTCGAAAGGGGCGAGAATTGACAGTGGATCTGTGATGTTCGTTCCGCCCCAAGCGGTTCCCGGATCCGCCACTTTGAAGTAACGTCCGGGTGTGGAGCGACGCCCCTTCATCTTGATTCCGGTCGGTGGAATCTCCAGCATCTTTCCCGCTTGGTGTTCCGAAAGCACGCCAGTGATGTGGTCATCAACCACCACCACTTCATCAATTTTTCCAAACCACTGTTTTGCGAACATCCCAATCGTCGCGGACCCGCAACCCACGCGCATGCGCTCTTCAAGAGCGCCGTTTACGATTGGAGGCTTGTCTGCCTGGACAATTACCTTCGCGCCGTCGTCGATTTCCAGTTCGGCGGGTTTTCCGTTGCAAAGGTTCAGCAACACTTCGCACGTGACACTTCCCTCATTTCGGCTTCCGCCGGTCAGGTGGCGCACGCCGCCCAGCGACAACATCTGTGATCCGTACTCGCTCGTCGTCACGTGCCCGACGGGTTCTCCCTTAGCCCGCACGAGATTGCACTCAGGCCCGAGATGACGATCCGTGTCGATCTTCACTTTCACACCGCAATAGCTAAAGATCCCCTCGGTCACGACCGTCACCATATCCACGCCCTCCACTTCGGAGGAAATAATAAAGGGCGCCGGCTTGTAATCCGGGTACGTGGTGCCCGCCCCAATCGCGGTGATAAATGTTTCGGGTTGCTTCACGATGCTGCCATCCCATTCGCGATCACTCTGCAGAAACGGAACCAGCGAATCGCCTCGCGACATCGCCCGATCCAGCACAACATGCGGGTCGAGTCGTACCAGTTGTCCATCATGATTACCGTAGCGATCGCACGAACCCGTTCTTCCCGGCTTGATATAGCAAAGCACCGGACAGGCATCGCAACGGATCGCGTCATCAGCCACGAGCGTCTCCCGCGGCCTCTGAGGCCTTCGCAACGATCGCCGCGCGAACTCGGTCCGGTGTTGCGGGTGTGCGGCACAGTCGTGCCCCGGTTGCATGATGAATCGCGTTGAGAATCGCAGGCGCGGTTGGGATCACAGCCTGCTCGCCGATTCCTTTAGCGCCAAACGGCCCGATCGGCGACGGATCTTCAATCAATATCGATTCCACCACCGGAACATCTCCGATCGTGGGAATCAGATAATCGTGCAGATTCTCACCCTTGCCCGGGAAGAATTCTTCCATCAATGCCATCCCTAGACCCTGAGCTACTCCTCCTTCAATTTGTCCCTCAATCAGAGTGGGATTAATCGCGCGGCCCACATCGTGTGCCGCAACAACCTTCACAACACGCACGGTGCCGAGCTCCAAATCCACTTCAATCTCAGCCATGTGTGCGCCGAATCCATAGACCGCATAGGGAATCCCCTGGCCATCGCTGTTCAAAGGGCTGGTAGGCGGGTCAAAAGTCTGCTCGGCGGTCAGGACGTAACCGAATTTATCCAGGGGCAATTCTCGGAGCGAGAGTGTCTTTTCGTGTCCACAGTCGTGAATCGCCAAGATGACTTCGCCGAACTCGATCACCGCATCCTCGCAGGCGTTCGCCAACTGCAAAACGAACCGACGGAGTTCCGTGCCCGCCATCTGGGCGGCTTTTCCGGTAACAAATGTTTGCCGGGAAGCGGAAGTCTTGCCGCAATCGGGCGTTATCGAAGTATCCGCAGAAACCAGATCGAAGCAATCGATTGGAGCCTTCAATGCATCGGCGCAGATCTGGGTGATGATCGTGTTCGAGCCCTGTCCGATATCCACTGCGCCCTGGTGCAAAGCAATCCGGCCATTCTGCCTGAGACCGATTCGGACAGTCGATGGATTCGAGAGCGACGTATTGCCGCACCCATACCACATACCCGCAATCCCAACACCGCGCCGGAGGCTACCTGATGCCTTCGCATTGAAACGCTCCGCCGAGGCACGCGCCGCCGTCCATGTCGACCGCAGTGCTTCCAAGCAAGCTCTAATGCCTACGCCGCTACCGATAACCTGACCCGTCACCGTTGGCGTCTCGTCGGTGAGTGAGTTCAGGACACGAAATTCCAGCGGGTCCATTTTGAGCGCAATCGCAAGCTCATCGTAAAGTTGCTCTTGCGCGATTGCCATTTGCGGAACACCAAACCCTCGAAACGCACCCGCAGGCACAAGATTTGTATGCACTGCCCGCGTGAGCGCACGATAGTTCGGCACGACGTATGGGCCAGACGCGTGAACTGGAACGCGCGCCGCGACGGTCGGCCCCCAGGATGAGTAGGCGCCGGTATTGAAGTCAGCGGTGAAATCGAGCGCAACCAACGTCCCATCGCGACTCGCTCCCACCTTGCCGCGCATACGCGAAGGATGCCGCTTGGTGGTAGACACAATCGACTCGGTACGCGAATACACCATCCGCACCGGCCGATTTAATCGCCACGCCGCCAGCGCTAAGAATGGCTGAACTGAGAGATCAAGTTTTGATCCAAACCCTCCACCAACCGCGGTCGGAATGATTCGCACCTTTTCGGGAGCGACTCCGAGGATCTTTGCGATGTCGGCCCGATCCATATAGGGCGATTGCGTGCAAGCCTGAATTTCTATCCGGTCGCCAACCCGCCGCGCGAATCCCGCTTCAGGCTCGATGTACGCGTGTTCCACAAACCCAGTCTGGAATTCACGTTCAACCACGAAGTCTGCATCAGCAAGAGCGCGATCCACGTCCCCACAAACGACGCGACCGCCGGTGAGAACGTTGTCCGGCCGATTGGGGTGTAACAGAGGAGCACCGGTTACCAGCGCCTCATCGACATTCTTAAGTGCCGGTAACTCGTCCCAGGACACTGGGAACGTCGCTAATTCGAGTGCTTCGATTACCCCAGCATCGCCAACAATAGCCGCGATCGCCTCACCGCGAAATCTTGCCTCCCGCCTGGCGAATACAGGCTGGTCGGCGAAACGCGGTATCACTCCGTAACAATCCTCTCCCGGCACATCCTTGGATGTTAGAACGGTTTCGACGCCTGCATTTTCTGAGATAAATGTCGCGAGGTCACCGAATTGAAACTTTGCGCGATGAAATGGACACCGAACAACCCGCAACCCCAAAGCTTCTGTTGGAATGTCGTCGGCTCCAAAGATCTCGGTGCCTTCAACCTTGCCCTTGCCATCCAGTCGGGCAAGCCGTCTCCCCACTGCCGCATCACTTTTTACTTTCGAGCTCTCGAGTACTGGAGCAGCATCTCGAACAGCATCGATAATCTTGCGATATCCCGTGCACCGGCAGAGCACGCCGCCCAGTGCGTTCATAACTTCGTCTTCCGAGGGCGAGTGGTTTTTTTCAAGCAGGGCGGTTGCGGACACGAGCATACCCGGTGTGCAAGCCCCGCACTGAGCGGCGCCGTGACGAAGAAAAGCGTCCTGAAGATGATCAAAAACAGGAGGCCGCGACTTCAAGCCTTCCACGGTCGTTACCGACTGATTCTCGACTTGTCCGATCGCGATCAGACAACTGCAAACAGGCTCGCCGTCGAGCAACACGGTGCAAGCCCCACAATCCCCAGCATCACAGCCCACCTTTGTTCCGGTCAGCCCTAAATTCTCGCGAAGCACGCGAGAAACCCTGCGCTCCGGAGCGCAGCTGACCGTCACTGGACGTTCGTTGACCACCAGCTTGATCTGAGTCGCGGTGTCTGACGTATGTGCGACCGTAGCCATTACCTATTCCCCACGCAGGCGTTCAGCGCTCGTCGGACCAAACTCAACACTGCATCGCGACGGTAAAAAGACGTTGCTCGAACATCGTCGATTGGTGTGAGTCCTTGGAGGTGATCGGAAGACGCCAGTGCCCCAAGTCCGAACGCGGCCTTCTCTCCGATAAGCTTTCGCTCAAGATCCGTCAACCGCGTCGCCACGGCCGAGCATGATCCGACACCTATTCGCGCGTCCGCGACCAGGCCAGCATCGTTTCTCTGGACCACAGCCGCCACCATGGCGATCGAGATCACGAGATATCGCCGGGCACCCAGCTTCAGAAAGACTGAGCGCGCATTCTCGAGGGTCCGCGGCACGTATACCCGGGACAGGAGCTCGTTTGTTTGGCGAAGGGTCTTGCGGTTCCCGACAATAAAATCTGCAAGCGGCATCCGTCGCGTGCCATTTTCGGACGATAGTTCGACCTCAGCATCCAAAGCCAGTAGCGGCGGCACGCTATCGGCCGCGGGTGAAGCGTTGCATAGATTACCG